>WNFX01019230.1_pt1 | contig 10656 bp, 6 predicted proteins | sample 5400111 | NCBI WGS metagenome assembly WNFX01 (sample SAMN13153363, study PRJNA577476) | soil metagenome | isolation source: 40 cm soil or saprolite under grassland replicate 1 | place: USA:California | collected 2016-06-15 | reverse complement strand
CCGCTCGACGAGCGAGCGGCGGCGCAGGCTCTCGACTGCTGAGAGCATCTGCCCATGCGACAGCGGTGCGACCAGCAGGGAGAGCAGCTCCTCGAAGCCCATCGGCTCGCGTCCAATCGCCAGAGAGTGCAGCGCGGTCTGCTCCACGGCGGAGAGCCGGGCGACTTGCTCGGCCAGCAGCTCCTGAATACTGCCGAAAAGCACCGTGCCATGCTTGAGGAACAAGCCGATTTCACCCGCGAAGAGGTCGGTGATGGTTTCGGCCACGACCTTCAAGGCCAGCGGGTTGCCCGCGTACGCCTCGATGAGCCGCGCCCGTTCCTCCGGGGTGCCTACCACCTCCTTCTCCGCGAGCAGCTGCTCGCAGGCGACGGCATCCAGCCCGGCGAGACGCAAGGCGTGCACGGAGGTGCGCGCGCCCTCCAGCGGCACGAGGCCGGCCGGTTTCTCCCGGCTGGTCACCAGCAGGCAACTCTGGTGCGCCGTTTCGCCCACCCGGCGCACCAGGTGACCAAAACCTTCATAGCCAGGGCGATAGTGTCCCCCACCCTCTCCTTCCTGCAGCAGGGCTTCCAGGTTGTCCAGCACCAGGAGCACGCGCCGCCCCCGCAAACACTCCAGGAGGAGGCTGAGGCGTCGTTCGAGGCTCTTGGGCATCTCGGCCAGCGGCTGCGGGGAGAGCACCTGAAGGCAGTCTGCCAGCAGGGCTTCAAAGGCGGGGGCATCGCGCAGGGAGCGAAAGAGTATCACCTCGAAGTCCTCGACTGCCCGACGCACCCACGAATTGCGCAACGAGGTTGTTGAGGAAAAGAGGCGAGGTAGGCTGGCTGCATGTAGGCCATGATGGGAGCAAGGGGCGGGATATCGATCTGATGCAGGAGGCCCGCCAGCCGCTCTATGCCTACTTGCAAGCCAGGCATGACACAGAGCGGACCTATGTGTTTCCCTCCCAGCGCAGTGAGCGGTTGACCGAAGAAGGCATCTACTATTGGTTCCGCACGCTCAAGGCGCAGGGCAGCAGGGACCAACGGGCAGTGATCGAGGATCTCTCCTTCAATGACTTGCGGCACGACTTCGCCCAGCGGGCACGAGCCGCAGGGTGGTTACCGGAAGAAGTGGCCTACTATCTTGGGCTTGTCACCTGGCAAGGAATGTCTACTTTTCAAGCAACTATTCCATCTACTCAGGTGAGCCGGGAGCAAGTCAAACAGAAGCTCAACGACATCCAAGGATAGGCATGGTCTCTCAGAACTGAGAAAATAACGTCAGGTTGTTGCAGTGAAACTCTGAATGGTGTATGATTACGGGAGAATATTGGAAACCTAAGGGCGCATGCATCGCATGGCGTCCTTAAAGTGCTGTATACGAATACGGGCCAGGAGTGCAATGTATTTTACGCCGAGAGATGGTTCGTGTTGTTTGTGGAGGTGCTATACATTGCGCCCCTTGGAGGATTGAGTGACATTACAGGGACTACTTGCACTGCTGGCACTGCGACCAGAATTTCGCCGCCTGGTAGAGCAGCTCAAAAAAGGTGAGGGGTTGCCAGCTCTCATAGGTATCACCGAGTCTGCACGCCCCTATGTAATTGCTGCGCTTGCTTCAGCGTTGAAACAGCCGCTGCTGGTTGTTGTGGAGGATGAGAGACAGGCAAGCCAGGTGGCGGAGAGCCTGAAGGCATTTGTAGAGCATCCAGATGATGTCTTCTGCATGCCAGATCGCGATGCTTTGCCCTATGAGCGGCTGATCAGCGATGCTACCACGACGCAGCAGCGCATGCAAGCGTTGATAGCCCTGACGGAGCGCGATCGGAACTTAATCGTTACTTGTTCGGCGCGGGTACTGACACAACAGGTTATACCACCGCAGGAACTCTCCGCGGCGCTGTTTACCTTGCAGCCAGGGCAGGAAGTTGACCTTTCCCTGATGCTGGAACACCTCTATAACCTTGGCTATGAACCGGCGGCGGAGGTGGAAGAACCTGGCCAGTTCAGTCATCGTGGAGGTATCGTCGATCTCTTCCCGCCAACGCTCCCGCGTCCCGTGCGCGTAGAGTTTTTCGGTGATGAGATTGAGTCTTTGCGTACCTTTGACCAGGAAACGCAGCGCTCACTCAATCCTATTGCCTCGTGCGTAGTTGGTCCTGCACGCGAGGCGCTGCCAGTGCATGGGCCAGAAGCTGTGAAAGAGCTAGAACAACTGCATATTGAGATGTTGCATCGCGAGTGCGAGGAACGCTGGAAAGGTGATCTTGAAGAGCTACGCCAAGGGCGCTCGTTTGACGATATCGCCTTTTATCTTCCGTACCTGCATAGCCCGGCCACAGTTCTGGATTATCTACCTCGCAGTGGGCTACTCATTCTTGATAATCCTGAAAGCATCCAGAGATGCATTGCTGGACTTGATGAGCAGGCGCAGGAGATGAAAGAACGCTTTGAGCGTGACCGGGAGAATCCACCACATTTACGGGCTGCACATTTTACGTGGGACCAGTTAGAGCCGCAGTTACAACAGCGCCGCCAGCTACAATTTGCCGGTATGCTTTCTGCTGCCGAGGGCGAATTTGATGCACGTTTGCATAGTGCAGTGGAACAACTGGTGCCTTCCATTAGCAGTGCGAGCTCGTATGGCGGACGATTGCGTCCCTTTGTACAGGACTGCCGCAAGGCTCTTGATAATCGCGAGCGGGTAGTGATCGTAACCGCACAAGCGCGGCGCATGGCCGAGGTATTGAACGACGAGTCTATTCTCAACGAGGCAACCATTCATGTCAGCCCGGGTACAAATATCAATACATTACCGGAAAGCGGCACGCTTACGCTGATTCAGGGTCAGCTGGTTGAGGGGTGGGAGTCGCGGTCATTGGCCCTACACATCTTTACGGATACGGAAATATTTGGCTGGTCGAAGCGACGCAGTGTCCAGCGCCGCAAGCCAATTACACCGGCCTCTTTCCTGGCCGAAGTCAACCCAGGCGACTACGTGGTGCACCAGGAGCATGGAATCGGCCGCTTTGAGGGCCTGGTCAAATTGAAAATGATGGGTGTCGAGCGCGAATACCTGCTGATTCAGTACGCGGGTACGGATAAGCTGTATATTCCAACAGACCAGCTTGATCGCGTCACACGCTATATAGGCATGGGAGAGGCCGTGCCGGCTCTCAGTAAGTTAGGCTCGACGGAATGGACGCGTGCCAAATCTCGGGTCAAAGAGGATGTGCAGGACATTGCACGAGACCTGCTACGCCTCTATAGTGCGCGCGAGGCGGCCAGGGGATTTGCCTTTTCGCCAGATTCTGAGCAGCCCTGGCTGCAAGAACTCGAAGACGCTTTTCCCTACGAGGAGACGCCCGATCAAGCACGCGCCGTCGAGGAGGTCAAGGCCGATATGGAACGGCCACGGCCCATGGACAGGCTGGTATGCGGCGATGTTGGCTATGGTAAAACCGAGGTTGCCCTGCGTGCCGCATTTAAGGCTGTTCTCGATCAACGGCAGGTCGCCATCCTGGTACCTACTACCGTGCTGGCCTTGCAGCACTTCAATACCTTCAGGGAGCGACTTAAGCCCTTTCCAGTACGGGTTGAGCTACTGAGCCGCTTCCGCTCCGAGAAGGAACAAAAGCAGTTATTAGAAGATCTGGCCTTTGGGAAGGTAGATATCGTTATCGGTACTCATCGCCTTTTGCAGAAAGACGTGGTGTTCTTCAATCTTGGTCTGTTGATCATCGATGAAGAGCAGCGTTTTGGCGTGGTGCATAAAGAGCGCTTGAAGCAGCTCCGCAGCGACATCGATGTATTGACCATGACGGCTACGCCCATTCCGCGCACGCTGCACATGTCGCTGGTCAATGTGCGGGATATGAGCGTGATTGAGACACCTCCCCAGGAGCGTTTGCCTATCCGCACCACCATCCGTGAGTACGACGAAAGCCTGATTCGAGAAGCGATTATCCGCGAGATCGACCGGGGAGGCCAGATCTTCTTTGTCCATAACCGCGTGCAAGGTATTCAGGTGATCGCCCAGAAGCTGCAACGCCTCGTCCCGGAGGCTCGTATCGTCGTTGGCCATGGTCAGATGGCCGAGGATCAATTGGAACGGGTCATGGTGGACTTTTCAAGCGGGGAGTACGATGTACTGGTTTCAACAACCATCATTGAAAATGGCCTGGATATTCCTAATGCCAATACCATTATTGTGAATAATGCAGCTTTCTTTGGTTTAGCGCAGCTTTACCAACTGCGAGGACGTGTTGGCCGTGCCACACACCAGGCTTATGCCTACTTTCTCTACAATAAGGATGCAAAGTTGACCCCGTTGCAAGAGAAACGTTTACGAGCTATTTACGAGGCGACCGAGCTGGGTGCAGGGTTTCGCATTGCTATGAAGGACCTTGAAATTCGGGGAGCAGGCAATCTGCTGGGTGCGGAACAATCTGGTTTCATGAACTCCGTTGGTTTCGATCTCTATTGTAAGCTGCTTGCCGAGGCGGTACAGGAGTTGCAAGGCAAACAGGCTGAAGTGGCTGCTCCAACGGCAACGGTCGATCTACCCCTCGACTCGTACCTGCCAGATGAGTACATTGGTGACCGCACGCTCAAGGTCAATTTCTATCAACGTCTCGCTAATCTCAATTCGCCCGAGCAGATTGAGGTCATGACAGCAGAATTGAATGACCGTTTTGGTCCCCCACCCCGGCCGGTACAGAACTTGCTGGCGATGGTACGTCTGAAGGTGGAGGCAGCAGCGTTAGGCTTCGAGGCGATTGCATTGAAGGATAATGAGCTGGTCCTGACAGTGAAACGCACGATAGTGCCTAATCGTATTGCCCTCTACGCTCTTGTAATTCGGTGAGCAGGCGCTCTACCTCTGGCACACTTTTGCGTATACAGCGAGAGAGATCAGCGATTGTCCGGTGTCCATCGACCAGCATATAAATTGAACGCTGAGGACGAGTAAGCGGCAGCGAAAGGACATGCCGCTCGATACCTATCTTGCGTGGAGCGAGCCACTCGAACCCCGGGATACTCGCACTGCTATCAAATGTATTGTGTGCGTATCTGTTATCGCGCCCACTTCCCTCGTCAGGTATCCCGTTAAGGTTCACCTGAGGAAGCCTCGGGGAGGTTGGAGAGAGAGCTGGAATATTTCTATTCGTGTTCAGCAGGGAAGGGTTTGAGCCTGGTGAATTGCGGGAGCTGTTGGCCGCAATGGTCATGTTATCGTTGACGCCAAAAACAGAAGGAATGTTAACGGGTGGGCGTGGTTGATTAGCTAAGAAAGTAAAATACACCTGGCGCCAGCTTAGCATGCGAAGAAGAGCTTCTTGTCCCAATAATTGGCCGGTATGAGCATAGGTAGGTTGTCCTGCTTGGAGGTAGATTTCTCCCTCTTCAAAACGGTTTGCCTGCATGCGTTCTACGCTCAATAGCCCGCTTTGTCTTCTCATGCGAACCAGTTCTAAGACGTCGGCTAGACTTTCTGCTGCATTATCCCTGCCTTTTATCATGGTATGGAGCCCCCCCTTTATGCTCTCGGTAAATAGTTATTTGAAGTTGGCAGTAAATGAGTCGGCCCCCAAACTCTTTGCTGCTCTATGTGCGTATGTGCGACTTACCTATAAATTCGTGTTGCTCGATATACTAGTTATACCATAGGTATGGACGGATAAGGAAGAAGTTAGTATCACAGTTTCCGGTCGTTCTGGCATTCTTAATGAATTCTTTATGTGTTAAAATTTTGTAGGTGACTTCTCACTGCCTACGGCAGTTCGCAGGAGGGTCGTGTTGGTGGAGGGCTTTGCCGCCGCAGGCGGCAAAGCCCTCCACCAACACATGAATGGGCGAGCCGCCTACGGCGGCAAGAGGCGGTGAATAGTTACTTTTGTCGGTAAATGGGCAACAGAATACGCAGTTGCTTAGCGTTTTGTGTGTATCAGGTGAAGCATCAGGGCCTGCTTGTAATCAAGGAGGCTGGCTTGCCCATTTTTAATAACCTGGTTAGCAAGATTGAGCAGGGTAGAGACAATCTGCAAGCGGCTCTCATCGAAGTTATCTTCTTTGTTTAGCAGATCAAGCAGCTGTGAGGGTCCATGGTTAGAAATATCCATACCTGAACGGACGGCCTCTATACGCAGCCAGACGATAAGCTGCTGTCGCAGTCGCTCAAAAATAGCCACGTCTCCTTCAGCAGGAAGGAGAGCCTTACTCACATCTGGACTCGCAGCTACCACTGGGGGAGCCGATGGAAGTACCTGAGGCTGGATAGCTGCCGGGGGTGCCGGTAGCTGGACCTTTTCAGGAACAGGCAACGGTGGGCCAACTATTCCTGGTTGCTTTACTGGTACTGCTGCCGATGCGGCAGGAATGATAGGTGTTTCAACGGGTGGGACGACAGGTTCCACTTTGGGCATTGAGAGAGGAGAAACAGTACTACGCTCAGGATTTACAGGAGGAGCGCTTTTAGGACTTGATACGGACGTTGTAGTGCGTGCTTTGCCTTGCAATGCTGATTTACTTACCGGTACCAGTGATGGGGAGGTCGCTTGATGCTCAATGCCGTTTGTGTTGTTTGTGGCTGCCGGTTGTGCGCGACCGGAGTTCCGCGGATTTGTCGAGACAAAGCGGGTTTCACTTTGAGGAGGTGTGGGCTTTATTTCACTCCGGGACTCCTGGACCTGTTGGTGCAGCAGTAATGTAGAGGGGGCAATTTGATCCCAACCTGGTTCAGGACGACCGGTAATACTGAGGGTAGACCAGGAAGATACACGGCGAGGGCTGCCAAAGGGCGGATTATTGCGGGGATTACCCGATAAGTGCCCTCGTAAACCCTGGGCCACCGACAAAGCAGAGGAACCGATTAACAGGCGAATATCAGCCATGCGCTTACGTCCTTGCTCTCCAAAGAAGCTGCGGTTCCTCTGGACAAAGTGGATGATGAGACGCTCGATATGGTACTGGAAATCGGGCGACATGAGATCGACCCGATTCCAGGCTGTGAAATCAACCGAACTCAAATAAAGCCAGACTTCTTGACGCTTGGAGCGATCAACAGGGCGAGTACGTAGCGATTCGCTGCGATAGTCAAAAAATCGCGGATAACAAAAATGAGCAATTAGCGTTTCCGCCAATTCTGCCTTCAGTCGTGCAAGTTCAGCAGGCGGAAGCTGACCAAGAAAAACGCCCATCACCTCAACCTCTTTCATTGGACATGCGCCCAATTGACGCTTCTATCTAAAGGAACACTACGGAACTATTGAAACGGTAGCCACTTGCAAAGCCCTGGTTTCGTGGGTGGAAACTCCAGAGCCATTTACCGTCTTTAATGAAAACCAACTTTGTTCATCCATTATTGTACTGAATGGATGAGTGACTGGCAAGAGGGCGAGGGAAATATGGGCTAGCCCCTTTGGAATGCCTCGCAGTAAGAATAAATCGCTCACGACAGAGATTGTAGCGCCAGGCTGCCAGGTATTCGTTGGACACCAGGAAGCGGCTGGGAAGTCATTTGTCGCGAAATGATTTTTTCCATTCTTGTCAATAACAAGAGCCAGCAATTGGACCGGAAATGGAGTTGGAGCACTGACTTTCCAATAGGTGGTGATTTGCATCGAGCCAGCATTTAAACTGAAGACCCTGGGATAAACAGCGCTCAACCCGACCAGGTTCATGGAAGCAGAACCGGCGGCGCTTGTGCTTGTACTTGTAAAAGTGGCCTGTAGAGGATGCTGCACCTGTTGCGGAGCGACATGCACAAACGAACAAAATGTAGCGGGAAGGTCAGGCAGCAAGTTACTCACGTCGCTACTGCCTCCATATGGGGAGTAGGGAGAGATGCCTGGTGCAGGGAGTCCGCGTTTGAGGAGTAGGTAGCCATCCTGGGCAGCCACAATGCCGTAGTCTCCACTTAACAACACTTTTTTTACTTCATGTTTATATAGATAAGAAACAAGCGGATATGTGTTGCCGGTCACATCCAGGAAGATATAATCGGCGCGATTATCAGCATAGGGGAAGAGATAAATATTCAAGCGCTGGCTGATATGTGGAACCAGGTGAGATTGTGCCGAGACCGAGGCCGATGCCGGGATCATATCAACGAAGTGTTGAGCCAGTTCAGTGTGAGCATTGGTTTGCGGCCATTGGAAGGTTGGCGATATCTGAGTCGCACCTTGAAAGGAGTCGATATTTACCGCGGAGAAAGGCATAGCCCCACGCACCTGGTCTGCCCGCACAACATCATACATGACGAAGCCCAGTACGGCGACAAGGAGAACTATGTGCACCCACTGCCCGAGGTAGCGCGTTCTGGATGGTGAGTGCTCAGCTGGCGAAGCTTTCTTACTCTGCCATGCTTGCAGCCGAGCGGTACTCCACTGTGCTACCCAGAGGATCAGCACAATGGCCTCGATGGTCGAAAAGATCAGCACCGGTACAATCTCAGCGTTGTACTGGAAGAAACCGCTGCGCATATTTGGATCAGCACTGAGCAGGTTGATTGCCAACCCAGGTAGGGCAAGGATGAAGACCCACGGAGCCAGCAGAGGGAGATAGCCGGCAGGGCTGAGCAGTATACGCAGGTAAAGCAGGTGGTATGAATCAAATACATACATCCGCAAAACGCCAAGAGGGTGCAATATCAGAGTTTTGGCGATTCCCAGGGGACTACTGCCAAGGCTGGCATAGCGCGAAATCAGGAGCGGATGACCAACCGGACTATAGATGTGGATGATGTAATATTCCAGACCTATCCAGCCAATAGCCAGGAGAACGAGTGCCAGGCCACTGCGCCAGCGCTGTTGAAAGAGTATCGACCATAAGCCAAAGATAATAATGGTTAAGGGAATCTCTTCTTTGCATGCCATGGATAGAATGGCCAAGACAAAAAGCCAGGCAGTGCGCCGGGTATACATGAAATAGAGGGTAAAGAGCAAAAGGGCAGCGGTGAAGGTGACCGCGTGAAAATCATAAACTGTTGCCTGCTGTTGAGCTGGATAAAGTAAATAGAGGAGAGCGATAACAACGGCAGCAAGTTCGTTGCGCAGGCGTAAGCGCGCCAGCCAGAAGGCAGGAAAGGCGCCGCTGGCGACCACCAGGCTTTGAATCACTAAGAGCGTTTTGGGATTGGGCCAGATTACATAGAAAAGGGAGATGAGAAAGAGGATGGGTTCAAAGTGAATGGCAAAACGAGAAATACCATTGAAACTGTAGCAGTTGGTATCACTGACTATATTGCAAATGGTCTGGTGGAACAGGTGGCCGTGTAGGGTACTCCAGATGGCCTGGTCCATAATACCAAGGTCTTCGGCGCTGGTTATATAGGCGTCGTGCCGGCCCGTGAGATAAAAGATGAAATAGCCGGCGAAGAGTAAGGCGGCGAGGGTGACCAGGCCTGTTGCCAGCCAGAATAAGCGTGTATGAGGCATGGCATCAGGGGCTGGATAGAGATAGAGCCGGTTGCGCCACACGGCAATATGTTTTCGCCAGGTTGGGTTCATGGTTGTTTTTCCTATGAGTTAAATTGGTGCATATTATATCATAGTGCCTTCAAAATCTGTAATTTCATGGTACCTTTTGCCACTATTGTTCTGTTACCCTCCAAGGTGGGCACGGACGGGCAGCCACAAGGGCCCCATCCCCACATCCACATCCTCCCCTGCCCCTACGATACACGGCCTTAGTGGGCCGATTCGTCGTAGAGTGGTCGCCCGTCCAGTGTCCAGTCTACACCCATCTTCCTATTTGAAATGTAGTGGCCACAAGGGTTGCCACTACATTCCGCCTTATAACAAAACGCATAGGGGTATGAAAAAGCGACAAGCCACCAAAGGGTACTCTTTTCCAACGCATGTTGACACAGGCTTGTTTGTACCTCTATACTGGTCTCGTTAAGAGGAGGCTATTCCAGAGGTACAGGTATGTTCAAACTCAATGATGCAAAAGCTGAAGCGCAAAAGGCTGATGATAAGGTAACTTCGTCAACGTTTTTGTATAAGCGGGGATGGGAATATCTTTTAGATGTAGTTATCGTATTGTTGATGGGCGGAATTTTGTTTTGGGGCGCGGCATCTCAGTTTTATAATCAATTCAATGATGCGACGAGGTATCAATGTTATGCCGTGGCGTTCTGGCACGGTACGCCTGGACTTGGTTCTCTTCCACAGAAACAATGCGCTTTTCTCAGCGCAACCACTTCCTCTACGCTGGCACAGAAAATGCAGGAACGCAGGTTCCCACGTTTCCTGGTTAATCTGGTAGCAGTCCAATCTACTTCACAGCCGCTGCATGCATTGCCGCCGGAGTATCCTTTATTAAGCCTGGTGCCATTCTCTTTAGCCCTGATTGTACCGGCGGCATGGTACCAGGTGGCTTTCGCCATCTGGATGGCCATTGTAGCGGGCATTATATATTTTGTGCTTAAGCGCTACAGGTCTACGACGGCGGCTATAGCTTTTGCCGTGTACCTGGTTATTGGAAGCTGGGCAACCGCCGAGGGAAGATTTGATTTAGTTACCGCGGCCCTGACCCTGGGAGCAGTCATCCTGGCAGCAAAGGCAAGATGGAAATGGGCATTTGCGCTGTTAGCTCTCGGTACCCTGCTTAAATTTTACCCTGTAGTATTAATACCGCCTCTTCTGATAGCGCAACAGATGCAGGAGAG
>WNFX01006990.1_pt1 | contig 10656 bp, 11 predicted proteins | sample 5400111 | NCBI WGS metagenome assembly WNFX01 (sample SAMN13153363, study PRJNA577476) | soil metagenome | isolation source: 40 cm soil or saprolite under grassland replicate 1 | place: USA:California | collected 2016-06-15 | reverse complement strand
GCGATGCTTAGGATCGGTGCCACAAGGATGCCCCAATCTCGCGAGCGGTCGACCGGGAGAGCCGAACCCATAGCGCGATGAGCTGGGCGAACCTGGTGGGCAGGGACGGGATCGAACCGCCGACCTTGCGGTTTTCAGTCGTTGGACTCGGGGTGCAGCAGGGGGCAGGCCCGGTGACGGTGCTGGTCAGATGGCATGTGGCTAAGCAAGCCTATGCATGGTTCGGCAGGGTTCTCGTTGACAGAGACGTTGACCGTGGATGCCCACTGGCTGGTCAGGGCTTCGGTGCGTCCGAGGAAGAATCGGGTGGCAATCCCCGTCTGGCGCGCCCCGGATACAGCTTGGCCTCGCTGTGGACATGCTTGATGACAGCCTCACGGAGTTCGGTCTCGGGAAGGCGCTCCTGCAAGCTGGTCAACGCGTAGCGGATGACGTCGCTGGCAGAGAGGGTTGAGCCTTCGAGCCTGGCTTGAGCGGCAAGCCGGGTGAGCCACTGGTGCTGCTCTTCGGTGAGGTAGATCGTCGTCCGGTGGTAGGACCGCGACGGCTGGGCATCCATGAGAGTTCGCCTTGATTCGGTTGCCGATGCCCTGGAGTCTAGATGGCATGGTGGCCCATGGCATCAACCGCACGCGGCGAGCTGCTCAGGGTGAAGGAGGAAGGGCTAGCTCCGCCTGCATCCAGCTCCGCCTATCTACGGTGTCGATGTGGCTGTGAGAAGTCCCTCTACGACCTCAAGGCTGGCCCTGGGGGCGGCCGCCTCCGGCGGCCGTCCTCGGCCGAGCAGACCGTGACCCGGGTGGCCTGTTGTGATCTGCTCATCTGTGATACAGGATGGGCCATGTACTCCGACACGAACTTAGGCCGTAGCCTCACACGCCGATGCATAGAACTAGGGCGCATGGGGGAGGAACCCGGCGGGTCCGTGCTGCCCGTCTTTAGAGGAAAGCCATGTCGGATCGGCGGTTAGGCGACCTCACGAGCCCTCCTGCGTCGGGGCGATACTCACGTGCCCCCATCGTGGAGGCTGTTATCGACCTCCGGGTATCCCTTGATCGTGCCATCACTCTCGATGACCTAGCTAAAGTTCACGCTCAAGAGTCCCAACGCTATCCCCAAGTCCAGAAGCGGATGGAAGTACAAGGTGAAATCGGACTAGGAGACACGGGTGTAAGAGCGGCTGCTTTTGGAACCCAAACCGGTCACGTACTCACCAGCACCGATGAGAAACACATCGCTCAGATTCGCCTGGATGGCTTTTCTTTCAGCCGACTAGCACCCTATGACTCTTGGGCGCCCTTCCACGATGAAGCGATGAGACTGTGGACTCTGTATCGCCAGATAGCTTCTCCCGAATCTGTAACTCGACTTGGGGTACGCTATATCAACCGCCTCGACATCCCGTCACAGATTATCGAGATAACAGATTACCTCCGCACCTCTCCCGAAATATCTCCTGCACTACCGCAGACTCTAGCCGGCTATTTCATGCAGATTCAAATTCCCTTAACGGACTATGAGGCCATAGTAAATATCAACTCGACCATTGTAGAACCACCTAACCCTAATACCACGGCCCTTGTCCTGGACATAGGTGCCTTTAGGGAAGTTAATCTATCTCTATCTTCCGAATCCTTCGACGATGATTTGGAGGAGGGCCTCACGCAACTACGCAGAGCGAAGAATTTCGTGTTCGAAGGATGTATCACCCCTGCGACCCGGGAGATGATCATCTGATGCCTGCGACCAGACCAATGCAATACTTTGGACCTAACTCCGATATCGATCCGGCCCAGGAGGTACATTCGCCACCTGGCCCAGGCGTCATATCTATGACCCAAGCCAAGCTGCGGGTCGTGGAGAATCTGAGTAGAGGGCCAACCTTTTGGATAGGGGTCATACATAAGGCAGTCGATGCGCTACCTCGAATTGAACCTGTCACCGCAGCGTCTGCACTTCGGTCGGTGACTTTCCACGTCGACGAATTGGAAACCTATCCGGCAGTCCGCTACATTCCTTATGACGAGTCTCCCGAGGAAGAATGGTAAACCCCTAGTCGTCAAGGACAAATTCGATTGTTGCCGCCCAGGCCATGGATGTGTCAAGGCGATATATGGCAATCCGTGCCAATCGTGTTGCCGGCAATTAACCCCTCAGGAGAGTTGCAAGCGACTTGCGATCAAGAGGGGCCGGCAGTATTGGTTACGCATGGCTGTTCCCTTGACAAGGCAACGCGATCTGGCCAGTCAAAGGTCGAGCGCCTACAGTTTCTTCCGCTATTGGCCCTGGCTCAGCAAGACCGAAATCGACAAGAGCTTCTGCGTCGCGAGCAGGTCAACCCGGCTGAGGCGATGTTCGTTGGGAACGTGCCAGCCATTGGAGAGGCCTTCTGCCTATTGAGCGAGCTTTATTGGCTTCCAGCTAGCTGGTTCGATCCGACGCTAGTTCCGTACGACGACCATCCAGATGCTGAGAGAGGAAGCAAGTACCTGACAGCACGTAGCAGTGGCACCCGGCTCGGACGCCTCGAGGATGAGCGCATTAGACTTCTTCATCAAAAGATGCGGGCCTTCTGGACTCGGTTCATCGAGGAATCCCCAGCCAACACGTGATCTAGCTTCGTGGCGGTTCACGCGACACTACGTACTCTTCCTGCCACGGCGGACGTTGGGCCGCTTGCCAACGAGGCAAGTGGCTCCCCACGAAGCCTTCCGTCGGGATGCTGGTGGCAGTTGAGCTGCAACACCATGGCTGGTCAGCCGCCTACCGCGAAACAGCCTCTGAGCAGCCACCAGCAGGGCCACCCACAGCCTGGAAACCCGTGTGCCACAGTCTCGGCATGACGCGCAGCTCGCCCAACCGGGCCTCCGGGCGCCGGGGAGTCCGCTGGGCGCTCCTGGCTCTCGGGGCTGGGGGCCTGCTCTACGGAGCCGGCTCGGCTCTGCGTAGGGGCTACCTTCCCGTCGCGGTGATCGGTGGCGGCGTCGTACTTGTAATTCTTGGCCTTGGCCTCATCCAGCGTCCAACCAGCGTCACCTGGACCAGACAGAAGGCGCTCGCATAGTTGGTAGCGTTCGCGGCGCTGGGCGTCGGACTCATCGCAGCCGGCGTGGCGAGCCTGGCCGGGTTATTCGGGCCGACCGAACCCGGCGGCTTTCGCACCAATGACTTCGCGGCCGTCGCCATCTGCTTTGGCGCCGTCGCGCTCGTGTTTGCCTACGCAAGCTACCGGTCGATGAACCGCGCTCAATAGGGCGATGGGCTCGTAGGCGCTGCCGCCCGTCCTTCGAGCAGTGGCCAACGAGGCAGGTAGTCGACGAGGACGAGCGGCACCCTCCCGGCCGACCTGATGACCGTCGCCAAGTCAAGGGCGGATCAGGGCCCGCCTCTGGGGAACGGCCGGCTGCTGGCCCGTCCTCGGCCTCCGTCCGTGATCTTCGGCGACGCCACATCCACAACCCGATCGAGAATAGGAGTCCCCAGAGGGCGGCGAAGATGAGGTTCATCACGCCCAGCGTGCGGTAGCCCCGGACGAGCTCGCCCACGCCGAAGGTGGTGTAGCCGGCCGCGGCTCCCCTGCGGACCACAGCCAGGCCCAGTGGGAAGGTTGGCGTGATTCGGCGCCGAGCGCTCGACCGAGCGCTCGGTCGAGCCGGTAGAACCGCCCTGTGGCGCTCAGCCGGGCCAGCCAGAGAGGAGGTCAAGACAGGATTTCGAGGTGGTCCTTGAATGATCGTGTCAGGCTATCGAGGATTGCCCGTCCCTTCTCGGCAGTCGCCAGGGAGGGCAGGCCGACAACGCCTGAGTGGGTGTAGCCGCGCATGCCGGTCACGAGCAGATGTGGCCTCGGGTTTGCCTGCCAGTCGGCATGCTGATAGCCATCCCGTACCCACTCGGGGTGGGTGTGCAGGAGCATCGACACTTCGGCTTCCCCAGCGTGCATGTCATCGCTGGCGGTGGAGCGGAGCCCGGCCGCGGTGCGTGCGGCTTCCCAGTCCTGCAGGTTCGGGAATAGCGTCATCCGAGGGCCGGCCGCGTTGGCTTCCTGGACGACGTTGGCCAGGACGTAGTTTCCGCCGTGTCCGTTGACGATGGCTAGCCGGTCGACGCCCGATGCTCGCAGAGAGTCGGCGATGTCGATCACCACCGCGATCAGTGTGCGAGGGCTAATGCTGACGGTTCCGGCAAAACCGGCGTGCTCATGGGAGCACGAAACCGTTACTGGCGAGAGCAGGAACAGACCGTACTCTGCCGCGATCCGCTCAGCGATGGCGCACGCTACGACTGTGTCGGTGATGAGCGGGAGGTAGTCGCCGTGTTGCTCGAAGCTACCCACTGGAAGCACGGCGACACGCGCCGCGCGATTCTGCTCGTCACGAGCAGTCGCCGTGGTGATGAAGCCGTCCATGTCGTCAGGGTGCCACATCGTCAGCAGAGAGCCGATCAAGGTAGGACGGCGAGCGCTTCGCGCAGCTCCGCGACTGCTGGTAAGTCGCACCGCGCAAGCCGCCCAACAGCTCGTCTGAGTTCAGTGGTTGCTCTTCCAGAGCCGGTGCTGACAGCGATCGTCAGTGCTTCCCGAGCGACAGCGCATGCTTGCTCGGGTTCACGGTTAGCGGCGTGTGCAACAGCGAGCCTGGCGAGATGCACGCCGCGGTCCCGCTGATAGTCAGACGGCCAAGCTGCTAGTCCGTTCTCAAAGATGGCGATCGCCTTGTCTGGTTGTCCGAGCGTCATCCAACAATCGGCTGCTTCCATCTCCACGTAGGTGGGTGTGCAGTATCCGGTCTCGATGCGTTCGTCATCACCATGGTCTTCGTGCAAGGCTGCCTGCTCTGCTGCTGCTTCGAGCGCCCGCGCGCATCCGGTCGCATCTCCGGCCAGGGCGTAGCCGTGGGCTTCCTGTCGCAGGGCCAGCGCGCGTACGCGGGGTGTCAATCGGTCCGGCTTGTGAAGTGCCGCCCGCGCAAGATCGAGGGTGCGGACAGCATCGCCAACACCCGACGCCTGGTTGCTCTTGCGCATCAGTACATACGAGGTCAGGAAGTGGTTCTCGGCCACTGTTGCCCACTCCAACGCTCGATCTGACCAGTAGTCAGCCGCTCGCACGTTACCGGCGTCCTGGTAAAGCCACCCCGCGAACTCCGCATACTTCGCTCTGACCGTGAATAGCCCAGTTCGGATATCACCGGAGGCTGCTGCAATCAACTCACCAATGAAGTCGAGGTGCAGCGACATGAGGTCGAGAAGATGCGTGGGGCCAAGAAGGTTGTCTGCTCGGGCGTACTCGACACGGATGTTGCGCAGAAGGGCCGCAGCCTCTGGATCTACGTGCCGTGATGTGTGGCCGGGCAGGGCGAGCGTCGCGGCGCTGACCGTTGCCGCTGACCAAAGGAATGTGCGCCGGTTCATAGGACGGAAGCCCAGTCCCTCGGGAGTGGTCTTGTAGAGCTGGCACAAGAGTTCTCTGTAGAGCTTGCTGGGCCGCTTCTCGCCACGTTCCCACTTGCCGACCATGTCGGCGTTGACGCCCACCTTGATCTCGTAGTGCACCCAAGCGAGCCTAGCAAGCTCCTCGGCAACTTCCTCTTGGCTGAGATTGAGTCGCGCGCGGTGCTGCTGAAGGCGGAGATTGGGAGTGTAGGCCTGAGCAGGCGCCATATCCGATCCTGTTGTTCTGGCGTGTTTGCCCTAATGCTAACCCGCTGCTGCGACCAAGTTGCAGCGGACTGGTAAGCGGACTGCCAACGGGACTGGCTGGCGGACCTTCTGATCTGCGCAGACCCCTGGTCTCCTTGATGCCGGTAGTTGCCTATCGGTGGCTGTTCCTGACGGATTCTCACTGCTACAGCACCTTGATGCCTAGCCATACGTATGGCAGAGTAGTGCTGTCCATCATGACGGCCTTGGAGGAAGGGAGGTCGGCAGGCGAGGGGGAAGGGAACAGGACCCCGGCGGTTGATGGAGCGGTGTAGGCGCACCGTTCCCCGCCGGGGCCAGGCACGAGAGTTCGGAGGCTCCGCGTGCAGGGAGATCGTAGCGCGTCGGCCGCAAAGCCGACCGCAGACGCTATCGCCGAACAAGACGGCGACATCTTGACCTACACCGTTGCCGAGGCGGCACGGCTCGCTCGGGTTTCGGTGTGGTCGTACTACCGAGGTCTCAAGGAAGGCAGGCTGCCCGGCCGGAAGGTCCGTGGGCAGTGGCGAGTCTCACGCAAGCAACTCCATCGCTTCCTGGACGGTGACGACATCACGCCGGGGGGTGGCCCGGATGTGGCGTGACCCCTGGCCTCCGGTGCCTCCCAACGGGCGGCACGTCCCCGACCCGGGCATGACCGAGACTGAGCAGCGGTTGATCGCCTGGGGTCTGGGCACGACCGGGATAGCCGGGCTACTGATCTGGCTCAGCGGCCAGCTCGCTGGCCTGGTGTTCGGGCACACCTGGCTGCACCTGTCCCCTGCCGACGTGGTGTCCATCATGTGGCACCTGCCCGGCACGCTCAGCGACCCCGCCATGGCGTGGCCGGGCGATGTGCGCGACGCGCTGCCCGGCCCGGTCGGCATGTACGCCTCGGCGGCAACCGTGGTCGGCGGTATCACTGGCGGGATCGCCGGAGCCGTGCGGGTGGTCACGCAGTACCTGCCGGGCCGCACGCCAGGCCACCGACCTGGACGCGAGCACGCGCGGCGCAACCGGCGGGGTTCGGTGTGGGCCGGCGGACGGGAGCTGCGCATGCTGTTCGTGCGCCGCCCCACCCCTGGCCGGGTGATCGTCGGCCGCACCAGCCGCCTTGCCGGCCTGGCGGTGGGCGGCCGGCTGCTCGCCTCCGAGGACTGCCATTCGGTACTGGTCTTCGGCCCGACCGGCTCCTACAAGACCTCAGGGCTGCTGGTGCCCGGCATTCTCGACTGGCAGGGCCCGTTGCTGGCCACCTCGGTCAAGCCGGATGTGCTGCGGGCGACGATGGGCCAGCGTGCCCGCAAGGGCGAGGTCACCATCATCGACCCGCTGGGCGCCTCGGGCGAGGTGGTGGCGCAGTGGACCCCCCTGGCGAGTTGTGGGACCTGGCTGGGGGCGCAGCAGATGGCGGTGATGCTGGCCAACGCGATCGAGCAGACCCCCACCGAGGAACAACGGCCCGAGCATCGCTTCTGGAAGACGATGGGCGTCAAGTTCCTGGCGCCGATGCTGCACGCCGCCGCGGTCAAAGGCCTGGCGATGCGCGACGTCCTGCACTGGCTGGACGTCCGCGAGGACGACCAGGTCACCGGAATCCTTGAGGCGACCGGCGTACAGCCGGCATTGGACGCCTGGAACTCCTCGCAGTCCCGCGGAGAGCGGGCGCGCGACTCCCTCTACGCAACGGCTGAGGAGGTGCTGCACGTCTACGCCAACGAGCAGGTTGCCGCCTGGACCGAGGGCCACAACCTGGACGTTGACTACTTCCTACGGGGCGAGAACACCATTTACCTGTACGCCCCGGCGCATCAGCAGCGGCTGCTGCGCCCGCTGTTTGAGACCATCACCCAGCAGGTCGTCGCCGCCGCCCAAGAGCGAGCCGCCCGGAGCCCTGATGGGATGCTCAGTCCCCGGTTGGGGCTGTTCTTGGACGAGGCCGGCAACTGCGCCGCGCTGAGCGAGTTGGACGTGCTGGCCACCACCGCCCGTGGGCAGGGCATCCAGCTGGTGACCGTGTGGCACGACCGCAGCCAGCTGGAGGCCCGCTACGGCGCCAAAGCCTCGACCATCCTGAACAACCACCGCGCCAAGCTGTTCCTGTCCGGCCTGGCGGACCTCAGCGCGTTGGAGCTGGGCTCCAAGCTGATCGGCGACCGTCAGCAGGTGGAGCACTCCAGGTCGATGGGGTCTGACGGGCACCAGTCGCTGAACGAGTCGTCGCTGTACCGGCCGCTGCTGCCGGTGGAGGACCTGCGCCGGTTGCGGCCGGGTGAGGGGGTGCTGCTGTACGGGCATCTGCGCCCAACCCCGATCCGGCTCCGCCCGTTCTACACCCCTTCCGAGCGGCGGCGGCGTCAGCGGCTGGAGGACCGCGCCGAGCGGCAGCTTCGCCGTGGCGAGCAGCGCCGCGAGCGGGCCACCATGCGTGCCCGCCAGCGCGCCGAGCGGGCACGCAGCCCGCAGCCGTCACCGACCCAGCGGCTCAACCACTGGCTTGCTGGTGGTCGGCCGCAGGCTGGGCGGAAGGGGGCGACCGGGCGATGACCTCTCTAGCTACCCCGGCGGGCCAGCCGGCCCCGCAGGCAGGCAGCACCCAGCCCACTATGCCGCCCACTGACCCGCGGCCGGCGTGGGAGCGGGTGGCCTACACGTGGCTGGAGCGTGAGGTCGACGGCGGCCACCAGGTGGACCCCGCCGCGCTAGCTGCCGAGGTCAGCGTCACCCCTCGGCTGGCAGGTGACCTGGTGCGGGTGCTGCGTGTCCAGTGGCAGCGCGATCCTGGCCTGGCCGAGCTGCGTGGACGGCTGGTCCGCGACCGGATCAGCGACGCCTACTTGGCCCGGGAGCTGCGCGGCGGGGTGCCGTTGGATGCGGCCGAGCTTGCACATGAGGTCGGCACGACCACCAGGACGGCGCGGCAGTGGCTGCACACGCTGCGGGCCGCCCGGTCGGGCGATCCGCGCCTTGCGGCGCTGCGCGCTGAGCCGGCCAGCCACGGCCAGCCAACCCCAGGGCAGCTCGCAGGGTTGCGGGCCGCCTTCGCCGGCGGCGGCCGCCCCGAGGTCGAGCCGAACCCTCAGCCGGCCGCCAGTCCGCTGGAACGCATCGAGCAGGCATGGCGGACCCGCGAGGTCGGCCACGGCGACCACCTCGACCCCGCCACGCTTGCCCGCGAGGTCGGCGTCGGCCGCGCCTACGCCGCGCAGACCCTGGCGGCGCTGCGCGGCGGCCAACTGACTAACACCGAGCGCATTCAGCAGCTCTGGCGGGTGGTCGAGCGCGACGGCGCCCAGCGCCTGGATGCACCGGCGGTCGCCCGGATGCTTGGCATCCGTGAGGGCCGGGTCCGGCAGGTGCTGGGGCCGCTGCGGACCCAGCAGCGCCACGCCGCCGACCAGCAGACTGCGCAAGCTGAGCGGTTGCCGCTGGTTCCGGGTGAGAGCCGGCTGGGCTGGATGGACGAGGCCGCCTGCAAGGGCATGGCTACCGAGCGGTTCTTTCCCGAGACCGGGGAGGGCCGCAAGGCCAGCGAGGCCAAGCAGGTCTGCGCGGGCTGCCAGGTCCAACAGCCGTGCCGGGAGCTGGCGGTTCGCGGCGCGGACTCCCTGGAGGTCGACCACGGCGTCTTCGGCGGCACGGTGCCAACCGAGCGTGGCCATCTGCGGCCCAACCGGTTCCCCGAGCCGAGCGCCTACCGACAGCACCGCGAGGTCGCCGAGCAAGCGCGCGAGCTGGCCAGCCGGGTCGGGCTGCGGCAGGCCGCCCAGCAGCTGGGCGTCAGCCGCGACACCCTCAAGAACGCCTGGGCGCACTGGAACCTGCCCCAACCCCAACGCAAGCCGACCAACCCGCCGAGCCGGTTCCTGACCGACCGCAGCGAGGCCGAGCAGGCGTTCCGGCTGGCCGAGCAGCTCGGCAGCATCAACGCCGCCGCAGCCCAGCTCGGCACGACCTGGCCGTCGCTGCGCAAGGCGTTCCAGCGTCACGAGTTGGGCACGCCCCAGCCCAACCCCGCGGCGGTTAACCAGCGAAAAAGCGCCGTCCAGCTCGCCCGCCTGGGCGGCCAACAGCCCATGGCGCCGGAGCTGGACCCGACCTTTGTCCGGCTCAACCCCGGCACGGTGCCACGTGCCCGTGGCTACACCGGCACGCCGGCGGTGCGGCTGCGTCGTGCCGAGGAGATCGAGACGCTCGGCTTTGGGGTCGTGGCCGACATGAACCGCGAAAGCCGTGCCCAGCGCCCCAGCGTCCGCTACCGCGCCGTGCAGCGCCGCGCTGAGCGCGCGCAACAGTTGTTCGCGGAGCGGGCCAGCCGTCCGCAACGGCGGCAGGCCGAGCGTGCCCAGCGGCCGGCCCGAACCCATACCGAGCGGGCGGAGCGGTCTGGCCGCCCTCACCATCTCGATCCCTACCGCGACGAACGCTAAGGGCGTGCGCGGATTGGGGTGGAAGGGCGGGCCGTAGCAAGGCAGGCACAAGCCTCGGGATCATGAAGGTGCCGACGCTTCCTGATCCTGGAGCACTCATGCCTGCCCTTCCATCCTGGCTGATCACCCCGCTATGGGACCAGTTCCGTGCATTGCTGCCCGACCGCGGCGCCTACCACCCCGACCACCCCCTGGGCTGCCACCGGCGACGCGTGGCCGACCGGATCATCTTCGACAAGCTCGTCCAGGTGCTGGTGTTCGGCTGTAGCTACCGCAAGATCGCCGACCAAGCCTGCTCGGCGACCACCATCCGCGACCGCCGCGACCAGTGGATCACCGCCGGGATCTTTGCCACCCTGGAGCTGCTCGTCTTGCAGGCATATGACCAGATGATCGGCCTGGAGCTCGGCGACCTCGCGGTGGATGGCTGCATCACCAAGGCCCCCTGCGGCGGGGATGCCGCCGGGCGCAGCCCGGTCGACCGCGGCAAACAAGGTCGCAAGCGTTCCACGGTGACCGAGGCCCGTGGCATACCACTGGGTACGGT
>WNFX01032131.1_pt1 | contig 10657 bp, 12 predicted proteins | sample 5400111 | NCBI WGS metagenome assembly WNFX01 (sample SAMN13153363, study PRJNA577476) | soil metagenome | isolation source: 40 cm soil or saprolite under grassland replicate 1 | place: USA:California | collected 2016-06-15 | reverse complement strand
GTGCGGCCGCGCGTCGACGGCACGCGCCTCGTCGTGGATGCCGATCAGGAGCGCCGCATCCGACCCGACCTGGGCGGCCATGTCCCGAAGCTCGAAGACGGACCCTGGCCCGCTTTCCCGGCCGATCTGATGTCGATTGCGATCGTCGCGGCGTCGCAGTGTGAAGGCCTGCTGCTCATCTTCGAGAAGCTGTTCGAGTCGAGGCTCTTTTTCGTGGACAAGCTGATCGGCATGGGAGCGCGCATCGTGCTGTGCGATCCGCACCGCGCCGTGATCGCGGGACCGTCGCCGCTGCGCGGGCAGGTGGTCGAAAGCCCCGACATCCGGGCGGGGATGGCGATGCTCCTGGCCGCGCTCGCGGCGCAGGGCGATTCCGTCATTCACAACATCGGGCAGATCGAACGGGGATACGAACGGATCGACGAACGGTTGCGAGTGTTGGGGGCACAAATTGAAAGACGGGATGATGAACGGTAGCGCTGTAGGGGCGCAGCATGCTGCGCCCCTACGAACCAGCCCCGAAGTCCCGATCGGCGATGCGGCGGTTCCGCGCATGGAGCTGGCCGCGTGGGCCGACCGCTACGGCCTCATCGCGGGCATCACGACCCGCGGCGTGGGGGCGTCCCCGTTCAGTCTCGGCCTATGGAGCGACGAGCCGGTCGGTCACGTCTTCACCCGCTGGCGCGCCTTTCGCGCCGCGTTCGCGGCCCGGTTCCCGGCGCTCGTACTCAGCCATCAAGTCCATGGCAACGTGGTCCAGTGGCACGACGCCATCCCCGAAGGGTGGCTGGTGCTGGACGGTTTCGACGGCCACGCCACCACCGAGCGCGGCACACTGCTTACCGTCACGGTGGCGGATTGCATCCCGGTGTACCTCGCCGTCCCACAGAAGGGGGCGATCGCCTTGTTGCACGCCGGTTGGCGCGGCGCCGCGTCGGGCGTGCTGGGGCGGGGCGTGGAGCTCCTCAAGTGGCGTGGCTTCGCCAAGAGCAGCGATATTGTAATGCATTGTGGCGTTGGTATTTGCGGTACGTGCTATGAAGTAGGTTCTGAAGTCGCGACGTGCTTTGGCCTCCCCGAAAGCGCCACGCCGGTCCACCTCGACCTGCGTGCGATCCTCGCGCGCCAAGCCCGGGACCTGGGCATCGAAGAGGTGACGATCTCGCCTGCCTGTAGCGCGCACGACCGCGACCGCTTCTTCTCTCATCGCGCCTCGGGCGGACGCGATGGACGGATGGTCGCCTATCTCGGTCGGCCTAAAGCTTGACACCACCCTAGCCCCGGCTACATTCCGGTCTGCAGCGGGCGAAGTTCGGCCCGCGCTTTTTTTTCTATGCTTTCCGACACCCTGGTGGAGGCCTTCCGAACCCGGCTCGAAGCGCTGGGGTTCGACCTGGCCGACCTTCGCATCGGCGGCACGCCGAACCGGCCGCTCGTCCAAGTCCGCATCGACACGCCTCCCCCCTCCTTGAGGGGGGTGACGGTGGACGACTGCGCCGCCGCCAGCCGGGCCCTCGAGGCGTGGTTGGACGAGGGCGCCGGCGGTCCGCTGGGAAACCGCTATGTGCTCGAAGTGTCGAGCCCGGGGATCGAGCGGCCGATCCGCTGGCACCGGCACTGGGTCCGATTCGTGGGCCGTGACGTCAAGGTCCGAGTGCCGGGAATGGGCAGGGTCAACGCCCGGATCGTAGCGGTTCCGACCACGGAGACCGTGGTACTCGAGCCGGAAGGCAAACCGGCGCTCGAATACCGGCTCGCCGAGCTGAAGGAGGCTCGGCTGGCCCCGAAGACTGAAGACTGAGGACCAATGGCGAACGCAACCGACGTAGTCTCGGCAATCAAAGAACTGACCAACACGAAGCAGCTCGAGCGCAGCGAGCTGATCGATCTGCTGAAGGACGGCCTCCACGCCGCCCTCGTGAAGCGCTACGGGCCCAACGTGCGGTCCGAGATCGGCATCGACGAAATGAAGGGCACCATCCGGATCGTGGTGCTCAAGACCGTCGTCGAGGCCGTCGAGGATCCCGGGACCCAGGTCGCGCTCGAAGAGGCGCGGTTCGAGGACCCCGAGTTCCAGCCCGGCGACGTGCTGGAGGAAGAGGTCCCGTTCGACCAGTTCGGCCGGACCGCCGTGCAGGCGGCGAAGCAGCGCATCATCCAACGGGTCCGCGAGGGTGAGCGCAGCCGCATCCGCGAGGAGTTCTCCGACAAGGTGGGAGACCTGCTCTCCGGCGAGGTGCAGCAGATCGAGCGCGGCAAGATCGTGGTGATGCTCAACAAGTTCCGCGAGGCGGAAGCGATCATTCCCTACCGCGACCAGAATCACCGCGAGCACTTCCATCAGGGCGACACGATCCGCGCCGTGCTGAAGCGGATCGAGGAGACGCCCAAGGGCCCGCGCCTCATCTTGTCGCGCGCCGACCCGCTGTTCGTGAAGGCGCTGTTCAAGCTCGAGGTCCCGGAGATCCAGCAGCAGATCGTCGACATCCGCGCCACCGCCCGCGAGGCGGGGAGCCGGACCAAGATCGCCGTCTCCTCGCGCGACGACGGGATCGATCCGGTGGGCGCGTGCGTCGGGCTCAAGGGGTCGCGTGTCCAGGCGGTGGTGAACGAGCTGAACGGCGAGCGCATCGACATCGTGCCCTGGTCGTCGGATCCGGAGCGCTTCGCCAAGCTGGCGCTCGCCCCGGCGCGCGTGGCGCGGGTCTTCTCCGATCCCGACACCAAGACGATTCAGGCGATCGTGGACGAGGACCAGCTGTCCCTCGCCATCGGCCGCAACGGCCAGAACGTGCGGCTGGCGTCGGAGCTGACCGGCTGGAAGATCGACCTCTACTCGAGCCGCGAGTGGCTCGAGCGCGGTGGGGAAGGCCCGCTGTTCGCGCCGCTGCCGGCCGCCGACAAGGGCGTGACCGACGTGGCGCTGACGGAGATGAAGGGCCTGCCGCCGGAGCTGGTGGCGGTGCTCGAGCAGGCGGGCAAGAAGACGCTGCAAGACATCCTCGACCTGGAGCGCGAGGAGGTCGACCAGCTGCCGGGCATGACGCCCGATATCGCCGATAAGCTGATGGCCTTCCTCAATGAGATGACCGAGGACGGCGGCGAGGAGCCAGAAGAGCCGCCGCCGGCCGCGTGAACGACCGCGTGACCCGCCTGCTCGGCCTGGGATTGCGGGCGGGGCGGGTCGTGATCGGCGTAGCGGGTGTGCGGGCGGGATTGCAGCGAGGCAAACTGGCGTGCGTGGTGCTCGCGGCCGACGCGGGCGAACGCACCTATGAGAAAGTCACACGGTTGGCGGAGGCGAAGAACGTGCCGCTCGTGAAGGGCCCCGACGCGGCAACGTTGGGTGCAGGGTTGGGCCGGCCGCCGGTGCAAGCGGTCGGCGTGGAAGATCGGGCGCTGGCCCGTGGTCTGATGGCTGACGGCTGATGGCTGTTTTATCGGAGGAGTGAGTGGCGAATACGCGGATTCATGATTTAGCGGCTGAGTTCGGCATCTCCAGCGAGCAGCTCATGGGCATGCTCAAGGAGATGGACATCTTCGTGCGCAGTCACCTGACGCCCCTCAAGGACGAGCAGGTGTCGCTGATGCGCGCGCGCTGGGAGCGTGAAAAGCGCAAGCAGAAAGAGCCCGCCACGCCTCCCAAGCGCCGCCGCGCCGTGAAGGCCGCCGAGCCGGCGCCGGCGCCCGTCGCCGTCGAGGCGCGGCCGATGCGCCGCCGGCGCACTGCCGCCGAAGTCGCCGCCGCCGACGCGGCCGCCGCGGAAGTCGCCGCCGTGGCCGCCGCGGAAGCCGAGCAGGCGCGGCTCACCCTCGAGGCCGCCGCCCGCCAGCAGGAGGAGGAACGCCCCGCCGCGTCGCTCGAAGAGCGGGCCGCCGCGCTGTTCAAAGATCTGGCCCCGGGTGGTGGGGCGAGTGAGCCGTCGGACGTCGCGGTCGAGACGCCCCCGCCTGCCGCATCCTCCACGGTGTTTCCCGCGGCGCCGCCGCCGCCCCGGCCCTTCATTCCCACGCCCGTGCGGCCGCGCCCAGTGGCGAGCGCCACGCCGTCGGGTCCGGTGCCGCCACGCCCCGTCGCCTCCGCTGCCAGGGACCGACCTTCCGGGAGGTGCAGGAAGAGAAGCGGCGCGAGGAGAAGGAGCGCGAGAAGACCCTGGTTCGGGTGACGGAGTTCATCACCGTCAGCGAGCTCGCCAACATCCTCAAGGTTCCGCCGACCCAGATCGTCACCTTCGCCTTCAAGGAGCTGGGGCAGATGGTGACGATCAACCAGCGGCTCGACTTCGACATGATCGAGCTGATCGCGTCGGCGTTCGGGTTCCAGGCGGCCAAGGAGGAAGGGTACGCGACCGCGGAGACCGCGGTGGTGACCGATGCCGCGGAGACGCTCAAGCCGCGGCCGCCCGTGGTCACCATCATGGGTCACGTCGACCACGGCAAGACGTCGCTGCTCGACTACGTCCGCAAGACGAACGTCGTCGCGGGCGAGGCGGGGGGCATCACGCAGCATATCGGCGCCTATCAGGTCACCCTGAAGGACGGACGGCAGATCACCTTCCTCGACACCCCGGGCCACGAGGCGTTCACCGCGATGCGCGCCCGCGGGGCGCAGGTGACCGACATCGTCGTGCTCGTCGTGGCCGCCGACGACGCCATCATGCCGCAGACGATCGAAGCCATCTCGCACGCCAAGAACGCAGGCGTGCCGCTCGTCGTCGCGATCAACAAGATCGACCTGCCCACGGCGAACGTGCAGAAGGTGAGGCAGGACCTGCTGTCGCACGGCGTCGTGCTGGAGGAATTCGGCGGCACCACCCTGTCCACGGCGATCTCGGCCAAGAAGGGCACCGGGATCGACACGCTGCTGGACCAGATCCTGTTGCAGGCGGAGCTGCTCGACCGCAAGGCGAACCCCGACCGCCGCGCCTCGGGCACGGTGCTCGAAGCGTCGCTCGACCCGGGGAAGGGCGCGCTCGCGACCATCCTCGTCCAGAACGGCACCCTGCACGTGGGCGACGACTTCATCTGCGGCCAGTACTCGGGGCGCGTCCGCGCCATGTACGACGAGCGCGGCGGCGCGGTGACGGCGGCCGGTCCATCGACGCCCGTGCAGATCCTCGGCTTCGAGGGCGTGCCCGAAGCGGGCGACACGTTCCTGGCCATGGCCGATGCGGCGGAAGCGCGCGACATCGCCCAGAAGCGCCAGCGCCTCGAGCGCGAAGCGCAGCACCGCCGCTCGGGCCGCGTGAAGACGCTCGAGGACTTCATGGCGGAGCGCGCGTCGGGTGGGGCCGCCAGCCTGCGCATCATCATCAAAGCCGACCAGGGCGGCCCGGCCGAAGCGTTGGCCGATGCGCTCGCCCAGTTGTCGACCGGCGAAGTCAAAGTCGAAGTCGTGCACCGCGGCGTCGGCGCGATCACCGAGTCCGACGTGCTGCTCGCCAAGGCCTCGGGCGCGATCATCGTGGGCTTCCACGTCCGCCCCGACTCGAACGCGCGCGCCGCGGCCGACCGCGAGCGGGTGGAGATCCGGACCTATCGCATCATCTACGAGGCGGTGGAAGAGGTGAAGGCGGCCATGGAAGGCCTGCTGGCCCCCGAGAAGAAAGAAGTGGTCCTGGGGGAGGCCGAGGTGCGCCAGCTGTTCAAGATCGCGAAGGTCGGCACGATCGCCGGGAGCTTCGTGCGCAGCGGGGTCATCCCGCGCGCCGGCCGCGTGCGGGTCGTCCGCGACGGCGTCGAGGTGTACGACGGGACTTTGTCGTCATTGAAGCGATTCAAGGAGGACGTCCGCGAGGTGCGCGAGGGTTTCGAATGCGGCATCGGCGTCGAGAACTTCAACGACATCAAGGTCGGCGACCTTGTCGAAGCCTATCGCATCGAGGAGGTCGCCCGGTTCCTCAGCGCCTGAGCCCGCCGTGATCGTGGGGCTGATCGTCTGGGAGCTGCACCTCGCGGGGAGCCAGTCGCTCAAGGACAAGCGGGCGGTGCTGAAAAGTCTCAAGGACCGGTTGCACCAGCGGTTCAACGTGTCGGTGGCCGAAACGGCGCACCAGGAGCTGTGGCAACGGGCCGAGCTGACCGCGTCGGTGGTGAGCACCGATCGGCGTCACGCCGAGAGCGTGCTGCGGGAAGCGGACCGGTTGGTCGCCGGCGCGGACGGCGCCCGCATCGTGGACACGAGCACGAGCTATCTCTGACATGAAACGTCCGAGCCACCGCCCCGAGCGGGTGGGAGAGCTGATCCGGCAGGTGGTCGGCGCGTTCCTTACGGGGGACGTGCGCGATCCGCGCATCGGGTTCGTCACGGTCACGGGGGTCGACGTCTCCGCCGATCTCACCCACGCCAACGTCCGCGTCAGCGTCATGGGCACCGACGAGGAGAAAGAAAAAAGCCTCGAAGGTTTGGGGAGCGCGGCGCGGTACCTGCGCGCGCAGTTGTCCCAGGAGCTGCGGCTGCGCACCAGCCCGGAGCTGCATTTCCATCTGGATCGCGGCATCGAGCATGCGCAACGCATCGACCGGGTCCTGAAGGAGCTCAAGGAGTCGGACGACTGACCGGCGGGGGCCTGATCCTCGTGGCAAAGCCGGCTGGGCCTACGTCCCACGACGTCGTGGACATCGTCCGGCGGGCCTTGGGAGAGCAACGGGTGGGGCACCTCGGCACGCTCGATCCATTCGCCGAAGGGCTGCTGGTCGTGGTGGTGGGACGGGCGACGCGGCTCGCCGCGTACGCGGCGGGGTGGACCAAGGCGTACGACGGCGTCATGCGGCTCGGCGCGAGCGGGCGTACCGGCGGGCGCGCCGCGGCGAAGTGGTCGAGCCGGCGCCACGCCGGGTGGAGATCGCGGAGTTGGAGCTGGTGGAGTACGTGGCGCCCGCTGTCCGCTTCCGCGCTATCGTCGGCGGCGGTACATACCTGCGCAGCCTGGCGCGGGACGTCGGTACCGCGCTGGGGTGTGGCGGGCACCTGATCGCGCTGCGACGCACGGCGGTGGGACCGCTGCAGCTGGCGGACGCGGTCGCCCCGGGGCAGGTGACGTCCGCGGATGTGCGCGATCCGAGCGTTATGGTCGCGCACCTGGCGCGGCGGGACGTGGACCCTGGAGAACGGGATGCCGTCGTCCATGGACGCCCGATCCGCCGAGACCCGGTACCCGGTACCCGAGACCCGGTAGCGCTTTTTTCGGGAGCGGAGTTGCTGGCAGTTGCCGAGGTAGAAGGCGAGCAGTTGAAGCCCCGCGTCGTGGTGACGGACGGATGATCGGCGCGGTTGTCACGGTGGGGACGTTCGACGGCTTGCACCGCGGTCATCAGCGCGTGCTGGCCGAGGTGGTGGGCCGGGCGCGGGCGGGTGGCCTGACGAGCGTGCTGGTGCTATGCGAGCCCCATCCGCTCGAGGTCGTGAATCCGGCCGCCGCGCCGAAGCTGCTCACGCTGCCGGATGAGAAGCGAGAGCTGCTCGCCGGTGCCGGGTTGGATCGCGTGGTGGTGCTGCCGTTCACCCGTGAGGTGGCGCAGCAGAGCCCGGAGGAGTTCATCCGGGGGCTCAGAGCCGAGCATGCGCTGGAGCAGTTGGTGCTCGGCTACGACCACGCTTTTGGGCGCGGCCGCGCGGGCGACGAAGCGCTGGTGCGCCGGCTCGGGGCCGCGGACGGATTCGCTGTTGCGGTTGTGGACGCGGTCAAGGAAGATGGGCAGCCGATCTCGTCAACGTTCGCGGAGCAGGGCCGGACGCTGGAGGTTCATCTGTTCGACTTCGCCGGCGAGCTGTACGGCGAAACGGTGCGAGTGGAGTGGGTCGAGCGCCTGCGCGACGTGCAGGCGTTTCCTTCCCGCGACGCCCTGGTGGCGCAGCTGGAGCGCGACCGGCAGGCGGCGCGGGCGAGCCTCAACCGGTAGAGAGGCACGATGAGCACGATTCGCGGGCGGTTGATCACGATTGCCATTCTCGTCCTGGCCAGCATCGCGGCCCTGGTGCCGCGCAACGTCACGCAGCGAGTCGTCGATCAGACGACGGGCCGCATGAAGGACACGACGATCCGTCGCGTCCCGGTCAACCTGGGGCTCGACCTCCAGGGCGGCATCCATCTGGCGCTCGAAGTGGACGAGCGCCAGGGCCCGGTGCCCGACTGCGCCGACGCGATCCAGCGCGCCCAACGCGTCGTGCGGACCCGCATCGATGAGTTCCACACGACGGAGCCTGTCGTACAGATCCAGGGACGCTGCCGGTTGATCGTCGAGCTGGCGGGCGAGAAAGACGCGGCGCGCGCCAAGAGCATCATCCAGCGCACCGCCTTCCTCGAATTCCGCATCACCGACATGAAGAATCAGTTTCAGAGCGCGCTTCCCCAGATCGATGGCGCGCTGCGACACGCCGGCGTGAAAGCACGGGGCGCCGCGCCGTCGGCGGTGTCGCAGCTGTTCGGCAGCGATACCAGCAAGGCGGCGCGCGACTCCGCGGCCGACGCGAACACGCCCGGCGCGCTCTCCTCGCTGCTCTTTCAGGGTCAGCTGCCTGGGGAGTTCCTCGTACCCGAGGAGCAGGGGGAGGTCGTGGACTCCCTGATTCAGCGGCCCGACGTGAAGCAGCTGATCCCGCGGGGCATCGAGCTCAAGTGGGGAGCACAGGTCGAGTCGCGCGGGGCGAAGTCGTATCGCGCGCTCTATGCCGTCGAGTCGCGACCCATTATCACGGGGGAGGAGCTCACCAAGGCCACCGCGCGGCGCGATCAGCTCACCAACCAATCGGTCGTCGAGTTCGCGTTGTCGCGCCGCGGCGCTCGCAAGTTCGGGGAAGAAACCGCGCGGCACCTCCAGGACTACATGGCCATCATCCTCGACGGCCGCGTGCAGGGCCAGCCGCCGATCATCAAGAGCCAGATCACGAGCCGTGGACTGATCGAGCTCGGCTCGAAGCCCCTGCAGGAAGCGAGCGACCTCGCGCTCGTGCTGCGCGCCGGCGCGCTGCCCGCGCCGCTCACGATCGTCGACGAGACCACGATCGGGCCGTCGCTCGGCGCCGATTCGATCAACGACGGCGTGCGCGCCGGGATCGTCGGCGTGGCGCTCGTGATCGTGATCATGATCGGGTACTACCGCCTCTCCGGCGCCCTCGCCGTCGCCGCGCTCACCCTCTACTGTCTGTTCACGCTCGGCGGCCTCGCCGCGTTCGGCTTCACGTTGACGTTGCCGGGTCTCGCGGGCTTCGTGCTGTCGATCGGCATCGCGGTCGACGCGAACGTGCTGATCTTCGAGCGCATTCGTGAGGAGCTGGTGCACGGCAAGTCGCTGCGGCTCGCCGTGGACGACGGGTTCAAACACGCGATGAACGCCATCGTCGACTCGAACGTCAGCACCGCCCTCACCGCCTTCATTCTGTATGTCGTCGGCACGGGCCCCGTGAAAGGGTTCGCCATCACCCTGATCATCGGCATCGCCGCCTCGATGGTCTCGGCGATCTTCGTGGTGAAGACCCTCTTCCTCATCTGGCTGCAGCGGCGGCCGGCCATGACCACCCTGAGCGTCTGATGATCCGACTCTTCGCGAACGCGCGCTACGACTTCATCAAGTGGACCCGCTGGGCCTACATGATCACGGGGGCGATCATGCTGGTGGGCGCCGGCTTCCTGGCGACGCGGGGCCTCAACTACAGCATCGAGTTCACCGGCGGCACGCTGATGCAGGTCGAGACCAACACCAAGGTTCCGATCGGCCGCATCCGGCAGGCCCTCGACGACGTCGGCCTGCACGGCGCCGAGATCCAGACGTTCGGGTCGGACACGAGCTATGTGATTCGGGCCCGGACGTCCGCCGCGGCGGCTGAAGACCAAGCGACGGATACCGTGGCGGTGGCGGCGGCGGTGGGGCGCGCGCTCGACGCGAGCGCGGGAGCGAGCCAATACCGCGTGGTGCGCACGGAAGCGGTGCGACCCAAGGTGGGGAAGGAGCTGCAGGGGAAGGCCTTCCTCGCGATCATCCTGTCGTTCTTCGTCACACTCATTTATCTGGCGGCGCGGTTCGAATGGCGCTTCGGGCTCGCGGCGGTGCTCGCCACGGCGCACGACGTCCTCGCCACCATCGCGTTCATCAGCGTGATGCACCTCGAGGTCAGCCTGATCGTCGTGGGCGCGGTGCTCACCGTGGTCGGCTACTCGCTGAACGACACGATCATCATCTTCGACCGGGTGCGCGAGAACCTGCACAAGTACCGGCGCCAGAACCTGTATGAGATCCTCAACCTCTCCATCAACGAGACGCTGCCGCGCTCGGTGCTGACGCACGGAACGACGATCGCCACCACGCTGTCGTTGCTGCTGCTCGCGGGTGAGGTGATCCGGCCGTTCGCCTGGGTGATGTCGTTCGGCATCTTCACGGGCACGTTCTCGTCGATCTACATCGCGGCGCCGATCCTGCTGCTCATCGAGAAGCGCTGGCCGGGCGAGGATGCGCGTGGGGCGCGCGCGCTCGGGGCCCGGGCCCCGACGCCGACGGTACCAACGGGTCCGGCGCAGGCCGTTCCGAAGGGCGTTCCCGCGCCGCCAGCTCCACGCGTGCCGGCGCGGTAGTAGGGGCGCAGCATGCTGCGCCCCTACCTCGTGGACGCCCACTGTCATTTGGGGGATGCCGCGTTCGACCTGGATCGAGACGCCGTGTT
>WNFX01006988.1_pt1 | contig 10657 bp, 6 predicted proteins | sample 5400111 | NCBI WGS metagenome assembly WNFX01 (sample SAMN13153363, study PRJNA577476) | soil metagenome | isolation source: 40 cm soil or saprolite under grassland replicate 1 | place: USA:California | collected 2016-06-15 | reverse complement strand
CGATAAATTGACTTGGGAAGCTTTAGTGGGAGGTAAAGGTTTGCGTGTAGGCAAAAAGTTGTTTGTGGAGTCCGATGACTCCAGTCATCGAAGTGAAGATGAGATTCCAATGTCAGGTGACATTAGAGTCCACGCACAGATTATTGAAATACTAGATGGCTCCGAACGTCTCATCAAATTTTCAGAACCCATCGAGCCATATTTTCCCAAAGTGGGGAATGTTCCACTTCCGCCGTATATCCATGAGAAGTTGAATGACCGGGAACGCTATCAAACTGTCTATGCGCGGGAACCGGGGTCAGCCGCCGCGCCCACGGCCGGACTGCATTTTACGCAGCGTCTGTTGGAAGAATTACAAGCCAAAGGCGTAAAAATTGCTTACGTCACGTTGCATGTTGGTTTGGATACCTTCGCGCCCGTGACCGAAGAGAACCCTGAAGAACATATCATTCATACAGAGTGGTGTGAGCTTCCACAAGAAACCGCAGATTTGATCAATCAAACAAAACAGGCGGGTGGGAGAGTCATTGCTGTGGGAACCACGTCGGTGAGAACGCTTGAAAGCGCGGTAGGACAAGATGGCATCTTGTCCTACATAGGACCCACTTCTCTTTTTATTCTTCCAGGCTATCAATTCAAAGTCGTCGACGCGATGATCACGAACTTCCATTTGCCAAAATCAACGTTATTGATGCTTGTGAGCGCGTTCGCAGGACAGGAAATCATTTTGGAAACGTATAAAACTGCCATTCGAGAGGGATATCGCTTTTATTCGTTTGGAGATGCGATGTTAATTCTCTGATGTCATTGTGAGGGCAGTGTTTTCGAGCGTAGCGAGATTCCCGAAGCAATCTCATGTCGAGTTGGGGATTGCTTCGCCCCTTCGGGGCTCGCAATGACGGTAAAATGTAGTGATGCAATCTCAATTAGAAAAACTGAACCAAGAAATCACCTCTTGCCGAAAATGCGCGCGCCTTGTTGCCTGGCGCGAGGAAGTGGCGCGCGTCAAACGGAAGGCATATCGAGATCAGGAATACTGGGGTAGACCCATTCCTGGATTTGGTGATCTGAACGCGCGCGTTTTAGTGGTTGGGCTGGCACCCGGCGCGCATGGATCAAATCGGACTGGGCGGGCGTTCACAGGGGACGCGTCGGGTGGGTTTTTGTATCCGGCGTTGTATCGGGCTGGGTTCGCGAATCAACCATCAGCTGAGTCACGAAGCGATGGTCTCAGCCTGAAAGATCTGTATATTGTGGCGTCGGCTCGTTGCGTGCCTCCCGACAACAAACCGACGCCCGAAGAATTAAATAATTGTCAGCCATATCTCGAGCGCGAGCTTGAAATCCTGAAACCGAAAGTGATTGTATGTTTAGGTAGGATCGCTTTTGAAAGAATTTTACGAATATATTCGAGCTCCCTCACCCTAGCCCTCTCCCATTTTGGGAGAGGGGACTCACGGTGGAAATTTGGGCACGGCGCTTTCTTCCAATTAGAAAATGGAACATGGATCTTATGTTCGTACCATCCCAGTCAGCAAAACACGCTGACAGGAAGGTTGACTGTGAAAATGTTTGATGAGATTTGGACAAAAGCAAAATCACTTGTGGAGAATAAATGAAATTCGCGAAGCTTCTCCTATTTGGATTCTTCGTTGATGCAACCACATAATTTTTGAAAGAACTCAGCCAATGACGAAACTGATTAGCCCAGGAGAGCTCGCTCCCGATTTTGAACTTGACGATGTGCAAGGTAATCGTCGCCGTTTATCTGATTTCCGCGGGAAACCTGTCGTGCTTTCCCTCCTACGCGGCTTCACTTGACCCTATTGCCGCGCGCAGTTGGCGCGATTGCGAGATGAATATGAAAAGTTCACCACCCGCGGAGTGGAAATCCTGGCTGTCGGACCAAATCAACTATCAAGCTTTAAACAATATTGGAAGAATGAACAAATTCCCTTTATCGGGTTGCCTGACCCAGACCGTTTGGTTGCTAAGAAATACAAACAGCAAGTGAAACTCTTGAAACTGGGACGTATGCCATTAAATTGTATCCTCGACGCGAATGGGTACATCCGCTTTGCACATTACGGAAATTCGATGTCTGATATCCCGTCCAATGAAGAACTTTTGCATGTAATAGATGAACTCAACGCCGCGTCCGATTGATTGTTAGTCACTGACACTTGCGAGCAGCGCAGGTGAAACCAATTACTGGAAACGCTCATGACACTCGGACAAATCGCTTTTCTCGGCTCTGGTGAGACCTCTCTTGCAGGAGGTCGCATTTTTGAATCGCTTGCCCATCATATCGAAGACCCTCTCCGCATTGCATTAATGGAGACGCCGGCGGGTTTCGAATTGAATTCTGCCCAAGTAGTAGGACGCGTGGGCGATTTTATGAAAACCCGCCTGCAAAACTATAGACCGGTGGTAGATGTGATTCCCGCGCGCAAAAAGAATTCTGCTTTTAGCCCGGATGACCCTGAAATCGTTAAACCCCTTCTTTATGCCAATATGATCTTTATGGGACCTGGCAGCCCCACGTACGGGATTCGGAATTTGAAGGATACGCTTACGTGGGATGTTATCCGCGCCAGACATCGCCTCGGCGCGACACTCGTATTTGCTTCCGCAGCGACAATTTCTATTGGTGCTCATGCGTTACCTGTTTACGAAATTTATAAAGTTGGACAGGATGTCCATATGGTGGATGGATTAAATTTATTCTCTGATTTTGGATTGCATGTCTCTTTCATCCCTCATTGGAACAATGCGGAAGGTGGTGTAGACCTTGATACCAGCCGATGTTTCATTGGAATGGATCGCTTCAAAGAGTGGTGCGACCTGCTTCCATCTGATAATGAAACGATTGGACTCGATGAACATACCGGTCTCATCATTGATTTTGAAACTGGTCTGTGCGAAGTGAATGGAGTCAGTTCTGTGTCGTTGGTGCGCGAATGTGACCCGGAGATGTATCCCTCTGGCTCGAAGTTTCCACTCAGTGAGTTGGGCGAGTTTCGCATCCCTGACCCTGTTGAAAACGGTATTCCTGACCACGTGTGGGATATGGTCATCAATGCCCCGCCACTTGACGACAATCAGCCACCTGAGGAAGTGACTATATTAGTTGAACGACGCGCTCATGCGCGTGCAAATAAAAATTGGGCTGAATCTGATAAATTGCGCGATGAAATCGCCTCACTAGGCTGGACAGTACAGGATTCAAAAGAGGGATATAAGTTAGTAAAATCTTAATCAACCTTATTTAATGGGATAAAATAAACGCGCAGATTCTCATAAGGAGATTCCTATGCGCGCTGTCGATATTATTATCAAGAAACGCGATAAGGCCGAACTCACACTTGCCGAGATCGAATATTTTATTAAGAGTTTTATTTCTGGCGAAGTGACTGACTATCAAGCCTCTGCGTTATTGATGGCAATCGTGCTCAATGGAATGACGCCGCGCGAGACGACGGACTTGACTCTTGCGATGGCAAATTCAGGTCATATGCTTGATCTCAGCGACGTAGTTAACTTGGCTGTAGATAAGCATTCCTCTGGCGGTGTAGGAGATAAGACGAGTCTGGCTGTTCTCCCAATCGTCGCGGCATGTGGCTTGCCAGTTGGAAAAATGTCCGGCCGAGGATTGGGATTCAGTGGTGGCACTCTTGATAAATTGGAATCAATTCCGGGCTATCGAGTTGACCTCACTACAGAAGAATTCAAACACCAACTGAAGGAAAAAGGGATTGTGCTAACTGGTCAATCTCTCGATCTCGCTCCTGCGGATGGGAAACTATATGCGCTGCGTGATGTGACCGGGACAGTGCAGTCCATTCCGTTGATTGCATCCTCAATTATGTGTAAAAAGTTAGCTGCGGGTGCACAAGCAATCCTGCTGGATGTTAAGACTGGCCTTGGCGCATTCATGGAGACTTTGGAGGAAGCTCGTCAACTTGCTAACCTTATGGTTGATATCGGGCAACTAGCCGGACGCGAAGTTGTGGCGTTGCTCTCGGATATGAACCAGCCGCTCGGGAATGCAGTAGGTAATTCATTGGAAGTCATCGAAGCCATTGAAACGTTAAAAGATAACGGTCCTGAGGATTTTCTTGAGCATTGTCTGCATGTGAGCGCACATATGTTGGTGCTGGGAAAGCGCGCGCAGGACTTAAATGAAGGCCATGCCATGGCAGAAAAATCCATCACAGATGGTTCTGCCTTCGAGAAATTCCGGGTGTTGGTCGAGGCGCAGGGAGGCGACGTTTCATACGTGGACAACACGTCCAAGTTCCCGCGCGCGGAATATGTTGAGGTGGTGGAGTCGCCGCGAAACGGATATCTAGCCCAAGTCCAGGCGAGGACCATCGGAGAGGCTGCGGTGGCACTCGGCGCCGGGCGTGAGCGTAAATCTGACCCCATTGACCACGCAGTAGGCCTCCTCATCCATCACAAAGTTGGAGATCAGGTCGAAAAAGGCGAACCCTTATTCACCATCCACGCGAATGATGAGGAAAAACTGGCAGAAGCACGCGATACAGTGCTTTCGGCGCATGATTTTAGTGCACATCCGGTGGAACGCCTTCCCTTGTTTTACGAGTAATTGATGATTTACCGCTTGTCTAATAAATTACTAAGTTTTTCAGAACAAGAGAAGAAAAGATCAAACTTCTAGTTTGGCTATCTATGCGGCACTATGTTATGCCTGTAGGCTTGCATTAATTTTAAGAATGGGGCATACTTAATACAGGAGCAGACAACTTCATGGCCAAAGTATCCTTACGGGCTTATAACCACGAGATTGAAGCAATGATCGACCGCGGTCACTTAGATGAAGCGGTTGCCCATTGTAAACATATTCTCAAGGCATTCCCCAAACACCTCGGGACCTATCGCTTGCTGGGTAAAGCGTATCTTGAATATAAGCGTTATCCTGATGCGGTGGATATTTTTTCGCGCGTGCTTGTTTCCGTTCCAAGTGATTTTGTTGCGAATGTTGGCATGAGCATTATCCGCGATGAAGAGAACAAACTTGATGACGCGATCTGGCATATGGAGCGCGCTTTCGAAACGCAACCATCGAACTCCGCGATTCAAAGCGAGTTACAGCGTCTTTATGGGCGCCGCGAGGGCGTACAGCCTCCGCGCATCCGTATGACGCGTGGCGCGCTCGCGCATATGTACGTGCAAGGAGAGTTGTATCCGCAGGCGATCTCTGAAATCAAGGGTGTTCTAAAAGAGGACCCGGGCCGCACGGATATGCAGGTATTGCTGGCGCGGGCTTATTACCGAAGTGGATTGAAAAACGACGCGGCTGATGCTGCCTCCGCGGTGTTACGAATGTATCCTTACTGCTTGGATGCTAATCGCGTACTTGTGGAAATCCTTGGCGGGGATCACCCAGAAAGCGTTCAAGCTTACCGTCAGCGTGTGGTGGAACTCGATCCCTACACGGCGCAGGTTACAGGCTCAATATTTTCATCTAATGAAGTGCCTGATGCTGCAGTCAGTCTTGAGCGTCTGGATTGGAATGGCCAGCCTGTTGGAATGGAAACTGATTGGGAAGCCAAGCAAGCTATTGGTCTGGAGAGCGGTCAGTCACGTGATGAACAACCGGATTGGCTCAAAAATACCTTTAGCGAGACTGCGCCTCCGCCCCAGTCAATGCCTGTCTCTCCTTTCGATGCGGCTGCACCTTCTGCCAAGCCTGCTGAACCGGCAGAAGAAATCCCTGACTTTTTACGCGCGGCGGGATGGGGTCAATCCACTGGCGCGTTCGATGAAAGCAAATCTGCTCTTGCAGACGCAGAGCGTGAACCCTCTGCTGCGGCAGCCCCGATTGAGCAGGGCGAACTACCAGATTGGGTGAAAGCAATGGCTCCTCAACAACCTGCTGCAACACCGGCCAAAGAAGAGGAATTGCCCGATTGGATCAACAAGATCGGCACGAGCGCCTTGCCTGTTTCTCCTGAGTCAAGTGATCAGCCGGATTGGATGAATCAGCTTGGCCAACCTCCCGCACAGCCAATAGAAGATCAACCTGATTGGCTGAAAGGATTCGAGAGCGAATCAACACCGGCTACTGAGTCGGCTGGAGAGTTGGACTGGCTTAGTCAACTGGGCGAGGGATCGGAAGCCAAGTCATCTGAACCTTCAAAAAATGAATTCGATTTTCTCAATCAGCGAATGGGACAGCCGGATATTCATGCTGCTACACCTCCATCGAGTGAATTTGATTTTCTCAATACACCAGAAAGCCAGCCTGAAACTGTCTCTCCAGTACCTTCAGAAGACGAATTTGATTTCTTGAATCCATTGGAGAATCAACCTGAAACTACACCTACTACTGCTTCATCTGAAGATTTTGATTTTCTCAACAAGTTAACAGAACAAAGTCAACAATTGGTTGCCTCTTCCGCTCCTGAAGCCTCTATGCCTGGATCCGTGGCGAAGGATACTCTTGGCATGAGCGAAGAGGAACAAGACGATTCATTTGCGTGGCTTGAAAATCTCGCTGCCAAACAAGGCGCGACTGAAGGTCTGCTCACTAAGCCAGAAGAGCGTTTGCAAGAGGAGCCTGATTGGATCAAGCAAGCTAAAGATATGGACGCGTCCGCGAGTCAGCCACCAGTGGAGCAACCTCCTGCTGCACAACCTGCCGGAAATCTCGAAGAGCTTGGCAAGAGTGAACAGGAACGCGATGATTCCTTTGCCTGGTTAGAGAGTCTGGCTGCCAAACAAGGTGCCAGTGAAGGTTTGCTGACCAAACCGGAAGAACGCCTGGAAGAAGAACCGGAATGGATTCGACAAGCAAAGAGTCTCAGTGGTCAGCCTCAGGAAACGCCATCTGCGGAAATTTCTGAGGAAGAGCAACCAACTATTACACAACCTTCTGCAAATCTCGAAGAGCTTGGCAAGAGCGAAAAAGAACGCGATGACTCATTCGCATGGCTTGAGAATCTCGCCGCGAAACAAGGTGCCAGTGAAGGTCTGTTGACCCAGCCTGAAGAACGTCCGCAAGAAGAACCAGATTGGATCAAACAAGCCAAAGATGTGGCTGCTGAAGAGCCTCCTGTCAAAGCACCGATTCCCGAACAGCCTGCCTCGATGGATGAAACAAAGGTGTGGATGCATGGTTTAGGTGAGGACGCAATATCTGCGCCACAGCCGGAAGAACGCGCCGAAGCGGAACCGGATTGGATCAAACAAGCCAAAGATATCAGTGCTGAAGAGCCTCCTGCTGCAACACCGACTCCTGAACAACCTGCCTCAATGGATGATACAGCCGTCTGGCTGCGAAGCTTGGATGAAGAGGCGGCAACACCTGCCGCTGAGTCCGCATCAATGGACGATACGGCAATGTGGTTGAAGAGTCTTGATGAGCCGGAAGAGGTCCCGCCTCCACCAGCTCAACCTATCCAGTCTGAAGAGTTACCAGACTGGATGCAAAACATCGAAGAAGAGAAAGCGACTGAAGAAAGCATTCCACCTATGCCTGTCAGCGATATAGTTGCTGAACCATCTGAAAAAGAAACACCTGAAGAATCAGAATGGATGCGCTCCATTGAAGAGGAACCGGTGGAACCGGTCGTTCCGACGACTCCAAAAGTTGAAACGGGAAGTCTTCCCAGCTGGCTGCGTGGATTAGATAAAGAAGAAACGCAATCCATATTCGGATCCCAAGAAGATTTACCGGCGTGGTTGCGCGATGAAACCGGTGAGGTGGTAGCTGAACCAACCAAGATTGAACCAACTCGCGCGACGGACTGGCAACCTATAGAAACCCAGCAACCTGAGCCTGAGCTGGAAGCAAGCGCTCCTGAACCTGTTGCTCCACCTCCTCAACCCGAACCCGTCGATGTTGTTAATATTATTGAGGAAAAGATTGCTGCGGTCCAAGAGCCAGAAAAACCTGCACCTCCTTCCAAGCCTCCTAAAGAACCTGCAATGCGCAAAGTTACCGGCACATTGACAGATCCAATTTTGGGACAAGCTCGCAATGAGCTCACACGCAGTAATATTCGCGGCGCGCTTGAAAACTATGGCAGACTCATCAAAAAGGGACGCTTGCTTGAAGATATCATTTATGATCTGCGTGAAGCATCCTATCGTTATCCTGTAGAAGTGGATATTTGGCAATCGCTTGGCGATGCGTACATGCGCTCCAATCGTTTGCAGGACGCGCTGGACGCGTATACAAAAGCAGAAGAATTACTAAGGTAACTTTTTCAACACAAAGGCTTGCATTGAGCGAAGTCGAAATGACACTAAGGACACGAAGGTAAGAGTCCAAAGTCAAAAACTTCGTGTCCTTAGTGTTTAAATTGTAAAATTTGAATCTTTGGAGGAAATCTATGGAAACATCACTGGTCTTAGTCAAGCCTGATGGTGTGCAACGCGCGCTGATTGGAGAAGTCATCTCACGTCTTGAACGCCGCGGACTTCGTCTCGTTGCCGCGAAGTTCATGCAGGTCAGTACTGAACTGGCGGAAACGCATTATGCCATTCACAAAGGCAAACCATTTTATGAAGGACTCATTTCTTATATTACTTCTGCACCGGTGATGGCGATGGTGTGGGAGGGACCAAACGCGGTTGCCGCGATTCGCCAGACGATGGGCTCGACGCGTCCTACCGAAGCCACGCCCGGTTCACTTCGACATGACTTTGCCCTCGAAGTTGGACGGAATCTGACTCATGCGTCGGATAGTGTGGAGAACGGCGCGAATGAAGTTGCTTTATGGTTCAAGGATGAAGAACTTGTGGATTGGAAGCGCGAAGTAGATCGGTGGGTGTTTGAGAAGTAGATGGAAGTGAGAAGAAAGAATTAAAACATCCCGCAGACTTTTTACCCGCGGGATGTTTTATTGTTTGATTGAACATCGTGAATGATCATCTTCTATTATCTCACTTTCCGAATCTGTCTCACCAGCACCGTACCCAGAATGAAATATAAGGTTGCTAAAGTAAAAATCGCGGTGTAACCCAAAGTAGGAGCACCATTCTGTGCACCAAGAGTTTGGAATTTATCGAGCAGAAAGCCTGCGATTGGTGTAGCGATCACTTGTGGGAAAGTAAATGCGACATGCCATACACCCATATCTTTAGCGTAATCTTCCTGTGAAGGAAGCACGTCGCTGGCTAACGCCCAATCCACAGCCTGATAGGCACCATAACCAAGACCGAATACCAAGCCGAGTCCTACTACTAGTGCAAAAGGCGAGTAGAAGATAAATACGATGGGTACGATGGCTTGTAGCGCGCTTGAAACATAGACCATGAACTTGCGACCGAATCGATCCGATAGAATCCCAGCGACAAGAGAACTAATGATCGCACCGACAAGTAATCCTGCCAAAAAGAAGGAGGCAGCTGTTTCGGCATTTGGCGCAACGACTCTGCCAAATAAAGAAAAATCTTTCACTGTATCACGCATGAAAAATTGCAGGAATTCCTGTACTGTGAACGTGCCCATTACCATGAGGAAGCGCGTCCAAAATACCCAGCGGAAGTCATGATCTCGAAGCGGCTCAATGACCCCATGCAGGAATTCACCCCAACGGAATGGAGGTAGTTCTCGTTTCACTTGCGGCTCTTTCACAAAAAGCACTGTCCCAAGCATGCCGAATACCAATGCCCCCGCAACAGCATAATAGATGGCTGTCAAATTCGTTTGACCGTTGTGAGTGAATAGGAATGTAAAGGCGACTGCTCCTACTGCATTCCCGAGCATGTTCATTAATCCATACCAGCCGGAAGCGCTTCCGCGTTGATCGAGTGGAACTACATCTGGAATGAGCGCGGAGAATGGCGCGGTTGCTACATTGTTCCAAAATTCCACCCACATAAAAGCAAGGATAAAAAGAGGCAGGGAGGATAAATCATTTGCACGTGGAAAATAAATCAACCCTAATATTCCAACGACATTCATCAGGGTGCCAATCACAATCCAAGGTCGGCGTCGTCCCCAGCGGGTGGTGATATGGTCACTCAAAGCGCCGAACAACGGAGCTACGAGCATCGAAACAAACGCACCGATCAAAAGGACGATTCCAAGAGTTCGACCTTTAACCGTGTCTCCCCCAATCAGCAAAGCTTGTTTAGGAAGCGTGATAAGTAAGATTGCCGCCCAATGCGCACTCGTTCCAAACCAATAAAGAGAGAGCATGGCCTGTTGGAAATGACTCATGCGCGGCCGAGTTCCATTTTGGATGGTGTTCATAATCGGCTCCTGATAAAAGTTTGATGAACCACCGATATGCGATTTGGAAAATAAAACCCCAGTTGGTCTAAAAAGCTACTGCACCCTCAATACCATCTTCTAACCCCATCGAACCTTCCAAATCACAGATTGCAAAATTAGCTATTCCAAATTCGGATGATTGTGTCCCACATTCCCCACATCCCACCGAGGAGCATAGCCAATCCGGTAATGAAATAGAATATATTGCCTAAATAGGGGACAGGAAAACTTAGAAAAAATATGATATATCCTTGAATGGTTTCGATTGCGACCCAGAGAGTAAGAGCCAGCCCAAGAATAATGGTCCCCATACCTATCACAGTGATAAGCGGACTTTGTTTCAGAGCGATTGCGCTTTTATTCTCCACCTCTACTCGCCGCATAAACTTCTCGGCGTCACCCCAATTC
>WNFX01012014.1_pt1 | contig 10658 bp, 14 predicted proteins | sample 5400111 | NCBI WGS metagenome assembly WNFX01 (sample SAMN13153363, study PRJNA577476) | soil metagenome | isolation source: 40 cm soil or saprolite under grassland replicate 1 | place: USA:California | collected 2016-06-15 | reverse complement strand
AGGCGGGGGTTACTGCCTTTTGTCGCATCCGCAGTTATCTTTCTACCATGCACAAGCAGGGTCAGACCATGCTCTCTGCTCTTGCCGCTGTCTTTCATGGTCAACCTTTACCGGTCGCTTGGGGACCTGAGTAGTTACCTATAAAAGACACATGAGAAGATAATCGTCAAGATAGAGGAATTGACTGGCGAATTATAACCTCTGGACATTTTTGAGTAAGGAGACTGAGCATCACGTGGAAGGGTGCACCATTAAAAGTGTGCGCCGCAAAGGGCAAACAAAATGGCCCGTAGATACAATCTACGAGCTTTGAAGCGTTCCCGACAGGAATTGAACCTGCGCACCCGGTTCCGGAGACCGGTGCTCTATCCACTGAGCTACGGGAACATCACCCCAAATATACCACAAACGTCAACATCACTCAAGCGCTTTTTCCTCTACTTGTCAACTTGCCGCTGGCTTATTCGAGATTGACGGTATACAGGCATTACTAACAAAAATACTTATTTTTGTGTATTGACACATATTGCTTAAGCGAGTATTCTATTTGCAGCGGAAGAAATGTAGCGAGGACGGGTGATAGATGTTATGACAACGCAATTTCCACAACGCAACGCAGGGCTGATACGACAACACCTTGCCCGGCAGGAAACGACGCCTTACCGGGCCATCACACTTCCCGCCGTGCCCGAGCCTGTCGAGTTGTCCCCTATCGCGTCGTCGATTGCTGACGTCCAGGTATCTGAGGCGCCGCTAGAAGAGGCTCCGCGTGTCCCAGCAAAGAAATTATCTCTCACACGCATTATCGCCCTTGTACTCGTAGGTATACTCGGGCTGAGCATCTACTTCATCTGGCATCCGACGAGTCCAGCGGCGACAGGCATTACGCAACAACAATTCGTCCCAACGGCGCCCGCGCTCAAGGTTCAGGCAACGACGGGCGCCACTCCGATGATGGCGACGGCGACGGCAACAAATGGCAAGATTCAGGTCTATATCGTGGGAGCGGTTAAGCATCCAGGCGTCTATACATTAGAGGCCAATGCGCGGCTCTACCAGTTGCTACAGGCGGCGGGCGGGCCTTTGCCGGATGCGAACCTTGTGGCGATCAATCTCGCCGCGCGCCTCACCGATGGGCAGGAGGTCTACGTCCTACAGATAGGCGAGACGCCACCGGCTTATACAGGCAGTAGCAGCGGAGCGCCGGATACGAGCGGGACGACGACGAACGCTACTCCTGCAACGACTTCGGGAACAACCAGCGTTACGTTACCCATAAACATCAATACGGCAAGTGAGGCGGATATGAAGCTGGCACTGCATATCAGCAGTGCCACGGCGCAGACCATTATTACCTATCGTGTACAACACGGACCCTTCACATCCGTAGAAGAGTTGTCACAGGTTGTCAGTAAAACGATCTATAAAAAAATAGAAGGCCAGGTGACGGTTTCATGATACCTGCAAACATCATTGTCGTGGCGATAGACGTAGCGATCTGGGCCATATGCATCGCGCTGGGGATGCTTGCTGGCTCAATCATCGGACGGATTGTGGGCATGTTTCTGGGCTGGATGGTCGCAAATTCGTTGGATGAAAGCCTGCTCGCGGGCGGACGCATCGGGCAGCAGGTGGGCAAAGTGGTTGGTATTGGTCTGGGGGTTGGTATGGGGGTCTTTGGCGCGCTGTACGTGACGACATTCGTTGCACAGTCTCTACCGCACTAAGGAGATCACCGGATACTCTCGTTCTTTTTGGGGTAGAGTATTTCGTGACACAGCATGTATATAGAAATGTGCGCCTGCAAGGTATGACCCTGGTAGTCGTGGCGGGTGCGTGGTTAGTGGGTATCCTCCTTGACTCCTACGTGTTGCTACCGTCGTTTGCGCTGCTCATCGGGGTGGCGGTAATGCTGGTCTGCGTCGCTCTGCTCTGGTACGACAGCCGCAGTCGCTTGATCGCGCTCATCATGCTGTTCGTTGTCCTCGGCGCGTGGCGCTATAGCGGTGCCTCACTCATTGGCGATCCACAGGCAATCTCGGCGTATATCGGGGCGCACGCCGGCGTGCGCGGCGAAGTCTCCGACGATCCAAAACTGACAAGCAATAGCCGCCTGCTCTCCGTAAGCGTGAATGCTATCAGTCTTGACAATGGCAACACATGGCGGGACGCTCACGGACAGATAACGGTACTGATACACGGCACAGAGCTAGATGATCCCTATGGAGCAAACTATGGGAGCGACGTTGAAATCTATGGCAAAGTGCTCTCCCCCCTTCCCAATAGTTTACCGGGCATAGCCGCGTGGTCGTCACGGGAACGGGAGGCAATCCCATTATCGGCGCGCTTTACCATTTGCGGGCGATGCTGTCGAACATCATCGTGCAGATCTTACCGCAGCAACAGGCAGCACTACTCATCGCGCTCCTGCTGAGCGAGCTGTGGATTGTGGAATTGCAGTAGAGCCGTTGTGGTGGTATTTTGGAGCGCCTGCTGGAAGCGGTATGCGAGGCCTGCTGCTTTCTTTAGAAATATATGTTGACATACCGCAAATCATCCTCATGTCCTGGTGACACCCGTGATATACTAGCCTCTAGCATTGTATGTCAATGCACTCCTGTTCGTTCCTGGTAGTTTGTTTCAAGGATATGAAATGGCCGAACCATCCCCCCGACAAGGCATATGTGCCTATTGCGGGAATGTCGGTGAAGTAACCGACGATCATGTTATCCCCAAATGCCTTTGGCCCGGGCGTGTTCGCAAAGATACGCCTATTGTCGATGCATGTAGGCCATGTAATCATGTATGGAAGTCTGAGTATGATACCTATCTCCGCGATATTCTCGTGAACGATAGGGCCTGTGCCAAGAATCCTACCGCTCAGGCGGTTCGTAAAAAATATTACCGTGCCGCCGCAGATAATCAATCCATTATGGCACAGGATCTCGCTGAACGTGCGGAGTTTGTAGGATTACAGGAGCCTTCAGGACTTATTAGCGGCTTTGCGAAAACCTTGCCGGATGCAGTCGAACGATGTAATGTAATCTTGCCGCTGATTGTACGCGGGCTGCATCAATTTTACCTCCATGCCACATTACCCAAAGATACCATATTTCAAGTGGCTCGTGTGATAAAACGGCAAGAGATAGAGGCACTCGCACGTGAGATGAATGAAAATGGCGGCGCATAACAAAATATAGGCACTGGCGATGTGTTCCAATGTGCAGTTTGGCCTCGGCCAGGACATTTATACCCAGAGGTTTGGATTCTCAACTTCTATAAATGCATCCGGTTTGTGGTGTCTGCACGAGCATATATACCTGAGAAAAACAGAATAATCATTCCCATCTTGGAGAATAAAGCACATAGCTTTGTGCCGTTTTTTGTTTCTGATTAGTTTGCGTAAAAGGTAATCATGTGGCTAATAGTAAGAAAATTGAGGGCATCTGCCCTTATTGTGGGGAAAAGGCGATCTTAACCCGCGATCATGTCATTTCTCAATGCCTATATGCCAATGGTGTTCCGGCCAATTCACCCAAAATCTATGCTTGCTCGAAGTGTAATAACATTCTGAAGTCGCGGCTGGATGTGTACATCAGAGATTTTCTTATAACGGACATTAAAGGGTCTGAGCATCCAGTTTCAAAGCAGCTATTCCCAAAGCTTGCGCGTTCCGTAAGTCGAAACCAATCGGAGTTTGCGCGAGATGCAAAGAACTCTCAACTTATCCCAAGATTTACTCCGGGGGGTCTGTTCGCAGGCTTTGCCTATGCTATACAGCTTCCTAACGATCCCCTGGGCGAGGGTCTTGCAATGATGACCCGTGGCCTGTACTACTTTTATGTAAGACAAGTGCTACCGCAGAATATAGCGATTCAAGTTCATCGCCAATGGGACATGCAAAAATTGGAGCCGGAAATCCAGATGCTTTTCAATTTGGGCGCAGCCTATAAACCAGCAGGCGATGGGGATGTTTTCGAATGCATCTATATCATTGCGCCAGAGAAACCAACTGCTAGTCTTTGGTTCCTCAGCTTTCTCAGGGACATATACTTTTCAGTAGCAATCGACCTCGAGCCTGTCCTTACCCAATCCGATACCGCTGGCGAACCCATTCAAGCAGCCTCATAAAGGCGGACAAAAGTTGCTGTGGATTGCGCACTTGCTGAGAACTCTTGGAAAATGAGATGCAATTGTCCTGCAGACCTACTATCTTGGCAACACTCAGCATGGTTGATATACTTGCCACAAGAATAGCAGAAGGACCATTGCTGTGTCATCATCATCTGGTGAACCAGTCGAACAAGCGATTCATCCTACAGAATCATGCAACACTACCTGCTCTTGAGTCGAAATTTGTTGTACACCGGACTCACTCGATCCAAGCAACTTGCGATCCTAGTGGGGCCAACCAAAGCCATTGGGCTCTCCATCAAACGGGTGATGGATCGGCAGCGCTAAACCGCGCTGGCAGATCGCCTGAAGAACCCGTCTGCATCTTCCACCCTATAAAGCCAAGAAGTCATCGAGAACGCTGCCATCAGTGACATCGTTGGCGAACCCGTTATTGCTCCAACCAGATCAGATTGTCACACCTCTTATTGAAGTTCGCATAGGATTGGAACAAAAAGTTGGAGGAGGAATATAATCTAAAGGGGCTACTGTGATCGTGGCGAATCTCCAATTACTCCTCAGGTTGGGCCGTCCTCACCGGGGATACGGATACCTGCTCCCTGTTCACGCAGGTGGTACATAACCCTCCTGATCAGCCCTGCTACTTTCTCAGGACACGGGCATCTCTCGGCAATGAAGCGACTCAGGGCCACTTTGTTGTTCTTGCCGAACTTCGTTTCAGCGTCGGTCCAGATGTCCGGCGGAATCTCTGGCCGGATAGCCTTCTCGAATCCTTCGCCCGCCCTGCTCGCCAGCGTGAAAATGCCATAGGTTTCCAGGGTTTGCCGAAACTCGGCGAAGTCTCGGACATTGCCCCCAGGATTAGCTGGAATGGATGGCAAAGGTCGGCGGCAGACAGTCAGAATATCGCGGATGTGGTTGAGGGCGGAACCGGACTGTTTCTGCTCCTGCAAATCCCAGAGGACCTCGCTATCGCCGATGATGGCCCAGGGAATGGCAAAGTGGTAGATGAACCTGAGTGGAGAGACGAAGCCCCCCTTCCCATCCACGGGATACAGCGCGATGTCCTGGCGCACCAGGTCCGCGCACCACACAGGCAATGCAGCCAGTTCGGTTGATCCCTCAATCAGGAGCACAGCGCGGCTGAAGAGCAGCGCCCGCGCTGCCAGGTTTCCCCGGAACATCTGTCGAAGTTTGACCAGATCGTCTTGGCCTATCTCCCTGACATCTCTTCCTTCAGCCTCTCTCGCCTCAACATCTTCCTTTCTGACATTCAGTGCCCGGCGGATAGTATGGCCGTCCTGAAGCGTGAAACGGGACACACGGTCGATAGTATCAGGCGGCACGAGAGTCGGTGCGTGCGTATTCACCAGGAACTGGCTCCCTTCGCCTTCCGGTCGGTGAGCGAGGGCCTGTAATTCATCCAACAGTGTCGCCTGCGTCGTCGGGTGCAGATTGAGCGCGGGTTCATCCAGCAAGACCAGCTGACCGCTACTCCCGGCCAGCACGGCGCTCAGGAAGAGCGCCTCGGCGATGCCCGCCCCACTGAACTCCAGAGGAATGTCACCCCAGGAGCTGCTCGTGACCAACTCCAACGAGATGTCTGGCTGCTCTGACTCTGTCGAAGAGGAAGCAGAGCCCGCGGGGGCCAAGACCACGTCAAACCGGCGACCCGTCATCCGAGCAAACAGCTTCCATATAGCATCGTACTGCTTGCGGTCGTGGAGGTTCCCATTCTTCTTGCAGAAGAGGAAGCGCGCCAGTTCTTCCCCATTGCTCAAATCAAGGGGCTGCGTGAGGAGATCCCTGGCTATGAACGTGCGCTGAGGCAGCAAACGCACGTTGTCGGTGAACACCAGGGCCTGATCGAGCAAACGCTGGAAGATCATACGCCCAAAGAGTCTCCCTGGCTCAGGATAGATCTGCGCTGCCAATCTCAATGCCCGATGGGTTGCGAGGGTTGCCGGGTCCACAATCTGCGTCTGATTCTCTAGCTGCAACGCGACCCCTTGCTGAGAGGATACCCAGCCCGGAAGGTGTGAGAAATCAGGCAACGGGAAACCTCCCTCTGGTGAAGCTCCGGTTAATCCGTTGTCCAGTTGCATGCGCTCCTGCTCCGTGAGGCTGTTGCGCCAGGCGACAAAGAGCGATCCCCAATTTTGCGTCGTGCTCTGGGGATTATGCTCGGCATGGCCAAAAAGCGTTCCCCCGCCGGTCAGATCCAGCCGGAACATCGGCCCTCCGGGATGTGCCTCATACTGGCACTGCCATCCCTGGCTCCCCACGTGAGTCACGGCCAGCCGGCCAGCAAAGAGCCAGGAAATATCCTCTGGACGCAACTGCTCCTGCACCCAGGCAGCAAATCGTCTCAGGCCACCGGGGTCCGGGTTGCGCTGCGTTGCCGATGTCATCGTCTGCTGGATCTGCTGCTGGTCGCAAAGCACCGCCGCCAGAAACGCACACAAGAGACCCTTTTCCAGCGCTGTCGTGAACTGGAGGTCCAGTGCGATGGTGATCGTATCGGCATCTGTGCCCCGGTGTCCGGCGCCGACCCAGCGCGCAGTGGCTTGGGCTCGCTCTGGGCTCAGCGCGTCGCGCACCGCCCGCAAAGCGCGGAACAGGTTGGTCTTGCCCGCGCCGTTGGGGCCGACAATCACATTCAGGTGCGGGTCGAGTCCCTCCCAGACAAATGTGTCGAAGGAGAGGAAGTGGTCAATGTGGATCGCGTGAATCTGCATGGGATATTCCTCCCGATCCCCAAGTAGTGGCAGAAAAAGGCTCACCGGCTTCCTGCGTGCTGCTATTGTAGCACAGGCGTTGCTATTTTTCGCCTCATCGCCGGGATGTCGTATAATAGGCGCACTCCAATGAGCACAACAGCACCGTCCGGGGAGAAATGCCGCGAACGATGGCGTGGTGGGAAGAGCCGATACGACGACGTTGAGTAGCCCTCTGTTGTGTGACAAGCTTACTTAGTTGGAGCAAGTTATCCCAGAGCTTGTCCTGTCACAGGATAAGGTCCTTCCGCCTCAGAGATGGCCCAGGCATATATGGGTCTCAGCTTGCATCAGTCGTTCCTCTTCCATCGCTTATACCGAATGAGCTGCGCTTGTCCACAGACACAGATCAGAATAGCGTTGCCGGTCCGCTCTAGCGAGGCAATCACCGCGTCAGCTTGTAGGGCCGACACATACAACCGCGCTCCGCACGTCACACAATGTAATTCCATGTCCACTACTTCATCAGAGCCGGGTTGCTTCTTGGCACTCATGCAAATCCACTCTCCCCTCGTTGTTATGCCTACGATCAGCAGAGGATAGCGCGATCAGAACCTCTTTCTTCCCGTTGCCCAGTTTCAAGGCGTAGAGAACGCCTCTCGATCTCGGTAAGCGCATCCTCATCTGTGTAATTGCCAGTTCATCTCTCGTCCTGCCAAAAACGCTGGCTATGCACTTGTACATCTCCCTTGTTCCTCCTCATCCTCAATGTCCCTGAGACAAGACATACTGGAGACTCTGCTGGATCGCCTCATCGAGACAGGCCAGGAAGCGTGAGGGACTCATCGAAGCGAGATCGGCCAGGAGGCAGATGTGCAGTTCCTGTGCGTCTTTTGTCGCATGCACATGTTCAAAACGGCAGGACATGCCATAGCCCCGCTCCCGGAGCAGATCAAGGGCTACCGAAACTTCCAACCCCTCGCGAGGGCATACAACGTTCATTTCACTCATAGTCTTCTTTCCCAGGCCTTCTATAGTGATGGTCTCTCGGCCTTTCCTGGCGATGAGAGGCAAACACTTGCTCTCAACTTATCGTTGCCCATATGCTATGAACATGTGGTAGCGGGTACGATAATCAGCCCATTCCTGTGGCAGTCCTGCCAGCACCTGGTCAAATGCTCCCGGAGCGAGAGATAGCGATGAGCAGAGCAAGTCTTTGAGCCCACTCAACCCCGCCAGCATATTCTGTTGCAGCAGCAATCCTTCTCGTTGCCTCCCTCGCATCCACGGACCAACCGGCAGCTCAATCGTGCGCATATGGATATGATGCAGCTTGGCGTGTTGCAAGCCCTCCCCAAGGTGCCTGACCAGTGAGGTGTCGAAGCCACGAATATGGCTGACAGCTGTCCACCAGGAGAGAAAGCGCGTAGTAAGCGGCCCGGTCTGCACATAGCTATCACTGGCTTCCACCAACTCGATCCATCCTCCGTAGCGCGTCACCCGCACGAGTTCCGCCACCACAAAGGGCCACGATGCCGCTGGGATTGCGGCAACAAGCAACCGCTGATGTGTAAAATCAAAGCGCTGATCCGGAAACGGCAAGCCATCGAGCAGGTTGCCCTGCTGGAAGCGATAATTGCCCCCGATCCCCGGTAATGCGACCTGGTATTCCTGTGCCAGATCAAAACCAACAACCTCTGCCAGAGGAAACGCCAGGGCCATCTCCTGCGCCCAGCGGCCTGTCCCGCACCCGACATCCACCATTGAGGTAACCACTGTATGGTCGAGAGGGGTCACATAGTTGCCTTTGAGTACCTGGCGTAAGAGATAATGCTGAAAGTCGAGCCGGTGGATTTCCTTCGCGTCCCTGGGAAGGAGATAGGCGTCAGGTGCAGGTACACGCATTCTCACAGGAATACCAGGTTGCCACGCCGACGTTGCAGACGCCGCGTTATGCCTGTGCCGGAAGAGTTGCGAGAGATGCATGGCAAATCCTTCCTTTTCATATTACCCTGTGTCGCTGCCTCCGCCCGGTCTCGGAATATGCAGCCACCACTGTGGCTGGCACTCCAGGTGCTGTAAACGATCAAAACCTACAAAACTCTTGCGCAAGCATTCCTCCTAATATCAGTTGATTGCGCACTTCACCTACTTCCTCCAAATAATGACTTCCGCGAGGCAGTAAGACTTGAGCAGACGGGCTTGCCAGACTATGGTCATAGAAGGAGGAATGCGACTCCGCCTCTGCTGAGGGGTTAACGGCGCGGCATCTGCCCTCAATGCGCTCACAGTCTGCACCGTATAAACTCGCATGGGATGAAGTCGATAGCGGTCCCACTTGGAAAGAGTAACCACCTTAACGCTCAGGCGCGATCGTGTTACTCGTCACAAGGGAACCGCACTCGTCATTGCTCCCTCTGGTTTCAAGGTGCTTCAAACGCTCGGACGCGATAGGTTGGATGCTCACTGTATGCATGCCGTCTCCTACTTCCAACCAGCAGGTTTTTCCGCAGCAAGGCTACCAAGATGTGCCTGGACCATAGCAACAACCTCATCTGTTTTAAAGGGCTTCGTTAGATAGGCGTGTGCCCCAGCCAGCCTCCCTTTGAGACGATCAAGGACCCCATCGCGCCGCGAGATAATGACAAAGACCGTCTGCGCCAAGGTCGGTCTCGCTTTGAGGTGCCGGATGACGTCATAGCCGTCCAGTTTGGGGAGGCCCACATCGACCAGGACGAGCGCGGGAATACGCGCCTCTGGCGCGCCACACCAGTGTAACGCCTCTACCCCATCCTGGAAGCTCTTGACCTCGTACCCTTCCCGGTGCAGGCAGGTTTCTAGAATTTTACGAATGGTCGGCGAGTCATCGATGACTATCACAAACGCGCTCATCCTTCATCCCTTCCGTAGTCGTGTCCCATTGGTATCTTCCCGCTCCCTACGGCGCTGCTCTTGCTGCGCCGCATCCACGGGCAATAGTAGCACGGTGGCGTTTACCTGCTCGCTCAGGTGTTTTTGCAGCATTCTTACGAATCGTGCTTCATTTCTTACCGGTTTCTTATGAAGCGTTGGCAGGCGGTAAAGAGAAACGAGGAAAAACGCTGCTCCCGGCACGCAGGAGCAGCGTAAACAGGCAGAGAGGAAGCAGCATTACGGAGCTTGTGCTCACTCCTTGTTTTTCAGGTCGATGCAAGAGAACGTCATGTGCTATTTCTGCCTGCTGCTTCCCCGATCCATTCTCTCCCGGTGTGGGTTCTATGGCTTTGGAGGAGATTTCGAGTGGATGTGCATAGAAGATCACGGTAGGCAGCCTCTGTTCTCCTGGCGAAGATCAAAGGCGCCTACTCATGACATCGAAGAAGTGACAGTCTGACCGCTCAAGCGCGATACTGTCATAGACCACGGGAAGCGCGCACTTGATAGCTCCCTCCGGCTTCAAGGTACTTCAAACGCTCAGACGCGATCGAGAGGTTTCCCGCCATGAGCAGGTCCTCTCCGCTTGCACGGAAGAGACACTGCACACCTGTCCTATCGTAGCACTCTGGCAGTAACTCGCTCGCTCAAGCATTATTACAGAGTTCTTACAAACCACCCTTGATTTCTTACAGGTTGAGAGGAGAAAGGAAGAGACGCAAAAAACGCTGCTGCTGGGTGTCTACTGCTGCGTTCCTCATTGGTACGAATAAAACGCCGAATCAAGGTCTGGAGCCAAAGAAAGCATGTTATACCCATAGGTTTCTCATACAGGAATGATAGCGCCAATGAGGAACGCAGCAGTAGGACAATGTGAAAGAGGAGAGCAAAATG
>WNFX01007807.1_pt1 | contig 10658 bp, 10 predicted proteins | sample 5400111 | NCBI WGS metagenome assembly WNFX01 (sample SAMN13153363, study PRJNA577476) | soil metagenome | isolation source: 40 cm soil or saprolite under grassland replicate 1 | place: USA:California | collected 2016-06-15 | reverse complement strand
GTGCTGCACGTGGCCCTGCGCGCCCCAAAGGACGAGACCATTGTTGTTGATGGTGAGAACGTGGTGCCCCAGGTTCACGCGGTGCTGGACAAGATGGCCAACTTCTCCAACCAGGTGCGCAGCGGCGAGTGGAAGGGGTACACCGGGAAACGCATTCGCAATATTGTGAATATCGGGATCGGTGGGTCGGACCTCGGCCCTCGCATGGCCTACGAGGCGCTGAAATATTATAGTGATCGCGGCCTGACCTTGCGTTTCGTCTCCAATGTCGACGGCAACGAGTTCGTGGAGTACACCCGCGATCTCGACCCGGCAGAGACGCTCTTTATCGTTTCTTCCAAGACCTTCACGACCCAGGAGACGCTGCTCAATGCACACTCGGCTCGCGCATGGTGTGTCGGGGCGCTGGGAAGCGAGCAGGCGGTAGCGAAACACTTTGTCGCGGTCTCCACAAACACCGAAGAGGTAGAGAAGTTCGGCATCGATACAAAGAACATGTTCGAATTCTGGGACTGGGTTGGTGGCCGCTACTCCTACGACTCGGCCATTGGTCTCTCCTTGATGATCGCTATAGGTCCCGAGCGCTTCCGCGAGATGCTCGCAGGATTTCACGAGGTGGATGTGCACTTCCGCACAACGCCTTTTGAACGCAACCTTCCGGTACTGCTGGGGTTAATAGGTATCTGGTACAACAACTTCTTCGGCGCCCAGACTGTGGCGGTCCTGCCCTATGATCATTACTTCGGGTTCCTGACCTCCTATCTCCAGCAGTTGGATATGGAGAGCAATGGGAAACATGTTGACCTGGAGGGCCGGCAGGTAGACTATCAGACGGGGCCTATCATCTGGGGGCAGCCTGGAACGAACGGCCAGCACGCGTTCTACCAGCTAATCCACCAGGGGACCAAGTTGATCCCGAGCGATTTTATTGGCTTCTATCAACCCTTGAACAAGCTGAAACCGCACCACGATCTGCTGATGGCGAACTTCATCGCGCAGACTGAGGCCCTGGCCTTCGGCAAGACGGCCGAGGAGGTTGCAGCCGATGGAGTACCAGCCTTCCAGGTTCCGCACAGGACTTTCGAGGGCAATCGCCCGACGAACACCATTCTGATGGAGCGATTGACACCGGAGACGCTGGGCAAGCTGATCGCACTCTATGAGCACAAGGTCTTCGTTCAAGGTACGATCTGGCATATCAATTCGTTCGACCAGTGGGGCGTCGAGCTGGGAAAGGTACTGGCCAACCGCATCATTCCTGAACTTGAGAGTACAGAGGAACCCAGGCTCGCGCATGATAGTTCAACCAATACACTGATCAGGCGCTACCGGCAGTTGAGGGGAGAGCCATCGTAGGACGAAGCTGAGATTCCCAAATACATGTGCTCGTCTATACATTCAGCCTTAGTGACCCAAAAGGGTGAGTGAAAAGGTAGAGTGTATCTCTTCTGCTGCTAGAACACGTGTATGAGATTATAAAGGCTGACGTGCTTACGTCAAATAACGACGCTGCACGTGCAACGGATGTAAAATTTTTGGTTTTACGATGAAAGGAATGAAAGATGGCCGAAGCGTATTGTGTGAAGTGTAAACAGAAGAGAGAAATGAAGGACGCGAAAGAGGTGACCATGAAAAATGGCAGACATGCCATGAAGGGCACCTGCTCGGTCTGTGGCACCACTGTGCAAAGCTTTCTAAGCGAAAAGAAGGCGTAGAGGAGCTCTTCCATTTTCCCTGGAGACGGCAAGAAGTCTTAAAATACTTCTTGCCGGACCCGCGGGATGATTATTTTGCGCTGGACATGGTGCAACTATCAACTGGTAGTGCTCGTGGGTGTTGCCAAACTCCAGGGTATCCATTCAGGTACCCTGGTTAGTTTTACCTTTCACAACTTATTGACTATGTAGCAAGGTATTGATGTTGTCCCATCTGTATCCAACTGGCTCGAGCAGTATTCCCTCATCCTCGTGCGGGTCCGCCAGGACAAGACGACCACCGAGAGCTTGATAAAAATGGCGTGCCGGAGCGTTGATGGTCAATACTTTAATAAGCAAAGAAGATATGCCGTGCTGTGTTAGCCATTCAGCATTTGTCTCGACGAGACGACGCCCAACAACAAGGCGGTGAAAAGACGCAAAAGGATGAACATCGATGAAAAATATGACACCGACTGAATATCGTCATTTTCTGTTGGACCGTCCCCGCACGGGCAAATTGGCAACTGTTCGCAGTGATGGGCGCCCTCATGTTGTGCCTGTCTGGTTTGACATGGATGGCGAGACCATTGTTTTTACCACGTGGCACCAGACGGTCAAGGCCGCCAATATGCGGCGCGACCCACGCGTCTGTATGTGTGTCGATGACGACACTCCCCCGTTCGACTTTGTGCAAATTGAGGGCACCGCCGAGTTGATCAATGACACAGAAGCCCGGGCGCATTGGGCGAGGCAAATCGCGGGTAGGTACATGGGAAGTGACCTGGCAGAGACCTATGGGAAACGTAACAGTGTTGAGGGTGAGTTGATTGTGCGCGTTACCCCTACACACATCCTTGCGCAAAAAGCGATTGCCGATTAAAGAAAATTCATGGAGTATGCTCCAAAATAGGAGAAGGCTGGCGCCCTACCCGCGCCAGCCTTTTTAACTGTCCAGGAGACTGCCCCCTTTTTTATCACATTGCTCTCACAACATCAACATCTTCAGTTGGTATGCCCTTCATCGTCTCGCGCATCAAGAACTTGATCACGTCGTCTATGTTGCCAGTTTCCCGGTAGATCGCAATCTGTTGATCCGCCCCTGTCCCATGCTGATCTTCAAGCACCGCACGCAGGTAGTTGATTTCAGTGCGACTGCCAAGATCGTCAACCACATCATCAACGAAATCCAGCAGCTCGCTTATGGACTCGCGCATGCCGAGTCGACGTACCTGCGCATAATCGATCACCTCGGCATCCAGGCCGAACCGCATGGCGTGCCACTTGTTCTCCTCTATAAAGTGATTCGACAACAGGGGAGTCCACAGACCCACGTTATTGAGCCGGGTCAATTTCGCAACGAGAGCCTGGCAGAGGGCGACAATCGCCATAGTATTGTCAATCGACCCAGGCATATCGAAGACACGGAACTCAACAGTATTGAAAAAGGGATGTGGACGTATATCCCACCAGATTTTTTTGCCATTATCGATACTGCCGGATTTGACGAGAGCCTGCACATAGGCGTCAAAATCCCTCCACGCGGGGAAGATCTCTGGTATCCCGCTGCGCGGGAAGGGTTTCCACACCACAGTGCGATAGGATTTGAGGCCGGTAAAACGCCCGGCCCAAAATGGTGAGTTGGAAGAGAGGGCCAGCAAATGAGGAAGCCACGTGCGCAGCTGGTTCATTAATGTTACAGCCTTATCCTGATTCTCGACGCCGATATGTACATGCAGCCCATAGATCAAGATAGCGCGAGCGACATCCTGGTATTCATCTTCCAGCTCTTCATACCGCTCATGAGGTGTCCTCAACTGGTCCTGCCACAATGCAGTGGGATGAGTACCAGCGCTAACGAGGGCCAGTCCTTTCTCTCCCACCAGTCGCGCAAGCCGTGCTCGCGCAGCTTGCATTTCCTTGCGAGCTGTGGGGATATCCGGCAGTATCTCGGAAATCAGCTCTATCGTTGGCTGAAGCATTTCCGCCTTGATCTGCTCGCCAAAGGTAGCTTGCCCATGCTCTAAAATGTTTTGGATCCCAGGTCCATGACTCAGCTGACCCGTTTGACGGTCTACTAGCTGAAACTCCTCTTCAATTCCGATGGTAAATGGTGATGTCATGGCTCACCTCCCTTGCAGGTAATTACACACGTATCACACGTTTTTATTCCTTTTCGCAGTGTGCAATATTTTCCTCAATAGACAATCACATCTTTAAACTACACGATCACAAAGCACTCACAGTACACAAGTGCTACAGCACTACATCTTGCTAGCAGAGTATGTTATAATGCGCACAATGGAGACGGCCGTTCGGCCAGAAAGGCGGACTATAGCATGCCAACGCAGGAAGAGAGACTAGCTACGTTAGAGCAATCACAAGCGAATTTTGGCGACTCGATTAACGATCTTAACCATCATGTGACAATATTAATTGGCATTATACAGAAGCAGGAATGGGATATCAGGGAGGTTAAAAACAGTCTTCGCGCTATCGATGGTCGTTTGGAGTCCTTCGATAGTCGTTTGGGATCCTTCGATAGTCGTTTGAGTTCCTTCGATGGTCGTTTGGGTTCTTTCGATAGTCGTTTGAGTTCCCTCGATGGTCGTTTGAGTTCCTTTGAACAGAGCGTAAATAGCCGCTTTGAGACGCAGGACAAGAAACTCGATCAGATTATGGGCTTACTGACTACGTTAACGACTAAATCAGACCAGTAAACATAATGGCTTCTCAGATAAAGCGAAACGCCTGGATACTAGCAGTCCAGGCGTTTTCTAGTGTCGCTAACATAGCAAAAACAACACCCTTGAAAACGCTTCTGAAGCGGCTTCACACGAGCAAGCCATTCTACTCGGGTCAGTACATAAAGGCGTTGGACTGCATTCCACTCCCAGAGATCTCGTTCATGATGCATGCCAACTTTCTCAAGGAGACGGCATGAGCCCTATTTGGCAAAACAAGCTAATTATTTCAAAGTAATGCAATCTCAAAAGATGGCTCCATCCATGTCTCTCTCCTACCGGGCACTGTCTTGAACGATTGTAGGTATTATCTCACGCTGATTTGCATAGGATTACTCTCACGAAGGGGTAACAGATCGATTATTACGTAGGAAAGGGTTGTGCCTGTCAACGCCAGGCGCAGCCCTTTCCATATATAGAAAACGAGGATCTATTCCTGTGGTCGATAGGGGCCGCTAATGTGCTCGAAGCGTGGACGATAACGGGTGGAATGGTAGTCGGCGGGATCTACGCGCCGGGCAGAGAAACTTTTATCCGGGATATCAGTCGAGATAAATTCTCCGTTTCGATGCGCGGCCATGACGCCGTGCATGCCCTGTTCAACGAAGCTCATCACCAGGTTGGCGTAGAAGATCGGCATGTGCTTGTCATAGGCGTCCGGTTCGCCACTGCGCAGGAAATAGGTCAGGTCAACCGGCAAAAAGCGAACTCCCGGTAAGCGCGCAGAGAGTTGTTCGGCCAGGAACTCGGCTATATTGGCCTTATGACGGTGACCATAGGCATCGGGCGGGCCGACTTCCGGTACTGGTAGGCCTATCAGGTTGGCACCTTCCGAGAGAATCACGATGGAATAATTATTCGGGTTACGCCGGTCTTTGACAACTAGTTTCGCCAGCGTATCAATATCGGCGGGAACCTCCGGGATCAGGAGACGATCGGCCCACGAGACAATCGCTGCCTCGAGCGCTGTGAAACCCGCGTCGCGCCCAAACATACGACACAGTACGGTCTCGCTGTGAGACCCGGCGGTGGAGCGCATGCGAGTGATAAACTCAGCTGCCCGGCTGATGGCCGTCTGGAAGCCGATGCAGTAATCGGTGCCGGGCACGTCATTATCCATGGTTTTGGGGATACCCCAGATGGGGACACCCTTTGCCGAAAGTATGGCGGCATAACTCAGGGTGTCGTCGCCCCCGATCACTACCAGTCCATCCAGTTCAAGAAAGCTTATGTTCGCCAGCACCTCGTCAGTGAGGTCAACCCGGTCGTCCGGCGCATGATCTTTACCGTAGGCAGAAAGGTGTGGAGGCAGGTCACTGACCTTTGTGCCAGCAGGATTGGTGCGCGTCGATTGCAGGATGGTGCCGCCGCGCCTATCAATGGTGCGTGTATTGAGCCGGTTTAAAGGCATCAAGTAGCTACCCTGCCAGGTAGCGGGTTCATCGGGACGAAAAATAAGGGCGTCAAAACCGCGCGAGCGGTCCATGAAGGTGATGCCCTCCCAGCCAGCCCTGAGGCCGAGGATGCTGATACCCATAGTTTCGGCGCGATATACCACGGCTTTAATCGCAGGGTTCAGTCCCGGCACATCGCCGCCGCCGGTGAGCACTCCTAATCTACGAATGGGGCTTGTTATCTGTCCTGGCATAATTTGTTCTCTCTCCTTACATGATGATTTTCTATTGATGTATAAAGGCCCTATCCGAGAGATAGAATATCACAAATCGGCAGGTTATTTGCGTGATATACTGCTTCTATGAGACACATTTCTTAAACAATGTGCAGGTGGTGCAGTCGTATGACTGCACCACCTGAGACACGACCACGCGTGATCCTCGAAAGGAGTAAAGAACCATGTCATATGAACTCATCGAGTTGCGATGCGAAGGTGATTTTGCAACCATCACCATGAACTCCCCAAAGCGCCGCAATGCGCTCTCGCTTAAACATATGCTCGAACTCACCGATGCCTTTCGTGAAGTCGGCGAGAGTAAGGCGCTTGGAGTGATTTTAGCCGCGAATGGTCCTGCCTTTTGCGCCGGTCACGACTTTGCCGACATGGTGGGCCAGGACCTGGTGGCCATGCGGCACCTGCTGAACGTTTGCACCACCTTAATGGAAACGATTCAAGCGATTCCCCAGCCTGTGCTCGCCCGCGTTCACGCGATTGCCACCGCCGCGGGGTGCCAGCTTGTGGCCACGTGCGATCTGGCGGTTGCCTCCACTGACGCGGCCTTCGCAACGCCAGGCGGGAAGGGTGGTTGGTTCTGCACAACGCCAATGGTGGCTGTCAGCCGCAACATTGGGCGCAAACGGGCGCTGGAAATGCTGCTGACGGGCGATACCATTCATGCACACACGGCCGCTGAGTGGGGATTGATCAACCGGGTGGTGCCACCCGAACAGCTCGTGGAGGAGTCCCAGCGCCTGCTCGAAGCGGCGACGCGGGGCAGTTTCATCTCCAAAGGTATGGGCAAACAGGCCTACTACACGCAGATAGACCTTCCGCAGCACCAGGCCTACGCGTACGCCATGGAGGTGATGGCAGCGGCGTCCCAGCTCCCTGATGCACAGGAGGGGATGCAGGCCTTTCTTGAGAAGCGAAAACCGAATTTCAAGCAGCCATCCTGAACTGTTACAAAGCAGATCAAACAATGCGCTTTGGATCGGAAGGCGACATTTGATCCGGGTCGTTTAGCTCGACCCCGCCAGGCGGGGAGACGGGACCATGCAGCAAAGGATCATTGGTGGCACGCATCCAGTTATCGAGCTGATTGCGCATATCTTCCAGCACATGCCCAACGGACTGGTCATACGCTATATTACAGGCCTCATTTGGGTCAAAGATCAGGTCGTAGAGTAGTTCCAGGGGCCTGGAGCGTTCTTTCCAGCCATGCTGCACCAGTACATCTTTGCTGGGGCTATCATCGCAATTGGGTAAGACCGGCCCGAGATGGTGATCAAAGTGGCGAATATATTTCCAACGATTCGTGCGCACTGCGCGCTGCGGCTCATAGGCGGCATGGTAGGTTACTTCCGCAAAGATGGCGGCATGCACCTGTTCGATATCACCACGCATTAATGGGAGAAGAGAGGTTCCCTGCAACCAGGCAGGATACGGAATATGCAGCAGATCACAGATGGTGGGAAAGAGATCGATCTGTGAAACCTGCGTATCATAGACTTTTCCACCAAGAAACCCTCCGGGGCCGCGCATGATCAGCATCACACCGATACCATGGTCGGTCAGGTTGCACTTCATGCGTGGGAAAGCGATGCCGTGGTCCGTTGTGCAAATCACCAGCGTGTTCTCTGTGAGCCCCTTTGCATCCAGCGCTTCAAGTACAGCGCCAATGCCCTGATCCAGGACCCCGGCGCTGGCTTTAAAAGCGCCCATGTCGAGGCGAGTCTGGGGAGTATCGGGCAGCGGGGCAGGAGGCAGGGAATAATGCGCATCTCTTAGCGAACCCAGCTTCAAAAATTCACGATGGGTCTCGAAAAATCCGACCGAGAGGAAAAAAGGTTCAGGCAGGGTATTGTTCAGCAGTTCAATCACGGCGGGCGCGACGATGTGAGCCTGGTTTCCTTCTACTTTAGAAACCTGGTCGTAGCCACTACGATTGGGTTCTTTCGAGAGATGTTCCTCACCGACCAGTGCCGAGTAATATCCCACTTCGCGCAGCGTGTGAATGATATGCTGGTTGTAATCGTTGAGCGAAAAGCCCCGGTGAGCCAGCCCGAGCATGCCGCTGCAGTGAGCGCATTGTCCCGTGAGCAGGCTGGCGCGGCTGGGCGAGCACGTCGGGGCCGCGCTAAAAGCTTTGCGGAATAATACACCCTGCTCCGCCAGGCGTTGGATATGCGGCGTTGCAATGGCGTGCCCATAGGGTTGAACATAGCGACCTGTATCGTGAGAATGAATATAGAGTATATTGGGACGGTCTGAGCGCATCAAGATGCTCCTTATGTATAGCACTTCTCCAGGAAATGATAGCTGAGATTTAGTTCACGGAGTACCAGGAGCAACACTCCATAGGCCGTACTCACCGTTGCTGGTACATTGGCCGCCTTTATCGATCTGGCAAAATGTTCCCACGAGATTGCCATCGGCCCGTACAGCCCCCGTAAAATAGAGCGGCGCACTGCTGCTGCTGGCTGCAACAGTGAAGTAGATACGTTTCGCGGTATCGAGGATGCCACTGTAAGTTTCACTTCTATGCATTGCGCTGAAGGTGCCAGAAATATGTTCACTGTTTTGCAGCATATGTGTGAGCGTCATCTCAGAGGAAGTTTGCTCTTGTAGATCGTCAATCGTGCCAGCATATGACGAGGCCAGGTGAGGATAGGCATTTGGTGTGAAAGTTGCTGTAGGGGTAGGAGCCACGGTCGCGTGAGCAGTGGGAGAAAGAGTGGGGTGCCGAAGGGTACCGGTTGAGTGGCTTACTGCCTGCGTGGCTACGTGATTCTTCCCAAAAATAGTAAATCCCCAGAAACTTGCTGCAATTCCTCCAATCACCAGCAACACAAGTAAGACAAGAAAAAAAGGGTGTGCGAAGGATTTTCTCGAGCGCCTGCCAGGCAACTGCTTCTTTCGTAGCGGCTGAGAAGGCGTCTCACCTGTCTTACCAGAGATCTTAGAAGTGGAAGGTGAGACGACTATTGAGTTGAGCGCTTCAGAGATGTGCGGCTGCTGTACCTTCTCCCCCTGTAAAGCCAGCCAGAACTCATGGACTGTGGCAAAACGATGCATCATATTGATTGACATCGCTCGCTTGATGGCGCTGGAAACAGGTAGTGGGATAGACGGGACAAGTTCACAGGCGGGCCTTAAAGGGTCAGGGTTATCGTTACTCATCTCCGTCATTCTCTCAATAGCATCGGGCGGGATGACACCGGTCAGTAAGGTATAGAGCGTCGCTCCCAGTCCATAGATATCGGTGCGCGTGTTGGTTCCGGTCGTATAATGCTCGGGCGCGCCGTACCCGGGCGAGCAGTGGCGCACTGCACTGGTCGTTCCTTGCGTGTCATACTCCTTGGCGATACCGAAGTCCACCAGTATGGTCTTCTCTCCTACGATAGGCACAATAATATTTGAGGGTTTGATATCACGGTGAATGATCGGAGGATATTGTTGATGGAGATACTCAATAGCATCCACGATAGGAGCAAGAATGGCAGTGATTACCGGTAACGAAAAGCGCTTCTCAGGTTGGATGTAACGCAGCGTTTCCAGGTTGATCCTGTACTAAATACACAGCGCTAAAACCGCCCGTGCCAAGTAGATCAATGACAAGGTAACGGTCACGTATGATCGCTCCGGGAGAAAGCGTCTCGTGTATCTGGTGCATACTGGTCCTAACCCTTATACTTCAATAAGCGAACACTCTATTATAATCAGATTGCTTAAGTTTTTTCAAGCTCAAGCGTCTAGAAATATCATTGTGATTTTCATTTACGCTGAAGTCAAAGAAAACGCTTCAAAAGCGGTATTGCTTGTATTTTTGCTAATGTCATTTTCAGTATAATTAAAGGAGGAAAATAATTTATGTAAGCTCACTGAAAGTCCTTTTTGTTGCATTTATGATGTGAGTATCATTGTATATAAACGAGGAATATGTTATATTATTCCACGTGCAAGCTTTCGCTTTTACCATTGGCAGCCGTACAACTTCTTATATAGTTGCGGCATTGGCGGCCGCTCAGTTTCTCGTGTGGCTGCGCTCAACGCAGCGAGGGGGTAACAGCAAAACAGGTACATAACTAGTTAAATGGTAACAACAAGCAGGTTAGTACACTAAATTAGTAGGAGGAACTATGTATGATGAGAGTCAGATTATTTTTCGCAACCCTGGTCCTTCGAGTATTCCTGGTATGCGCACTGCTTTCTTGCTTTGGTTTCTTTTCTAGTATGCAAATTGGCGCAGTTCATGCCCAGGGGATGGCCTTTGTACGCATTATCCACGCGTCTCCCGATATTGGCACTGCAGATGTTTTCGTGGAAGGATCCACCCTGCTTACCAATTTCGAATTTGGAACCGTCACAAACTATGTTCAGGTACCTCCGGGTACGCACAAAGTCCAGGTAGCTCTTATAGGTAAAGGGGTCGGCGCCTCGATTATTTCCCAAAACCTGACTGTAGATGCGGGAGTAGTTTACACAGTGGCCGCTCTAGGAACGAAGGCAAGTGGTTTCTCCCTGGAGGGCTTTCTGGACGATAAT
>WNFX01010018.1_pt1 | contig 10659 bp, 9 predicted proteins | sample 5400111 | NCBI WGS metagenome assembly WNFX01 (sample SAMN13153363, study PRJNA577476) | soil metagenome | isolation source: 40 cm soil or saprolite under grassland replicate 1 | place: USA:California | collected 2016-06-15 | reverse complement strand
GCGCGGCTTGGGCGCAGCAGCGCGATCTCGAGGTGACGATGGACGTCGTGCCGGCCAACGCGTCTGCCGACGCAACCGGCGAGATCAAGCTGCCCATCACGCTGCCCGCGACGACGGCGTCGCCCCAGGGGCAGGAATCCTCGGCCTTTGGCCTCGGGGTTGCCAACATGGCCCGCGAGGCGAAGGGCGATCTCGGCCGCGAGTTCGGGCAAGCGGTATCCGAGGCGCGCGCGCAAGACCGCGTCCCGAACGTCCCGACGAAACCCGGGCACCCGTAACGGGGTCATGATCGCCGGGCACATCTCGCCCGGTTCGCAGAGCAACTCGCAGTAATACCGGCAGCGGCCTGCCGGCCATGCCGAAAGGGAGGGAACGTGAGTCCTATCAAGGAGCGGTGTCTTTCGTCTGCGATTCTCGCATTGGGGATCGCAGGTCTTTTTTCCGCCGCAAGCGCCTTCGGTGCGGCGGTCGTGCAGGAATCGAAAGGCGATGTCCGCGCCGGCGCGACGCCGGCCCAAAGCAAGCCTGTAGCCCTGAACCAGCGGGTACTCTCGGGCACCGTGGTGACCACCGCTCCCGGTTCCCGGGTCGTTCTGCGCTTCGACGACGGCCAGGTGGTGGCGCTCCACGAGAACACGCAGTTCCGGATAGACGATTCCCGCTTCCGGCCGCAGGAGCCGAAAGCCGATCGCGCGGCGTTCGTCCTTTTGCGGGGCGCGCTCCGCGCGGTGACCGGGGCATTGGGAAAACGCAGCCCCGGCGCGTTCTCGCTGGTCGTGCCGACCGCGACGATCGGCATTCGAGGCACCGACTTCATGGTCGCCATTGCGGCCCCCGCCGCCTACCTTTCGGTGCTCAAGGGGACCGTCGCGGCGACGAACGTCGCGGGCACGGCGGCGTTCGGAGCGGGAGCGTTCGGCTCGATCGCGACCTCCACCACGCTCGCGGTCTCCGTCACTGCAAGCGCCCTGCCCGCCGCGGTCTCGTCGGCGTTCAGGGACCTCGGGGCGCTGCCCATTACGCCGGCGGCGGGCCCAGCCGCCGGCGAGAAGCTGCCCGAGGCGGCGGCGCTGCCGGCGCAGGATGCCTCCGCCCTCGGCCGCGAGACGGCCGAAAGGGCTCGCGAACTGAAGGGGAATCTCGGCCGCGAGTTCGGGCAAGGGGTATCCGAGGATGCGCGCCAGCGGGCTCAAGACCGCAAACCCTGACTTTCCCGTAACCGGGTCGTTCGAGCCGGGTCTGCCCCGCCGGGTTAAACTCCGGCGGGAGTGTGCCCCTATTCGTCGCCGAAGGACGCAAGTCGAAAGAACATCCAACTTCGGATTCCCCGCCTTGTCGTCGTCGTTTCGCTGCTCCTTTGCGTCGTTCCGGGGCAGCCCGCGGGCGCCGCGACACAGGACGCGCAGGCTTTCGATCAGGGTATACAGGCGTTTCACGCGGGCGATTACCCCGCGGCGCTTCAGTCGTTCCTCGATGCACAACGGGCGGGCCTGGATACTCCGGGTCTGCACTACAACCTGGGCGCGACGTATTACCGGCTGGACCGCTACGCGGAAGCCGAGCACGAGTTTCAGGTGCTCGTGCGCGATCCGGGGTGGGCCGCTCTCGCTCACTACAACCTCGGCCTGATCGCGCAACACATGGGTCGCCCGCAGCAGGCGATAGAACACTTCGAACAAGCGCACCGCACGACCTCCGACCTCAACTTGCGCACGCTCGCGGCTACGGCCCTCGAGCGCCTGGGCGGCGCCCCGCTGTCGCGGCGGACGGGCGCCGTGTTTTCGTTGGCCGGCGGCTACGACAGCAACGTGACGCTGTCGCCGGACGCCGCGACGGTCGGAGCCAGCCACCAGAGCGACCTATTCGTCGAGACGCTCGCCGCGGCGAGCCATCTTCTGGTCGGAAATACCGCGCACGGGTGGTACGTCCACGGCGGCCTGATCGTGCGGAAGTACGGCGATCTGAACCAATTCGACCTGGCGGGATTGCGCGTCGGCCTGAGCCGCGAGACCGATTTGGATCGCTTGCGGATCAGCGTCGGCGGCTATCTCGACACGGTGTACTTCGGCGGCGACCGCTTCCAGCAGGCCGCGGTGGTCGATGTGCAGGCGCGCCGCAGCCTGGATGCCGGCGGCGAGCTGCGCGGGCGCTATCAATTCGAGCACATCGCCGGCGGCGCGGGCTTCGAGCATTTGGACGGATGGCAGCAGCGTTTTTCGGCGGATGCGGGATTCGCGCTGGCGCCCGCCTTCGTACGCCTCGGCTATCAGCTCGAGCTCAACAATCGCAGGGATCTCGAGCAGGGAGGTAATTTCACCAGCTACTCTCCGACGCGGCATTCGCTGTTCGCAACCGTGACGCTGCCCAACGTCGGCGGCTGGCGGACCGAGATGCGCGGCGAGTATCGCGTCAGCCGATACAACGATCCTTACCGTCTCGACGGGGGCACGATCGAGGTCACGCGCCGGGACGACCGTTACGGCTTTGCCGCGCGGGCGAGTCGCCGCGTGAGCGCCCTGTGGAGCGTGTTCGCCGACTACAGCTACTATCTGAACAACTCGAACCTGGACATCTACGACTATGGCCGGCACCAGCTGATGGCGGGCGTCGAAGCCTCGCTGGAAAAATAGGGCCGGAGTGACTTGAGGCGCTTCGGTCGCGCAGCGCGGCCAGAGAAACGCGATGCGGCATTTTTCCGTCGTATGTACACTAGCGCACGGAGATCGGCAAAGGAGACCAACATGCGGTCCGCAACATTCCGAATGATATGCCGCCTGCTCATTGCACCGGTGATGGCGCTGTCGGTTCAGACCGCCCGGGCGGGCATGATCGGGGCCGATCAAGCGAGTTTGGCCGCCGGTGCCCAGACTGAACGCAATACCGTGCTGAACGCGCTCGGCCGGCCGGCGGTAACGAGCGAGCTCCAGGCACTGGGCGTGGATCCGCAGGCCGCCAGGGATCGTGTGGCGGCAATGAGCGATGAGGAACTCGATGCGCTCGCCGGAAAGATGAATTCCCTCCCGGTCGGCGGCGAGGGTCTGGTCGTCGTCCTGCTGATCGTCCTCTTGATCGTCGTCCTTCTTCGCCGCCGCTGAGGAGAACCGCCTGCGCTCAGGGCGGCCCGGATCAATGGAGAAGCCGATCGCGGAATTTGCGGCCTTGCGCGGAAGCGCCCGCCGGACAGCGGGCATTTTTTTGCTTGGGGCCGCGTTGGGCGGCTGCGCACCGCTGGTTCCGCAGACGATTTCGTTGCGCGACGCCTGGCCGGCGGGCGTGCCGGAGCGGGTCGAGCTCGGCGCGGTGCCGTTCTTCCCGCAGGAGGATTATCAATGCGGCCCCGCGGCGCTGGCGACCACGCTCGTCGAATCGGGCGTGAAGGTCACCCCGCAGGATCTCGTCGCTCAGGTCTATATCCCGGAACGGCAGGGAAGCTTGCAGGTCGAGATGCTGGCCGCGCCGCGCCGCTACGGGATAGCGTCGTACCAGCTCGCCCCGCGCCTGGACGATCTGCTGCGCGAGGTGGCGGCGGGCAATCCGGTGATCGTGCTGCAGAACAACGGCTTCGGGCCCTTTCCCGTCTGGCACTACGCGGTCGTGATCGGCTACGACTATCCCAGGGGCGAGCTGTATTTGCGCTCCGGAGAGAAGCCGAGGTTGTCCGTCCCGTTCACCGTGCTCGAGTACACCTGGAAGAAGAGCGACTACTGGGCCATGGTCACCTTGCCGCCCGGCCGGATTCCCGTCACCGCCACCGAATCGGGCTACCTGCGGGCGATCGTCGCCATGGACCGGGTCGCGAACGACAGCGCCGCAATGATCGCGTATGCCGCTTTCCTGCGACGCTGGCCGGACAACGCCACCGCCAGCATCGGGCTGGCAAACAGACATTACCGCCGGGGGGCGCTGAAGGAAGCAGAAGACGTGCTGCGCCGGGCGGCCGAGCGTCACCCGGATTCGGTGGTGGTGCTGAACAACCTCGCGCAAACGCTTTCGGACGAGGGGCGCGATCGCGAGGCGCTGGCGCTTATCGAGCGGGCGGCGGGGCTGGAGAGTCCGTTTACGGCGCAGGTGCGCGAGACGCGCGAACTCATCCTGCTGCGCATGGGAAAGAACAAATGAAGCCCCGAGGCGAGCACGGTGTCGGGGATGCTGCTTCACACCTCACATCTTCAGGATGCGCTCGGCGTTGCCGTGCGCGATCTTTTCCCGGTCGGCGTCGCTGATCGAGAGCTTCCTGAGGAATTCGATTCCGGCGGTGTTCGGCTCGTAGGGCCAGTCCACGGCGAAGAGGATGTTGTCGGCGCCGAGCGCGAGCAGGGTGCACAGGAACGCGGGCTCGTACCAGTTGCCGCTCGTGGTGACGAGCAGGTTGTCCTTGAAATATTGCAGGGGTGTCTTCTCCAGGCCGCGGCGCGCCGCCGCGCGGTGAGTGTGATCGTTCAGCCGGTGCATCGCGAAGGGCAGCCCCTCGCCCAGGTGCCCCAGGATGATCTTCAGGTCCGGGTAGGCGTCGAACACCCCGGCGAACACGATCCTCAGGAAGTGGCAGCTCGTGTCGATCGCAAACCCCCAGCCCGCGCGCGCGAGGTCCTCGTAGCCCTGGAAGTAGGCGCGCACCGCGTCCGGATGCGGGAGCGTCGGGTGCAGGTAGATCGGCACGCCCAGGGCCTGGGCGCGCTCGAAGATCACCCAGTACTTCTTCTCGTCGAGGAAGCTCCCTCGAGTGTGGCCGTGGATCATCGCGCCCTTGAAGCCGAGCTTCGCGACGCAGCGGTCGAGCTCCGTCGCCGAGGCATCGGGGTCGGCCGTGGGCAGCGCGGCGAAGGCGGCGAAGCGGTCGGGGTGCGCGCGCACCGCGTCGTGCGCGCGGTCGTTGGCGTCGCGCGCCATCGGGACCGCCACGTCGGCGCCGAACGCCTGAGGCCCGGGCGAGCCGAACGAGAGCACCTGGACATCGACTCCCGCGGCGTCCATGTGCGCGAGGCGCTTTGCGCCGAGGTCGGCGTTCTGCTCGACGATGTCGTGGCCGATCTGCTCGCTGCGCGAGCTGAGATAGAAATTGCGGAACTCGTTTGCGGCGACCTTTTCGCGGTACATCGGCGTGATGAAATGCTCTTCGATGGCGATGGTTTTCATGGGACGGAGCCTGTGGGAAGGCGGTGGCGCGGGCGTGCCGAAGCTTACACTAGGCCCTCGCGACCCGCGGGCGTATTGCACGCGCCCGGGTCCATGACGATTGCATGGTTCGGCGGATGGTCCTAGCATGTGCCCATGACCGCCCCCGGGAACCGTGCCGCGATGAAAAAGAGCCAACGCGAATTGCGCGCCGCGGCGGGCGACATGCTGAGCCAGCTCTGGCCGCCCAGCGTGCTGCGCGACGCCCGCGAACTCCTCCTCAAGTTCCAGCGCGACGAGGTCTTCCGCGAGTACCTCGCAGCCCACGTGTGGGCGGTGCTTGCGATGCTGCTGCTGTTCGTCCTCATCAGCACCGTGTGCGCGATCGACATCATGTTCAACTCGGTCCGGCTGATCCCGCCTCCCGTGCCGGTGTGGTATCGGGGCTTTGCATTGCTGCTCGGGGCGGCCGTTTGGGCGGGAGGAGTGGTCGCGCAGATCTACGTCTTCCTGATCTGGCTGGAAGGGCGGGCCGCGCAGAAGGACCGCTCGGCGCGGGGCATCCGGGTGGCGGTTCCCTCAGGCGTTCTCGCCCACCTCAAATACAGCCGGGCCCTGCCCGCCTGGATACTCGTCGCGCTGTGCGTCGCCGCGCCCCTTGCGATCGCGGCGGGTCATGCGCCCTTGCTCGCCTTGCTGCTCGTTGCCCTGGCGATCCTCGCCCCCGTGCTGTTCAAGAAATTCGATTCCTGACGGCGGAAACACGGGCGGAGTGCTCTTCGCCTATGACTGAGCCGAGGTCCGGCCGGAACGAGCACTCCGCGGGCATGCTCGCGCTGGGCTCGTGGCTGGTTCTGACGACGGCCCTGCTCCCCGGGCTGGTCGCCGATCCGACCGGGCACTCGCCTTACCACTGGTTGATCTTCGCGACGTCCGTGCTGGGCCTCGCCGGCGGCGCAATGTGGGCCGGCGCAAAAAGGGGATGGAGGCGCGTGATCGTCATGGCCGCCGCTCTCTATCTGCTGATCGTGGTCGTGCGCTTCCTTACCGTCTCGGTGTGGTGGCAGCTCGAGTTCGCTTCCTTCCTCGACGCGGTGCGGTTCGCGCTGTGGCTCAAATCGCAAGCGCTGACCTATTATTTCTCCCGGGGCCGGCTGCTCGACGGAACGGCGATCATTTTTTACGAGGCGCTCATGCCGGCGTTCCAGGTCATCGTGTTGCTGGGGGTGGCGGGCTCGGCTCACCGGCCGCGGTGATCGATTCGGTGTGGCGAGCGACGCTCCTGAGCGTATCAGTCTTTCGGTTCCAGCAGTGCGGTCAGCTCGTCCAGCGGCAGCGGTCTGCTGAAGAGATAACCCTGCATCTCGTCGCACCGTAGACTGCGCAAGGCGCTCGCCTGATCTTCAGAATCCACGCCTTCTGCAACGACTTTCAGCCTTAACGAATGGGCGAGCGAAATGATGGTCGACACCAGCGTCATCGCGTCGGGATCATCCACCATGGCGACGATGAACGATCGGTCGATCTTGAGCGACTGCACCGGAAGCTTCGCAAGATAGCCGAGCGACGAGTAACCCGTGCCAAAATCGTCGATTGCGATGTTCACGCCGAGCTGACGCAGTGAAGTCAGCTTCCCGATATTGGCCTGGATGTCCTCCATCGCCAGGCTCTCCGTGATCTCCAGATCGATGCCCGGCGGCGCGACGCCGCCGATGATGGCCTGTTTCAAGACATCGACGAAGTCGCGCTGCCGCAGCTGGATCGGTGACACGTTCACCGCTATTCGAGGCGCCTTCAGGGCCCGCTCCACCCAGTCGCGGTGATCGAGCGATGCGCGCTTCAGCGCCCACGAGCCGACTTGCAGAATCAGTCCCGTTTCCTCCAGCAGCGGAATGAACTGCAGCGGCGGCACCAGTCCGAGCTCGGGACTCCGCCAGCGGATCAGCGCCTCGGCGCTGACCATGCGCCGGGTGTCGCTGTCCACCTTCGGCTGGTAATACAGCACGAATTCGTCCTTTTCCAGCGCCTGCCGCAGCTTGTTCTCGAGCGCCACCTTCTCGGCGATCCGCTCGGTCATCTGCTTCGTGTAGAAGAGGTATCGCTCGCCCGAGGACGATTTCTTGAGCGCGGCTTCGGCGTTCCGGAACAAGGTATCCGCGTCATCGCTGTCGCTCGGGAACAAGGCCACGCCGGACCGGGTGGAGATCCTGAGCTCCGTGCCGGTCACGGCGTAGGGGTCTCCGTCGATGCAGCGGCTCCCTTGCTCCAATCCCCGGATAAGACTTTCCTCGTGCTTTAGATGGGGAACCACCACCGCGAAGTGATCGGCACCCACGCGCGCCACGCGGTTCGGGTCCTTGGCCAACTCCAGCAACCGCCCGGCCACCTGCTTGAGGAGCGCGTCGCCTGCTTGTCGACCGAACGAATCGTTGATGGTTTTGAACCGCTCGATGTTGACGATGATGAGCGCGAGCTGCTGCTGCTCGAGGCTCGCCGTGCTTACGTATTGCGCCAGCCGTTCGAGGAACAGCGTGCGGTTGGCGAGACCGGTGAGCGAGTCGTAGTATGCGAGGTACTCGATCTTTTCTTCTTTCTCGATGTGATCGAGCGCGAACGAAATGTCGCCGGCGAGTTCCAGAAGCAGCTTCATCTCCTCGTCGTCGAAAAAACCGGCATCCGCCGCGTACAACGCAAGTATGCCGACGGCCTCGCTACCGACGGTCAAGGGAATGACCGCCAGGGAGTTGATCCCGCGCTCCTCGCATTCCTTCCTCATCGGCATCCGCGGTTCGTTCTGGACGTCGTTCGAGATGACGGGTTTCATTTCCCGGACCGCGCGCCCCGCCAAGCCGTGCCCGCCCGGTTGGGTTGCGGCGACGGCGAGCGGAGCGGAATCGAAAAAGCGCCGCACGTCGCCCGCCCAGGCTACCGGCTTCACTTGCATCGCCTGCCTGTCCACGACGCCGAGCCAAGCCATGCGGAATTTCCCGCTATCGACGGCGATGCGGCATGCCTCGCGGAACAACTCGTCGCGTTCGCGCACGCGCACGAGCAGGGCGTTGATACCGCTCAGCACGGCATACACCCGGTTTAGGCGGCCGATTTTTGCCTCCGCCTCTTTGCGCGCGGTAATGTCACGAATGAAGGCCGTGAACAACGGCGTGGACCGCGACTTGATTGCCGTTATCGCTAGCTCGATTGGAAATTCCTTGCCATCAGGCCGCATCGCCTCCAGCTCGAGCCGTTTGCCGAGGACGGGTCCCTCGCCGGTAGCCAGGTAATGGGCGAAACCGCGATGGTGCGCGTCGCGCAAACGAGGGGGAATGATCATTTCAGCCATGGATTTGCCGAGCGCCTGCTCACGCGGAACGCCAAACGTCGCTTCCGCCGCCGGGTTGAATTCGACCTCAGTCACGTCCTGCAGCGTGCTGAACCATCGCGTTCCACCTTCCGCGTCGGTCTGGCTCTGGAGCGGCTCGATCACTTGCCGGAGCTGAATCCATGTGCCATCGGCGCGCCGCAGCCGGTACTCGACATCCATGCGCGCGCCCTCCCGGCCGGCTTCGATGGCTTTTGCGCGAAACCTTGCGTGATCGTCCGGATGCACGATGTCCAGCCACTCGCGCGTGCTTTTAGGCATCCCGGCAGGATCCACTCCGATCAGCTTTGGCAGGGTTTCGGACCAAGTCTCGAACGTTCCGCCCGGCCCTGTGATCACGTGCGCAAGCTTCGCCACGAGCTGCGCGCGGTGCAGCCCGGCCTCGCTCTCGACTAGGTCGCGCTCTGCCTGGCGGCGCGCGGCGCGCATTGCCGCCTGTTCCAGCTCCCGCTCGAGTGCCGGCGCGAGCCGCGTCAAGTCCTTCTTCATCACGTAATCGCTGGCGCCGGCCTTCATTGCATCCACGGCAGTTTCCTCGCCGATGGTTCCGGAGATGAGGATGAACGGGATGTCGAGGCCGGCCGATTGAAAGATCCCGAGCGCATCCAAGCCGGTAAACCCTGGCATATTGAAATCGGAGATGACCGCGTCCCACGCCTGTCGCCGCAGCGCCGCCTCCGTCGCAGCCGCGCTCTGCACGCGCTCGTACTGCACGTCGAGCCCCCCGCGCCGAAGCATCTCTACCGCGAGCTCGGCGTCGACTTCGGAATCGTCGATAACGAGTACTTTGATCGCCCCGCTCACTGCGTTGTCCGCTCGGGATCGAGTCATCAAATCGCCAGCCATTCTGGCCGCTGGCTGTCTAGAAGCGCGGCGCGAGTCTGTTGCTCAGTCGCGTATGTCATCATCATAAACCGATTGCTCGGATCCCCCTTTCGGCTTGCCTTGCGCCTGCTGATGGGACACTGCCCGAGCTTGTTACGCGCTTTTTCCTGCAGTTCGCGGTTTTTCGGAAGGCTAGACGACGAGGGTATTGAACGCCACCGGGTCGATTTGACAATCCGCGTCGGATTTTTCCTGACAGCGCGTCAAGGAGCCTCTACTCGAGCGAGGTGATGCCGTGCTGGATGGCGAACTTGATCAGCGCCGTCAAATCGTGAAGGCCGAGCTTCTGCTTGATCCGGCTCCGGTAGGTGTCCACGGTTTTGGGGGAGACGGCCAAGATGTCGGCCACCCGTGCGCTCGAGCTGCCCTCGACCACCAGTTGGAGAATCTGCCGCTCCCGACTGGTCAGGCTCTCGAGAGGGCTCGGGGAACGGCGCTCGCTGATGTAATCGCCGATGAGCGCCGCGGTGATCTTGGGGCTCAAATAGCGCTTGCCTTGCCGGACGCTCCGAACCGCGCTGACGAGCTCCAATCCCGAAGCTTCCCTGGAGAGGTATCCTCTCGCGCCGGCCTGAAGGGCGCGGAAAATAAATTCCGGCGACGCCGTCGTGGCCAGCATCACGATCGCCGTCGACGGCGAAAGACCCGCGATTTTGAGGCTCGCCTCGATACCGTTCAGGCCGACCAATCCGATGTCGAGGATTGCAACGTCCGGTCGCAGTTTTTGAATCCTCCTGACGGCGTCGTGTCCGTTCGTCGCCTTGCCGATGATCCTGATGTCCTGCTGGATCTCCAGCAGCACCTGCAGACTGTCCAACAGGATGACGCGGCTGTTCGCGAGAAACACTCTGATCGCCATTCTGTTCTTGCCCAATTTAGGCAGTTCTTCCCTACGTGGCGTTGGTCCGATATCCTTGCTGAAATCCGGTTCTTCGTCTGTAGGGAATCCTTGAGAAGTCGGTTTAGGAACTCCTTTGACGGGGTAGGGAAAACGTTTCAGCCGAGTCTTGTCCTTCGAACCCGACTCGCGACAAGCGGAAAGGGCCGGAGTTCGCCTGAAATCTAACGGTGACGGCTTTCCCGCGCTGTCGCGTACAGCCGACAAACAGCGTCAGATATTTCCTGACGGCGCCTGCGTCGCGGCTACTCGAGAGGAGTAACGCCCTGCTGGATCGCGAATCTGATGAGACTCGCAAAATCGCCAATGCCGAGCTTCTGCATCATTCGGGCGCGGTAGGTCTCCACGGTCTTCGGTGAAAGCGACAGCGTTCCCGAGATTT
>WNFX01015885.1_pt1 | contig 10660 bp, 10 predicted proteins | sample 5400111 | NCBI WGS metagenome assembly WNFX01 (sample SAMN13153363, study PRJNA577476) | soil metagenome | isolation source: 40 cm soil or saprolite under grassland replicate 1 | place: USA:California | collected 2016-06-15 | reverse complement strand
GTAAATAATGATTTGCATTTTTTTGTTTTGGCAGCTATTCTTCCTATAAAGCCTGCTTTGGAGCTATGGAGATGTACAAGTTTTGGTTTTTCTTTTTTTATCAAACTTCTTATGCGAAAGATAGTTCTTATGTCCCCTAAAAAATTTACATCTCTTGCCATGTGTACTACATAATGCGTTACATTATTATCAGCACAAAATTTTTGCAGCGTATCTTTTTCGGGTGAAGCAATAATGATCTCGTATTTATCTCTGTTAATGTTTTGTACAACCTGCCTTAAATATGTTTCCACACCTCCAAATGCCTGTGTTATGTGTAGTACTTTAATTTTTGACATGCAGGTTGATTGATTTTAATTGCTGCGTAAGGACTCAACAGAACAAGAGTCCGCCTGAGGCGGAACAAAAGGTGAATAGGGTTTTAATGCCGGCTACAAAAAAAATTTAAAACCATTTATAATAAAATCGTATCAGCGTATGCCTATACCATAATAAATAAAACCTTTTTCTTTCATCTCTTCAGGATTATAAATATTACGCCCGTCAAATATTACATGCTCTTTCATATTATCAAGAATCGTTTCCCAATCGGGCAACCTGAATTCAGGCCATTCTGTAACAAGAATGATTGCATCCGCATTTTCTGTTGCCATGATTGCATCTTCGCATAACGAAATACTGCCGTTTAAAATATGTTTTGCCTCGTGCATAGATACGGGGTCATATGCCTGCACTTTGGCACCGGCCTGCAACAATTCTTTTATTACAGTAAGTGACGGCGCTTCGCGCATATCAGCTGTTTTTGGTTTGAATGCAAGACCCCAAACACAAAAAGTTTTTTTGCGTATATCGTTGTTGTAATGCTTAAATATTTTTTGTATAACAATCTTCTTTTGGTCATCATTTACTGCATCTACTGCACTAAGTATGCGAAGCTGGTAATTGTTTTGCTCACCTGTTTTAATAAGTGCTCTTACGTCTTTTGGAAAACAGGAACCACCATAGCCAATGCCCGGATAAATAAATCTTGAGCCAATCCGCTGATCTGAACCGATACCTTTACGTACTTCATTTACATTAGCACCTACAAGATCACAAAGGTTGGCGATATCATTCATGAAAGAAATTTTGGTTGCAAGCATTGCATTGGCTGCATACTTCGTCATTTCTGCCGAGGGAATATCCATGAATAAAATAGGATGACCATTTAATAAAAAGGGATCATATAAAGTATGTAATAAATTTTTTGCACTTTCACTTTCTACACCAATTACAATACGGTCTGGTTTAAGAAAATCATCTACAGCGGCGCCTTCTTTCAGAAATTCAGGATTAGATGCTACATCAAATTCAATATTAGCATTTCTTTCCTTTAAAGCTTTTGTGATCGTTTCTTTTACTTTAGCTGCTGTACCAACAGGAACGGTACTCTTTGTAACTACTACTATATGCCCATTCATGTGTTTGCCTACGGTTTCTGCAACCTGCAGCACATATTTAATATTGGCACTGCCATCTTCACCCGGAGGAGTACCAACTGCAATAAATACAACCTGTGCACGCACAATTGCCTCATCTAACTTAGTGCTGAAATGCAAACGGCCTTTCTTAAAATTGCGCTCTACAATTTCATCAAGACCAGGTTCATAAATAGGCAATATGCCTTTTTTCAGGTTCTCAATTTTTTGAACGTCCACATCAACACATATAACATCTGTTCCTACTTCTGCCAGGCATGCGCCTGTTACAAGACCAACATAACCGGTACCAACAACAACAATTTTCATAAAAGAATTGTGTTTTATATTTTATCCGAATCAGTTAATACTTTCTAAAGTTTCCAACGTGAAAGATCAACATTCAGCAACTTTTCCAATTCAACTATTTCATCTTTAAAATACTGGTATGCAAGCATACTATCTTCGGCTGTTAATTTCTTTTTGCTTCCTTCTATATACATTGTATCGAGAATTTTTTTCTTAACGCCTTTGGGCATAACGCCTGCAAGTATTTTAGACAATTTCTTATTCTTTCCAAGAATAGGTTCAAGAAATTTTATTTTTGATTTTTTGTATGTGTTTTTCTGTTCTGTATTCTGAATCTCGTATTGAGGATCAACATCAAGAAAAGTAAAAATTTCTTTCAAAGTGCCATGCAAGTCTTTCTGCAATGCATCCATGAAAATGACCTTGACCTGGGAAAGCGGAAAATACTTTAAATAATGTTTCAGATTATTTGCATACAAACTGCCGTCGAGGTAAGTACGGAAACCCGTCTCTTCAAGGCGGTCGCTGCGAAGCATATCTTCAGCCCATGCCTTTGCTTCATCTTCTGTTTCAAACTTAATTGTTTGCCGCTGTTTGAAATTTTCTTCCAAAGCTTCCAGGAATGAAAGATGCTCAGTTCCGTTATTTACCCTCATACTCCATCCTGAAAACGTTCTTTCTATGGGATTGCGTAAACAAAAAATAAGTTTCATATCAGGATTGAACTTGCAGATACGTTCTGCAACAAAAGGTAACAGGAAATAAGTAGGTGTAGCTTCCCCCACCATTTTTTCATTTGTTACCTCTGAGAAATAAGTCTTAAGATAATAGTCTGCGCCTTTATCATAATGAACACTAAAAAACTTTGTTTGCTTAACCGGCGACGTAAATATTTCAGGATGCTGCTTCAGGTAAAAATGAAGCGATGTAGAAGCACATTTCGGAGGACCACATATAAGAAAATTAGGTATTATCTCTTTCATTGTCATTAAAGATATTGAGTATAATTATTTTGCTTCATCAGTTTTTCAATTTCCGAATAATTCTTTACTTCTTCTCTCCAGTCTTTCGTGCTTAACTTGCTTAAAACCGGTTGCAAAGTAACATTGCTTACCTGTAAAAAATTAAAAACTTTATTCAGCATATCATTCCACTGGTTAAAATCCTCATAATACAACACAATCCTGTCCATGCCTTCACTAAAGTTCAACAATTGTCTATTTGCTTTTTCAAGAGAGTGTAACCGTTTTAAAAGTTTTTCGGGAGATATACGCAATTTTGTATTTCCAGGAGGTGCTTTAGTAACATGTGGCACACCTGTTTCATCTTTGCGTAACCGCGACAAAGCAGTTTTAAAAATATTCTTCCGTATAAGAACGATTACTTTAACATTGTTTTGCTTTAAATAATTCCATAAAAAAGGCATGGCTCTCATTTGTGTAATCATTAACTTAAAGCCCCTTGCCTTTTCGTGTTTATTCGTATTCTTATAAAATTTCTTTATATGCGGAATTGCTCTTAAACGAAGATTGGGATAATTAATTATCCTGTCTATTTTACGAAGTGTTCTATTTTTTTCGGAAAGCGCCCATGAAGGAAAATGCCATTCCGGATGATGTATATCATTATTTTCATGAAACAATTCCCCGGCACAAAATATTTCAGGGTGTTCGTCCAGTGTTCGCGTTAATACAGTGGAACCGCTGCGTTGTGTGGTAAATATGATAAAGGGGATCATGCAATTTTCATCTTTTATTTCATCTTATTTTTATTACATCGAAAACACTAAACTCCATCACCAAACCATTTTTCAGAAAACCTTGTTCCAAGCATAGCATCTAACTCCTTTGCATCCTCACAAAAATAGGACTCTAATTGTTTTCTTATTTGTTCTATGGTTTGCTTATCTGTCTCCTGCAACGATTGCATTTTTTTTACTTTACCCGTATTTATTTCAAACAACTTTCTTTTAAGCTTTTTTCTTTTGGCAACCGGGAAAAAAGGATCAACAAGATTATCTACTACCCATTTTCTAACTTGTCCTCTTTTTATAATGCGCTCCTGCAAAAATTGATTTCTCAGCGACCCCGTAATATTTTTTGCTCTTAAATCTGGTTGAAATGAAGCATCAATATTAAGAAATGAGAAAATTTTTTGCAAGAGCGATGATGCGTTTTTTACAAGATCATCATAATCTAATATCAGCAATTGATCTTTGGAAAAATATTCGAAACAACTTTTTATTTGTTTAGCATAGAAGCCATGTTCTATATATGTAAAGTCACTATTGTCTTTGGTAAATTCTGTTATCTGCCCGGGCTGATAAAGCAGAGCTTCTTCAATTGGTCTTGTTTCGCGTAACATTTTTTTAAAATAAGCGTAGGATGAGAGAGCCCTGTCAACCGGATTCCTTAAAATAAGAATCAATTTTGCCTTTTGATTAAATTGTGCAATGCCGGCTAATAATTGCGGATAAAAAATATAATTAACTGCCGACTGAAGAATTACAGGTTGATTTTTATAAAGTGCCGGCTCTTTTTTTAGTCTCTGCTCAATTTCCTCCCTTGTTTTGAATCTTGCAAACAGGTGTATATCTTTTAAAGATTCGTAACAATAAATTTGCGGGTGCTGGCTTAACCAATCGTCTAATGTTGTGGTTCCTGCTTTTTGAACACCTATAATAAATGTATTTGGCAGAACAGCGTTGCTCATTAGTTCAATTTTGCCCCTCTTATTTTAAAAATGAAATTGAAAAATGTATAGTTTAACTTTTTATGCGCTCAACAACAAACCAGGGATTTAACAGGTTTTCCTTATTGTATTTTAATTCATCATTGCTTTCATAATTATACACTTTGCAGCCGGCAAATTTAGCAATTGCATGTCCTGCTGCAGTATCCCATTCCATGGTAGGTGCCAATCTTGGATAAACCTGTGCTTTGCCTTCAGCCACCAGGCAAAGTTTTAATGAACTGCCTGCGCTGATTAAATTTACATTCCCATATATCTTTTTTCTTTCTTCAATAAACGCTTCGGTTTCCGGTGATGAGTGGGAGCGGCTGGCAACAATTGTATACATATCAGGCTTTGATGCTAACGGCAATTTTACAGGATCATTTATCATTTCAGAAGTTCCTTTACCATTATTATTTGTATTAAAAGAAAAACTTCCTGTTTCTTCTGAAGCAACATAAACTACACCTGTTACGGGCACATATACCACACCCAGTACCGGAGTTCCATTTTTAATCAATGCAATATTTACAGTGAACTCACCATTCTTCTTGATAAATTCCTTGGTGCCGTCTAAAGGATCTACAAGCCAGAATTCATTCCATTTTTTTCTTTCTTCATAAGGCATTTGTTTTCCCTCTTCACTTAAAAATGGAATATCTGTTTGCTGAAGAAGATCTTTTATTGTATGGTGAGCCCGCTTGTCTGCTTCTGTAAGTGGTGAGCTGTCGGTTTTTGTTTCCACGGAAAAGTCACACTCGTAAACTTCCAAAATTTTTTTTCCGGCTTCTATCGCTGCCTCGATAGATACATTAATAAAATTGCTCATTTAGAATTTAAATATTAAAATAATTGACGACCGGCAAGATAATTTTTTATGTCTTAATAACCATAAAATCAGATTATTATTTTGCAGCAAGGCATAAAAGAAGTATTTAGGACTTTATTTTGTTCCCGACGCCACCAACACAGATGATACTTTCGTTGCGTCGCAGTCCGTTCATCATTTTGTAATTCTATGGAGCAATTTAAAGTCACGAAAGTAAAAGTAATTGAAGTCATGAAGTCATTGAGTCATTGGCGTCATTCACAATTAAACAATTCAACAATTTAACAATTCAAATTTTATTAAGAACGCCACCGATGAAATAAGCCGGTTTATCATTTTTAAATAAATCTTTCCAGCTCTCATCATATTGAATTGGTTTTTTTGTGAATCTGCCGGGGGTACCTCCTATCGTGTGATCTTCTGAAAGCACCATATATTCCGGTGTTGCAAAAGGTTGCATATCAAAAGTTTGAAATATTCTTTGAAGTTCCTCATGTGTATGCTGAGCGAGTGATTCATAATTCATCGTAATAATATCCGGCGGATTAATCATTTTTGAAACAGTATAACAAAGTCTTCTGTAATAGAATACATCGAGAATAAGTTTGAGCTTCGATTTCTTTTTCTTTTTGTTAAGATCTTTCCATTTGCTTTTTGAAGTTACAATAGCTCTTAAATCTCTCTTAAGCCATATTATCCTAACATTGAAATCTTTTATTTTTTTATAAACAGCGAGTGCCTGGATTGGATTTTTTGAAGAGTCAATTATGAATTTTTTTCCTGATTGTTCATGCACAAATTTGTACAAGTCATTAAGCGTGTTTATTACCTTTTTATTATTATCTGAGTTAATTAATCTCAAAAATCTTTTTTTGAATAAAAATGGAAACAGCGCGTTTAATGCAAGTTTCTTCGATTTAAAATTCCAGTCAATACCGGTAAAGAAATTTTCTGGGTTTACGTGATATGTTTTTTTAATAATTGGTGACCAGAACACACATTCATTAAGCGGATTGCCACAGGAACAATTCCAGTCCCATTTTTCACCAGGACCGTTTTGAGAAAAAATGTGGTCTTAGTGTTCCTTGTGCAAGCTTTGTGTTCTTTGTGACCTCTTTTGGAACACAAAGTTCAGCAAGAACCACGAAAGACACTAAGAAAAAAGTCAATCGCACAATGGGTTGTTCTAATCAAAATATAACTTATTATATTTTGCCGCACAGCTTTCCATGCTAAATTCTTTTTTATATAAAGCTTTACCATTTGCTTTTAGTTTCTCTATAGCAGCAGCATCTGCATGAAGAAATGCTTTTAATGCTGAAAGATAACTATCAGTACTTAGGTCTTTTGATAAAAAGCCAATATCCGGTTTAATAATATCGAGGAGTCCTCCCACAGGCGTGCATATGGGCACTGCACCTGCTGACATTGCTTCCAGCAAACTTATCGGTAATCCTTCATACAGCGACGGCATAAGAAAGGCATCCGCATTTAATAAATAATCGCCTACATTATTCACCCTGCCAATAAAATGCACATTGTTAGGCTTATTTTGAAAAAGCTGATCATATAATTCTTTATCCTCAGGCAAATAACCACCTACGATCAATGCAATTACATTCTCGCCTTCCGCCTCAAGTATCTTCATCGAGTTAATGATCATCTGCTGATTTTTTACTTTATCAATACGTGCTACATTCACCATCACTTTTGTATCATTATTCTTTTTAAGCCTGTTAATGGTCTCTGTAACGGATTTAAATTTTTCAGTCGGCTTAACCGGATCAGAGCCATTATGAATTAAGGTTTTAATGCTATTGCCATACTCCTTAACAGCACCTTTAAAAACTTCTTCGGAAATACTTACAGGATGAATAATGCCTTTGTTAAAAAAATACTTATACATTAACCGGCCATGAGCAGGTGCATCTTTTGTAACAAGAGAATGGAAAGTATGAATTTTTGAAAAAGTATTTTTCATATTTAGATATGCCCACATGGCATAATAACCCGCATGTAAATGTGTGTGCACCACATCGGGTTGCATTTCCTTTAAAAGCCCGTGCACTTTTTTAAAGATATTAATATCCAAACCATTTTTTTTACCCAACGTAACGAATTTAACTTTCTTATCAATTAAACCCGTTGACATATGGTTTTGATTATGATGATACAATGATACCAGTGTAATTTCATAACCAGGATATTTTGCCAGCTCATTACAAAGCTGAATACAAAAAACCTGTGCTCCACCCCAACCTAAAGCCGGCACTATTTGCGCAATCTTACTCATAAATTTTGTTACTTCTAAAAAGTTTTAATTTATTATTCTCAATGTAATTATTATTTTCTTCTTTTAAACCGTGCGTCAATTACAGCAAGCCCATCATTAAATGAAAATGTATGTACTGCTGTAACTTTTTTATTCCATTTCGGAAACAGAGTTGTTACTTTTCTTTCACTGTATTCTGTTGCATTCAGCACTAAAACTTCATTCATATTGGTTGCATAACCATAAGTACAGGAAGAATCCTGGGATGGCCTATACAATTTTCCTTCATGATTAAAAATACGTCCTGCAGGTCTTGCTGACCTAACATCTGAAATAACCGGATTTTGTGGATGTGGCTGCCAGTTTGTTGTTAGCAGCTTATCAGAATAAAATAAAAAAAGCTCATCCCATGCAGACGCACCGTTATTTTCTATGATGTTTACAAATAGCCAAAACATATTATCCTGGTAATGTATAGTAGCATCAACTGCATGAATATTTTCCATTAAATTCATTTGAAACGCCCATTTATACGGAAACGATATACACTTATATATCTCGATAGTTTTATTTTCACTGGTTTCAGGTATCATATAAATGTCAGTTCCTTCATTGAAAACAAAAGGGTAAGATAAATGGTATGGCTTTTCAAGAACGATCTTTGGTTGAGATATTTTACCTCTTTTATCCAATTCTATTACAGAGATATGCGCCTTGTTTTTTTTATAAATATATTCTTCAAAAAATATAAAATATTTTTCATCATCAGTGCCGAAAATACATGGATCTGCCCAAAACCTATCTTTTGGAGGAATTATTTCATGATATGCAGATAGAGGGAATTCTGGAAATTCATTTATTTTATTAAAGTTGTACAGCAATAACCATTGTTCAAGGTTGAAAAAATTCCATATTTTCTTTTTTGTCCATTTAAAATAACGCTTAAACAAAAAGGTTACAAATCTTGCATTTTTTGGAGGAGTGTTTTGTCTCTTATTATTAAACTCTATATCCTGATTTTTTTTCTTTACATTTTCCAGAAAGTCTTCTCCTTTTGTTTCATAAAGTTCTTTTAACTTCCTTGGTATAAAAGATACAGCCTTCCAGCAGGCAATATTCTGGTTCTTATTGATTGCTACATTTGTTGATGAAAAAGATTGATACAGAATATTTCCTTCTTCTGCATCTTTGCTTAGCATCTTAAGTGCAATTTCAGTTTCACAAACTTCCTCAATTACTTCCCAAACGCCTGCAGAAGTTCCTGTGTATACAAAATGCTTTCCCTGTTCGTACGCCCAAACGCCAAATTTTGCACAACTGAATATTGCCCCAATTAAATTTTCTGAACTCAATTTTATGCATACGTCCAACCCATAAGAATTAATTAACTGAATATCATTTTCTTCCAGCCATTCAAAATTCTCTTTCTTATAAGATTGAACTTTTAATAAAGGAACATCATTAATTAAATCAATAATATTTATGCTGAAAAAAGCATCGTATTTTAGTTTTATAAATTTATTCTCAATCTTTCTGTAAAGATTATACGCTAAATAATGAAAATTTTTCGAAGGGTTTTTTTTAGGTTTTTCGATTTGCATTTTTACAACCAGTGATATAGTTGCATAGTTCGTTTCTATAATTCTTTTTAGCGTTTCATAGATCCAGGCAGGTACAAAAAAACTGTCAATCAATAATCCAACCTTAATTCTGTCTGATGGCATATTGGTTTATTTATTTATACTGACTCCAGTTAATTTTTGCACACAATTTTTTTTATTAAAGGAGTCGCAATATCGGTTTTTTCTTACAAAATTTTAACCCTTATCGATTCTGATGATGTTTAAGTAAATACAAAACTCATAGAAATTAATAGTGTTGTGTTAAGCATAATTTGTCAAATTTCCCGAAGAAGGACAAAGGTCGACAAGCATTACCATTTGTGTGCTGATGACTTTGTGGGAAATATTCATAGGGACATAATACAGTTAACTTAACACTTAGTATAAAAATGCTAAAGGAGGAAAATTTACAGATGCTCTTTAAAATTTATTTGATCGCCTTTCACATTATATTGTTGAACTTATTAGAAATTGAAAGCGAAAATCTATTTTTGTCGCCCTTGCAGAAAAATAAAATTTATGAAACTTACTTATTATAGTCATTCCTGTTTTGCTGTGGAGACAGAGGGAAAAATAATATTGTTTGACCCTTTTATTACCCAAATTCCATTAGCTAAAAATGTTAATGTAAATAGTATTTCGCCTCATTATATTTTTTTGTCGCATGGTCATGGCGATCATATTGCCGATACTTTGAGCATAGCCCAAAAGAACGAAAGCCATGTGTGTTGCCCCTGCGGAAATATCGTATTGGCTTGAGCGGGAGAATGTGGAAAAAGTTCATGGCATGAATCACGGTGGCCCCATTAAATTTGATTTTGGAAAAATAAGAGGTGTAAATGCTGTACACTCTTCTTCATTGCCGGATGGAAGTTATGCAGGTAATCCCATGGGTTTTGTTTTTACAACCGGAGAAGCGAATTTTTATTATAGCGGAGATACAGCATTAACGCTTGATATGCGACTTATTCCACAATGGGCAAAACTTGATTTTGCAATATTACCTATAGGTGGCAACTTTACCATGGATGTTGCGGATGCAATACGGGCTGCCGATTTTGTTCAATGCAATAAAATAGTTGGTGTACACTATAATACATTTCCACCTATTGTTATTGATACGGAAAAAGCAGTAAATGATTTTAAAGCAGCAGGCAAAATTTTATTGCTGCCGGGAATTGGGGAAACGATAGATGTTTAAAGTTTATCGTTTATGGTTTATCGTTTGAGTTTGTTTAAAGTTGAAGGTTAAATGTTTTACGTTTTGTGTTTTAGGTTGAAGTTTAGAGTGATTGATAAACGTAATTTCATAACTGGTAAATCATTCTGCCGAATAAAGTTCTGAACGTAAAAGTGAGTCCACGACTTCGTCGGGATTAACATGACACAAGTAAAGATTATTAGTATTACAAAAGCTGGTTACATAAAATTTAATATT
>WNFX01021951.1_pt1 | contig 10666 bp, 5 predicted proteins | sample 5400111 | NCBI WGS metagenome assembly WNFX01 (sample SAMN13153363, study PRJNA577476) | soil metagenome | isolation source: 40 cm soil or saprolite under grassland replicate 1 | place: USA:California | collected 2016-06-15 | reverse complement strand
TTAGCCTGTAATCATTTAATGGCAGCATGTCTGTTGTAAACAAGTCCGGGTATCCATCATTATTTATGTCGGCAATATCTGCGCCCATGGATGAAAAGCTTGTATGCTGCATCCAATCCTCAAGTTCGTCTTTAAAAGTTCCATTTTTTTGATTGATGTATAAATAATCTCTTTCGTAAGAATCGTTTGAAACAAACACGTCAGGATATCCATCGCCATTGATATCTCCAACAGAAACACCTAACCCAAAACTGATCAGCGAACCATGAATGCCGGCTTGTTTTGTTACCTCAACAAAATGCCCATTGTCATTACGGAACAAATGATCACCACCGCCTTTTAAAAAATCAGCAACGGGCCATTCTTTTTCCGGAAGATCACGCCGGTTTGAAAATTGCAACTGATTTACGGGAATCGGACTATTGTTGATCATAAAGCAATCAAGGTCGCCATCATTATCATAATCAAAGAAAGAAACTTGTGTGGTGTAAGCTGAAATGTCCAAACCGTATTGAGCAGCTGATTCTGTAAAGGTGAGGTCATGATTATTGATGTATAATTTATTTTTTCTGTTTCCGGTACTCATGCGCCCTGAAGAGCAAACATAAATATCCAGCCAGCCATCCCCATTTACATCAGCAAATACAACTCCTGTATTCCATTTATCATCCTTGATAATATCGGCTTTATCACTTATGTCGTCAAATTTAAAATTGCCTTTGTTGAGATATAATTTATTTGCTCCTGCATTTGATGTTAGAAAAACATCGGCCAACCCGTCATTATTAATATCACCAATAGCAACTCCACCACCGTTATAAAAATTTCGAAATAGAAAACTATTTTCAAGGCTATCGTCTTCCACAAGGTTCTGAAAATTAATTCCCGTGTTCTCAACTAACTCAAACAAGCCCTTTTCGTGTTTTACATTTTTACACGAATACAGGGCCACGGTGGTGAATACAATTATAACGGACTCTAAACGGATCTTCATTATTATATTTATCAACAAGCAATTTCAAAAAAGAAAGGTCATTTTTCAAATGACCTTTCAAAAATTTAATATAAAAATTCAAATGCTCTTTAATATCCTGCGTTTTGTTTTAGGTTAGGATTGGCAACCAACTGAGTTGCCGGAATCGGAAATAACAGATATTTTGGATCATCAACAGTTTTTAACGCCCAGGGTTGTAAATAAACTCCAAATCGAATTAAATCTTCTCTTCTCCAGCTTTCCCAATACAATTCCTTTTGACGCTCGGAAAGTAAGGTATTTGGATCATATAAATTAGATGTACTTACAAGGGTCAACGTTGCTAAAGGAGCGGCTTTGCGGGCAACACGAAGCTGGTTGACCAATACTAATGCCGCAGCAGAATTATTTTGACGAAGCTGAGCTTCTGCTATCATTAATAAAACATCTGCATATCTGAAAATTTGTAATTGATTCCCTTGCTGACCACTATTATAATTTTCATTATCGGGAGCATATTTGATAATCCTTACACCGTCATCTTCCAACGTTGCAGGATTTGGTTCTACCAAACTGACATTTAGATTAAAAGTTAGATTGGCTCCGTTTCTATCTTTTCTATTTGCTCCATTTTCGTCAAGCTGTTGTCCTTGTAAAAGACCTACTTTCATTCCTATTTTATTCGTTAGCCCTGGATAAGAAACATTTCCCTTTCTCATTGTATCAGAAGCCCCAAAGGAATTATAAAAATCTGCTACAGTGCTGAAACCATTCCATCCGGCACCCCCGTAAATGCCATCTCCCGGATGTCCCTTTGAATTATAATGCAGACCCATCATCCACCTTGCATCTATACCCACACTATTAATTCCACTAACCTGGCTCACCCCTGGTTGATTCGGGAAAGAAAAAATTGCTTCTTTTCCTACACCATAACCATAACCTGGGTCAAATCCTCCATTGTTTGGACCAAAATTATCAAAGTAATAAGGTGTAAGGCTGTACCGAGCACTATTAATTATAGCCTGACCCAAAGTAACTACTTGCTGCATATCTGCTCCAACAGCCGCAGCCGGAGCTTGCCTGTTCAAAAAAGCTTGTTTGTTCAATAAAACCTTCATTAATAAAAACCTTGCGGCATCCGGGTTTGCTTTATAAGGCGCATTCAAACCACCAGTAACAGTTGATGCATAAGTTAACGTTGAAATAGCACCCGTTAAATTATTTACCAATGTATCAATTGCATCCTTAGGCTGCAGTACAGGCGAAGCATCAATTGAATTATATTTAGCAACAGTTCTGTATGGTACTTGTCCATACAAATTTAAAAAGTAATATTGAGCTAAACTCCTTAAAAAAATACCTTGCGCAGCCTGATCGGCATTTGGATTATTAGCAAGAACAGTTGTTGCATTACTTTCTACTTGCCCCAAATTAATAAATACCGAGAGAGCTTGTGTGTGAGCACCATCCCATGTGTGAGCATGGAGTACCCGCCAAACACCATTATCATCCCAGTCACCACCACGGGTTGGCACTAAGCACTCGTCAGTTGTATTTTCCTGCAGTGAAAATATTTGATCCTGGTTATTCAAAGGAGTTGCCAATGAATTGTAAGCGCTATTGAGAAGTGATTGAGGATCTAAGCCTCCGCCCCCTGATGAGCTCGGGGTCAAGGAGTCGTGTAATTTAGTATCCAATTTGGTACATGCTGCCAGCACAAAAACCAATAATATGATAAAGATTTTACTTGATTTCATTGTTATTATTTTAAAATTCAAAAAAAATAATAAATCTGTTTTAAAAATTTATAAACTAAAATTAATTCCAAAAGTAAATGTTCTGATAGATGGGTAACCTACATAATCAATGCCTATAGAAGGTATGCCAGTTCCAAAGAAGTCAACTTTAGAAACATTTACTTCAGGATCAAACCCTTTATATTTTGTAATTACAAAGACATTATATCCTGAAACATAAACATTCAAATTCTTGAAAGTTCTTCCAATATTCCCAACGTTATATCTTACTGTCAGGTTTCCTAACTTCATAAAATCGCCTTTTTGCATATATCTCGTCGAAGCAGATACAGGATTAGCAATATTTTCAGGAGTATTTATTAATTGTTTTGAAATATTACTGCCATTAGTAATGAAACCAAGACCTGTGACAGATTGGAGCGTATTATTATAAATGAAATAATCATAGGCCCCATGCATATTTAATTGCAAAGAAAATTTCTTATAATCAAGCTCTGATGAAATCCCCACTGTAAAATGTGGATTAGGATCGCCAGCGTAAGATGCAAACCCGTCAGTTATTGCAAACCCATCTTTATCAAAGCCATGAAATTCCCTTAAAAAGAAAACATCAATTGGCTGCTCATTTGCAATTGCCTGAACCCATGTTGCAGAAGTACCTTTACCATTTAACTGGCCTGTAAGAACGAGAGGGGAGGCACCAATAGGAGAATAAACAAATTTATTTTTAACGTAGGTCAAATTACCTCCTAATGTCCAGGTAACATTATTTTTTTGAATAATTTTAGCATCCAAAGTAAGCTCCCCACCTTTATTCGTAATAAATCCGGGCAAATTTTCCCAAATTATACCACTTGGAGCTGGTGCTGGAAGAGTGCCGGGAAATAAAGGATCCTTTGTTTTCTTCGTAAATATATCAATAGAACCGGATAGCCTGTTATTCAGAATCGTAAAATCAATTCCTGCATTTGTTGATTCCAAAGTTTCCCATTTCAAATCAGGATTGGCAAAATTAACGACGCTTAAACTTCCATTGGAAGAATATCGATAGCGATCAACTGCAGCGCCAGCCGGAAAATTTTGATTACCTGTTTGGCCCCATCCAACTCTTAAACTTAAATTATTAAAAAACCGCACACCCTTCATGAAATCTTCTGAGCCAATATCCCATTTTCCTGCTATAGCTGGAAAATATCCGTACTTGTTGTTTTTCCCGAATTTGTTTGAACCATCAGCACGGAATGAAGCGGACAAATTATACTTGTCTTTGTAATTAAATTGCACTCTTCCAAAATAAGATTGCAATTCAACTGCCGGATCATTGCTTGAAGAAGTTGTCAAATTAGCCCTTGCTCCATCTTGCATATTGTCATAATAGTGCACCGGTATTAAACTACTAGTCTTTAAATTATAGTTGAATCCATAAACACTTGTAAATTTTGTTTTGTAAGACGTTGCACCATATTCATACCCAGCCAGTGCAGTAAAGTTCAGATTCGAAAATGATTTAGTATATGTCAGAGTATGAGAAAGCGTTTGGGAAAATAACTCCACATTACCAACTGTAGCTTCTCCTTTTCCATCTGCATTTCCTCCTGTACCTGTAATCCATCCCTGCAATTCCATATTACGAACGCCTGTGCTTTGATTGGCACCATATAATAATCTATATTCAAGATCCGGAGTAATTTTATATGAACCTGTTATATAGGCTAAAAGAGTTATAACATTGGCATAGTCATTATATGCGTCTGAAAGCGCTAAAGGATTTACCTGGCCATTTCGATTTACAGTGTATGTATCATCTGCATGCTTCATTAGCAATGTTGGATTCCATTGCATGGCTAGAGAAACAAGATTACCAGTGCTACCGGGATCATTGCTTATGGGTGCTATTTGCTCCTTTGTGCTGGCCGCAGTAACGCCAAAAGCTAAAGTTAGTTTTTTGTCCAGAAGTTTGTAAGTGCCGGTAAAATCACCTATATATTTTTGTAAAGCGGACTTCCTGATAATGCCCGGATTACTTGAAGCAAGAAATGATGCTCTGTACCTTGAATTTTCGCTACCACCCGACAGCGCAATAGAATAATTCTGCGTTATTTTGTGTTGTAAAATTTTATCAAAAGGTTTAAAGGAAGCTCCTGAATCAGACTTTGCATTGTATTTCTGTAAAGCAGTCCTGTATTGTCCCGCATCTAAAACATCGGGCTGTTTTAGCAAAGCATTGACTGACCACGACGTGCCCACATCAATTCTAAGAGGGCCGGAAGTACCTGCCCGGGTAGTAATGAGAATGACACCATTGGCGCCACGTGAACCATATATTGCCGAAGCCGATGCATCCTTTAATACTGATATGCTTTCAATATCCGCAGGGTTTAAATAAGCTAAAGGATTGGCATCGGGCAAATTTCCTAAACCACTTATGCCCGAAAAAGTAGGCCTCGCTGATCTTCCATCCAATGGAACACCATCTACTACATATAAAGGATTTGTACCTGCCCTGATAGAATTATTTCCTCTGATTTTTACAGAAGTAGCTGCACCGGGTTTGCAACAATTGATCGGGTGTAGCAGAAGGAACCTGGTTAAAATTTTTCGCAGAGACGGAGGAATATGATCCTGTAAGATCGCGCCTGCGTGCCGTTCCATAACCTACTACCACAACTTCATTTAAATTCGTACCTGAAGAAACAAGTAGAATATCAACTGATGTTTGGCCTGAAACATTTACTTCCTGCGTAGTATAGCCTACCGAAGAAACAAGAAGCGTATTAGCATTTGCCGGAACACTCAAGCTGAATGTGCCATCGGCCTTCGTTTGCGTACCGGAACCCGTACCTTTTACAGTTACGGATACGCCCGGAAGTGGGACTCCATCTTTACTATCGGTAATTTTACCGGATACTGTTTTTTGTGCAAAAGTGGATTGTGATAAAACAATGAACAGTATGGATAAACCCACACCGCGAAGCAGTAGTTTTAAAAGCATAGTCGTTAGTTTTTAAGCGTTTGGTAAATAAATGTAGGCAATATGTATTATCTACACAAAATTTTTTTTAATATCTTCAATCGACACATGATTTATTCTTCACTTGGTTGAATCAGGGAATTATTGATAAAATGAAAACTTCAAAAGAATTGATAAGATTGCACTAATATTTTAATATCAACAAGACAGTGACAACACCCAAAAAGCTGTTTTGCCAAGCCTGAATTATCCGAAAAATTTTTCTATGTATTCAAAAGAGGAAACCACCAAACTTCAGAAAAGCACCGAATCTTTATTGAAAGACCTTGAAAAAGGAATTTCTGAAAAAAAAATTGAACCCCTTCGGGATGCTTTACGCTTTCATGAATATCGCTATTATATATTGAATGATCCGTTGCTGTCCGATTTTGAATACGACCAGCTTTTTAAAGCCCTTGAAAAAATTGAAAAAGAAAATCCATCCCTGATTTCTGTTGATTCCCCTACACAACGGGTTGCCAAAGGCCTGACAAAAGATTTTCCCACGGTACAGCACCTGGTGCCGATGCTTTCGCTGGATAATTCATATAACAACGAAGACCTTGTTGACTTTGACAGGAAGGCGAGAGAATTGACCGGCCTCGATAAAATTGAATATTGTGTGGAACCGAAATTTGACGGAGCCAGTATTTCACTTATTTATGAGGATGATTTTCTGGCTCGCGGGGCTACCAGGGGTGATGGCGTACATGGCGATGATATCACGATCAACATAAAACAGATCCGCACGATTCCTCTATCTGCAAAGTTTTCAAAATATAATCTCAAACAAATTGAAGTACGGGGAGAAGTTCTTATCAATAAAAATAATTTTAAAAAGTACAATGAAGGATTGATGGAGCAGGGTATGGCTCCTCTTGCTAATCCCCGCAATGCTGCTTCAGGGACGTTGCGCATCAAAGACCCTAATGAAGTAAAAAAGAGAAATCTCGAAGCATTTGTCTACAGCATGAGCGACTACACTTTATTGCCAGGTAAAAAAAATTCGAAACAACTATTAACACATTCAGGTAGCCTTGAAATGCTTTGGGAACTTGGATTCAGAAGTCCGCAAAAAGAAAAAAAGGTGTTGAAGGGAATTGATGCTGTTATTATGTACTGCAATGGATTTGAGTTGAAGCGTGATGAGTTGCCTTATGAAATTGATGGCATGGTGATCAAAGTAAATGATATTGAGCTTCAGGATAAAATGGGAATGACAACTCACCATCCCCGATGGGCTATTGCCTGCAAATTCAAAGCAAGACAGGCAACCAGCAAGTTATTAAATGTAGAATTCCAGGTGGGACGAACAGGTTCCATTACACCGGTCGCGAAAATTCAGCCTGTGCCCATTGGCGGCGTTACCGTAGGTTCCATTTCGCTTTTTAATGAAGATGTAATCCGGGATAAGGATTTAATGATTGGTGATTCAGTGCTCGTCGAAAGGGCCGGCGATGTAATCCCCTATATTGTAAAACCCCTGGCCGACGTGAGAACAGGTGATGAAAAGAAAATTCGTTTTCCGAAAACATGCCCTGTTTGCGACAGCAAATTATTTAAGGAAGAAGGTGAGGCTGCATGGCGTTGTATAAATATTGAATGCCCCGCACAGGTGGTTGAGCGCATCATTCATTTTGTGAGTAAGGATGCCATGGATATTCGTGGCTTTGGCGAGGCCAATGTGAGAAAATTTTATGAGCTGGGTTTGCTGAAGGATATTCCGGGTATTTATACACTTGACTTTGATAAGATAAGCACACTGGATGGCTTTGGAAAAAAATCAATAGACAATTTGCAATCGGCAATCAGCAATTCAAAGACCCAATCGCTTAATCGCCTGATTTATGCGCTTGGAATACGATACGTCGGTGAAACCACAGCTAAAATTCTTGCTCACCAGGTAAGTCATTTGCAGGATCTGAAAAATTATTCTGTGGAAGACCTGCAAAACTTAGAGGATATAGGACCAAAAGTAGCCGGAAGCATCCATTTGTTTTTTCAAAACAAAGAAAATATCAGGATGTTGCAACAAATAGAAACATTGGGCGTACAGTTAAAGAATCCTAAGAAAGATCATGCTACAGGCGGCAACCTCCAGGGGCTTTCGTTCTTATTCACAGGCACCTTGCCGACATTAAAACGTGGAGATGCAGAAGAAATGGTGGAGCAAAATGGAGGAACAATTCTCGGTGGGGTCACCAGCAAGCTTAACTATCTCGTTGTTGGTGAAGATGCAGGAAGCAAACTGGAAAAAGCAAAAAAAATCAATAGTGTCAAAATAATTTCTGAAGCAGAGTTTTTAAAGATGCTGAACTAAGCTTAATGAAAAACCCCTTTCCCTATGCGTCTCCACAAGCGGAGGCTACTGAGCGTAGCGAAGCGGGGCGAGGAATTAAACCCTTTTTCATATCGAAATCCTGTTTATGAAAAAACTGGTTTTCCTTTTTCTTCTATTTGCTTTTCATTTTATGATTGCTCAACCTCGGGTCACAATGAAAAATCTTGTATTCGAAGGTGCGGGCATGAGAGGCATTGCTTATTGCGGCGCTATCCAGGAGATGGAATCAAGAAACCTGATGAATCATATTGAAAAAACAGGCGGAACATCTTCAGGTGCAATCATAGCATTGGCTGTTTCATTGGGATATTCAGGAAAAGAAATCGAAAAACTGATCGGCCAAACCAATTTCAAAAAATTCAATGATGGAGGATTTTTCTTTATAGGCGGCATCAATCGTGTCAATAAATTCTTTGGCTGGTACAAGGGAAAAAAATTAGAAAAATGGCTGGAGAAAATGATCGAAGAAAAAACAGGCAACGCAAATATCACCTTTGAAGAACTGCATCAAAAAGGATTCAAAGATCTTTATATAACCGGTACCTGCCTTAATAAACAGCGAGCCTTTATTTTTTCCTATAAAACTTACCCATCCATGAAAGTGAAGGATGCAGTAAGAATTTCTTCCAGCATACCCGTTTATTTTGAACCGGTGCTGATCGATAGTTCCGGTGCCGTGTACAATCATCCAAAACAAAAAAAAGGTTTCGATGTAATGGTAGACGGAGGATTTATTGAAAATTTTCCGATTCATATTTTCGATAGTTCAAAAGCTGATATGTCTACTGTAGGGTTCAGGATCGATCCTGATTCGCAGATAAAAAATGATAGGACCGATCAGATCCTCGCAGAAATGCCGGTTGGCAACCTGAAGCAATATGCCCTGGCTTTTTATACGATCATCATTGAGAATTTGAACAGGCAACAATTAACAAAGGATGACTGGAAAAGAACTGTTTCCGTAAGCGACGGAAATGTTGCACCCAAGCTGAGAAAATTATCAAAAAAAGAAATTGAACTTTTGATTAACAACGGGAGGCGGGCAATGAAAAACTATTTAAATTGAAAACAAATTCAGAATATGATCCAGTCATCCACTTTAAAATTTTTAAAAGGTCTCAAGAAAAATAATAACAAGGCCTGGTTTGATGGGCATCGCAAAGAATATGAAGCGGCGAAAAGTGATTTTGAAAAATTCATTCACTCTGTTCTGGATGGTCATTCAAAAAAAGATCCTGACCTGAAAGAGCTCATGGCAAAGAAGTGCATGTTCCGCATCAACCGGGATGTTCGTTTCAGCAAGGACAAATCTCCTTACAAAACAAATTTTGGCGCCAGCATGGATAAGGGCGGAAAAAAATCCGGCTATGCAGGATATTATTTTCATCTTCAGCCCGGTTCCAGTTTTTTAGGTGGTGGTCTCTGGATGCCTCAGCCCGATGCATTAAAAAAAGTGCGGCAGGAAATTGATTATTGTTTTGATGAGTTGAAAAAGATCATCAGCAACAAAAAATTCAGATCTGTTTATAAAGAAATTTATACGGGCGAAGGTGTACAGTTAAGTAAAGTTCCGCAAGGTTTTGGAAAAGATAATCCTGCTGCCGAGTATTTAAAATTCAAAAGCTGGCTGGTGCTTGCAGATATCAGCGATGCAGATCTCACCTCAAAAAACCTTCTCAAAAAAACCCTGGACGCATTTGATGCATTGCATCCTTTTGTAAAATTTTTGAACCGGCCGCTTAGCTAGATAAAATGAAGACCATTGTTTTTTTGCGCTACCATCTATTAACTAACGAGTTATCCCTTCAATAACTAGCTTTTACACTTCTACAACATTATAAAAAGTTAACGCTATTTCATACTAAGAGAAAAGGTATTATCGTTGTATCACAAAACCGTACAATATGAAAAAAGCTTTACCCGTTTTTACCTGCTTTTCCGTGCTTTTTATTCTCTCTTGCAGCCATAAGTATTATACCACATCCGTTTTTGATCAGCAAACAGCTCATCATAAAATCGTCGCGGTGCTGCCCGCAGAAATGATTTTCACCGGAAAACAACCGGAGAACCTGGCGCCCGAAGACATTACAAAGATTGAAGAATTTGAAAGCAAAAATTTTCAGTATGCGCTTTATAACAGCATTCTGCGATATGCAAATTCAAGAAAATATTTTACAAGAATTAATTTACAGGACCTAGTCACTACTCAAAAAATATTGGACGAGCATAACATTTCATGCCATGATGCATGGAAGAAGGATGATAAGGAACTTGCTTCCATGCTTGGTGTTGATGCAGTTGTAAGAATGCGCATTCAGAAACAAAGGTATATGAGTGATCTTGCTTCTTATGGCATCGGTGTAGGAAGACAGATCATTTATAATACGGGATTAAAAATTCCATTGCCTTACGTTCCGAATAAAACCAATGATATTTATGCCAGTTGCAATATCGTGAGCAACAACCTGGCTTTGTGGAATGACAATTACAAAGGAGCTTCTGACTGGAATACCCCTTCGAATGTTGTTATCGAAAACATAACAGATAATTTCGGAAGACATTTTCCGTATAAGCAAAGAAGG
>WNFX01006980.1_pt1 | contig 10666 bp, 9 predicted proteins | sample 5400111 | NCBI WGS metagenome assembly WNFX01 (sample SAMN13153363, study PRJNA577476) | soil metagenome | isolation source: 40 cm soil or saprolite under grassland replicate 1 | place: USA:California | collected 2016-06-15 | reverse complement strand
CAGCGGCGCAACGTTTGACTGAGCCGGAGCGCACGTCGCCCGCAGCGAAGATACCGGGCAGACTGGTCTCGAGCGGACCTGGCGGACGCGCGCTCAATTTCCAAGCCGGCGCGTGAGCGACTGTGGGTCCGGTTTTGATAAATCCTTTTTCGTCCCGCTCGACCTCGGACGGCAGCCAATTTGTGCACGGGTTCGCACCGATCATGGAAAAAACGGCTGGCGTCTCCACGATGCGCCGCTCGTGCGTCTGGGTATTTTCCAGCTCGACTGCTTCGAGCATTTTACCGCCGGTCAATTTCCGAACCTTGGTATGGCGCATGAGTTCGATGTTTCCGCGTGCTTGCACGCGACGCGAGAGATAGCTTGACATGCTTTTCGAAAGATCGTCGCCGCGGATGACGAGCAGTACTTTCGCCGCGCCCTCGGAGAGAAACATGGCGGCTTGTCCGGCTGAATTGCCGCCGCCCGCAACAATCACGGTCGCGCCGCGGCAAAGCTGACCTTCGAGTGCGGTCGCAGCATAGTAAACGCCCGATCCCTCAAAACGCTCGAGGTCCTCGGCGTTCAATCGCCGGTATTCTGCGCCCGTCGCAATCAGGACGCATTTAGCGCGCAGGGTGGCCGGGCAACCTTCGATTTGCAAACTCACGCGATACTGCTCGCTAGTGTGGTAGGCGAGCGAGAGCGCCTGGGACGGCGTAGAAAATTTCGCGCCGAACCGGTAGGCTTGAAGCTGCGCGCGGTAAGTCAAATCGCCGCCGCTGATTCCGGTGGGGAAGCCGAAAAAGTTCTCGATCAACGAAGAGGAACCAGCTTGTCCTCCGGGCGCGTAGCTTTCCAGGACGACCGTTTTCAATCCCTCCGACGCCGCATAGACAGCCGCGGCCAAACCGGCCGGGCCGGCGCCGACGATCGTTAGATCGCACGTGATTTCATTTTCGTCGCCGTAAGCCAGAGGGCGAAGCAAACCGGCCACTTGCGCAACTTCGCGCAGCGATGGCCGGCGCAGCGGAGCGCCGGTTGCAGTGATGAGCGCAGGCAAATCGCGAGTCGTCAAGTGCAGCCGCCGGCCGAGTGCCTGTCCTTGCTCGCTCTCGAATTCGATCAGCCGGTGCGGGATGCGATTCTTGTCGAGAAAATCGTGGAGCTGATGACCCTCGCGCGTATCACGCAGCGCGATGACGCGGAGCCCGGCGAACTCGCGGTCGCGCCGGAGCCGCCGCCGGCGCATGATGAGAGCGTTCATGATAGGCTCGCCCACACCGGGGAGATCCGCGAGCGCGCGGCGGATTTCGACGGCCGGGACTTCCAGAATTTCGGATTCTTCCGACTTCACGCGTGCACTGGCCAACGCGGAGGTGCCCTGGAGCATTGCGACGTCGCCGATGAAATCGCGCGCTCCTCCTGTGGCAAGAATTTGTTCCGTGCCTTCGTGTGCTTCAAAAACTTCAATTTCGCCACGCAGAATAACCGTTAGGCCAAGATCGCGCTGCCCTGCTTTGAAGACAAACTCACCACCCCGCAGCGTGCGCCGCTTTCCCAGTGGCTCGAGCAGCGCGAGTTGATGATCGTCGAGTTTCGGAAAAGCGATGCTCTCCGTGTCGCGATAAAATTGCTCGTCCTTATCTTCGTCAGTCATGAAATCAATTGGCTGAATTGCTCAGCTTACGCGGACATCTACACGTTGGTCAAAACACGACCGCGATTGAGGCGCGCGCAAATGATCTGCCGTGAAACTTTTTGCGCACGCGTGGAAGCTGGCGTTTAGTCAAGATCATGCCCAGTTACGATCGCGAACCGGAACGAGCCTGGGACGAATACGATTGGGAGCGTTTTCTCCAGCAACAAGACCAGAAGACGGAGAAATACATGGAGCTGCTGGAGAAGTACATCGATCATCCGCAGCGAGACGAAATCATCGCGCGGGAAATGGGCTGGTCGCAGTTGCTCGACGACAAGGGCTGGGACGAAGAAGTCGATGCACTCGTGAATGAGGATTGGCGTTCGGCCGATGGCAAATCGTCGAACGAGGAGGAGCAAACACCGACTCCGCCGCCGGAAACCTTTGAGTATCACAGGTTGTATCGCGCCGCGTTCGCGCTCACCGTTTGGATCGATCAGCTTTTCGATCAAGACCCGGCGCTCCAAAACGAGCCTGCCGCCGTTAAAGTGGCCACTCATTCCGCCCTCGCCAGCGCCAAACTTGCCGCCGCCCTGAGCGATGACGATGTCGACGAGATCGGGATGACTATCGCTTATTTGAAGCGCGCGTTGAAGGCGATCACGATATCGATGGACGCGGCCGCGCAGCTTCTCTCCGAGAAACTGATCACTGCGGCGCAGTATTCCGTTCTCCAAAAGCGACTTTTTCAGGTTCGCGACGGTATTATCAGTCTGATGGGTGAATATCGCGGCGAATGGCGTCGCCGTTTCGGCTCTGAAGGTTTTCGGGGTTGAATGAATTAGCCGGCTCTTCCGTCAAATTATGGAAACGGAAGCGACTCTGGCTCAAGTCGATGTGTCGGACCTGGAACTGGTCAAACGATGTCAGGCCGGCCAGACCGAGGCCTTCGACGAGCTGGTGAGCCGCTACCGCACCCGAGTATTCGCCATGATCTACAATATGGTCCATAACGAACAGGACGCCTGGGACCTGGCCCAGGAGAGCTTTGTCAAAGCCTGGAAATCGATCAAGCGCTTCCGCCGCCATTCTTCCTTTTACACCTGGGTCTATCGCATCGTCATGAACGTGACGATTGACTGGCTGCGCAAAAAACAAATCAAAGGCGCGGGCGCAGAGTTCGACGATTCGATTCAGGTGAAAGAAATCGATCCCGCCTCCAGGACGGTGCCGAAAGCAGAGCCGCTACCGCACGAGCAAATGGAGCGAAGCGAAATCCGCGCCAAGATCGACAATGCCATCGGCCAGCTTTCCCCCGAACATCGCGCCGTCATTTTGATGAAGGAAATTGAAGACATGCAATACCACGAAATCGCCGAAACACTGGGCTGCTCCATCGGCACGGTCATGTCGCGCCTCTTTTACGCGCGCAAGAAACTGCAAAACTTACTGCGAGACGTATATGAAAACATTTGAAGAAAAGTGGACGGCCTGGCTCGACGGCCAATTGGCCGGCCATGAGCTCGCCGAATTCGAAGCGTCTCTGCCGGACAAAGCCGCAGCCGAAGCGGAAAAGCGCGAGGCGAAAAAACTTGGCGAGCTGCTAAAAGAACAACTTGGCGCGCAGGCGATGAGGAATGAGGAATTTTTCAGCCATCAATTGCGGGAACGGATCGAACGAGAAACCGCCTCGCAAGGCTCGATCCACCTAGGGCGGAGAGAATCGACATGGTGGACGGTGCGACGGTTGGCCTGGTCCGGCGCGGCTTCACTCGCGATTTTTGTTATTTGTGCCGTCTTCGTCCTGCGCGACAAAAACCCGGGCGAACAGTCTCAATATCTCACCCAAATCCTGAATGCCCGGATCGATCCTGCGGTCAGCCCGAATGCCACGATCTCCATGTTCGAAACAAAAGACGACAAGGTCACCGTGTTGTGGGTCGAGGGTTTGCAGTCATTGCCTGCCGATTACGCAGCGAAATAATGATTCATGCGAAATTGCGCTTTCTTCGTCACCGCCTTGCTCGCGCTGGCGACGAGCGCGGTTGATTCATTAAACGCTGCCGAAACCGTCTGGAGCGGACTGGTTATGGCCGAGAACGTTTCCCAGCCCTCGCCCATCCCGGCCGAACTGACGCGGATCGAAGAAACACTGAAAGAACTTTTCGGCTACAATCAGTTTCAGGTTATCGGCCAGTCACGCAAGACCCTCCGGACAGGTGAGGAAGACTGGCTTGCTTCCAGCAAGTATTTCGCGCTGCACGTCGATGCCCGAGGAGAGACCGAAACCGGATACGTTTTGAACCTGAAGCTTTTCAAGGAACAGGAGCTTTTGCTCGAAATGGACACAAAGTTAAACAAGCGCAGCCCACTGGTGATTAAAGGTCCGCAGGTGGGCGGGGGGCAATTGCTTCTCGTTTTGGTCGTGCAATAGCCGCCTGCCGCTCCCTTTGCGTTTGGAGGGCGCCCGCGCTGTCGGCGCCCAATTACTATGGACACGACGGCGCGTGTCCCTTCATCTCGATTAAGGTGCAAAGCTCCATGCGCTCTGTTTAAATGCCGATATGCGCATCCGGTCGCTTTTTCCTATTTTGCTGATTTCCCTTATCTTTCCCGCCGAATTGAACGCCGAGAAACCATTCAATTTCGAAAGCACTCCGGGAAAACTGCCCAAGCAGGTTGTCCCGCTGGAGTATTCCATTCGCATCGTTCCTAACATCGACAAGTTCACGTTCACCGGAACGGAAACGGTGAAGCTGGATGTGCGCGGCCCGGTGCGTGAGCTGACGCTCAACGCGGCTGAAATCGAAATCGCCAATGCGTCGATCGACGACCAGTCGATTCCCCAAGGCGCGATCAAGATCGACAATGAGAACGAACTGCTCACGATCGCGCTTTCATCGCAGCTTTCGGCCGGGGCGCACACGCTCGCGCTTGGTTTTTCCGGAAAGATCAATCAGCAAGGCCGCGGACTTTTTTACATGCACTATCAGGAAGAAGGCACGGGCGCGAAAAAGATTGCGCTTGGCACCCAGTTCGAAGCGACCGACGCGCGGCGTTTTTTTCCGTGTTGGGACGAGCCCAGTTTCCGCGCCCGCTTTCAACTAACCGTAATCGTTCCCGAAAACTGGCTGGCCGTTTCAAACATGCCGGTCGAGTCCGAGCGTAAGATCGACCAGCCACAGGCGGGAAAAGAAGTGCGCTTCGCACCCACGCCGCCGATGCCGAGTTACCTGAATGTTTTCGTCGCGGGCGAACTGGAATTAATCGAAACGAAAACGGCCGGCACCCAGATTCGAGTTATTGCCACCAAAGGCAAAGCTGAGTGGGGACGTTACGCGCTCGAAAGCACGGCGCAGATTCTCGAGTATTACAACGACTACTTCGGAGTTCCCTATCCCCTGCCCAAGCTCGATCAAATTGCCATTCCGGGCGGATTCGGCGGGGCAATGGAAAACTGGGGCGGCATTACTTACTACGAATCGGCATTGCTTTTCGATCCCGAGAAGTCTTCTGATGCAACGCGGCAGCGCATTTACGAAGTGATCGCGCACGAAACGGCGCACATGTGGTTCGGCGATCTCGTGACCATGGCGTGGTGGGACAATCTCTGGCTCAACGAAGGCTTTGCCTCCTGGATGGGAACGAAATGCACCGCGCATTTCAATCCGCAGTGGGAAGTCTGGTTGGAGAAGGTTATTCCGCGTGATCCGACGCGACGCACCGGCATCTCCAAAGAACTGGAGATGGAAGGCGACGCCAGATCGACAACTCACGCGATCCAGCAACCGATCGCGAACGAAGCAGAAGCAAATAGCGCCTTCGATGACATCACCTATCGCAAAGGCCAGGCGTTTCTGCTCATGCTCGAGAGTTTTCTTGGCGAGAACGCTTTCCGCGATGGCATCCGGCGCTATATGAGCGCGCACAAATATTCGAACTCAACGACCGTCGATCTGTGGAAGGCGTTAAGCGATGTTTCCGGAAAACCGGTGAGCGAAATTGCTGCGGCCTGGACGGAGCAACCGGGATTTCCGCTGGTGAAAGTAAAACGTGATGGCGAAAAAGTTTCACTTACGCAAGAGCGATTTACGGTTCATTTTCCAAATGCTCGCGCGCTGCAATGGAAAATTCCCCTTACCTACTTCCTCGTCGGGGACGCTAAACCGCCAAGCCAATTGATGACCGGCAAGATCGACAATCTCCCGGGCGCTCCGTCGGGCCGCGCCCTGAAATTGAACGCGGATGGCGCGGGAAATTATCGTGTCGAATACGACGAAGCTTCCTGGAAATTGCTGCTCGATGCGCTGCCGAAATTAAATGTTCCGGATCGCGTCAATCTTTTAGGCGACGCCTGGGCGCTTGTGCAGGCAAATCGCGCGCCTTTTTCTGTTTACCTCGACCTGGTCGAAAAATTGCCGTCCCTTTTGGAACTAGCCGAACGCGAGCAAATCATTAACACGTTCGATTACATCAACCGCTTGCTTGGGGAAAATTCCGTCGGCGAAAAATTTCAAGCCTACGCTCGCTCTATTCTGCGCCCAAGCTTTGATCAACTCGGCTGGGAACCAAAAAAAGACGAGATACCGCGTTCCGTCAGTTTGCGCGGAAGCCTGATCGCGGCGCTCGGAGATTTGAACGACCTGGAAATTGTCGCCGGCTGCCGCGACCGATTTCAAAAGTATCTTGCCGACCGCTCGTCGCTCGCACCGGATTTGCGCGCTCCGGTTTTAACAGTCGTCGGGCATTACGCCGATGAAGCAACGTGGAATAAATTGCACGAACTCGGCCTGACAACGACAAGCAGCGAGGAGAAACAAAACTACTACGACGCCCTGGCCGGGGCACACGACCCAAAGCTCGCGGCAAAAACTCTGCAAATTTCACTGACCGACGAATTACCGACGAGCCGCGCAGTTTTCCTGGTCGGCAAAGTCGCGCGACACAGCGAGCATCCCGATTTGGCGTGGTCGTTTGCCAGGGCCAACATGAAAGTGTTGCTGGCAAAGACCGATGCGCTGGCCGCAAACAGTTACGCGCCGAGTTTGTTCACGTTTTTCTCGGAACTGCCGCGGGTGATCGAGTTGCAGGCGTATGCGAAAACAGATCTGCCCGCGACCAGCGCAAAAGAAGTCGCCAAAGCGGTGGATGAAATTGAATTTCGCGCCGAATTCAAACGCCGCCTTGCTTCGCAATTGACTGCCTGGATTGACAAGCAAAAGACCCGGAAATAATTCCGGGTCACAGACTCGCGTCCGGATGATCGCTTCCCGGCGTAATGAGCAAACGCATCGGGATCATGGAAGATTCGTGGAAACCGTGCTTGCGGAAGAATTCCTGGGCCAGGTTCTCCGGCCGGTCGGTCAACAACGTGATACGGAGGAAATTCTTCTGCCGGGCGAAGTCGATCGCGTGCTGGAGGAGTTTTGCGCCGTATCCGTGTCCCTGGTACTGTTTATGGATCACCAAATCCTCCAGGAGAATGACAAAGCCGCCTTCGGCCGTGCTGATTGTGAAGAGCAAATTGATCATGCCAACGATCGCTCCGTCCCGCCGCAGGACGAAAACACGGCCACGGCTCGGCTGTTCGAAGATCAAACGCAAGCCGCGGAGTTGTTTGTCCTTGTCCGGCCGGAAATCGCCCTCCTGGGCAAACAGACCGCCCAGCATCTCGGACAATTCGTCCAAGTCCGCTTCCGTCGCCGGTTCGATCACTACTTTTTCGCTCATGGCCTGCCTCGATTATCCCAAAAGTTGAAGCGCTGGCAATCTGCGAATGAAAGCTCGACAATCAACTTTCAGCGCGAGATTGACAATGCTGTGCCCATTCTTACCGTAGCCGCTCTCGAATCGCGCCGAAGCCGCTTTTCGGTCTTATGAAACGCACTTATCAGCCATCCAAACGCACCCGCAAGCGCCAGCACGGATTTCGCGCTCGGATGAAGACCAAAGCCGGACGGGCTACGCTCGCACGCCGGCGCCAACGCGGCCGCAAGCGCCTGCTGCCGAAAGGCGTCGAGAAACATTACGCCCGCCACACCCAGGCGTAGTCTTTCCGGTTGTGCGACCGGCTCGATTTCGCGAAGATCGACAATCGAACAAATTTCGCACCGTTAGCTCAATTGGCAGAGCAAGTGACTCTTAATCACTGGGTTGCTGGTTCGATTCCAGCACGGTGCACTTTCTTCTGACTTTGGATTCCACAGGGAAGATCTTATCCTTTCGCGCAATTAGATGACATATGATTGAATCGACAGTCGGACGCCATTACTGGAGAGCCCAGCGTGCTGTCGGAGGCGAAAAGTGAGCAGCCATGTTCGATATGTCAGCCATCAAGCGAGTTTTGCGAAACGCACTGTTCGCAAGCGCCATGCTCCTTTTGCTCTGGTGGATTCTAGCCGATCGACCCTCGCCGCTGAGCGGCTCGGGACCGCCGGCAAAGGCGTTGCGCGATTACATCGACGCCGCGCGCCATGGTGACTGCGCCGCTGTCGTTGCCGCGCTTTCCACTCGAAGTCGTGAGCTCGCGCTCGCGATCGTAGCCGGTCGTTCGACTCTGGAACGGTCGTTCTGCGAGTACACGCCGGCGACGGCAAAATTACCCGACTTTGAAACAGACCGAATCCGCGTCCAACGCGTTTCGGGCACGACCGCGCTGGTCTCCGCCAGCTACACCTACGATCGTTTCTTCGGATTTTTCGGCCGCGGACGCACTCGTTATACTTACACGCTTCGTTTGGAAGAGGGATCCTGGCGCATTGATCTGACCGAGTCTCTCGATCCTGAAAGCCGTTCGAACCAGGATAAGCGTGCCATGTTTCTGGTCCAACAGGTCTACTCCGTGCTGAGGTCGCAGGCGCGGTCGAGCGCCACATTGACGGACAATGCCGAGACGATCCGGGCGGCGCTGCCCGGATTCAAGTTTCCGGAAATCCGAAATGGAATCGCCGACCCGACAGCATCACCTAATGTGCTCTACGTGACACTCGGGCCAACGAACGCCTGCATAAGTCTCAAATCGGCCAGCGGCACGCTTGTCATGGTGAAACTTCCGTCGGGGAGCACCCAATCAACCTACCAATATGGCCGCATTCCGTCGGTGTGCGATGACCAACCGCTCGCCCGGCCCTATTACGGCTCGACGAGCGGAATAAGGTAAGGACGAGAGTCGTTGTGGCATTCAATCAACGTATTTCTGCGCAATGGGCATGCGGCGGCCGACGCCGAAGGCCCGGCTCGTCACCTTTAACCCGGGCGCGGCTTGCTCGCGTTTATACTCGTTGAGATCGACACGCCGCTGCACCCAGCGCACGGTCTTTTCGTCGAACCCGTGCCCAATGATGTCGCGCGCGCTCAGATTTTCTTCGACGTAGAGCCGGAGGATTTCGTCGAGAATGTCGTATGGCGGCAAAGTGTCCTGGTCGGTCTGATTCGGCTTCAATTCCGCACTCGGCGGTTTGTCGATTGTCGATCTTGGAATGATTCCCGCCGCGCCGGAGCCTGGCGAAGGCGGGTCGCGCTTTTCACCTGATCGGGGCGCATAATCGGAGTTAATCCAGCGGGCTAATTCATAAACCATGGTTTTGGGCACATCGCTGATGATGGCGAGGCCGCCGGCCATGTCCCCGTAGATTGTGCAGTAACCGACGGCCAGCTCGCTTTTGTTTCCGGTAGTCAAAAGCAAATGACCGAATTTGTTTGAGAGCGCCATCAAGGTCATGGCGCGCAAGCGCGGCTGCATGTTTTCTTCGGTCACCTCTTCCGGCCGTCCGGCGAAGATTTGGTCGAATTGCGCTTTAAAGGCGTCAAACGCTTTCGTGATCGGAATCTCGAGAAATTTGATGCCGAGGTTATGGGCGAGTTTACGTGCGTCGTCGATGCTGCCGCGTGAGGAATACTGGCTGGGCATCGAAACGCCCGTCACGTTTTCGGCTCCAAGGGCGTCAACGGCAATGACGGCAACGACCGCCGAATCAATACCGCCGCTTAACCCGAGCACAGCGGACTTGAAATTACATTTTCGCAAGTAATCGCGCACGCCGAGCGAGAGCGCGGCGAAAAGGTCCACCGGCGTTTTGTTCTCGCGAAATTCAATCGCAGGCGCTTTGTCGGTATCGACTACGGATTCGTGCTCACAAAAGCCCGGCAACTGCGCAATTAACTCACCCGCCGTATTGACCGCGATAGAGTTCCCATCGAAAACGAGCTGATCGTTGCCGCCGACCGCATTGCAATAGCAGATGGGACGTTGGTAGGCGCGGGCCAGGGCTCCGACCATTTCATGTCGAACCGCCGGCTTGTGCAGACTAAATGGTGACGCGCTCAGATTGACGATTATATCGGCGCCCTGATCGATCAAACCACGGACCGGTTCGATGTCATAAAAGGGCCGCGGCAGATAGTGCTCGGTCCAGATATCTTCACAAATCGTGACGCCGATTTTTTGACCGTGGAGTGCAAATGGCTCGACCCGGCCGGCCGGTTCGAAATAGCGGTCTTCATCAAAAACATCGTAGGTAGGCAAAAGCGATTTGTGGGCTTTGCGCATCGGTTTACCGGATTCAAGCAATGCAGCGGCATTGTGGAAGGGTTTGCCGCGACCTTCATTGCGATCGACAAAACCAACGAGTAACGCGGCCGCGCCGACGCGATCGTGCAGACGTTGCAGTGCTTCAAGGTTCTCCGGAACGAAACGCGATTTGAAAACAAGGTCCTGCGGAGGGTAGCCGCTGATCGCAAGTTCCGGAGTGAGGACCAGTTCCGCACCGGCCGCGGCCAGACGTTCATAGGCGCGCGCGATTTTCTCAAAATTGCCGCTCAAATCCCCAACGGTTGGGTTTAGTTGAGCAAAGCCAATCTTCATGCTGTTAGGTTAATGGCTGCAGAAATTTAATCGAGTCTTTGAGTCACGCATGTCAATGAGACTCCCAGCTCAGCAGCGCCTGGGTGCGTGAGCTCTTCAGCTAAAAATGCATTAACCTAGCCGCCCGGCTCCCCTAGACTCGCTCGCGTCTCCGCGGCTCGGGGCCTCGCGCCGGAAAGGTG
>WNFX01007867.1_pt1 | contig 10667 bp, 12 predicted proteins | sample 5400111 | NCBI WGS metagenome assembly WNFX01 (sample SAMN13153363, study PRJNA577476) | soil metagenome | isolation source: 40 cm soil or saprolite under grassland replicate 1 | place: USA:California | collected 2016-06-15 | reverse complement strand
CAGAGGAGGGTGCTCGCGCGGTGTCACTCACGCGTCAGGGCTGGGAATGTCGCGGCGTTGCCACAGGTGTGGTCGCTGACAGGGAAACCTGGATGAGCGACTCGAGCCGCGTCAGGTCGTCGCCGGGTGCGGATGGAGTGCACAGCCGCACTGCATCCGCGCGGCATCGGGCGCGCTCGGGAACAGGTGGTAGAACATGGCCACCATCATCGGAACGAACACCACCGTGTTGTAGAACAGGTGCAGCTCGAGCCGCGGGAACCACAGCTGCACGATGCTCGTGGGAACCGGGGACCCGAACAGCGTGCGGCCCGCGATGACCTGACCCTGGAGCAGCGCATGCTCGATGTGATGCCAGAACTGAATCACCAGGGCCGCGAGCCACCACCCGTGGGATCGGCCCACGAAGCCGGGTAGTAACGCCCAGATGCCGGCCAGCATGATCAGGGCATAGCCGTAGTGCAGCACCTCGGAGTGCACCAGCCACGGGAACGCCTGCCCCAACACGCCGCGCGCCTGGTGCAGCGGCCACTTCAGCACGTACACCTGATAGGCCTGTACCAGATGCTCGGCCCAGTGGGCGATGACGATGACGATGAAGGCCTGCAGCGCCCGCTTGTGCCACGGGCCGTTGAGCTTCGCGAAGAATGATGGTGTGAAAGCGGTGCTTGCCATGGCGCGCATATTATGCGCCGACCCGGCAAGGCGCGGAAGGGCTTCAACGCGCCATCCCACGTGTTATCTTTGCCGCACGCTGTGATTCCCATGTCCCGAGCCCCCGTCCCCCTGCGAGCCATCCGTCTCGCGGTTGCACTGTCCATGGCGACCGCGGGCAGCGGCCTGCCGATGTGCGTCAGTCTGCTCGCTCAGGCGACAGCCCCGTGCGACATGCACTCGGGTCACAAGGGAGGTGCGACGTATGGGCACTCCGCACATCTCGCTGCGCTCGTGCCTCAGGCGTCCGGGCAAATGTGCCATCAGGACGCAACCGGACTCGGCTGCGCCGCCGGGACCACGTGCCCGACGGGAAGTCCCGCGGCGGCTGTGTGGGCCAAGGTCTCGGTCGCCTGGCGTGCCGAATCCCGTACAGGAGTCCTGAGACCGGCTTCCGCACTTATTTCCTACCTCGCCCCACCGCTCGCTCCACCGCCTCAAGCCTAAGTCGGTCATCCCAGGTGTAGTGCGTCCGCGTCGCGCGAGCGGCGCGCGCTTTTGACTTTGGCTTGAGGAGGCATTGATATGCGAAGGCTGTTGCTGTTGCTCGTCGCCGGCGCGGCGTCGCCGCTCCGAGCGCAAATGCACATGCAACATCCTGTGGAGATGAGCGCAGCACCCCTCGGCATTCCTGAGACGCGGATGGGATCCGGCACTTCGTGGCTTCCCGACGCCGCCCCGATGCACGCCGCGCACCACATGCTCGGGAGCTGGACCCTCATGCTGCACGGGAAGGGATTTTTCCAGTACGACTGGCAGGGGGGCTCGCGCGGCAGCAACCAGCTGGGGATCGTCAACTGGGGAATGGCGGCTGCGAGCCGACCGCTGGGCGGCGGTCAGCTCCAGCTCCGGGCGATGCTCAGCGCCGAGCCGTGGACGATTGGCAGCCGGGGCTACCCGCTCCTGGTCCAATCGGGGGAGTCCTACCAGGGCGCGCCGCTGCACGATCGGCAGCACCCTCACGACCTGTTCATGGAGCTCGCGGCGCTGTACGAGCGGTCGGTGGCCCGGAACGTTGGGCTCTCGCTCTACCTCGCGCCGGTCGGCGAGCCGGCGGTGGGCCCTGTAGCTTTCCCGCACCGGCCGTCCGCGGCGGACGATCCGTTGGCACCGATCTCCCATCACTGGCAGGACGGCACCCACATCACCTTTGGGGTCGTGACCGCAGGGGTGTTCACGCGGAGCGTGAAGCTCGAAGCTTCCTGGTTCAACGGCCGGGAGCCGGACGAAATTCGGACCAACTTCGACTACGCAGGCCGACGGCTCGATTCCTACAGCGCCCGGTTGACCGTCAATCCGGGGCCGCACTGGAGTCTGTCGACCTGGTACGCCTACCTGAAGAGTCCCGAAGGGCTCCACCCCGACGAGTCCCTCCACCGTATCGGAGCGGCTGCGCTGACCACGCAGCCGGTCGGGACAAAAGGGACTTGGTCGAGCGGCCTGATCTACGGCGCGAACGACCAGATTGGGCCCGGGCCGCTCGCTAGCAGCATCGTGCTGGAGAGTACGGTCGACCTGGACGGAAGGAACGCCTTCTTCGGTCGCGCCGAGTACGTGCGGAAAGGCGCCGAGGAGCTCGTGATCCCGTCAGTGCCCGCGACGGCGCAATACGATGTCGGCGTGCTGGCGCTGGGGTACCTGCGCCTGATCGCCACCGGCGCGGGGGTTGCCGCCGCTGTTGGCGTCCGCGGGTCGGTGAACTTCGTTCCCTCGAGCCTGAATGCTGTCTACGGCAGCCGCCCGCCGGCGGGAGTGGCGATCTATCTCCGGCTCCAGCCGGTGGGCGGTCGCGAAGGCAGTATGAAGATGGACGGGATGCCGGGCTTGCACGGAGGCTCCCATGACTGACCACCATGGGCACGGGGCGCACATGGTGCAGGACATGCTCCGCCGGTTCATCGGGTCGGCGATCCTCACCGTCCCGATCGTTATCTACTCGCCGCTTGGTACCTCGCTGTTCGGCCGCGAGCTCGTGCCGCCCTTCGGGCTGTCGCCCGGGCTCCTGAATTTCGTCCTGACCTCGATCGTCGTCTGGTGGGGCGCGTGGCCCTTCGTGTCGTCCGCGGCGCGCTCGCTCGGACAGGGCGAGCTCACGATGATGACCCTGATCGCGACGGGCATCCTGGTGAGCTACGCGTATTCGGCTGCGGTCACATTCGGGTTGCCGGGCGAGCCGTTCTACGATGCCGCGGCGATGCTGACCGCGTTCAGCCTGCTCGGCCACTGGTTGGAGATGCGCAGTCGCTTCGCCACCGGCCGGGCGGTCGAGGCGCTGCTCGAGCTGGCGCCGCCCACCGCGCGGCGCGTGCGGGATGGGCAAGAGGAGGAAGTACCGCTCGAGGCCATCGTGGTGGGCGACGTCCTTGCGGTTCGGCCGGGCGACACCATCCCGGTGGACGGCGTGCTGATCGAGGGCGCGAGCTACGTAGATGAATCGATGCTCACCGGAGAGCCGGTGCCGGTCGCGAAGGGGCCGGGCGCCGAGGTCGTGGGCGGGACGCGAAACCAGCAGGGAGCGTTCCGGTTCCGCGCGACCAAAGTCGGCGTCGATACGGCGCTCGGTCGCATCGTCGCCCTGGTCCGGGAGGCGCAGTCCTCGAAGGCGCCGGCGCAGCGCCTGGCGGACCTCGCCGGTAAGTATCTAGTCATCGTGGCGCTCGGGTCCGGGGTCGTCACGTTCCTGGCCTGGCTTGTGCTCGGACACCAAGGCGTCGCGTTCGCGCTGTCGGCGGCGGTGGCGGCGATCGTGATCGCCTGTCCGGATGCGCTCGCGCTCGCGACTCCGACGGCGATCACGGTTGGTGTGGGGCGGGCAGCACGTGCCGGCGTGCTGTTCAGAAACGCCACGGTGCTCGAGGCGGGTGCTAACGTAGACACAGTCGTCTTCGACAAGACCGGCACGCTCACCGAAGGCCGGCCGTCAGTGACGGATGTCATTCCTGCGGCAGGCGTGGAAGAGGCAGAGATTCTTCGGCTCGCGGCCGCGGCCGATGCCCACTCGGAGCACCCCCTCGCTACGGCCGTTGTCGAGGCTGCGAAGCAGCGTACGCTTGTCGTCGATCCGCCCTCCCATTTCGAGGCCGTTCCCGGCCACGGCGTACAAGCGACGGTGGGCGGCCGCACCGTGCTGGTGGGTAATCGCAAGCTGCTCGAGCGCAGCGGCGTCACGCCGGGGCTCGAGCGCGAAGCCGAGGGACTGCGAGCGGAGGCGAAGACCGCGCTCTACGTGGCGGCGGATGGCCGGACGATCGGTCTCATCGCCGTCGCGGACCGGGTTCGCCCGACTGCGAAAACTGCCGTTGCCGCGCTCCACGACCTCGGCATCCGCGTACTGCTCCTCACGGGGGACAGCCGGGCCACCGCCGAAACAGTGGCCCGCACGCTGGGCATCGATGATGTGCGGGCCGAGGTGTTGCCGGGTGACAAGGCTGCCGAGGTCCGGCGACTCGAGGAACAAGGCCGCGGGGTGGCCATGGTGGGGGATGGGGTAAACGACGCACCGGCGCTGGCGGCGGCGACGGTGGGCATCGCGATCGGCGCGGGAACCGACGTCGCGATCGAGACGGCCGGAATCATTCTAATGAAGGACGACCCGGCCGACGTTCCCGCTGCGCTCGTGCTTGCCCGCCGCGTACACCGCAAGATCAAACAGAATCTCTTCTGGGCTGCGATCTACAACCTGATCGCGATCCCGCTCGCTGCCGGCGTGCTGTATCCGTCGCTGGGCATCCTGCTCCAGCCGGCGTGGGCGGCGCTCGCGATGAGTGCGAGCACGGTGACGGTGACGGCGAACGCGCTGCTGCTTCGTTATCCCTTCTTCCCGAACCGCTCGAAGCGGTACGCGAGCTCCGGTCCTTCATCCCCTTCGTACGCGAGCTGAGCAATAAGCAGCGTGAACGGCTCGGTGTAACGGGCGATCCGTAAGGGCCCGGCGTCCACAGGCTCGAAACCCACGTCGCGTATCAGCTCAGCAGCAGCCTCCTTGCTGCGCGCCTCGTCCCCGCAGTAGACGAGGCTGGGTCTCCTGGCTTTGCGCCGGGCCTCGAACACATCAAACAGCACTTCGCTCGGCACCGTGCCGAACGCGGACACGACGCGAGCCTTGGGAACCCGCTTTGCAAGCTCCTCCGCACCCGAGGAGGTGTGGGCGATCACCAGGCCGGTATCGTCAGCATTCATCGGCAGGGAGCACGTGACGATGACCTTGCCCGACAGGTCGCCGGCTTGTTTCAACACGTCGTCGACTCGGGACCAGTGGACCGCCAGCAACAGCGCGTCGGCGTCGCGCGCCGCTTCACTGGGCGTGCCGGCCCGCGCCTTGCCCTTGGCGTCCCGTGCGAGCTTCTTGAGCTTCTGCTCGCTGCGGGCGTAGCTGAATACGACTTCATGGCCGGCGCGCGCCCAAATCGTGCCGAGCTTAGCGCCCATCAACCCAGAACCCAGAATGCCGAGGCGCATCTCAGAGACCGGTCCGTTTCTCCAGGTGTTCGGGGTAGCGCGCGCCTTGAATCGTGATCCGTGAGGCGGCGCTCTCGATGGCGCGCAGATCCTCGGCGCTCAGCTCGATCGCCGTTGCTGCGATGTTCTCGTCCAGGCGCGCCAGCTTCGTCGTGCCGGGGATCGGCACGATCCACGGGTTCCGGGCCAGCAGCCACGCGAGCGCGATCTGCGCGGGCGTCGCCTTTTTTCGGTTCGCGATGGTGCGCAGGACATCCACCAGCGCCAGATTCGACTTCCGAGCCTCGGGCGTGAAGCGTGGCACGATGTTGCGGAAATCGGAGCTGACGAACGTCGTCTTCTCGTCGATCGTGCCCGTCAGGAAGCCCTTGCCGAGGGGACTGAATGGCACGAACCCGATGCCGAGCTCCTCCAGGGTTGGCAGCAGCTCTTCTTCAGGGCGTCTCCACCACAGCGAGTACTCGCTCTGCACGGCCGTCACCGGCTGCACCGCGTGCGCGCGGCGGATCGTGTGCACGCCTGCTTCAGACATGCCGAAGTGTTTCACTTTTCCTTGCCGGATCAAGTCTGTGATGGTTCCTGCCACGTCTTCGATCGGCACGTTCGGGTCGACACGGTGCTGATAATAGAGATCCAAGACGTCTGTCCGGAGTCGTTTCAGCGAACCCTCAACGCTTTGTTTGATGCGCTCGGGCCGGCTGTCCTGGACCTGCTGCCCGCCGGCATCACGTCCGATCCCGAACTTCGTGGCGATCACCACCTGAGCGCGCACTGGCGCGAGCGCCTCGCCAACGAGCTCTTCGTTGGTGTGCGGACCGTAAATCTCCGCGGTATCGAAGAATGTGACGCCGCGTTCGACGGCCGTGCGGATGAGCGAGATCATCGCCGGCTTGTCCGGCGGGACGCCGTAGCTCTGGCTCATCCCCATGCAGCCGAGTCCCAGCGCCGAAACTTCCAGACCCCGCTTTCCCAATTTGCGCTTCTGCATGTTGTCTCCTTAGGGCTTCACCATCACCTTGATTGCTGCGCGCTCGTTCATGGCGCGGTAGCCGTCGGGAACCTCATCCAGTCCGATGACCCGATCGAATACCCGGCCAGGCTCGATCTTGCCCTCGAGCACATCGGGAAGCAGCTCTTGAATGTACGCGCGTACTGGGGCCGGCCCGCCGCCGATCGTGAGATTGTTGTAGAACGCCGGCTCCGAGCCGGGGATCGTCTCGTAATGGGGGACGCCGACGCGGCCGATGGCGCCACCGGCACGGGCAATCCCAAGCGCGGTACGCATCGCTTCCTCAGTGCCGACGCACTCGAGCACGGAATGGACGCCGAGGCCGCCGGCGAGCGTGCGCACGCGCGCGACGGCCTCCTCGCCCCGCTCGCTCACGACGTCCGTCGCGCCGAACGCTTTCGCCAGAGCGATCCGGTCGGGATGGTGGCCCATCATGATTACTTGCTCGGCGCCGAGGCGCCGGGCGGCGATCACGGCACAGAGGCCGACGGCGCCGTCACCGATGACGGCCGCGGTCTTGCCGCGGCCGACCTTGGAGGCGCGGGCCGCATGATGGCCCGTTCCCATCACATCTGAGAGGGTGAGCAGCGACGCCATCAGCGCGTGGTCCTCCCCGACGGGCAGGACGAAGAGCGTCCCGTCCGCCAGCGGGATCCGCAGCGCTTCGGCCTGTGCTCCGGGAAGCTCGACCGTGCCGAAGAACCCCCCGTGCACGCACGACGTGTGCAGTCCCTCGTGGCAGAATGCGCAGGTGCCGTCGGAGTAGGCGAACGGCATCACGACAACGTCGCCGGCCTTCAGGGTGCGGACGCCCGAGCCGACCGCCTCGACGACGCCGATCGCCTCGTGGCCCATGCGCCGAGGGGGCTCGCCCGGCTTCATCAGTTTGTAGGGCCAGAGATCGCTGCCGCAGATGCAGGCGCGGCCGACGGTGACGAGTGCGTCGGTCGGCTCGATCAGGCGGGCGTCGGGGACGTTCTCGACGCGGACGTCTCCGGCGCCGTGCAGGACGGTCGCGCGCATCGCGATCTACCTCTTCGTATTCACATCGTGTAGCCCGGCTTCTTGTACAGCTTCGCCGAGGTCTCGACGATGTCGGGTTTATAGACCTTCTCGGCCCAGTCCGCGGCCGAGACTTCTTCGAATGCGACCGAGACGGACTCGTCTCCGTAATTCAAGACCTTCATGACGTCTTGCGTGATTGCCTCGGCGAGTCGCCTCTTCCGCTGTTCGGATTTTCCTGGCCACAGCTTCACGATGACGTGAGGCATTTTCAGCGCCCCCGATATTGTTCGTCGCTGACCTGTTCCATCCAGTCCACGACCTTGCCGTTGAGCTGTTCTTGAATAGCGATGTGCGTCATGGCGGTGGTTGCCGCGGCGCCGTGCCAATGCTTCTCACCCGGCGGAATCCAGATCACGTCACCGGGTCGAATCTCCTCGACCGGCCCTCCCCAGCGCTGCGCCCGACCAGCGCCGGCCGTCACGATCAGGGTCTGGCCCAGCGGGTGCGTGTGCCAGGCCGTCCGGGCGCCTGGCTCGAACGTGACGCTGGCGCCGGACACGCGCGCCGGATCGGAGGGGGGGGCCTGGAACAGCGGGTCGATGCGTACCGTGCCGGTGAACCACTCGGCGGGTCCAATGCCCGAGGGTTGTGAGCCGCTGCGCTTGATGTCCATGCGGCCAATCGTAGCGGGACCGTGCGCGCCTGTGTAGCCGGAATAATCGAGAAGGGTTTGTGAGTATTATTCACAAATGGTGCGCGATGAGCTGAGCGTCCTATCTGCGTTTCTCGCTGTGGCAGAGGAACGGAGCTTTACGCGGGCGGCGAAACGTCTGGGTGTGTCTACCTCTGCGGTCAGCCACGCGATGCGGGGGCTGGAGGAGCGGTTTGGCGTGCGCCTGCTCGCACGCACGACCCGCAGTGTCGCCCCGACCGAAGCTGGAGCGCAGCTCATCGCGCGTCTGCGCCCGGCGCTCGGCGACATTCGGGGAGCTGTGGACGTTATTACGGGCTCTCGTGACCGACCGGCGGGACGCGTGCGCTTAGTAGTGTCGCCCATTGCCGCGACCACAGTACTCGCCCCGAAGCTGGGACAATTTGCGCGCGCTTACCCGGACGTCGTGCTCGACGTGACGACCGATGAGAGTCGCATCGACCTCGTCGCCGCGGGCTTCGACGCCGGCATTCATTTCGGGGAATTCATCGAACGGGACATGATCACGTTCCGCGTATCCAAGGACCACCGGCCGGCCATCGTGGGTTCGCCCCGCTACTTCGAGTCGCACGCGAAGCCGGTACACCCGCGTGACCTGACAGGCCACCGCTGCATCAACTTTCGACACGGATCCGCCGGCGTGTACCGCTGGGAGCTCGACAAGGGCAAGCAGTCTCTCACCGTGGCGGTGAACGGACCGCTGGTCGTCGATGACGTGGAGATCATGGTCCGTGCCGCGATCGATGGGGTGGGGCTGGCGTTCATGTCGGAGGACCGCGCCGCGCCGCACCTCGCGAGCGGGGAACTAGTGCGCGTGCTGGAAGATTGGTGCCCGCCGTTTCCCGGCTTCTTCCTCTACTATCCCCGTCAGCGGCAGCTACCAGCGGCACTCGCGGCGCTCATCGAAACGCTGCGTCTGTAGCTGCATCGATCGCCTGCGTGGCCACTTCCTCGTTGGCACCACCCTTGACCTCTTGACACATTGTAAGCCATCACTTACCGTAAGTCATGGCTTACGCTGAAGTGCTGACGGCTCTGGCAGACCCAACCCGGCGCCACATCCTCGAGGCGCTGCGCAAGCAGCCAAGAACCGTGACAGAACTGGCGGCGGGCCAGCCGGTGAGCCGGCCCGCCGTGTCGCAGCACCTGAAGGTGCTCGAGGAGGCGAGCCTGGTGCGCGTCGAGCCGCGCGGCAACCGCCGCCTGTACTCGGTGCGGCGCGACGGTCTGGACAAGCTGCGGCGGTACCTGGACCGGTTCTGGTCCGACGTCCTGGACGCGTACAGCGCCGAGATCGCACGACGCATGAAGGACGAGCCCTAAAGGAGAACGACATGCTCGAGCCCCTCGTGAAGACCATCGAGGTCCCCTGCGATCAGAAGAAGGCGTTCACGGTGTTCATGGACCTGGGCAGCTGGTGGCCCAAGGACAAGTTCGCAACCTCGGTGATGCGCGGCCAGACCGTGAAGGCGCTGCGCGTCGACGCGAGGGAGGGCGGCCAGATCGTCGAGGTCGGCTCTGACGGCCACGAGCAGCTGTGGGGCACGATCAAGACCTACGACCCCTACGGCTACCTGAGCATGGACTTCCACATCCCGCACCCGACCGAGAAGAACCCGGGGTTCAGCACGGTCGAGATCCGCTTTACCGCACTGGGCAACGACCGGACGCGCGTCGAGCTCAAGCAGAGCAACTGGGAAGCGCTCGGCGACGTCGCCAAGATGGTCCAAGGCGGCTACCGCCAGGCCTGGGTGGTGATCTTCGAGGGTGCTTACAAGGCGGCGTGTGGGGACTGACGTATGGCGCACCGCGCGGCCCGCGGTCAGCTGCTCACTGAACGGCTGGTGTCCCTCGCCCCTCGGCTCTCCGCCGATGGATCAATCCACGACGATATCGACGGAATGGCGTACTTGCCCGCCTCCCCCAGGACGATGTACGACGCGAGAAAGCCGCCGAGCGCCCAGGAGAACTTGACGCCGTCCCACACCGAGTCGCCACCGCGCTGGAACGCGGGGAAGAGCAGGGCGAAGAGGACGCCCTGGATCAGCATCGACCCGAGCCCCATGGCGATGACCGGCTCCGCGCGCATGATGGGGATCGCAGCGTAGTGGGCGGCGAAGACGGCGAAATGGGACGCGCCCTGCACGCCGAACGTGACTACCACGTAGGCGAGGACGGTCAGACCGATGGTGGCAGGCTTGCGGGCTTCCACGGGGGCCTCTCCGGGGCCTTTATAATGCAAGTAACATATCCCTGGATCGCGCGACCCGCGGACCGTCTTCCGAAGGGGCGGAGTACCGTGTCGAACAACACGTCGCTAAGTTAGGGGGCCGCCACCGTAGCTCGGTGGTAGAGCTCTCGATTCGTAATCCCGCACGGCCAGCGCATCCCAGCGCTGGCCGTCGTGTTTTCAAGGGCTTAGGCGAGGCGAGCGACGGCCGGCGACGAGCAGCGACGATCCCGTTGGCACCACGATTGGCACCACTTTACCGTCCTGGCGACGGATCAGCTCTCTCCATGTCCGGGCGGTCGTCACCATGGACATCTTCCGGGGGGCTCAGAGCAGAGACCGCATCTCGAATGGTGTCGAGCACCTTCCTCATCGCGGCCCAATCCATTGACGCGATTGCTTCAGGGTGCGCTCGGGCCTCTTGGACCTTTGCCACGAAGCGCTCCCGCAGGAGCGGCTTGTCGGTGATCTCACCTTGGTATCGACTCAGCGTCTTATCGTATCCTCTCCATTGCACCGGCGTCAGAGACCCGTCGGCT
>WNFX01006978.1_pt1 | contig 10668 bp, 8 predicted proteins | sample 5400111 | NCBI WGS metagenome assembly WNFX01 (sample SAMN13153363, study PRJNA577476) | soil metagenome | isolation source: 40 cm soil or saprolite under grassland replicate 1 | place: USA:California | collected 2016-06-15 | reverse complement strand
GACGACCAACAATCTGCCCCTTATAATTGATGATAAAGGAGCGACCGCCGAACGTATCAATGGGAGTATCCTCTTCTGGGTAGAGATAATAGGTACCCATATTGGGTGCCACGATGTACATGTTGTTGTCGAGCGCACGGGCGCGACTCTGGATTTCAAATATCTCATTGCCAGTCGCTGGATGAGGATAGGAGGCACGATAAACGACTTCTGCGCCGTTCATTGCGAGAGCACGCGCATTTTCAGGATAGGAACCTTCATTTGCCATCATAATTCCAAGACGACCGATCTCGGTATCCACTACCGGCCAGAACGCATCCAGATTTCTGCCATAACGGGCTAGCCACCAATGGATAGAAACACAATTACATGTCTTGGCCTGGAAGTGTGATATAACAGAGTAGTAAACTAGCCGCCCTGCTTTCCTTGATAGTTACCGTCTTTTCAAAACAGCAAAGGAGCACACCGTATGATTAAACCCTACACCGCCGTCGGACTCATCCCCACTGTACGCGGGATACGCACACGCGCTGACATCATGAGAAACATCGAACACCTCAAACACCTGGTCAAAGCCGCATCTTGGTTATCCAGTTTGGATTTACCGGTTCGCCTTATCGCCTTCCCCGAAGGAGCCTTGCAGGCTTTCAATGACGAGGTACTTGACCTGGATCATGTCCAATTTGCCCGGGAATGTGCCATTGATATTCCCGGCGAAGAGACTGAAGAGCTAGGCAAACTCGCCAGGCAATACAACGCGTTTATTATGGCGCAAGCCAAGGCGCACCACCCCGAAATCAAAGACCGTTTCTTCAACGTCGGCTTTATTCTTAGTCCTGCCGGTGAGGTGATCTTGCAGCACTATAAGGTATCCCCACTCTTCCCGGTTGAGCATTCTGTCTGCCCTCATGACGTGCTTGATTGGTGGCTCCAAAGATATGGCAGAAACCTGGATGCCTTCTGGCCGGTCGTTGATACCGAGATCGGTCGACTGGGCATCATGATGGCGAATGAAGGCTCCTATCCCGAAAACGCACGCGCATTGGCGATGAATGGAGCCGAAGTCGTCTATCGCGCTTCTTATCCCCATCCGGCTACTGGCAACGAGATATTTGAAATTCAGAGTCGCGCCCGCGCACTCGACAACAATATGTATATCGTAGCGCCCAACATGGGTACGTACTATCTCCACGCAGAAGATGATACCCCCATTGATACCTTTGGTGGACGCTCCTTTGTCATCAATTACAAGGGACAGATTGTTGGTCGTCAGGACTATGGCGCCGGTTCAACATACGTTGGTGGAGTGATTGACATCGAAGCCTTGCGTGACCACCGGGCACGCGCTCAATGGGACAACTGGATGAAGGACTTACGCACCGAACTCTACCAAATACTCTACGAACAGCCCATTTATCCCAAAAACCTCTACCTTGACCGGGAACCTATGAAGCACGATGAGTACCGAGAGAAGGTCATTCAGAAGCAGATCGACCTGATGCACGAACGTGGTATCTGGGTCAAGCCCGAACGATAAGCAAACGGGACAGAGGCTGACATCTTTCTTGGCTGTTTTTCAAAAAGGAAAGTAGCCTTTTTTATCATCCAAGGTCTTACGCTTTGGAGGCTAAGTTTAGCCTGCCAGTTTCTCCAAATCTACTTGCGGTTGCAGGAAAGATATATGTTGGTAGTGTTCATGCTTCTGCATTATCTCGGTGAGCTCGGAGGGAGCAAATCCTAACTCTTTCATTAAACAGACCTGTAAAGCAAGAGATAGGCATCGTGTGATATAGAATAATTCAACCCCACTGGCAGCCTTTGGTGCGAGTTCTTTTGTGTGGTGTGTCAGATAGTTTCGTGTGTTATAAACAACTTCAGCGAATTCACCCCGCTTATCACTATTCTTACCGAGAAGCGGATGTAGTACGGCATTTGTCTGGGTAACAAAGTTTCTCAATTGCTGTCTAAACGTCGCATGGTTGCTATATTGCAAGGTTTCTGCTAACCATTCCTTCTTCTCCTCAGGACACGCAGCAAGAATAGTCTCCATAAAAGCTTGATACTCCTCTTCGGGGAAAGCTGCCTTCTCGAATCTGTGATCCTGATAGACCTCTACTGCCTGTGCGGTGAGGAGAAATCGGAGGTCGAGCGGGAGATTGGTGTATTGCACGCCAAAAAATAACCTAAACGTGTTTTCCAATTCATCAGCCATATGAAGCCAAGTTTCGATCACATGGCTGAAATTGGGCATAATCTCTTGAAGCGAGAACAGAATGGTTTCTGGAACAGTGCCCCGGCTAGCTATAATTGGCGTAATAGCGGGAATAAAGGCAATTTGTATGGGGAGTTCGGATATCTCACTCTTTGATCTATCTGTTCCATTTTGCTTTATATAGCCTACGATGTTGACAATAGCATTCGGTCTTTGTGTTGCTAGACTAATGAGATGTTGGAGCGGAGTAATAAACTGAGTCATCCACTCATCCAATAGTAATGCTTCTTGAACTTCAAACCTGATCCGTACTATTTCAGACAAATCAGCCTGGTTTATCAGATCAGTTTTTTTAGTTAATTCGTGCCAAACACTTTGTATTGGCTGTACTGTTATTGTCCCTTTTGTCGTTGATGCGCTTACCTCATCAAAGGGCTTTTGGTGTCCGTAATAGGGGAATAGTCCCGTCCATTGTGGCAAGTAACTGTAATGAACATCTACTTTATTGAAAAGTATCTCTTGGGGATCAGTGAAATGGCTACCAACATATGCTATTTCTGCATTACATTCTTGTTCCTGTCCTTCTCCATTTTCTCCGGTGTAAGAACCGAAACTCATTTCTTGGCAATGCAGAAGAGTTATGGGTTGACCAGCTGCTGTTATGCCTAAAATAATAGGATACCAAGGTAAGGATTCTATCCTGCCTGATACAAAATCATGAGCAAATGCTCCATGTAGCACAAGCTTGGTTTCATCATCTCCCGAAAAAGTTGCCTCACCAGCTACTTTATGTTCTTCCTGAGAAGGAAGCCACCATACTCCAGAATATGTAAAAGACTTCACGCAACTATCCTTTTTTTGCTCAGCATTATACCATTACCTGACAACCAGAGAACAATGCAGAAGCCTTGTCAGTTGCGATGTGGTGGAAATGGAAGGCTCTGCAAGCAAGCACCAAACCCGCGCCTGGCGAGAGCCCGTAAAAGCACGCCTTACACTGCTCGTCCCAGGCGTTTTTTCATGGGGTTGCAGACGAACAATGATATTGTTACAATTGCAGAACGTATGCTCACCATCAATGATTTATTACAAGCATTAGAGCCACTTCACAAGAGGCTGGCAGGCCTTGAACAAGGTCAGGATGTCCTTGAAAAGGGACTGAATCGACTCGAAGGGAAGATGGATGAGGCTGAAAAGAACCTCAGCGAGAAGATAGAGACAGTCGACCGGAAAGTGGAAGCAGTCCACACCTACCAGCAAAAAGCCCATACAGAGATCATGGATAGGTTGTTTGAGAGTAATGAAGCCAACGGACAAGAACAACAGCGGCTGGAAAAACGCATTGAACGGATAGAAAAGCATTTAGGTCTGCCGCCATTGAAATAACCGCCCCTTTTGTCCGCATTTGTAACCCCCCCAATTCCCTTGTTTCCTAATGCTAAGCTGTGCGTTATAATAAGCGAGGCTAGAAGAGCCAAACAGAGGAAACGTGAGGAAGAAGCAAGATGGCATCACCACAGACAGTTCTTGAGCTTATTGAACGATTTGACCGAAACCGAACTGCTTACAAGTCGGAGCAGTATAACGAGGCCCGACTGCGTATCGAGTTTCTCAACCCGTTGTTTGAAGCCCTGGGATGGGATATAAACAATAAACAGGGATACGCTGAGGCATATAAAGATGTTATTTACGAGGATGCTATCAAAATAGGCGGAGCAACGAAGGCTCCTGATTACTGTTTCCGTGTGGGCGGCACCCGAAAATTCTTTGTCGAAGCGAAAAAACCAACTATCAACTTGAGGGAAGCAAGCGATCCTGCGTTTCAACTCCGGCGCTATGCCTGGTCTGCGAAACTTCCGATGAGCATACTCACTGATTTTGAAGAGTTCATAGTGTATGATTGCAGAGTCAAACCAGACCGAGAAGATAAAGCCTCAACAGCCAGAATTTTATATCTCCCTTTTACTGATTATGATAAGCGTTGGGAAGAGTTATCCTCTATTTTCTCGCGGGAAGCAATTTTAAAAGGTTCCTTTGATACTTATGCGGAGGCAACTAGAGGCAAGCGAGGAACTGCTGAAGTTGACGAAGCGTTTTTGCAAGAGATTGAGTCCTGGCGTGAGATGCTCGCCCGTCATTTAGCACAACGCAATAAAAACCTCACGCAACGGGAACTCAATTATGCCGTCCAAATGACAATTGACCGGATCATTTTTCTTCGTATTTGTGAGGATCGAGGCATTGAGGAATATGAACGGCTGAAAGCACTGTTAAAAGGCTCCAACATCTATAAGCGTCTTTGCGATATATTCGTCGAAGCAGATGAGAAATATAACTCCGGTTTGTTTCACTTCCAAAAAGAAAAGGATGTTCCTGAACCACCAGACACATTAACCCCCCATCTTGTAATTGATGATAAACCGATCAAAGATATTATGAAACGGTTGTACTATCCTGACAGTCCGTATGAGTTCTCTGCCCTGCCAGCAGATGTATTAGGTCATGTGTATGAACAGTTTCTTGGAAAGGTCATTCACTTAACACCGGCTCACCAAATAACAGTTGAGGAAAAACCAGAGGTGAGAAAAGCAGGTGGAGTCTACTATACCCCGACCTTTATAGTTGACTATATTGTCCAGCATACGCTGAGTAAATTGCTTGAAGGCAAAAAGCCAGGCGTAAGAGGAAGCGCGAGTAAAGTTAAGATTGTTGATCCAGCATGTGGTTCTGGTTCATTTTTGATTGTCGTTTATCAGTACTTACTTGATTGGCACAGAGACCGCTACGTTGAAGACGGTACAGAAAAACATCGCAAAGAATTATATCAGGGCGCAGGAGGCCAATGGCTCTTAACCACTCAGGAAAAGAAACGAATACTTCTGAATAGCATTTATGGCGTAGATATTGACACGCAAGCTGTTGAGGTAACAAAACTCTCACTTTTACTCAAAGTACTTGAAGGTGAGTCAAGCCAGTCTCTCAACTCACAACTACGCTTATTTCATGAACGGGCACTTCCAGACCTTGACCGCAATATTAAATGCGGTAACTCGCTCATCGGTTCCGATTTCTATGATATTGCCCAGATAAGTTTTTTTGATGAGGAAGAGCGTTATCGCATTAACGTTTTTGACTGGATGAGTGCTTTTCCTGAAGTGTTTACTGGTGATAACCCTGGTTTCAATGCAGTTATTGGTAATCCACCATATGGTGCTTCCCTTTCTAAAGAGGAAACAAACTATTTACTAGCAAAATATCAGTTTCAACAGTATCAACTTGATACCTACCTGTTGTTTTTTGAGAAAGCCTTTAAGTTGCTAAAACAGGATGGTATGTTCGGAATGATTATTCCAAACACATGGCTTTTGAATTTACAATCAGACCGAATTAGGCAGAGTGTCTTTCAGCATACTCAAATTGAGAACATAGTCCACTACCGCCGACCAGTATTTCCTAAAGTATCTGTTGACACTGAAATAGTCATTATAAGTAATGAAGAACCTGGAAAGAACCATGAAATCACTGTTAGTATCACAGAGAAGAATGGAACTACTACTGATTATGCTGTTTCCCAGGCACGTTGGCAAGCAGGCAACGGTAAGCCAGTCAACCTTTTTGAAAAACCTGAATTTGTAGCACTGGCTGACAAATTGCGAGGATTGCCAAACCTTGCTAATGTGTGTTTTATAACGCAAGGATCCAAACCATTCCAAGTAGGTAAAGGCAAGCCACCTCAAACTCAAACAATTGTCAACGAAAAGCCTTTCGTTTCGGAGATTGCTCGTGACTCATCCTTTCGCCCGCTTCTCCGTGGGAGTCTTATTCAGAAATTCCGTATTCTGTGGAATAACGACTATTGGATTAGCTTTGGAGATTGGCTTGCTGAACCGAGATATTCAGCAAATTATGACGCTCCTGTAAAAATTGTTATTCGCCAGACAGGTGACTCTCTGATTGCGGCACTTGATAAGGATCAGTTCATAGTTCGTGATAATTTATACACAATTATTCCCCGCCAGGGTAACTTAGACCTCCGGTATGTACTTGGGATACTGAACTCCCGTCTACTAAATTGGTTTTACCAAAGGATCATTAATCCTGAACAAGGCGAAGCTCTTGCTCAAGTGAAGAGAGGACATCTTGCTCTGATACCTGTATTTTTACCAGACCTCTCTTCACAAGTGGACAAATCCCGATATGACAGATTAGTAGAACTTGTTGAACAAATGTTATCTCTAAACAAACGCTTTATAGATGCTCGAACACCTCATGAGAAGACAATACTTCAGCAACAAATTGATATCACAGACCAACAAATTGATAGACTCGTATATGAACTGTACGGCTTGACGGATGAAGAAATTAAAATGGTTGCGGAACAAACGAATGTCAAAGGCGTATCTGAGCCAATTCTTGCAAATAAACCTACCACGACTTATAATTAGCACCCATGAGGGAGGAGGAACGTGTGAGTACAGCTTTAACACTTCAGCAAATATTATCCCTGGTTGGCAAACTCGATGATGCACCAGGAGACGAAACCCCACGGGAACGATTTCGCCAATTTCTCAAGCAAAACACCCGTGATGTTGGGCAGGTCCGCGATTATATCGAAGAATGCCTGCGAATTTCAGGCGACCAATACAACCGCGCACTTCAGGATTTAGTCAATTACCTTGGGCATTTTTTAGGTTTTAGCGTAACCTTTGGCCGGTATCAAGGCGTACAAGGACAAAATGGGTTTGATGGACATTGGGCATCTCCAACCGGCTTTCATATCGTCATTGAAGTCAAAACGACCGATGCATATGCAATCAAAGCCTCTACCCTTGTTGGCTACATCGACGGTTTAATCTCAGAGAAGTCTATTGCGAATTGGGATTGTGCCTTAGGTTTGTATGTTGTCGGGAGGCCTGATGCAGAACTCAAACAGCTTGAGAACGCGATCATCGCTGAACGGCGCACACATCAGCTACGGCTTATCTCAACTGAGTCTTTACTTTCCTTAGCTGAGATGATGAGTGAATACAAGGTGGCGCATGAGGAAATACTCGCCCTGCTTCGTCCGTCCGGACCAAAAATTGATCCAATCGTTGACCTAATGGCACGCCTTGTTGCCGAACGCCGATCAGAGCAATTACCAGAACCAGTAAGCCAACCAGAACCCGAAAAAGAGACTACCCAGCAGGAGCAGGAATTACCTTTAGAAGAAAAATGTGTGTACTGGCTGACATCTGTCAAATCAGACGAAAAAGGAACGGCTGAAGATACCATCAAGTCTCTAGTCGGACAAGAGCATGTGTATGCATTCGGAGAGGGGACACCGGGAAGAAAACTGATAAAACCGGGAGACTGGATCTGCTTTTATGCAAACGGCAAAGGCGTCATTGCCCATGCAAAGATAGTTTCAAGACCGGAGAAAAAGCCGCATCGGCTTCTCCGCCATCCTGACAAGTATCCCTGGACTTTCCGGGTAGCCAATGCCGCTCTGTATCCGGATACGCCGGTTGTGATTAGCGCTGAGACAAGAAGCAATTTAGATGCGTTTCAAGGCAAAGACCCCAATACTCCCTGGGCGTGGTTTGTTCAGGCAACACATAAACTAACTGAACATGATTTCAATGTATTGACAAGGCGCTAGGTCAATAGCATGTTAGTCCTACACATCTTGTACTCCTGTTCCAGGTAGAGTAAAGTACCATAAAATAATCATAGCAGCCAAACGCTATAGATAAAAATCGGAAAAAGCGAACCGCTCATGCAGCTATGGTGCCTGATATGGCACGTTTTTTTTATTATTATGATCAAGGATATAGAGATACAACAGAAAGCGAAAGAGTTTCAGATTGACACGTCAGATCTGCAACGTGACTACGTGTTTGGTTGGTTATTATCTGGCATATATAATCAATCACCTCTCAGTAATCAACTCATTCTCAAGGGAGGAAGCTCGCTGAGGAAAGCCTATCTGAAAAACACAAGGTTTTCGAAAGATTTGGACTTCTCGGTTATCGACTCTGTTGACCCTCATACTTTAGTCAGACAACTCAATGATGTTTGTTTATACGCCCAAGACAGGTCAGGCATAAAGTTTGAAGTCGACGAAACAAGAGTCATCCATAAGCCAGTGTTCGACAGAGAGCAACGGCAAGTTTTTGAAGCGAGACTGTATTTCAACAGTTTTTATAAGAAAGAAGAGATAATAATAAAAGTCCAGCTGGACGTCACGACATTTGATAAAATTCTACTCCCCCCGCAAACTATTCAACTTATTCATCCCTACTCTGACGTTGACGTGTGTACTGCTATGCTCAGATGCCAGAAACTAGAAGAAATCCTTGCGTCAAAGCTTAATGCTCTCATCCAACGGCGCAAAGCCTCAGACCTCTTCGATCTTGTGTACGCAATTTTCTTTAGTAACCAATTTGCGGTACATCGCGGAGAAGTCATTACTACCTTTCTGAAGAAAACCATTTACGAACCTGATCCCCTCGCAGCCAAAAACTTACTTCTCAGCGTCCCCGCTGAGGAGCATAGACCGTTCTGGAAGAAAATTGTCGCTCCTGTGGCTAGTATTTTCGACTTCGATGCGGGAGTCGTGCGCTTCAGAGAATTGGTAAACAACTTATTTACTCTTGTACCTGCGTCCGTGCCTGCCCTTGTCTCACCTGGTATAAGCGCTCCCGGCAGACTCACTGGATACGGTGGCTATGCATCCGTGAATTATTTTCCATCGGGAATGCGTGATGTATTGATCTCCGCTGGTAGATCAAATACTCTCGTTCAGCTTACATATGATGGCTACACGAGGCTTGTAGAACCATACGCATTTGAATATCGAGTGAGAAAGAAAGACGGAGTGGGAATGGAGTACTTCTGGGGTTGGGATCAAAGCGGAGGGAAATCAGGAAAAACTGGAATAAAAATGTTCATCAGTGACAAAATCGAATCTGTGTCCTCGACAGGCTTTTCTTTTAATCCCCGTTTTCAAGTCGAGCTTTAGAGCGTTGCCGGAGTAATCGAGAAATTCTGGATGAGGCTAAATCTCGATTGTAAGGGGACCAACAAGATTGGTCCGTAAAGAACTCATAAGGCAGAGTACGCTGAGTTCTACCTTCATTAAGATTGCATGTATGGAAAGCTTTATAAATATTTTTAACAACAGAGAAAAAGCACTGATTGTCTGGATTTTGATTGTGCTGGTCTGCATAGTAGTGAGTAAGAGCTTCAGACCCCCGTTTCTTTCAGTGCTGAAGGCTCTGTTTGCCAGGAAAATTGCAATAGCAATGTTCGTAATGCTTGCTTATATCTCACTGGTCGTTTTTGCCGCTTATAAACTGCACGTTTGGGATATTTCCCTGCTCAAAGATACCATCATTTGGGGTTTGGGCACAGCATTTATTATGTTCATGAATTACGATAAAGCGAATACGGAGAGGAAATACTTTCAGAAAGTTCTACTGGATAACGTCAAACTAGTTGTATTGCTTGAGTTTATTATCAATTTGTATATCTTCAACTTTGTCGTTGAGTTCCTTTTGGTACCTGTTTTATTCGTTATTACAGCAATGCTTGTTGTTTCAGGTACGAAACAGGAATATAAGCCGACCAAGAAACTACTCCAATTTGTCTTGGCGATCTATGGCATTTCCCTTATTATTTTCGCTCTTGTCCAGGTGATTGGCGACTTTAAAGACTTTGCCACGATCTATAACCTAAAAGATTTCCTGTTATCGCCCCTCTTAACGGTTTCGTTCTTGCCGTTTATTTACCTCCTGGCATTGTATGCTACCTGCGAGTCCCTTTTTACACGGGTGGATATATTTCTCAAAGACCAAAATAAAGAGCTTATCCGTTTCACCAAACGGCAAATATTGCGTGCCTGTTTGTTTAATCTGAAAAAAATTCAAAGATTTTCGAAGAGCTATAGTTCACAACTTATGTCTATCAAAAATAAATCTGATATCGTTAGATTAACTCGCCAATTTGAGTAGACGTGCTATAATTTCTCTGCCATGCTCCACTTCACCACCGATCACGTCTTTATCCTGCCCCACGCTGAGGAGTACCGCGTGCTCTATAGCATCCCTCTTATGCAGGTGCTCACGACACTGAACACACCCGATACCCATGAAGGCTTAACGACCGGACGCTACACGGCTGAAAAAGCCTTTGGCATGCACCGGGTCTATGTCTACTACTACCGCACACTGCCCCTGCGCGGTAAGGCTGACGAGGTGTACGCTATTGTTGACTTTATTGGTTACTCAGACACCTAAAACTTCCGTGCTGAAGAATCGTTATGCAATTCTCAGTCGCATATTTGACTTTTCACCGCTTGTTTGCTACTCTCAAAGTCGTTATGAGCCAATATATCAGCGCAACTTCTGACATTATGAGCGGGAAACCAGTCATAGCCGGAACCCGGGTACCGATTTCCCGAATTCTCTTTCTTT
>WNFX01006977.1_pt1 | contig 10669 bp, 5 predicted proteins | sample 5400111 | NCBI WGS metagenome assembly WNFX01 (sample SAMN13153363, study PRJNA577476) | soil metagenome | isolation source: 40 cm soil or saprolite under grassland replicate 1 | place: USA:California | collected 2016-06-15 | reverse complement strand
CCGGTGATCGGGCCCGGCTTCGAGCAGCAGCACCCGGCGCGTCCAGTCCTCGGCCAGCCGGGCAGCGACAACGCAGCCCGCGGCCCCCCCGCCCACCACGACGACGTCGTAGCCGGCCTTCTCGCTCATCGCGGCCACCTCGCCCGAGCGAGGCGGCCGACGACCATGCCGAGGAGTTCTTCCGGCTTGTCCTGTCCGGCGCTCATGACGGCCTCCTTGCCTCCGGCGGCGATGCCGGACTGTCAGCCACCAGCCTCCGCGGGCCCCGTCTCCGGCTCCGTCAACGCAGCGTCAACTGCGCGGCAAGCCGCAGTCCGGGAGAGGGATTCCTATTGCAAGTCACCCGCAGAGGGATGGCGCACTTCAACCCCGGAGCAGGCGGCCCTGCCATGGCATCTTCACGTGATTTCCACGGGTTCGACAGCCGGCCTTCACACGGGACTGGTCGGCTGCGGTGACATCGATGACGGCGGCGGCATGGGACAAGCTGGTCATGACCCCGGGCCGGAATTGCTGCCGCCGGCCTTGTCCACCCGGGCGGGCTGTGCAGCGATCCGGTTCAAGGGGCGGAATATGATCCGCGCGTCACGCCCCGGTCCGGCCGGCCCGGCACATCGTCATGCACAGACCGGAGGCAGGCCATGCTGCTCACGACCACCAGCACACTGCAGGACAGGCACATCGACGACTACAAGGGGGTCGTATCCGGCGAGGCGATCCTGGGCGCGAACGTTTTCAGGGACATGTTCGCCGGCATCCGCGACATTGTCGGGGGCCGTTCCGCCGCCTACGAGCGCGAGCTGCAGAAGGCCAAGGATCTCGCGATCAGCGAGATGGTCGAGCGAGCCCGGGACACCGGAGCCAACGCCGTCATCGGCATCGACCTCGACTACGAGACCGTGGGCCAAAATGGCTCGATGCTGATGGTAACGGCGAGCGGGACAGCCGTCGTCGTGACGTAGCGCAAGACAACAGATCACCCGGGCGGCACACCAGAAGGGCAGCACCGCAGACACGCTGAAGTCCAGCCCGGCGGTGGCGGGCGGCGCGGTCTACGCCGGTGGCCACTACGGCAAGGTGTACTCGTTGAACGCTGGGTCGTGAGCATCTCGGCACCAGAATGCCAGTTCTGCGCTTCGGTGCCTGGCTACTCTGCAGCCGCCGCGAGCATACAGATCGGCGGTTCGCGTTCACGCTGAAGTAGCGGCGCATGATCGTTTCCGGTGTCGGGACTGGCGTTGCCTTTCCTGGCGGCTTCCGCCGCCAGGAAAGAGGCGGCCGATGAAGGGTTACCGGGCGGCTCCTGCGAAGTAGGCGGCGACGATGCAGGTGGCATGCCGGTCCAGGCTGCTGCGCGCCCGGTCATACCGCATCGTCGTCCCCGGATCGGCGTGCGGGGCCGCCTCTTGCACATCGCACAGCGGCACCCCGGCGTCCGGCGCGGCGGTTATGACCGCGTTCCGCAGCGTATGCGGGGTAACGAGCTTGGCGATCCCGGCGCGGCGGGCGGTCCGGCGAACGATCCGCCCGGCGCCGTGCCGGTCCAGCCGCCGGCCGTCCCTGGCCACGAACACCGGCCCTTCGGTGTGCTCGCCGATGGCCAGGTCGATCGCCCGGGCGGTGCGCGGTGCCAGCGGGATGGTGACGATCTTGCCGCCCTTGCGGGTGATCGTCAGGGTCCGGTTGCCGCGCTCCGGGCCCAGGTGCTCGATGTCCGCGCCGGTCGCCTCCGAGACCCGCAGCCCGTTCAGCGCGGGCAGCGAGATCAGCGCGTGCTCAAGCGGAGGCCCGAGGCCAGCGGTTACCAGCAGCGCGCCGAGCTCGTTGCGATCCAGGGCAACCGCGTGAGACTCGTAGTCCGCCCGCAGCCGCCGGACACGTGCGTCCGGGGAGCGGTCCAGGAGCTCTTCCTGGACCGCGTACCTGCAGAACCCGGCGATGGTGGACAGCCGCCGGGTGATGGTGGCGCGGGCCCGGCCTCTGTCTCCAGGTCGCGGGGCGAAGGTCTCGATGCCGGCACGGCGGACCGCGAACAGGGCCACGGAGCGGGTCCGGCACCAGCTGGTGAACCGGCGCAGGTCCAGGGCGCAGGCCTCCCTGGTCAGACCGCGGTATCCCGCCAGCAACCCGGCGAGGGCGACTCGCCCGGCATCGGTGAAGACGGGCTGGATCGTGGCGAGCGCAGCAGTTGGGGCGGCAGTGGTCACCGGGCACCTCCCGGCCAGGCTGGAACCGGGGAAGCTGGGCCAGTCCCGGCCCCAGCAGCTCAACGGAAACCCACCGTAAGCCGCCGGGCCAGGTCACGCTACGCCAGCAGCAAGCGGAGGGATACCTCGGCGGCCAACTCGCGAAATACTCCAGACCGCCGACTACGTATTCATTCATCGGGCCGTCAGCTGGCCGTGGCTGAGGCGCAGATCAGCCTGATCTGCCGGACCGCACCGCTCGGCCGGCACCGACCCGACGGCCCTGTCCTCCAGAAAGCATGCAGCAGTTCCCGGCTACAAGCACTCCGTAGACGAGGATGCCGGGGTGTCTTTCGGCGTCACCGTGGAGGGGCGGGCGGCGGTCAGTGTGCACGGCCGACCCGCCGGTACCCTTGGCCCCGGTGACTACTTCGGCGAGATGGCGGTGATCGACCACTCCACCGGTCGGCGAAGATCAGGGCCGAGACGGATTTGCGCTGCCTGCTGTTCGTCGCGTGGGTCTTCCGTCCCTTCGCCATGCGCCACCCTGAGACGGCCTGGGCCCTGCTGGAAATGATGGTGCAACGCGTCCGTGACGCCGAGGCCCGCTAAGGAACTCGCAGGCGGGCGATGATGATGCCGTGACAGCCATGCCCCCAGGGCAGGCCAAGGCGTCGAGGTGCCTACGGCGTCTACGCCAGCATGATCCGAGTCGCGCACCGCGTCCCGGTGCCGCAATAAGCGGCAAGGCGGCGAATAAGCTGCCTCCCATTGCAACTCCACGTGGGAGACGGAGCCGGGCGCGATCACCACGTCAAACGGGCTTTCACCCAGCACCTGGCAGGCGATCATGACATCCCCCGCTGCACGCATAGCGGGTCTCAGGTATGCCCACACCCATGAGTCTGGATCCCCTGACGAGCGTTGACAGCTCCTGGCAGAGATCCGCGCCGAGGTCTGGTGGCGAGAGGCTCAAGGAGCAGGCCGGATTGGCTCGATGCCCTGCTGTGGTGACATGGCCGCCTGAACTTGGGCTAGCTCATGTAGTGCGCTGATGTCCGCGAAGATCTCGCCGGCACGGGTTAGATGTGCCAGTCGGGATGGATGGGCTGCGGGCAGATGCCGCCCGATCTGGTGGTGCGCCCGTCCTTGCTCGTAGGGCATTGCCAGTCGCTCAGCCGCGGCCAGGCTCTTGTCCCAGGCTGCCCGAGCGCGCCGATGGTGGCCGGCCAGCTGCGCGGCCAGGCCCTCGCAGAGCCACGCGCGTGGTCGGGCAATCGGAATCGCCCTCGCGTATTGCCGCAGAGCGGCGCAGGCCTGCCGCGCCGGCCGGGCGGCAGCAGGGTCTCCTGCCTCCCATAGGCTGAGGTACACCTCGGCGACGCCGGCGTACCCGTCGACGATATGCAATGCAACCGGCCGGGACTGGGCGATCAGGGTGGCTGCCCGTTGGGCCGCGAGGCGAGCTTGCTCGTTGTCGTGGCGGCGCAGGTGCGCCAGCGCCAGGGTGCCAGAAGCGAAGATCTCATCTGCCCGCGAGCCACGCCCCGCCAACAGCTCCATTACCGTTTGAAGCTGCGTCACAGTGGCGTCCAGCCGCCCCTGAGGCAACGAGACCCACACCTCCGCGAGGAGAGCATGGGCCTTCCGCTGATCGTCCGCGGCGTGGCTCGCCATCGCGTCCATCTCGGCCGACCACTCGGCCAAGCGACCAAACTCGCCCTGGTGATACAGCACCTGCGCCAGCAAGGCCGCCAGCTCCCCCCATCGGCGCTGGTCCCCGAGGCGCTGGGTGATCCCCAATCCCTCGGCGAGAGCTTCGCGCGCCGCTATCCAGTTCCCAACGCTGACGTCGTAGGCGCTCGTTGCCAGCAGCACAAAGGCAAGCGCAGGAAAATCATCTGCCTCGCGGGCGATCTCACGCGCCCACCGGCCATAGCTCCTGGCCAGGCCGTGGAACTGCACGATACCCGCGGTCGCACTCATCATCGCGTAGGCCCGTGCCAGTTCCGGCGATGGCCCGGCCCTCTCGGCCAGGTTGACCGAATGGAGCACGGCACCTACGCCCAGACCTCTTGCGTTCGCATAGTAGTTGAGGAATCCGAGCCGCTCGTACGCTCGGGCTGCCTCCAGCACGCCGCTGCGAGCGGTTGGAGCGGACCCAAGAAACCGCGCCAGCCATACCCTATGGAAGGCCTGTTGCAGCGTCTGCCCGGTCAGATCGCCCAATAGCCGTAGCGGCGTCCCAGGCACCGGCCAACCCAACAGGGCCACCGCACGGTCGGCGTGGCGGCGGCTCTCGGGCAGTCGGCCCAGCCCCATAAATGCATCGCCGAGCTGGCGGTGCCAGCGCGCCCGTCGCAAAACCTCAGGGGCGGGTTGCAGACCTTCGGACAGGGACAAAGCTTCTGTGAGGAAGTCCACTGCCTCCTGATAGGCACCGGCGCGCAGGGCCTGCTCGCCCGCGAGCTCTAGATACGCGAGCGTCTTGATCGGCTCCTCGGCCCTGCCCCAGTGATAGGCCAGCAGCGGATACAGCGCTGACGGCCCATCGCCCTGACTCCGCTCGTACCACTCCGCCACCGCCTGATGCAACTGGCGACGCTGGGCATACAGCAGCAGGCTGTAGGCCACTTCCTGGGTCACGACGTGCTTGAACAGGTAGGCCAGGTCCGGCTCCGGCGCATCGAGCACGGTGAAGTCCTGACGCTGTAGGTCATCTAGGTACCCGCGCAGCGCACTTCTGTCCGCCACCAGAGGGTGCATGTGGCGCAGGATGCGGAAGGTGAACAGCCGCCCGACGACGCTTGCCACCTTCAGCGTCAGCTCGTGACCAGGTAGAAGGCGGTCGATCCGTGCGGCCACCACCCCCTGCACCGTATCCGGGAAGCTCACCGCACTGAGGGCACCCGCGCCGGGTGCGATCGTGCAGACACCGTCGGCGATTCGGATCAGCCCGGCGTCGCGTAGGGCGTACGCGAGCTCCTCGCTGAAGAACGGGTTGCCCTGAGCGCGTTCCTCGATCAGGGCGGCGACCGGCTCGGGCAGCCGCTGGGCGCCGAGGCGGTCGCAGACTAGGGCCAGCGTCTCCTGTGGGCCCAGCGGCTCCAATCGCAGGCAGTCGGCGGCCGGATCCTCGCGAAGCTGGCGGTACTCGTTTGGCAGCGGCTCCACCAGCGGCCGACTGGCAAGGACCAGGAGAAGTGACCTGACCCGCGTTGCGACCAGGCGGGCAAGCGCCCAAGAGGCCGAGTCGAACCAGTGCGCGTCGTCCAGCACCACAAGAAGCGGCGCACGGCCGCCGGATGCAGCCGCATGTGCTTGCAGGAGCTGCACGAGCAGCTCACGCGTGTTGTCAGCGCGGACTTCGCCGGTCAGCTGTGCTGTCAGCTCGTTGTCGGGCAGGTCCAGCGGCAGGACGCTGCTGAGGAGCGGAGCCAAACGCGCCTGCGCAGGCCCAACCTGCACGCGGGCCAGGACGCGTGAGCGGCGCTCCTCGACGTCCTCGATACCGAACAGGTCGAAGAGCTGGGCAAAGACGGGCCGCCAGGCGTGGTACGGCGTGGCCTTCTCGATCGCATCGCCCGCACCGGCCAGGCTCCTCATTTCCCGAGCGTGGGCCCGCTCGAGCAGGTCGGCCAGCAGCCGCGACTTGCCGATCCCCGCCTCACCGTCGATCACCACCAGCCCGCTCCCGCCATCCTCAAGCGCCCGGAGGTGCTCGGCCAGGATCGCTTGCTCGTCAACGCGCCCGAGCATCATCCGCGGAGTGCTGGCCTTGCGGGTCGGCTCGACCGGCCGATAGACCGGGACTGGGCCCGCCTTGCCCTTGACCGAAATGGCAGGCAGGGCCTGGAACGCCAGGTGCGATCGGGCTGCCTGATAGGTCGTCCCATCGCAGAGGATCCTTCCTGGCGCGGCCTGCATCAGCCGGGCCGCCAGGTTCATTACCTCGCCGATGGTGCCGTATTCGCGGTGCAGGTCGCTGCCGACCGCGCCGCAGAACGCTTGACCGGTGGCGAGCCCGATCGCGCAGCGCAGGCCCAGTTCACCAAGGGCCTTCTGCGTCACAAGCGCTGCCCGGGCCGCGCGGGCCGGGTCGTCCTCGTGGGCCAGCGGTGGCAGCCCAAAGACCGCGACCAGCGTGAGGCCCTTATCGTCGACGATCACCTCTTTGAGGCTTCCTTCGTACTGCTGGAGGATCGGCTGGACCACCGCCATCGCCAGCTGCAGTGGCTCCAGCAGGTCGGTGGCGCCAGGGTCGACGTCCAGCAGGTTCAAAAAGAAGGGTGTGACTCGCCGCAGCTCGGCCAGCCACTCGCCCTGTCCAGCCGCCAACCGCGTGCGGACCACTTCCGGCACGTAGGCTAGTGCCGCTTCGCCGGGTTCCTCGGGGGGGCGCGACGGTGCCGGGGGAATCCCGCAAGCATCAGCGGTAGTCAACCGCAAGTAGCCTCCGGGCAGGACCTGACCCTGACAGTTGTCGTGGGCCAGCTCCCAGGCTTCAGGAGAGAGCACCACCTCGCCCGGCGAGGCTCGCTGTTCGGCGCGGCTCGCCTGGATGAGAGGTGCGCCGGCCAGCAGAAGCTGCCAGCGCCCGCCGACCCCGCCGATGTGAAGCGCCATGACCTCGCCCGCCGCAACACCAATTCGCAGCGAGAGCCTAAGGCCGCCGCCGACCTCATAGTTGTGCAGCGCCGCCTGCACAGCCAAGGCGCACTGTCCGGCCCGCCAGGTCGGTGCAGACAGGTCGTCGCCGGCGGCCGGCCAGGCAGCCAGCAGCCCATCACCAGCGAAGGTGATCACCTCGCCTGTGTGCGCGGCGATCAAGGCCGTCAGCTGCCCAAAATAGGCAGTGAGCAGACCCGACAGGTCTTCGGCACCGGCCGGACCGCGCTGCGCCAGCCGTTCCGCCAACGGCGTGAACCCGGAGATGTCGGCGAAGAGGACCGCTGACCGAAAGCGCTCCATCCCCGGAGCATCGAGAGGCGCTGGCCGTGCCAGAAACCGGGACGCGAGGAACTTGGGGACGTAGCACCGCAGCATCTCAGGCGTCAGAACCATCGCCACACTCCGCTGAGGTCGCCAGATAGAGAGGCAGCCTTGACCTTCGCAAGTCTGTCACGAAACCTGTCAATGGCCCAGTTGCGGTCCACGTAAGACGGCGCCGGGTGCGATGACCACGGCGAGCGGGCCCCCGCCCAAACACCTGATAGGCGATCATGACATCTCCGAAATTAGTGAGTGACTGGGCCCATGGCAGCCCCGCCGGGGCGTGAGCGGAGCCGGGTTCGGTCGTTCGGTGGGTTAGGCGGCGGGTTCGAGGGTGACTTTGTAGCTGAGGGCTTCGAGTGGCTGACCAGACCGGCGAGAGGCTGGTGCCGGGGAACCTCGAGCCTGTTGCTTCGAGCCACCGGCGTCGATGGTGTTCCAGCAGACCGGCACGCCCGCGCAAATCAGCGGACACGGCTCGCCAACTAGCGAGCCGGGACCAACCACGGAGCGTGACAATGCGCCGGTATTCGTGTGGTGCTACAAGCGCATGGGCGAGTTCATCCGGCAGCTGCTCGGCGAGGGCCACCAGCCCCGGGTGATACTCGACTACTCGGGCACCTTGCTGCATGGGATGCGGCAGATGGGCCTGGATGACGTATTCGATGCGCTCGGGTATCTCACCCGGGATCCCCGGGCCCGCCAGGCCGTGGAGTGGCTCGGCTGCACCTGGGGTCACGTGGTGGCTCCCTCCACGCCCCCGCAGGACTTCCGGCTGCACGTGCGCGCCTGGCAGCACCATTTCGCTGCCATCTTCGGCCTTGAGGCGCTCGGGCGCGCCCGCGGATTCTCCCCCGCCGAGATGGCGCTGCCCAACCACCCCGATGTCGCCTGCGCGTTCGTCCGCACCCTGGCTGACTGCGGCTATCAATGGGTGCTGGTCCAGGAGCACACCGTGGAGCAGCCCGACGGCCGCGCCATCGAGCACCCGCATCTGCCGCACCGGCTGGTGTGCACAGACTCGCGCGGCACCACCGCCAGCATCCTCGCGGTGATCAAGACGCAGGGCAGCGACACCAAGCTGGTGGGCCAGATGCAGCCCTACTACGAGGCCAGAAGCCTGCGCCCCGCGGAGCTGGCAGGCCGGCCGGTCGCCCCTATGGTCACGCAGATCGCCGATGGCGAGAACGACGGCGTCATGATGAACGAGTTCCCGCCCAAGTACTTGCAGGTCATCAGGGAGTGCTCCGGGTCGCCCACCTCGGCCGTGAACGTCACCGCCTACTTCGAAATGCTGGCCGGGCTCGGCATTCAGGACGGCGACCTGCCTGTGCTGCAGCCAGTGCTTCAGCACCGGATATGGGAACGATTCCAGCCCGGCGAGGGTCTAGAGCGCCGGTCAGGTAGCCGTCAGGCGACGAGCTGATGGCTATCGGTGACGGGCTGGCGGGCAATGACGTGGAGGTTGTGGACGACAGCGACGCGGCGCAGGTCGAACAGGTTCTTGCGGGTGCCGCGGTAGCGGGCGCGGCGGCCCTGCCAGTGCCCGACGTGGGCGAGGGCGTGCTCGACGGCGACGCGTTCGCGCAGCTTCGCGCGGCCTTGCGGGGTCTGCTGGCGCTGGCGCAGCTCGGCCAGCAGCGCCTCGTCGGGGTGGATGGCGACGCTGCGCCCGTTGCTGCTGGCGGTGCAGCGGGCTCGCAGCGGGCAGGCCGCGCAGGTGTCCTTCGGGAAGCGCACGGTCTTGCCGGGCTCGAACGGCATGCTCACCCCGGCCGGGCAGGTCAGCCGCCCCGAGCCGAAGTCGATGCTGAACTGGTCCTTGGCGAACCGGCCGCCGGTGTTGCGGACCCGCCAGGCCTTGCAGAAGATGGCCAGGTCGCCGTCGCGGTCGCGGACCAGGGCCGAGGACAGGTAGGCCCGGTCGATGTGCAGCTCGGCCAGCTGCCACCCGGCGGCGTCCAGGTCGGCGGCGATGTCCCCGGTGACGCTGGCTTCCGGCGCGTTGGCCGCGGTGATGCCCACCGCTGGCACCAGGCCGGTGTCCAGGTCGCGCAGCACGTGCCGCTTGTAGCCGTCGAACAGCACCGAGCGGGACTTGCGGCCGTGCCGCATCTGGCCGTCTTCGACGCTGATCCGCCGGTCCCTGGCCACGCCGCGGCGCAGCGCCGGCGCCGGGCCGGACAGATCCGCGTCCTGGTCGCGGACCTGGCGAGCGACTGCCACCGCCGCGGCTGCAGCCTCCTCGCCGACCTGCCCGGCGAGGAACGCCTCCACCCGCGCCAGCAGGCCCAGTACCTCGGCGAGGGCCGCGTCCCGGGCGGCCGGGTCGTCCCAGTCCCGGTCCAGCGCCGCCTTCAGGCTGGAGGAGGCCAGCTCCGGCGTCCCCGCCTGCATCGCCACCACGGCTGTTCCTGCGGCCTGCCCCCGCCCCTGCAGCACCGCGATCACGCCCAGGGCCTTGCGCAGGGCGTGTCCCATCAAGTTAAACGTGTCCTCCACCCGGCCCGCGCCCCACAGCGGGGACGAATCCAGCGCCGCCCGCAGCGCCCGCGCGCCGAATCCCTTCGTCCGCGCGGCCAGGTCCACCGTCCGCTCGACCAGCCGCCGGTCCAGGTCACGCTCGATCAGCCGCTTGCGGAATCCCACCAGGGTTCCCTTGGAAAACGGCGGCTCTTCCGTGCCCATGCAGTCCAGCACCAGCTGCCAGCGCCGGTCCATCACCGTCGCCTCGATCACCTCATCGTCGCCGGCCCCGGTATAGGCCTGCAGGATCGTGGCCAGCGCCAGCCGGGCCGGCGGCACCGGCGGCTGCCCCTTCGGGCTGTCCACGTACGTTTCCGCCAGCTCGGCCTGAAACTGCTCGTCAAACAGCTCATGGCGATGCTGCCGCAAGAACACGAACAGCTTCGCCCGCCGCACCGCCTTGATCACCGCCTGCTCCGCCGGCGATGGCTCAACCGGCGGTCTCCACATCCGGGGCCGCATCGCAAACTCCTCCTGTCCGTAGCCGAATTACCACCATCCGCTACAGGCAAGGCCTAGCACACGCGGCAGCCGCCAGACGCGGAAACCGACGCCATTACTTGACCGGCGCTCTAGCCCTCCCAGCGACCGCAGCGCGCCGACCCGCCGTTCGGTACGTTGGGATGCGCCGTGCCCATGACCATCGATGCCGCGCCGAAAGGGGCATCCTGCGCGTCCACTAGGCAATAGCGTGCACGGTGACCGGCACGTCGTTCACGCTCGACGTCGGCTGGAGCGCAAGGTAATAATCCAGGCAGAACGACGAGAGGACCCCCCTCCGCTTTTCGCGGATCTCGATTGCGCGGTGCGCGGACCTGATCCGTTCCTCCGCGTCTGCCTGGGTCCTCTGTCATTAGTGAGTCCACCCCGTCACGGGGAGCACGCGCCACGGACCAAGGTCCCTACGGACAGGACCTTCGGTCCGGAGGCGCAGCGGCACGGCGGAACCGTCCGCCCTTGCGCGG
>WNFX01006976.1_pt1 | contig 10669 bp, 6 predicted proteins | sample 5400111 | NCBI WGS metagenome assembly WNFX01 (sample SAMN13153363, study PRJNA577476) | soil metagenome | isolation source: 40 cm soil or saprolite under grassland replicate 1 | place: USA:California | collected 2016-06-15 | reverse complement strand
TCAAGATCGTTTACATCAGTCTTTGGAATATCGAACACCTGCACAGGTGTATTATCGATCATAATTCATCCATTTGTTGTATGGCTGAGCTCACTCTTAAAGTTGGTCGAGTTTTGTCTTGACAATGGGGGATAGCATATTGATAGGTTTCTATATCACGGCGCACACAGGCTTTTGCCATCTCCTGGCTATAACCGGTTGTAGACCCTGTAAAATCCAGATATATCTGTGGAGGAGAAAGTACTGTACTATCACTCATTGCCAGAGGGAAGATGTCTGGCTGTTGCACTAACTCATTTATAGCAGTAACAAGTTTGAGCGTGTACTGAAATAACTCAAAATTAATCAGAATAAGCAGATGATACGTAAATGCTTGCGTTGGCATTGAGCCATAATAGGTAAAAAGGTACCGATAGAGGTCGTCAGCAAGTCCTTTGGTTAGTGTTGGACATGGACTGGAAACCTTTTTTTCTCGGTTGATGCCTGGTCTTGTGTTCGCAAAACCGTCTAAGAAAGCTATAGAAAGGCGAGTCAGAGTGTCTAATGATGTCTTGCCATCGTAGTTACCTCCTAACTCAGCAATACTTCCTATAGTTACTCCTTTCCCAAATACCATTTTCACAAAATCGCGTAGCGCATCATCGGAGCCTATACGCTCTCGTAAAATTTGATAAATAAAGGTGTCTGCTCCTCTCTGACGACTGGTTGCGGGAAAGCCGGGCTTATGAGCAAGAATTGTATAAGGAGTAATAGATGTGATTTGCTCGCCCGCACTCGAATGACCAACGCCGCCAACCGTAATCAAGGCGGTACGAACGAGGCGTTCAAGCACTTTTCGACCTTCTTCACTACTAAAGTTCTCAAGCGATGGATGCTGAGCTAAGGTATCCACAAATTGCGCAATCGCTTTCGGGTCATTAGCACGCCGCGCCTTTCCTCTTCCCTGGGCAAGAATGGTGAAGAAGAGGGAAGGCAGGAACAGATCAATATCAAAGTCGTTCATCTCTATTGTGTATATCCGGGGGAATTTGACACCTGCCATATCTTTCGGTATTCTGATCTTCATATCTATTCTTTCTCGCTATGCTAATCGAGTGCGTACAATTTTACCGTCGCGTTGTGTGACAAGATGGACGCGATGTTGATTTTCAATCAGGACAAGATCGCGGGTCTCTTCCAATAAGAGAACATCCTTGAATAATTTCAGGTCTTCAAGCAGTGGCTTAAACTCAGGAGCTGTGGGTTGTAGCCCTTCTTCCATTTTCATCAGTAGTTCAAAAAGGTCAAGCGTGATTTCGAGCCGAGGTGTGCCCGAAACATGTTGTAGTACGACAAGCTCTGGTAATCTCTCTACCATTGTGATACCCGCAGGATACTCGACTGTTAGCTCAAACTCTTCCAACGGAAGCTGTTTGAGGATGACCAACTGTTGTTCGATTGATGCGCTCACTTTTACACTGAGTTTCTCTACTGGAACGTCTTCCATGATATCATCAGAACGGAGGATACCAAGAGCTATCTTTTCACGTACTTCTTTCCACTTTTTATCGCTCAGCCGCCCAGATAGCAAAGACAGAAAGAGTATGGAATGCTCATAAGGAAGAAGCATGAGCCAGGACACGTTCGGGAGCGAGGTGCCTGAAGCGTTTTGTATCTCTTGAGAGAGTTTGGGAGCCTCAAAGTATAAACGGCGTTTGAATGCTTCAATCCATTCCATCTCGCCTTGAAAGCGTTGTGGTGACAGGTCATTTTTATCAAAGAAGAGCAGGCTACGTACATGAGCATCTTTTGCTGCCTGATGAAAATGGAGAAAACGATCAAGGTGTGGCTGAGAAAAGCGTGCCGGGTCAAACGGCATGAGATCAGTCAATAACTCATCGCTCTTCTCAACTGGCGCGAACGCCGACTGCCAGTAAGCAACATCAATGAGGGATGCACCCGCCTCTATTCCATGACGAGCAGCGTGTACCTGCTGACAGCTTTTGTTGCCTGTGATCATATAGGCCAGAGCCGAGCGCAAATCGCGCATCGTAGTATGGCGTTGCCGTCGTAAATGTGAAAGCAAAAAGAGATATTCTAAACGTTGCACGACTTTTACTTTTCGCAACGCGACAGCGTTATTGCGCATAGGACAGATATCCAGTGCAGCACACTCATTGCATACTTCCCACTTGTCGGCGGTCACCAGGCGCTGCAATACCTGTCGGAAAACAGAGTCTTTCTCTCCATTCGGAAGATCTACGAAGGCTCGTTTTTTCAAGTCTACCACCCATACATCTAACTTCTCTACTTCGCTCGCATCTTTCGCCTTTTCTATGCTTTTTGCCACCCACGCGAAATGCTCTTTATATCTTGTGAAGTAGTCTGCAAGGCGACCATCATTGATAGCAACAAGTACAGTTATAGGAGTAGAAGATTTGTTTTCACCTTCTAATCCTTCTAATTTCTCTGCCAACTGTTGATCTGCACTCATACTCTGATGTGATTCTGATGCATCGTAACAACTACGGTAGATGTGTCCATCTTGTTCGCACTCCCAACCGCTTTGATCTTTTTTGATGAACTTTGCCTGCTGTCGTGCTAATTCTTGCTGTACTTTCTCTAGAAAAGCTGTCTTGCCATCGCCAGGATTGCCACAGAGGAACACCACTGCTGGTTTTCGCTCGAAAAGAGCGGGCAATAACTGTTCATCGAGTGCGGTGGGAACATAGGTTTCCCGTACAAATGCCGTATCTAACCCTCGATTGTTCTTATTTCCTATATCGCTATTACGGTAAAGGCTCCGAATATCGTGTACCCATGTATTTGTCTGTTCCTGTAATTCTCGTGCCCGTGGAGATTCTTCTACTGCTAGAATAGCCATTTGTAGATCTTGCCGCATTTGCATAACGGTGGTTGGACGCTCAAGAGGATCATTGGAAACAACCCGTAAGAGAACCGCTGCAATTCTGCGCGTCTTCTCATCAACTGTTTCATCTAGAGATATGATCTGCCGTTGAATACTATTGATACTCTTAAAAGGCATAACTCCCACGAGTACTTTAAAGAGTATGATACCAACAGCATAGCGATCACTTGTGAGTGGAGTAGTCGAAGATAATGGATCCGAAAACGTTTCGGGCGGCAGGTAAAGTGGTGTGCCAGCAACTTGACCCCTCGTGCCTTGTGGAATAGCAAAGCCAAAATCGATTAGAACTGGACGATTATCTGTCTCACGCAAGATAATGTTGGCTGGCTTAATATCACGGTGCAGGAGCTGTTTCTGTTCGAGTGACTCTACGGCATTCAAAAGATCTTGAGCAAATGACCACCAGCGTTCGATAGGCCAGGGAAAATCAGTTTCTACCTGCTGTAATGTTGGACCTGGAATATATTCCATTTTGACATGTGCATCACAGTTCGGCGGATAGATGTCAAAAATTTTCGGTAAATATTCGCTATTGATCTTTCGCATCGTGTCAAATTCAGCTGCTGCCTGCTTCAATACTTCTGACGGGTTATTGTATTGTTTGAGTGCAAAGACTCCGAGTGACTCAAAATCAGTGTCGCTCGCCAGATAGGTCTGCGCCATTGTGCCACGCCCAAGTAAACGAATTACCTTATAGCGCTTATCAAATAGAAGTCCCTCTATGGTTTCCTTCTGTAACGTTCCCTTATGACGACGTGCAAGATCGTTGAGACGAGCAGCAATGTCCTTTGCGGTAGGAGGTGTTGTCCCTTTTTCGGGTGTGATAATCTGTTGAAGAAGTGCAGTAAGCGTATCTGCAAGCTCGACTGAGAGAAAAGAGGACCAGCGCCGCTGTTGTGGAAACACTATATTGCTTTCCACATTTGCGCGAATGCTAGCAAGTGAAACTCCTGATAAACGTTCTAGCCACACGAGTGCCAGACTAAAGGTATCTGTTTCAGGCGTTGCATATCCATAGCCGATCGCGAGATCTAAGGCTGCATAGGGGTCTTCAAGCGAAAGGGCGTCAAGCGAGAGCGCTATAGAGTTGGCACCAACACGAGCTGCATAAAAATTGGTAAAAACAACTTTAGCTGGTTGTCCACTCTGAATATAGATGGTATCAGGGCCAATAGTTCGATGTAAGATAGCGTGTGCATGGATTTGATCGAGCGCCCTAAAACAAGCAGCCGCTAGTAAGAGTTCATAGACAAAGTCATCGCGTGTTTCCGGCAAGGGATAGACACTCAGTACTTTCCCTGAAGGTGGCTCTATTGCCATCACTAAAAAATCTTCAGACCATGGGAAAGGATTGTTCATGCGGGGAGTAAGACCTGTCGAAGACAATTTTTGTAAAGCTGTACACTCGCGCAAATAGAAATTGTTAAGGTCTTTTGCATCAAGAGGGTCTTTACTCAGATCGTAGACCATGAGCTGCATCACGTTATCTGGATTGCTGTCCATCCTCGCGTTAAAGAGACGAACACCTGGACGAAGTGTGCTAACATCTTCGATAGAGTACACACCGATTTTACTGGGTATCTGAGGGCGGTTCGAGAGGTCTATAAGTGCTTTACTGATAGCAGAGCGCATCTGGCCTACCAGTATGCTTCCACTCTGGCCATCAAGTGTTAGGAGGCGTTCACACACATCGGCTAACAAAAAAATACCATTGGCTGCGCGGGAATCGTGAATCTGTGGAAGTTGTTCGGCTATTGAGAGGAGGATACCACCACGCACGAAATAGCCAGCCTCTTTTAATGGTAGTACCTTCCAGCTAATGTGACCAGCGACTATTTTTGCTACATAATCAATCTTCGTGAGAGGACTACGGAGAGAAAACCCATCTTCCCGTACCCACAATTGATCATTACCGTGTATCTTTCCTCGCCACGCTTTATAGTGGACCCAAAAGTCAGGTTCTTCCACACATTTCGTGCTCATCAGGAACGGATTTCATGCGGCCTCCAGAAACCGGCTTCGTAACAGCTCAAAGCTTCCACGACCAAACATGGAGCGTTTCACAAACTTCAAACGATTGACTTGCCCCTCAACTGGCCCGTTGCTGTATGGAAGAAGGAAAGATGTTTTCACGGCTTCATAATCTTTTTGTAATCCTTGAGTAAATGATTCCAAATCTGGAATACCACACCTCTCGCCTCTCTGGAGCCAGAGATCAAAAGCCTCAAAATCCCGTTCTTTCATCAGTTTCATAAAACTGCGAGCCAGATCATATAAGATTTCAACGAGTGGGTGCTCTCGAATGAGGGAGAGGGTGCGTTGCTCCTGACTTTTCAGAGAGGACGGGTCTCGCAACAGAAGCCAGACCAGGTGGCGTGGCGCTTCCAATGCAACTGGTTGAAGTGCCTCGTTTGTGGCCACATGCTCGGGTTGCTGGGAATACGTGCCTGTCACTTCCTCCTGGGTCAGACCCAGCAGATCTTTTTCGCTTAGAGAGTGCTTGCGGCCTGGCTTTTCTCGCCGTGGGGCCAACCATCGATTAACCAGTTTGTAGCTACCAGTAAAGCCTTGCGCCACCAGTTCCTCCCATAACTGGTTGGCATTGCGACATCCTTGCGCCAGCCGTTTTTCCAGATAGGGAAGATAGGGATGAAGCAGACTTTTTGTGCGCAACACATTGGCTCGCTCAGGAAAAGCTCCAGCGTAGACAAAATTGCGAACCGTGCTTCGACTCATGCGGAGCTGGTCAGCGATCCCTAAGATGCTCATTCCTTGTTTGTAGAGGGAGACGACCTCTTCATAACGGGCTTGCCGTCTGAGGCGAGCAACCTTAGAGGCCGCAATTTCTGTTTGGCTGCGCCGACGTTTGTATCTGTTGGCTTGAGGAAGCCCTAACGCTTTGTGCTGTTCAACCAACTCCGCATGCAGGCGCTTGAGGGCTCGTTCTACCGCGTCCCGTACGTTTTGGAGTACGTGGAAGCGATCCGCGATTTGTCGTGCTTCTGGAGCCCCATCACTGGCACCACGAGCATATTCGGTGGAACGATCTCGGCTAATGACCAGGACTCCAGGATGGTTTCTGAGCCACTGAGAAAAAGTCTCCGCCGTTCGGTCAGGGAGCAAGTCGATTGGATGATTGGTCCCTAAATCCACCAGGATCGTGCCGTAGGTGCGGCCTCGTTTGAAGGCGAAATCATCCACCCCTAAAATCGGAGGAGCCTTGACCACAGGTGCCCCTGCCCCTTTCGCCAGCCGCAGCAGGGTTTCTCCGCTCACGGCCATGCCAACCTGGTTGAGCAGGCGTGATCCCGCTTGCCCACTTAACGCTATGGCAAAGAGCTTGAGCGTTGTCCTGAAACGCTTCGTCTGTCGTGCATAACGTGCAACCGTCTCTGGTAAGGGTTCGACAAAGGTTTGTTTTCGGCATTCTGGATTCTGACAGCGAAAGCGGCGAACCTGTAAGCTCAGGGAAACTGCTTGCCCGCTGACAGGCAGATCAGCAGGACAACGGGTGTAATAACTATGAAGACGATGCGACACTTGCTGGCAGACCGGGCAGATGGCGGTCGGGCTAGTAGTATGAGCGGTAATAGTTACACTCGTCTCCTTCCATTCAATGTGTTGGATTTCCAACCCTGGTAACGAAAAAGGAAACATAGGGAAAAAAAGGACCTCATTTCGGATAGTTTCTTGTCGAGCATTTTTCTCTTCTACTGATTCTACGAATCAGGGTTGGAAAAATCAGCAGCACGAAATGTGTGGAAGAACCCGTTCTATGGGTCCATTATACTTTCTCATCCAGAAGAAAGATACAGCGACTCCCAATCACAATAAAGTCGATCTCATAAGAGTGATCACCTCGCGGTAATATCTTGTTACAAATGACAATCCACTCTTTGGGAAGTCCCTGTAGCACTTTAGCGGCTTTACGCTCTCCTTCAGTAGCGAATGGCCCGGCACTTATTATTTGAGCCATAATATTTCTTCCTTTCACGTTGAAGAAGTTTCAGAAAAACTATACCAGCAGCTTAAGTAATATATGCTTTATGATAACTATTCAGGTCATCTAGGAGATCAGGTTTGCTAAAGCTCGACTAATGGCGTAGTCCAGGCATAAGGGCGCTGGTAGAGCGGAATTTTAAAGAAGAAGTCGTCGCTAAAGATTTTCTGAATAGGGTACTCTGCCCCATGAATGTTTACTTTACTCATATTTACCCCTCAATATCATAAACGGAATAGTGTTTAGATGCTCACGAATTGCATCTACCCAAGCTGTAGGTCCTGAGAAACCTCTTGCAGCAAATGGTTAATTTTCTCAATATGCTCTTTTGATGGCTGTGATTTAGCATCTACCTCAATTCTTAGAGAAAATGTTGGCTCCGCACCAAAGAAATCAACGCATGCTTTTGTGAGTGCCGAGATCTGGTCGTACAAGTCTTGCATTTGGTCCACACTGAGCCTGGCTTCAGCCACAAGATTACCTGACATGTAAAGTGTATCTGGCTGATGAATGGTTCGTGTTGGTTCCTCGGGTGCTGGTTTGGCTCGTGGTGAAACCTGTTCTTTGCGTTGCCCGACTCTTACCATGCGTGCTCCCGCGTAATCGCAGGGCCATTGACCAAACGTGCGCTCTACAAATCGAGCATTAAATGCTGCTGTGAGCGCGTCACGCACAATCAGCCATGGGAGTTGCATCCCAGCCTTCGTGGAGAGTGCATCAGCGATTTCTAGAGCCGTTGTTTCTGTCTTCCCTTTCCATGCTTCGGACAAGTTGTCAGGGATAACATCCTTGGCAGCGAGTGGCGGCGGTGGCGTTCGCAAAATAGCCTCATCGATAAGGAGGTCGGTTGGGATATCTTCAGCGAGCAGACTGGCATTTCCAGAGAGTAACCAGAGTCTTTTCTCTTTGACCGTTGCTTGTATTGCGGCGTTCACAACACTACGTTCAGCCTTTGGGATAATGAAAGGCTCCTCATAGCCCTCGTACTTGATGGATACAGTGCGGCCAGAAAAGTAACTGTAGAGGTCTTGCAGCATCAGTTCTGATCCATGCCAAAGTTCTGGCAGCGTCCCTGGACTGAGCAACCTGGTAGGTATTGCGGTCAGTGAGGCATCTTCTGAGAGGACGACGACCAGGTTGAGATCTTTTACATTCGCCATATCGGGAGCATCATGCCAGAATGTTTTGTAGGAATGATCTGCCCGGGTAGAACGCAAGACGAATAATCCGCTACGACAGCCATTGAGCAGCGTTTCCACGATAGCCTTGCGGTTAAGCATCTTCGGCAGACGGTAGAATTGGGCAAACGCTTTCTCCATGTCGTTGACCCTGTATTCTGTCTCCCCTTCATGCCAGAGATTGTAGGGGCCTCCTGGTAGTAATGCCTCAGCGGTAATTGCGCCCTCTAGTATGCGTGATTGTGGATCGGCTTTAATGACATGAAAGAGTGGTGCATTGTCGCGCAAAACGACCTTGAAGGCCTGTATTTCGTTTTTATCTGACACTGCTACGACAATGGAGTATGCCTGCTTTACCAGCTCGTTTGCACGCGCCTGCGTGTTTTTCTTTTCCAACTCAAGCAACTGTTTGCGGTTGTTATCGATATCCTGCTCTTTTAGTTGGCTCTCAACCTGTAACCAGCCCTGATATTTGCGAATGCTATCACGCGTTGCTTCTAATCCTTCTACTGAAGGAACTGCAAGCACGATCGCATTGCGGTAGACACGAGGCGAATCAGGTCCGGTCTTTTCCGTCAAGAAGCGCCTGGCTTCACTGCCTGGATTCCCTGGGCGTGAGGCACCTTTTTGCCCCAAGATAACATAATGAAAATCTCCGTCGTCTTCAATATCACTGGGCCTTTCGGGGAGAAGATGTACGCGCACGCCTAAAGCAGATGCACCTGCAGTCAGACTACTACATTTACGTATTGCATCGGTTAATTTATCCTCGATGACATTGGGCAAGACGCGAGTACAGGCGTCGTGATGCATCTGTTTCAGATTGGGGTGTGATCCTAAACGCCAGTACCCTGGGAGGCCCTTGAAGATGATTTGTCCTGTCTCGGCATCCTGAAATGCACCTTCATCAAGGAACCAGGAAACCTCTGTCCACTGCCGGAGTGCCTTCTCCAGCTCAATCTTGTCTGGCCGCGTATGTCCGAGTAAGACCAGTAATTCGCGTGTTTGCGCCTTTTGCCCAATTGGCTGCGAGTGCAAAAATGTGGCGAATACTGCCTGCTCAACTTCGCGATGGCGTAATGAACGTACCTCACCCTGGATCTCTCGCGCTTTGGCAAGTTCTCCTTCCAGTATGCTTGTCCAGCTTTGCCTTTTTCCTTCGTATTCTTCCGTTTCTGCAACGTTGGTTAACTCGCGTGCTGACTCTGAGAGAATATTTTTCCCTGGCTCACCCAGAAATACATTTGTCGCTACCAGTGGACTTGTATCCCATTTCTCTGCATCGCGTAGAGCGAGTGCGAAGGTACGTAAAATACCACGCGTACGTTGGAAGCTCTCTAATTGTGTCCACTTTGTGTACAAGATCTCGGTCAAATCTGGATGGAAGGGATAGCTGTCAAGAAAGCGGTTTTCTGCCCCTTTCATGTCTCTTTTTGTTTGTTCATCAAGTTCAGCAATGCCCTGGACAATAGGTGCTACCTGCTTGCGGAAGAGGTTACGATCTTTAATGCTCTCCGGTTCGAAAAAGCGGCGACGTAATACCTCTGCAACGTCCTCTTTGAGGACAGGCTGTACGGACTCCTCTTTTTCGCGACGCAGGATCGCCGATAATTCCTGGGTTAACTCTTTCCCTAACGTGTCACTTTTCATCGGGTCGGTAGCCAGCAATGAGGCAACAATAGCACAATTGTTCACTTTGGTTGCTGCCTGCGTCAGATACTGGAAAAAATTCACGAGTTTGCTGCGCCAGCTTGCGTCCAGCCCCACTTTCTCGCGTGCATACATGAGTACTTCGTCAATGAGAATGAGCGGTGCAATGCCTTGATTGGCTGGGATGGATAAAAGCGTGACCAGCAGAGGTTCAGCTGGTGCACTCTCTCGCTCCACTTCCTGGTCATCCGCGTTCAGTATTCGGAGCCCCTCACGTCCGGCCAGTTGAAATGCAAGAACGCTCCAGGGATGTTTGAGCCAGCGTCTCTCACCATCAGGACTCTGGACTTCCATGCCTTTCTCTGCATCGAGCTTATCAAAAGCCAATACTGCTATTCTTGCCTGCGGAGGAATCTGGCCGATATGTTGCGTAAACTCCTGCACGGCAGGGAGATCAGCAGGCAAATAACGTGGATTGTTTGTCAGATGATAGAGCGTAATCAGCGTATGTGTCTTACCGCCACCATAGGTAAGTTCTAGCTGACGAATAGCCTTATCATTCTTGCCTGCAAGTCGCAATACGACATCTTTTGCCAGTTCGCGTAGATTGAAGGTAGGATACGTCAGTGCAAAAAATTTATAGGGATCCTGATAGACTGGCCGTGCTGTTTCCATCACGACATCATACAGGTCAGCGGCGAAGAGCGAGAGAGATAGTTCGCCCGTCTTCAGATCATCACGGAGTTCTACCACTTCATGCCATGGTGTCAGTTTCAATGCTGGTCTCCTCTCTGTCTCCTCTGAAAAAGTCCTTCCCCACTGGTTGAGGTGAGAAATTATCCAGCCTGAGCCAGTGGTTGTACGCTCACTTGATTTCCCAGGCGCTCCAATTGACGCACTAAGCGTTTCTCCATCAGTTCTCGATCTCGTTCT
>WNFX01015494.1_pt1 | contig 10671 bp, 9 predicted proteins | sample 5400111 | NCBI WGS metagenome assembly WNFX01 (sample SAMN13153363, study PRJNA577476) | soil metagenome | isolation source: 40 cm soil or saprolite under grassland replicate 1 | place: USA:California | collected 2016-06-15 | reverse complement strand
CTCGACGAGCGTGTATCCCGCGTGCTCGTAGATGCGTCGAGCGGCATGGAGCACGCTGTTGGTCCAGAGCATGATCTTGCGGTAGCCCGTCTGGCGGGCGAAGCGCGTGCACTCATCCACGAGTCGCGCGCCGATGCCGAGGCCGCGCGCCTTCGGGTCGACGAGCAGGAGCCGCAGCTGCGCGACAGTGCGGGTCTTCTGCACGAGGAACACGCAGCCCCCGTTCACGCTATCCCGTTCGGCGATCCAGCAGCGCTCCCGTTTCGCGTCGAAGTGGCGGATGAACTTGGCAACGATCTCCGCGACGAGCGCCTCGAACTGCTCATCCCAGCCGTACTCCTGCGCGTACAGCTCGCCATGTCGTTGGACGACCCAGCCCATGTCGCCGGGGCGGGGCGGGCGGAGGATATACGGGACGTGGGGGGGGAACGCCGGCGGCTCGCGCAGGAGGCCTTCGATCGTCTGCATCGCATTGACCAGGCGAGTCTGCGCCGCCTCTGGCAGCTGCCGCAGCATCGCTCCCACTTCTGCCCCTGACTCGCCGTTGAGCCTCGCAAACGCGGTTTGCCCGCGGGCGGTGAGGCGAAGGAGGGTCTCACGGCCATCGATCGTGGAGCGCTTGGCCTGGACGAGGCCGCGTCTGTGGAACCCGCGCAGCATGCGGCTGAGATAGCCGGCATCGAGGCCCAGCTCGGCGCCGAGGTCGCGCGCCGTCGTGTGATCGTGGTGGGCGAGCTCGTAGATGACGCGCGCTTCGGTGAGCGAGAACGGGCTCTCGAGCAGATGCTCCTGCAGCACGCCGATTTGTTTGGTATAGAACCGATTGAAGCGCCGCACGGTATCGATGCAGTGCGGCAGCGCGTTCCCGCCCATGTCTCGCCCCGGATGAGGCATCGGGGCTCTAGTTACCGCCATTAGTTGACTATGTCAAGTATTGTGGTCATGACTTTTTGAGCAGCCTCTTGCCGGTGGCAAATGGGCGCGGCAAGATCACATTGTTGCGTTGCCAGGGGAGCTGGATGAAGGCGGGAGCAGTGGCGCAACAACTGCATCAGTTTTTGCCGCACCTTTCTCTCCGCGCGCAGGCCATCGTCGACGCACTCCTGCTGACGGGGGGCAGCATCGGTACCGCCCAGGAGCTCGCACCCCATATCGGTGAACGGAATCGCTTTGCTCTCGCCAGGTTTCTGCGGCGGGAAGGACTCCCGCCCCTGCACGACCTCGCTGGATGGGCCCGCGTGCTGTTCTGGCTCGATAGCGCCGAGCAAAGCGGTTGTTCGCTCTGTCAGCTGGCGTTTCATGCGAAACGCGATCCGGCGGCGTGCTACCGCGACGTCAAGCGTGTGACAGGGATGCGTTGGCGGGAGTTGCGCCGGCAGGGAACACGCCGCGTGCTCGCGGACTTCGTGGCGTGCTGCCAGTGCCGGCTTTGATCCGAATCTGACGCACGGTGCGTCGCTCAAAACGTCATAGCCCCGGTCCCGACACGGGCCGAATGTGAGGACATGCATGACGCGTGTCCCGGCTACGGCGCCGAGCCATTTCGCACGTTGTGTGCGGATTTTCCGGATCAATCCATTTATCCCGGCGCGGATTTCCGCGTGGAGTGGGGGCCGATCTTCCATCGTGGACGCCTCGACGGGACGGCCCACCTGCTCGTCATCGGACAGGATCCCGCCGCGCAAGAGTCCATCGCGCGTCGCATTCTCGTTGGGGGAGCGGGCCACCGGCTTCAGGGGCTGCTCGCCAAACTCGGCCTCACGCGCAGCTACGTCATGGTCAACACGTACTTGTACAGCGTGTACGGGCAGGGCGGCGGCGAAGCTCATAACGACGACCTGAACATCGCGAAGTACCGGCACCGCTGGTTTGACGCACTCCTCGCGGGCGCCAACGTGCAGGGTGTCATCGCTCTCGGCCACCTGGCCGACGCCGCGTGGCAGCGTTACCGCACGACACCCAGGGGCAAGACAGTCCAGGTCACCTACCAAGCGGTGCGCCATCCCACGTATCCAGAGAGCGCGTCCAAGGGCGACAAACAAAAGCAGAAGCAACTGATGGCGCAGATGCTGCAGGGTTGGAACGCCGCGATTGACGCCTTCCGGCCGGTCCTTACCGCAGACAAGCCGACACCGCTCGCGCACTACGGCAGCACGATCAAGGACGCCGAGCTCGCGGAAATCCCCGAGTGCGATCTGCCGCCTGGCATCCCCGACTGGATGCGTGGCAGCGACGGATGGGCAACGCGCACAGGGACTGGCGCCGCAAAGCGCCGCACGATCACGGTCACGATTCCGAAGACGAATACGCTGTGACCAATCCGCACGGCGTCATCGATCCGATGGATGGACCGGCGTTGGCATTCGCCGGCCGCATTGTCACGATGAACGCCGCCCGCAGCGTGATCAAGGACGGCGTCGTCTACATCGCGAAGGGGGCCATCGTAGCGGTTCAGGAGCGCAACAAGCAAGCGCCGTCCGGCTTCGATGCGGGACAGGTGATCGAGACGAGCGGCACCATTTTTCCGGGTCTGATCGAGCTCCACAACCACGTTGTCTACAACGCGCTTCCGCTGTGGCGCGTGCCGGGAACGTTCACCGACCGAAACAAGTGGGCTGGCCTGGCCGAGAAACGGAAGCGTGTGACGGCTCCGATGGCCGTGCTTGCGGGCACTCCCGACATCCTGCCCGCCGTCGCGAGGTATGTCGAGTGCAAATGCTTGTTCGGGGGCACGACGACAACTCAGGGCTTTCGGCTCAACAATGCCGGCGGGCAGGTTCGTTACTACCGGGGCCTGGTCCGCAACGTCGAACAAACCGGCGATCCCGCGTTGCCTATCGCCGGCGGTCAGATCCCCGACGTCGCCAAGAAAGACGCGTCCCAGTTTCTGCAGAAGCTCGAGAGCAAGAAATGGCCGTGCTACTTCCTGCACTTGAGCGAAGGAACTGATGAGGCAACTCGCAAACACTTCACCGATCTCGAGCTGCCGAATGGCTGGGCCATTACGAGTATCCTGGCAGGGATTCATGCGACTGCGCTCCAGCCCAAGGACCTCCATGTGCTCAGGCAGAAAGGAGCCGCGGTGGTGTGGTCGCCACTCAGCAATCTGGTGCTCTATGGCGACACGATGCGCATCAAATCCGCCCGCTCGGAACAGCTGCGAATCGGCCTTGGCTCTGACTGGTCGGTTTCGGGCAGCAAGAATCTGCTCGGTGAGCTGAAGGTGGCACGGCTGGTCGGCGCAGACCTCGACGCAGGGTTCTCCGATGCGGATCTCGTCGCGATGGTTACGTCGGAGGCCGCCAAAATCCTTCACTGGGACGCCGTGCTCGGCTCTCTCGAGGCAGGTAAACGCGCCGATTTCCTCGTCGTGAAAATCGCGGATCAGGACCCGTACGGCGGACTCCTGGACGCGCGCGAGACCGACATCCAGCTCGTCGTGATCAACGGCGTGCCGCGCCTCGGCACCGCCACGCTGATGAAAAAGGCCGGTTTCGAGGACACCGAGAAAGTTTCCATCGGTTCCGCCGAACGCCGGCTCCATCTCGAGCAAAAAGACGTCGATGCTGCGGTCGGCAAGATCACCTTCGACGCGGCGCACGACACGCTCAAGGATGCGCTTCACGACCTGCCGGAGTTGGCGAAGAAAGTGGACGCGAAGCGGCACGGCGCGGTCGCCGTCGACCAGGAGCAATGGCATATCGCGCTCGACGAAATGGCCACCGGCGACTTCGAGTCTGGGACGGATCCCGCCGCGGAAGGAGCGCTCGGCCAGTTGAGCGCGCTTGGCCTCGGCGCGCAAACACTGCAGTCGCTCGTGTCGCCGATCGTGCTCGATCCGGCAACCGTCGCGGATGATTCCAATTTCTTCGACACAATCGATCAACAGCTGAACCTGCCCTCCTATCTCAAGACGGGACTCCGGCAGGCGTACGCATAACACGGAGGGTTCACCGATGCCGATCACATTCATCCCCAACGATCCGCGGTCCAAGGGCGGGCCGCCGCCGCGGGCGCAGACGCCGCGCGCGGAGCGGCCAGGCACCGTTGCCGGCTTTACCTACGTGCCGCACTCGGCCGCAGCGCAGCATCCACTGGGTGATCCGGAGTTTCTGTTTTGGCAGAGTCGCGAAGCGGCCCTGGCGGCCATTCAGACGTTCGAATCGCTGAGCGGCGGGAAGGTCAAAGACTGGTTTGGGTCGTCCCGCAAGATCGACTTGCTGCCCGACGACGGCGTGGATCTCAACGCGTACTATGACCGGGGCAGTGTCACGTTCTTCCATTACACCACGAGCGGGAAGACCACCTGGTCCGGCGCGAGCACCGACGTGGTGGCGCACGAGGTCGGCCACGCGCTGCTCGATCAAATGCGGCCGGAGCTGTGGGACGGCGCGTACACCGAGACCGGCGCGTTCCACGAGGCGTTTGGAGATTGCATGGCGCTGCTCACCGCCTTTGCCGATCCGGTGACATTGGCTGACGTGCGCCGGAGGATGCGGAAGCCGAACTTTGTGGAGGCGACGGCGGAAGATCTGTCGGCCGGCGTTCGGCGCGCATTGGGCCCCCAGCATGCGGCGTCCAAGCCGCGTCACGCCCGCAACAAGTTTCAGTGGGCGCTACCGAGCACCTTGCCACCCGTGGGGCCGCCGAACGTGTTGACCGGAGAGATCCACAGTTTTGCGCGCGTGTTCACCGGGTGCTTCTATGACCTGGTGCTCAACATCCTCAGCAATGCCGCGGGTTCCAAGGCGCCGACCACTGCTCAGCTCACCGCGGCAGTGCGGACAGCGGGCAAGTTGCTGATTCGTGCGGCCGCAGAAGCACCTGAGACTCCGCGGTTCTTCCAGTCGGTCGGCCGAGCGATGGTGCTGGCGGATCAGGCGATGAACGGCGGCGCAAATCGGCAGGCCATCAACGACGCCTTCCAGAAGCACAACATTCCATTGGGGAGCGCGGCGATGCTCGCACCGGTCGCGGCGTTGGGCGGCACCACGACCCGTACCCAGGCTGTCAGCCGCACCGGGCTTTCAAAAGCCGCGATCATGGACTTACGCAAGCGGCTCGGCGCGGCACCCAGTGAGAAAGTGAAGGTTGTGGCGCAGGAAATCGGTGGCCAGAAAGTGGTGCGTGCGACTCATCTGAAGCATGTGCCGCTCGGTCAGCTCGACAAACGCCTGGAGGGAGTCGTTGCGGTCGCACCACAACCGGTGCTGATCGGGGCCGTCGACAAGTCACGGGCCGGCGCGATCCTCGGCGGCGTTCCCGAGCCGGTCGCGAGCGAGGATGAAGTGAAGGCGTTCGTGACGACGCTCCTCGAAACCGATCGCATTGCGTTCGACTCGAAGGCGGCGCGTTACGGCATCGCGGGAAAGAAGCGGGACGCTCGCATGCGGTTGCCGACGCATGTGATTCACAAGGAGGGCAAGGCGAAGGTCTTGCGGCGCGTCCGCTTCGCCTGACTGGGAGCTAGATCGAGGAAAAACGCTTGCGCACGAGCGTGTCGTGCTGCGCCGCATCCTTTTCGATCTTGTGAGTCGTTCCTGGGGTTAGCGCATTCCCCGGAGCGATTTGCTGGTTGCGCTCGAGCGTCTGGGCAAATTGCGCCGCTTCCTCACGGTCCTGCGGGGTCGCGTCTGCGGGGACTCGGACGCGCACCGCGCCCCGCTGGAGCCGGGCGACAGCCGTTGTTTTCCGCTTGCGCGCAGCTACGCGCTTCTTGGTTTTCTTGGCCATTACAACCTCCCGTCGTCGAATATACCGAAGCACGCGTCCTAAAAGGCGCGATGGCGAATGGTCGCAGAGCTGGCGGTCCCACCAACGGCATAGACTCGCAGCCCGGCGAACCCCCACACGGCCAGCAACGGCTCGACGATGCCACTCGGCTCTGAACTCCAGCTGGTGCCGTTGTAGCGAATGACCGTGCCGGTATCTCCGACCGCGAACGCAACGCACGGACTTGCCACCCAGACGTCGTGCAGGTTGTTCGCGGTGGGGCTCGGCACGGCCGCCCACGTCGCGCCATTGTAATGCCGTATCGTGCCGCCGTTCCCCACAGCGAACACGTCGTTGCCGGCGCTGCCCCAGACGCCGTCCAGATCCGCCGCGGTGCCGCTCGCCTGCGGTGACCAACTGACGCCGTTGTAATGGAGCATCGTGCCGCCGCGTCCCACCGCGAACACATCGCTGCCGCTCGTCCCCCAAACGCTGAGCAGGTCCGTCGTCGTGCCGCTGATCTGTGGAGACCAGGTGACGCCATTGAAGTGGAGGATGGCGCCGCCGATGCCAACGACGAACACGTCGGTGGCACTCGCGCCCCACACGCTCGTCGTCGTGCCGCGCGACCCGACCGCGACGACCGGTGACCAGATTGCCCCGTTGTAGAGAAGATGTCGCTCGTGTTCGCGCCCCACACGCCGTGGCGCGCCAGGACAGGCGGGAACGTGTCCGGTATCCACGGCTTCGCCGTCGTGGTCGTGCATGCGGGAGTCGTCGCGATCGTACGCGCCGGCGTGCGCACGACTTCCTCCGTGCTCACGAGCCCGCCCACCCCCATCGCGGTGTACACGGCGACGACATCGAGCGGCAGCCGGCTATGGAAGACCGCGAATCCTTCCGCGAAGGGGGCGCCCCCGAGGATCTTTTGGATTCGTGAGCAGGTGACGCTGAGGGCCTGATCGCTTCGCAGAACCAACGGAAAAAATTGAAATGGGGGCGCCGCGACCTTGAATTGAAAGACCAGGCTGTCGCGGTTCGGATTGTGGATGTTGATCGATGTGAAGTAGGTGCCCGGCGCGACGGGGGCGCCGGGCCCGCCGCTCGAGCGGCCGCACACGAATTTCACCGCGTACTCGAGCGTGTCCTGTGCGTGCGCCGGCCGGCATGGAAGCAGGGCGAGCATCCCGATCGCGAGTAGCGGCGTCTTGCGCATGAAACAAGAGGGCGTGACCGACCGGGGTCACGCTATGACATTTTGAGCGCGACGTGGTCTAGAAGAAAAGCGACATCGCACCTCTTGACGTCGGTTACTCACCTGTCTAATTACCGCATGATGACATATACGACAGTCACCGTCTGCGGTGCAGGAGCTTGCCCCTGTAGCATCCATACCATGTCCGGGACGTACTCGGCTATCGTTTAGAGCATCCTATTTGGAGTTCTTGCGCGGCTGTGGTCCCGGAGGCTTGGGAACCGCAGCCGTTTTTTATTTGACCTAATAGGAGGAGGAGTCATGCCGCAGACCCTAGCTGCCGTAACTGACATCGCCACGCGTGGCTATACCCACCCCGAGGTCTTGGTCTCGACCGAATGGGTCGAGAGCCATCGCAACGATCCCAAAGTCCGCCTCGTGGAGTCGAACGAGGACGTGCTGCTCTACGAGACCGGCCATATCCCCGGCGCCGTGAAGATCGACTGGGTGACCGACCTCAACGATCCCCTGGTCCGCGACTACGTCGGTCGTGAGCGCTTCGAGCGGCTGCTGCGTGCCAAGGGGATCAACAACGACACCACGATCGTCTTCTATGGCGACAAGAACAACTGGTGGGCGACGTACGCCTTCTGGGTGTTCCGGCTGTTCGGCGTCGAGAACCTCAGGATCTTGGACGGCGGCCGGCTGCGCTGGGCGGACGAAGGCCGGGAGCTCGTCACCACGGTCTCCAATTATCCCGAAGGCAACATCAAAGTGCGCGAGCGCGACGACTCCGAAATCCGCGCGTTCCGCCCCGAGGTAGAGCGGCACGTGAAGCAGCACGGGAAGCTGGTGGATGTGCGCAGCCCTGAAGAATATCGCGGCGAGCGGCTGCACATGCCCGAGTATCCGAATGAGGGAGCGTTGCGCGGCGGGCACATCCCGGGAGCGAAGAGCATTCCGTGGGGCCGCGCCATCACGACCGAGACACACACCTTCCGGCCCGCTGAGGAGCTGCGGACGCTGTACCAGGCCGAGAATGGGCTCGGGGCCAGTGATGACGTGGTGGTCTACTGCCGCATCGGCGAACGCTCCTCGCACACCTGGTTCGCGCTGACCTATCTCCTCGGCTTCGAGAACGTGCGCAATTACGACGGCTCGTGGACCGAGTGGGGCAATGTCGTCAAGGCTCCCATCGAGAAGCCCTGATGGATCGGGAGACGCGTCTCGCCTGGTTGGTGGACCATTATCGTCGCCCGAGGCACGTCGGCACGCTCCCCGACGCTGATGCCCGTGTCCCGGGCGGCAATCCCGGTTGTGGTGACCTCATCACGATGTATCTGAAGGCCGAGCCGGGCGTGGACCGCATCGGCGCCGTGAGCTTCGAGGGTGTGGGGTGTACGCTCAGCCAGGCGGCGGCGTCGATTTTGGCCGAGCGGGTCAATCGCGATAGACCAAGCTTCGAGGAGATCCTGTCCCTTCCTCCGGAGCAGATGATCGATCTCCTCGGCCGCGATATCGCCGAGGCGCGGCCGGGGTGCGCGCTGCTGGCGTTGGGGACGCTCAAGGGCGCGGTGAAGACGGTCGAGATGAATCGGAAACTGCGGGCGGCGGGGCATACGGACGAACAGATTCGGGAGCTGCGGCGTCAGATCGCGGAGCAGGGGAAAGCGACGGGGGTGGTGGTTGGAGAAGGGGCAGAGCAGGCCGCGGTTGGTCCACACTCTGAAGAGTGGGCCCGGTGAGTCACTGCGCCTGAAGCGCAGTGGGAACATGATCCTTACGGCCCCCGCATCAGCGCCCGCACTCGCTGCGCCTCCTGCTTAGGCAGCACGTCGAGCCGGTGCAGGGCCGTGTACGCCTGGACCGATTGACCGGCCATCAGCGTGAAGGGCGAGCCAGTCGCCGTGTCCTTCTGGAACAGGAACGTGCCCTCCTGGCCGGCCGCGAATCTCGGCGTGCCGACGAAGGCGACGTCGCGCGAGCCCGGGAAGCGGACGACAACGCGCTCTCCCGCGGTCGCACCCTTGAGCCCCTCGTCCACGTGAATGATCGCTTCCTGCCAGTTGGGGTCGTGCTCGGTGAAGCGCCTGGGCCGCACCGGCGCGCCGGTGTACGCCGGGGGCCGGATCTGCTCCACGCGACCGACGACCACCATCGCCGCCGCTTGAATGCGTGCCTTGAGATCAGCGTCGTTCACCTGTTGCCGAGCCCTCGCGACGAGGTCTTGCTGTGCCGTGCCGGTGCCCGCCACCGTGGCGAGCTGCGGACCGATGGCTTCGTGTCCCACCACGCGCACGGTGATCCAGCGTCCGTAGATCCAACCGGTCGTGTAGAAAGTTGCCTGCATTCCGGGATTCAGAGGGGGGGAGCCCGCGCGCGCCGCGAGGATCGCAACGGAGTCGCCCTTCATTAGAGAGACGGCGTCGGGCTTCTCGAACACCTGGTCCACGCGAACGACCCCCGCGCGAGTCACCGTTCCCGCGAAGATGATGTCTGACTGCCGCACCCACGCCACTCGGCTCATCTGCGCGGAGAGCGGAACCGCGAGCGATATCAGGACGATCGGGACGATCAAGGATCGAATGCGCATGTGACGCTCACGGCATGACAGGGACACTAAAGAAGAAGGGATCGATCGAGACGTCCACGGGCGATCCGGAGCCATCGAGCAGCTGGTGGGTCGCCTGGTTCACGCGGCGCTGAAACACCACCCCTGACGGGAAGTTAGCGGGATCGGGCGTGTTGTTGGCAGAGAAGATGCCGAGGAATTCGTTCCCCCGCGTGAGCAGCATGTTGTAGTCGCCCAGGTAGGGGAGGAACTGCATGGCCGGCGTACTCGCCGGGACCGTGGCGAGCACCAGATCCTGGTGGGTCGCGAAGCCGTCGCGCGACTGCTCGAAGCGGTTCACCCAGCGGCTCGCGTTGCCTGTCCCGGTGAGCTGTTGATACAACAGCCCGACGGTGCCGTCGGCGGCGACGGCCAGGCTGGGGTTCGTGGTGTTCGGGAGCGTGCGCAGGTCGTTGCTCCACGTCGCGCCGCGGTCCGTCGAACGGCGGACGTGCACGGTCTGGATGTCGCCTGGACCGACCTTATCCGCCCAGGCGATGTAGACCGTGTCGCTGCGCGCCGCGTCGACGGCGAGCGACAGGGTCGAGCCGATGCGTTCCTGGCCCAGGGTGGCCTCGTTCGAGAAGACGATCGTGCGGCCCGTGGCGACGAGGCGGCCGGGCTGGTTGTCGGACGGGTCGCGCAGGTCCCGGAACGGCGTCGTGCCGGTGGCGCCGTTGTCGTCGCGGGTGACGACGATGTCGCTTGTGATCGTATCGCCGGCATTGCTGCGCCAGCCGAAGTACGCCACGTACACCGTATTGTTTTGCGCGACCGCGGGGCGGATCGAGGGCCCGTTCTGGCCCAGCGTGTTGCGCGACTCGATCCGGCGCGACGTGAACGTCGTGCCGCCGTTCAGCGAGACGTCCACGGTGGCGGTGCGGCCGTTCGGCGCGGCGAAGTCGTTTATGCCGATGTAGAGCCGGTCGGTGCTTGCAGCGCGGACAGCGCGGACGAAGGGCTGGTCGACGTTGGGCCGCGTCGCGTCCTGTGTCATCGTCGTGGCCGAGAGGACGTCGTTCGTCTCGAGGTCTTTGAGCGCGATGCTAGGAGCGCTCAAGATCGTGGCGTACAGCGCGGGCGATTCGCCCCCGGCGTGGGTGATGTCGGCGGTCTGCACGTTGCTCGGCAGCGTGTTGCGGAGCGACCAGGT
>WNFX01014035.1_pt1 | contig 10671 bp, 15 predicted proteins | sample 5400111 | NCBI WGS metagenome assembly WNFX01 (sample SAMN13153363, study PRJNA577476) | soil metagenome | isolation source: 40 cm soil or saprolite under grassland replicate 1 | place: USA:California | collected 2016-06-15 | reverse complement strand
GCCCGGCAGCTGCTCGCCATGCCCGATCCGCTGCGCACCGGCCTCGCGGCCGCCCGGCACAAGGCCCTGTTCACCACGGTCACCGGCCGCGACGCCGCGCAGTGGCACCAGGACTGCGACACCGCCCCCACCGGCCGGCTCGCGCTCGCCGCGCTCGCCCCGGTCATCACCGCGTACGAGCACGCGATGACCGACGCGGAGGGCAGGAACACATGGCGCACCGACCGGTACAGCCCCTGCCCGCGTGGCGACGCCGGCACCTACCTGGCGTTCCTGGCCGGCCTCGGCTACCAGCTCTCCGACATCGAACAGGCCGTCGCCGACGGAAGCCGCTGGTCCGGGGACTCCCCGCAGGCCAGCACGTTGGCCGGCCCGAGCCAGGCAGCCGGCAGCGGCGAGAGCCCAGACGGCGACACCAGCAACGGCCTCGGCTCCGCCGTCCCAGCGGACGGCGACATCGGCACCGGCAGCGACGACGGTGACGTAGTCGTCCAGAACGCGGCCTGACGACCCTGCCCGCCGTCGGGGCCGCCGGTGACCTGCCGGCGGCCCCGATGCTGTCCCGGATCGTCGTCAGATTCGTTGCGTGTGACCCCGCTCGCCGTGCCGGCGGGCGGGGCCTCGCACTTAGGAGCACAACCCCGATGACCAGTTCCAGCCTTCTGCCACGGCCAGGCGTCGGATACGCCTGCGCGGCCGCCACCTGTGTGGCCGGCTACGTCTTTACTTCCCGCGCCCGGTTTCTCAGCGGTCCGGGCCGTCGACCCTGCCGCCCGCATGTCGGTCTGTGTCCGCGCGGCCAGCATGCCCGGTTGGGGTCCGTCCGGCAGTCGCCCCGGCGCTCGGCAGCCAGCGCGACCGTGATCCGGATGGCAGGGTGCCGCGATGATCGCTGAACCAGATCGCGTGCTCGACCGAGCCCTGGCCTATGCCCGCCACGGGTGGCCGGTCTTCCCATGCGTGCCCGGCGGCAAGGAGCCTGCGACCCGGCACGGGTTCCGGGACGCCAGCACAGACCCCGGCCAGATCAGGCACTGGTGGAACCGGCTGCCCGGCGCCAACGTGGCCATCGCCACCGGCTCGCCCGGACCCGACGTGCTGGACGTCGACCAGCACGGCCCGCCGGGAACGGCTTCCCTGCCTATCACCGGCTCACGGCCGCCGGCCTGCTAGCCGGCACGAGTGCAGTCGTCGCCACGCCGCGCGGTGGCCTGCACTGCTATTTCGCCGGCAGCGGGCAGGCGTCCGCGCGGCTGCCGCGCCAGCACCTGGACTTCCGCGCGGCCGGCGGGTACGTGCTCGCACCGCCGTCCCAGGTACACGGCAAGTCCGCAGCGGTGAGCGACCCGGCTGCCTGGACTGGCCGACAGTGACCAGGCTGCTGGAACCCGGCCGCGACAGGCAGCTGCGATCGCGGCTGGCCGGGCCGGTGGATGCGAGCCGGCTGCCCGCGTGGGTGGCGCGGCTCGGGGAGGGGAACCGCAACTGCGGCCTGTTCTGGGCCGCTTGCCGGGTCATCGAAGCCGGGCAGGCATGCCTGCTCGACGACCTGGCCGAGGCTGCGGTCACGACCGGCCTGCCTGACCGGGAGATCGCCCGGACGATCGCGTCAGCCCGCCGCCGTGCCGAGCCGGCCGGCGCGCGCCAGCCTCGACGCGAACAGGCGTAAGCCGCAGCGACCCGAGCTGCGGCACCGGCCCGCGGGCAACGGCCGCGGAGTTTACGCACCTGATCGAAACGATCGTAAAAGCGTGCGTGGCGGCCCCGGCTCGTCTCGCGCCGGATTGCGATCGCGGCATCAGCCAGGTGCAGGCCGGATCGGCGAGAGCGTCATCGGCAAGCGGCTCAGGGAGGGCGTAGCGCAGCGCGGCTGTGAACCGGGTGGCCTGCGCACGGCGGGTCAGGTCGTACCAGATGGGGCCGAGGATGCCGAGGTGGTCGGCGTTGGACAGCTCTGCGCGCAGGGTCTCGGTCGCGGACAGGGCGGCTCCGTCCTTGCGCAGCACGTCGGCGAGCGCTGCTATCTCGTCCCGGCCTGGCTCGGCGTCGCCGGTGCCGGGTCCGTGTTCTGGGGCGGAAGCCGGGGTGGCGGGCACGGGGCGGAGGCCTGCATGTTCCCGGGCGAGCTGGCGGGCACGGGTGCTGGCGGAGTGGCGCCATCCCTGGCCACGCAGCGATTCGACACCAGCTGATGCTTGTGTCGCGAGCGGATCGGCGCGCGGAACGGTGCAGTTGCTGGACTGGGTGTGCGGGGTGACCGCAGACGGGCCGTTGACGGGTGAGCGGGCCGGGCTTGGGCGGCCGTCGCTGTATCAGGTTTCGCTTGAGGTGCGGTCGGCGATGGCGGGCGTGGTGGAGGCGAGGGAGACAGACAACTTCATCATCGCTGTGCGCATCGAGGCGATGATGGACACGTTTGCGTGGCTGGCGGGCTGGAGTCCGGTGCCGCCGGTCGATCGGCATGGGCATGTGATGGCCGAGGAGTGTGCCGAGCGCGACGTGGCGTGTGGCTGCGATGAGGCGGGTCGCTGCTTGCTGGCTCATTGTCCGGCGTGTTGCCGGGTGCCGTGTGTGCATGGGTTCGGCCAGGATGGCGCGAGCTGACTCGTGCCGGTTACCGTCGCGGCCGGCGGCATGTTCGTGAACCGAAGCGGTGGGCTCGGCCGGCGTGCCAGGGCGGGATGCGGGGGGTGGCGCCATGACGATCGCGTGCCCGGCGGCGCTGGTGCTGCGTTTGCTGGCCGGGTGCGGCGGCGATCGGCGCTGCCAGGCAGTCGGCCGCGAGCTCCGGGTGAATTGCCCTGACTGAATGGAAGGTGCGGCTGATCAGGATCGGGTTGGTTATCAATGGCGCGGGTGCGAAGTACCGCCGGTATCGGGCTGGAATCTGCCCGGTGAGGGCCCAGGAGAGCAGTTCGCGGAACGCCTGTTCCCCGGTGATCGGGTCGGCGAGAAGGCAGCTGATGTCCTCGTCCTCGTCCATCGCGGTCATGATGAGATCGCACCAGACGGCAGCGGCCAGGTCCGTGACCAGGTGCTGGTCGGCGCCGCAGTTGCCGAGGGCTGTTTCCAGCCGCTGGATGTCTGGGGCGGGTACGGCGGATAGCGGGGATGATCCGTTCTCCCATGCTCGGATGGTGTTCCTGGTGACGCCGGCGGCGGCAGCGAGGGTGTTCTTAGTGACGTCGGCTGACAGGCGGGCGGCTTGCAGGACCGCGCCGGCGATTGCTCCAGGGCGGGAGAGGGTTGAGTGGCGGCGGTGGCTGGCATCTTCTGCGCCAGGCGCGCGGGTCATGCCGGCCTCCGGCCATGCGCGGTCGGCTCGGACATGACCGGGTTGTCGTCGCCGGGTAGGGCGCGCGCTGGTCCGTCGATTGCCTGAGGTTGTGAGCCGGCTAGGTGGGCACCGTTGGCCCGGCGGGGTGCGTTATGCCGAATCGGTCTTTGCCATAAGTAGGCGTCATCGGGTGGGCAGACGCGCAGGCCCGTGAGGCTGCGGACGGTGCGGGTGATCCGGGTCGGCGCCTGGTGCGGCAGCTCGCCGCGGCGATCTTCTATTCGGACGCAGAGCACCACGAGCGCGAGCCCGCCGGCGAGCGCGAGCGTGAGGAGCGCCGCTGCGAGAAAGACGATGATGATCATTGGGGGGTCTCCGTTGCTGAATTGCGCATTTCCTGGCGCACTCATAGAACGCCGGGAAAGGCTTGCCGAGCCGGTCTGCGGACTAGCCCCGCACTAGTCCGTTCGGTAGTCCGCCTGGCGTGCGGTCGGAGTCCTTGCTTAGGCTCGACGCGAGAGCTCATCCGGCTGAAGAAGGATGCGATTCGCGATGACAGGCACGCGGCCGCGGCTGAAGGCTTTACGCGAGGAACGGGGCTGGACCCAGCAGGACGTGGCTGACCAGGTCTCGCGGCTGGCGTAGCTGCGCCGGCACGAGCATGTCGGCATCAACGCTGACATGGTCGCCAAGTGGGAGCGGGGCGAGAAACGTCCGAGCCCGCTCTACCGGGAGCTGTTGTGCTTGCTGTTTGCGACGGATGCGCAGTCGCTCGGCATCGGCGGGCCTGCAAAGGCCGAGACCGGTGTTCACGCCGAGGCCGATGACAGCTCGCTGATCGAGATGCTTGGGGGTGCTGCTTCGCTGCTTGACCAGCTCGGTGCCGCTGGGCTGATCTTGCAGCCGCGGATGTTCGACGTGTGGAAGGACGAACTCATGCAGCGCCGTGCCCTGCTCAAGCTGATGGGGCTCGCGACGACAGCGGGCATGGTGTCCGCGGTCGACGAGGACCGCACTCGATCCGGCAAGGTAACACCGCAAACCCTGCAAGACCTTGATCACCTCGCTGACCGGTATCAGGCGCTGTACCACTCCACAGCGCCTGCGGTGCTGCTGACACCGGTCGTGGCGCACCTTGAGACGCTGCGCGACTTCCTGCGTCAGGGCGTCGCCGTGCCGATGCGCCGCAAGCTGTTCGCGAACCGGGCACGTGTGGCCACCCTGGCCGGGCGGCTAGCCTTCTTCGATCTGAAGGACTCGCTGGCCGCTCGCGGCTACTACAACCTGGCCCTGGAATCGGCGAGGGAGGCGGGGGACCACCTGCAGGCCGCTGCGGCACTTGGTCATGTAGCGTTTATCCCGGCGGCGGACTTCGGTTACAGCGCGCTGGACTATCTCCGCGCCGCCTCTCATCAGGCCGGGAAGCATCCAGATGGCCGGATTGCTTCGTGGCTGTCGGCGGTCGAGTCGGAGATCCAGGCCAACGCGGGCTCGCATGCGCAGGCCCTCGGCGCGACCGACCGGGCGCGCGAGAAGCTGGCGAGCCCGGGCTTGATTGCGGACTTGCCGTGGTTCGACTATTACGATTCGACCCGGCTGTCTGGCTTCGCCGGCTATGCGCTGCTGCGCGACGGCCAGCATGAGGCGTGTCCCGTGCGGCGCTGACTGACGCGGCGGCGCATCTGCCCCGTGCGGCTGTCAAGCAGCGGGCCGTCTTTCTGGCCGACATCGCGGCCGCGGAGCTGGCCGGCGGGGATGTGGACCGTGCCTGCGCGACGGCGGGTGATGCCGTGGATCAGCTTCGGCGGGCTGGTTACGCGGTCGGCGTCGGGCGGTTGCGGGCGTTCCGGCGCGCGGTCGAGCCGTGGTCCGATTCGACTCCGGTGCGGGCGCTGGATGAGCAGCTCGCGGTGCTGTGACGAGGGAAGGGAGGCGAGCTGGTAGTGCCGGTACGCGCTGTCTGGTTCGACGTCGGCGAGACGCTGATCGATGAGAGCCGCGAGTACGGGACGTGGGCTGACTGGCTCGGGGTGCCGCGGCACACGTTCTCTGCCATGTTCGGTGCCGTCATCGCCCACGGCGGGGATTACCGCGAGGTGTTCCAGCATTTCCGGCCGGGCTTTGACCTGGAGAAGGAACGCCAGGCGCGCCTGGACGCCGGTATCGGCGAGTTCCTGAACGGCCACGACCTGTACCCCGATGCGCGGCCGTGCCTGCAGGCAATGCGGGAGGGCGGGTACTTCGTGGGCGTGGCGGGCAATCAGACCGCCCGGGCCGGGCGGTTCCTGCGCGAGCTGAACCTTCCCTGCGATCTGCTGGCCACCTCCGATGAGTGGGGCGCGGCCAAGCCGGACACGGCGTTCTTCGACAAGCTCGTGGCGGTGTCTGGTCATGACCGGCATGAGATCGCCTACGTCGGCGACCGGCTCGATAACGACATCGTGCCTGCCGCGCGCGCTGGGCTGTTCACCATCTGGGTGCGGCGAGGGCCGTGGGGGTACGTTCTGCGGCCCAGAAATCCGCTACTGGCCGGCAAGCTCCCTGAGGACGCGCCGTCCCTGACCGTAGCGACGCTCAGCGATCTGGTCACTGAACTCAACGCTGACCGGATAGCAGGCACCGGTCAAGATCGCCGGAGCATGTAGTTGGCGGCCGGGTACTGCCCGGTTATGCCTGCATTGTCGTGGCCGGTCGGGCGGGTTGGTGAGAAGCGGCTAGCTCAGGCGGGACGCGTGTGCCGTGCCTGGCGGGTCGTAGGGCGGGGCGATGAGCCCGGCGAGGGTCAGGACGAGTTCGATCTCGCCGATCCGGCGGGGTCCGAGATGCCGGACGTGCTTGAGCTGGCGGCGCAGGTACATCTGGACCACATCGCCAACGGTGACCGGTCGTTTGAGCAGCCACGGCAGCTCGTGCCGCAACGGGCCGAACGCCATGGCCGAGAGCTGGGGCGCTAAGCAGTCCAGCGGACAGCCTGCCGTGATCACGTGGTCATCGCCGCACCCGTCGTGATCGCGCGGGCGGTCATCTTCGGCGCTCAAGGCTCGCTCCTGGGTCTGGGCTGGCTCCCTTGGTTAGTGCTCACGGCCGGTGTCTTGCTCACGCTGAACGCCGAAGAACGGTGATCGCAGGATCAGGCGAGCCGACAGCATCAGGACCAGGCCGACGCTGATGACCGCTGCGAGGGACCAGACCTGGGGTGCGGGGGCGGAGCGCACCGAGCGCGCGACGACCCAGCCGAGGAAAGCGATGGCGGCGAGCGGGAGCAGGCCGAGTGTCAGCGCGTCCCAGGGGTTGCGCAGGATCCGGCGCCGGTAGTAGACGATGGCGGCGAGGGCGGTGAGCATGTAGAACGCGGCGTAGAGCAGGCCGGTAATGTCGATCACGTCGTTGAAGGCGTTCTGCACCGAGCTGGTGAGCAGGTACAGCCAGGTGAGCCCGATCAGGACCAGGCCTGCCAGCAGGCTGGCGGCGACCGGGGTCGCGAACCGGGGAGAGACCTTGCTGAGGAACTCCGGCAGCACCTGCCGGCTGGCCATCCCGTAGATGATGCGGGCAGTCAGCACGATGCCCGCACCGGTGGCCGCGATTACCGATAGCGCCAGCGCGAGTGCCATTATCTTGGCCGCTGCGCTGCCGCCGAGCACGCTGGCGACGTAGACCAGCGCCGCGGGCCCGTGTGCTTGCAGCCTGGCCGGGGAGACCACGCCCTGCTGGGTTGGTCCGCCGGTGCCTGACTTCTTCGTTGACGTAGATGGTGCCGTCCCAGCCGGTGTAGATGAACACGGCGAGCAGGAACCCGGCCGCCAGGCTGCCGTGCCCGCCGATCCCGGACAGGGTGAACCAGCTCCTGGTCACCGGGAACGTGTCCGGATTGTGGCGGAGCACCACGACCAGGCCGGCGATCGCGAAGCCGATCAGGATCAGGTACTCGGCTAATCCCATGCCCACCTGGGTGCGTGCGGTGATCCTGATCCCGGCTACGGCGATCAGCAGCATCGCGACGGCCACGCCGGTTGCGATGACCAGATCCGGCCACGGGCTCGCCGAGCTTCTGCCCGCCACGGCGAGCACTGCGGGGCCGAGTACGATGACCGGGCTGAGCGTCCCGATCAGCGTGCCGGCGACCATCAGCCAGCCGGTCAGGAACCCGAGATACGGGCTGATCGTGCGGCCGGCCCATTCAAACGAAGCGCCGCAGCTGGCGTTCCATAGGTTCAGCCGGCGGTACGCGTTGGCGATGATCAGCATCGGGATCGCGGTCAGGACCAGGACCGGCCCGCCGGCGTACGCGGTCGCAGCCGCCAGCGCGGCCAGAGTCAGCCCGACCGATACGGCGGGCCCGGACGTGGCCATCCCGATGACCGTGTCCTGCGCCACTCCGATCGCGTCAGGCTCCAGCCGGGCAAGGGGGACGGGTGCGAGGCCTGAGACTGCGGCCTGGTGGTCGGTCATTGGTTTCTCCCGCGAGGATGGGTGGTTCCGGTCTTGGTGGCGGTATCCGGGCCGTGGCCGGGCTAGCCGTCTGTGCTTGCGGCCAGCTGGCGTCGCTAACGGCTGCCGGAAGGTTCCAGCGAAGCTCGAAGTAGACGCAGCGGCCGTATTCGCTGCCGTGCTGGCCCCACCGATGAGCGAGGAGGGCGACGATCTCCAGGCCACGGCCATACTCGGAGCAGTCATCCACGAGCTGAAGTTCCGGTCTGGTGGCCGAGCCGTCGTCGTGGACCTCGATCCGCAGCGAACTGGGTCCGTAATAGACGGTCACTTCGAATGTGCCGCCGTTTCCCGAAGCGGAGTGCTGCACCGCGTTCGTGCACAGCTCAGAGGTGAGCAGGACCGCCTCATCGAGCAGGGGGCAGTATCTGATCACGCCGCTGACGAACGCCCGTGCAGCGGCGACCTGATCCGGCCGGCCCGGGAACCTGCGCCTGACGGGCTGCGTCACTGAGCGGTTCCGCTCGGCTCGATCAGGGCGAGGTAGGCGAAGCTCGCCGTGATCGGGTCGCCGCAGGCGGCTTGGAGCAATGCCTGGGCCAGTTCCTCGCCGGCATCCTCGCTGAGCCACCTGGCTGCGGCGTCGACGACAGCGATGCGCTGGACGGGGGTGATGCGCTCGTCCCGGTCGCGCAGGATGGCGACGGCCGCGAGTCGTTGCGCCGCCGACGGGGTGTCCGGGCGGCCGCGGGGACAGCGAGCGGCTCCGGGATCGCCGAGTGCGGCAGCTCCGGCTTCGAGAGTCCAGGCCAGCGCGCGTTCGGATTGCTCGGTGGAGCTGAGTGTCGCGAACAGCAGCGCGGCGCGGGTCCACTCGTCCAGGACGTGGGCGAGGGTGTGCGCGCGGGCGGGGGTCATCCGCAGCAGCACGGCCGGGACCTGATTGCCGGATTCCGGGTCCGCGACCGTGCTGCCGTCGGCTTCGACGACCTCGCCGTTATCAAGCTCCGCCCGGAACTGGTCCGGGCGCGGATCGGTAGGGTTCGCCATGGGTCTTCGCCCTTCTTGGCAAGGGTGAGGATCAAGGCTCGGGTCGGTGTTGGCGCACTGGCCCGGGCCGCCTGATGATCAATACTCCTGGTACCTGCTGGCCGGCCGGAAGGTCCGCTAGCCAGTCTTGTTGCGGTTCGGATCGCTAGTCTGCTGGCTAGTCCCGGCAGGCCCTTTTGTCCGTTTCTGGCTCCCTTCTGGCTTGTTCTGCGATGTGCCTGGCGGATGTCAGTAGGGCCCAGGCGTCGAGTTGCGGCCGGGGAATGGCCCTTGCGGTGGCGGCGGGCGGAGGTTGCCGGGCGCATGCTGGCAGCTGGCGGCGGCGTGCGCCATCTGGTCGGCGGCGGCCGGGAGGATCCGGGTCTGCCATTCGGCCTGTGCGGCGAGGGTGCTGGCGGAGCGTGCGGGCTCCAGGTACAGGACGGACCACAGTTCGCTGAGCCAGTCCAGGGTGTACAGGCACAGCGGGTGGAGCTGCCAGCACGGCGGGAGCGTCGCGGCGAGGTGGCCGTAGCCGGGCCGGTAGATCTGCTCGACCCAGGCGCGCAGCCGGTCGATGGCCGGTTCTCGTTCGGCATCGGTCAGGTGCCACCAGCGGGGGGCTGGGACCGGCTGGTAGGACAGCCTGCCTTGTTCGCTGCCAGCTCTGAGGTCGGCGAGCTGGCGGGTCAGGGATGCGACCTCGCGGTCGAGCCCGTCGAGCGCGTTCACCACCGACGCATGTCGGCCGAGGATGCTGACGATGGTGTCGATACGCGTGCTGGTGGCGTCCGCCCGCTCACCGAGGCGCCCGAGCTGGCTGGTGGTGTCTTCGTGGTGCCGGGCTTCGCGGTCATCGAGGCCGGTGAGCCGCTCGGCGTGCTCGGCGAGCTGGATGAGGGCGGCGGCCAGGACGTCGTCGCCGGTTCCGCTGGTCATGCCGCTGGCCCTGCTTCCTCATCCCAGGGGCCGGTGTCCCACTGGTCGCTGGCCTGTTCCCATGGGTACAGGGTGCCCGGGTATGCACGGCCGGGGCCGTCAGCTCTTGGCCATGGACCGGTGTGCCCGGTTGCGGGCGGCCAGGGGTTCTGCTGAACCTGCCGGGGTTCAGGCTCGGAGGCAGGGACCGGCATGGCGGTGGCCTCGCCGAGGCGGCGGGCGCAGCGGTACAGGGGGTCGTTCCAGGCCATGGGGAGCCTGGCGATGACGGGGGAGCAGCCGCCGCGGATGACCAGGGCGCGGGTGGTGGGGAGCTGTCGGATCATGTCGGGGGTCATGACGGGGTAGCGGCTGGTCCAGTCCTGGCCGTGTTCGCGCATGGCGGCGGTGCCGCACAGCAGGGACGCGGTTTCCAGGGCGCCGGGGTCGCTGATGCCTGGGAGCCAGATCTTGGCGCCGGAGGTGTCGAGGATGACGCGGGCTCCGTCGGCGCCCCAGCGGGCGCGGAGCTGGGCTTCGCCGTGGGCGACGGTGATGATCTGGATGCCCTTGCCGCCGGAGTCTGCGAGCAAAGAAGGGACCGCGATCGGGCAGATTTGGGTGACCTCATCGAGGGCCAGGAGAAGTGGCGGGTCGAGCCGGCCGGCGGGCATCCGGCTGCCGGTCAGGGCGGCGATGAAATGGATTTCGTTGGCCAGGCAGGCGAACAGGGGGGCGACGGGGGAGTCCTGGCCGCGGGTTTCGGTGATCAGGTACAGCGTCCCGGCCTGGTGCAGGAAGGCGTCGATGTCCAGGGACTGGCCGGGGGCGGGGGTGACGGAGGCGGCGAGGGCGGGGTCGGCGAGGAACGCCAGCGCGCGGCTCATGGTCATCCTGATCGTCTGGGCGGTGCGGTTGGCCTGGCCGCGCAGTTCGGCGAGCTGGCTGGCCCACTGCCAGCCGGTGTCTGTGCCGCTGCTGGCCAGGATGGTCTCGGCGTCGGTGCTGCCCATGCC
>WNFX01014700.1_pt1 | contig 10672 bp, 12 predicted proteins | sample 5400111 | NCBI WGS metagenome assembly WNFX01 (sample SAMN13153363, study PRJNA577476) | soil metagenome | isolation source: 40 cm soil or saprolite under grassland replicate 1 | place: USA:California | collected 2016-06-15 | reverse complement strand
AAAAACTCAATGTTGGCCGCGACACCCTGATGCATCTGGTGGCCATGGGTCTCGGCGTCAGCCTTACCAGCGAAGCGACGATCGCGACGCCCTTTCCAAGGGTGGTGTTCCGACCAATGGCGGGAGATGATGAACTGATCCAGTTCAGTGCGGCATGGTTGCCGCACAATGACAATCCAGCGCTTCGTCGATTTCTGAGCCTGGCCCGCACCCTTGCGAAAGAGCGGCGCCGGCATCATGGAGCCGGCCCAACTTCGCTCGGTTCGGCCGTAATCGGAGGGCTTCTCCTGTCCTTTGCTTCTGCCGGCGCACTCGCGAGAAGGCTTAGTCTGTCGACATGAACGGGCGAGCATCGGCAGGACGAGGCTGGCGGCAACTTTGTCACTGGTCTGCACGCGAGCGCGCGGCATCGAAGACGAGGCGGCGCGGTGCAAGCCGCCGCCAGCTCTATGTCACAGAGTCGGCTTTGGCCGGAGCGATGCGGCACGATTTGATTGTTCGGGCTCCAGTTTTGCTCGCCGCGACCGGGCAAATGCTCGGTCTGTCGACATGAAGCGCGCCAGCATCGGCGCGACGAGCTTGGCGGGCTCGATGGTCTGACCTGTTTCTCGACCAAGCACCTTGGCGTAGGCAATCAGATCGCGATTGACCTGGGCTGGGAGCTCGATCGAAAGCTTCACCGGCCTGTCGTCGAGGATCGTTCCGAGCTTCAGCTTGGGCACGGCAGGTTTTTCTCCTGTCTGATTTAATCCTGTACGGTTCTCACGCTGCGGCGACCTCCCTCCGCCCGATTGATACCTGGAGGGTGTCAGTCCAAACACCGGCCCGACCGCCTTGGAGTTCCTGAAGCGGGCCGGCACATCGACGGTGGCGCGATAGGTCAGCGCGACCACGGGACCGACACCAGGAACCGTCATCAAACGCCGGCACACGTCATCGTCCCGGACGATGGCCAGCAAGCGGCGATGCAGCATACCGACCTGTTCACGAAGCGCCCGCCGGACAACGAGCAACGGCTCGACCAGCACGGCCACATCGGAGAGGTTTGGACGCCAGTTCAGGTCTCTGACATTCTTCGCCGGGCTGGATGAAATCGGCCCTCCGTCAAAATCCCATCGAGTACGCTTATGCCGCGTAAGGGCACAGTATGACGGACCGGAAGTCCCCGCTGATTGTGGGTCAGACCCTCATTGGTCCGCTTTTCAACGAGCCGATGCGCGTTGAAACCGTGCAGCCTAACGGCGCGGCGAGTTGGATCGTGGGCCTCGTGGGGACGAACTCCGAGCGTTTCCGCAAGGTGACGATGACTGCTGAGGACCTGATGCGCCTTAGGGTCCTCGATCCGCAGCACTCCTTCACCGGCGATGGTCGATTGCTCCGCCTCGGGCTTCAATCTTATGCCCTCGGCATCGCCTATGAGTTCGATCCGTATTTCGGCCTCTCGCTCTTACGCCATCATGCGGAGGGCATGACCCTACTGCGGAGAGAACAGTGGACCCGGCAAGGAACGTTATGGAGAGCTTGACACCCAAACCCGGAATTAGAGAACAGTATCGACCCGCTGCGGACATAGGCCCGATCCCGATCCCGCAGTGTAGCAACGCACGCCAAATTGCAGCTCGGATTAGCGCAAGCCGGAGAAAGAAACCACAAGATCGCGCAAGCGCTTCTCGGAGGCGGTAAACACATCTACTTCCAACATCACTAGATTCTGCTGACACCGCGCTCAATAGCGCAACCGGAAAGCCGCTCTGGGAGCTCCCACTGAATAGTCAACCCGGCGGTTCCCGGTGACCTATATGGCGGACGGAAAGCAGTACTTGGCAGGCGCAAGCAAGAGTCGGGTGACAGCACGTCGTTTTTTCCGCGTGATGAAAGGACCCGAACGACAAGGACTACGTCACCACGCCGTCATGCTACGCGCCTAGCTGTTCGGTATTTCGGCAACCACGCATAATGGAGACTGCGATGATCTGGACCACCCCGACGCTCCTCGAGATCTGCATCGGCCTTGAGATCAACGGCTATCTGCCGGCCGAACTCTAATCTCTCCTCCTCTTCCCGTTTTATGGGCCTGGGCGCTACGGCGGCCGGCGGCGGCTATTACTGCGCTGTCGGCACTGGAGTTTAAATGCGGCGTGCTATGGGCGACGTGCGACGCGTTGCAACACGTCCCCGGCGCAAGAATGACATAGGCCAACAGATGAAGGCCGCCTGTTCCAACCAGAGCGGACACCGCCTTTGGACAGACAGCGGGCCGCGCCTCACTGGCCCGCGGATGTCACGTGCTGGTCTGCGGATGTCACGCGCCAGACGGTGTTCCCGACGTCATCGGCGATCAGGAGGGCGCCGGTTTTGTCGACTGCCAGCCCGACCGGCCGGCCGCGCGCTTCGCCGTTCGCATTGAGGAATCCCGTGACGACATCCTCGGCCTTGCCGTTCGGACGCCCGCCGCTGAACGGCACGAAGACGACCTTGTAGCCGTTGAACCGGTAGCGGTCCCAGCTGCCATGCTCGCCGACGAAGGCACCGCCGCGGTATTTCTGGGGAAGGCCGTCCGCCGTATAGAAGGCGAGCCCCAGAGGGGCGACATGGGAGCTCAGCGCGTAATCGGGAACGATCGCCTTCTCGACCAGATCCGGACGCTGCGGCTGGACGCGCGGGTCGAGATGCTGTCCCCAATAGCTGTAAGGCCAGCCATAGAAGCCGCCGTCCTTCACCGAGGTCATGTAATCGGGCACGAGGTTGGGGCCGACCTCGTCCCGTTCGTTGACGACGGTCCACAGCGCGCCGCTTTCCGGCTCGAAGGTCAAGCCGTTGGGGTTGCGCAGGCCGCTCGCGAAGATGCGCCAGCGGCCGGTTGCCCGCTCGACCTCCCAGATGGCGGCGCGGTTCATCTCCGCCCCCATGCCGTTTTCGGTGATGTTGCTGTTGGAGCCGACGCCGACGTAAAGGAGCGAGCCGTCCGGGCTTGCCACCAGGCTCTTGGTCCAGTGGTGGTCGATGGGGCCCCCGGGAAGCGGCGTCAGCACGGTGCCGGGCGCGGTGATCTTCGTATCGCCCGTCGTGTAGGGATAGCGAACGATCGCATCGGTATTGGCGACATAGATGTCGTTGCCGACCAGCGCCACGCCGAAGGGCGAGTTGAGGTGATCGAGGAAGACGCTTTGCGTCTCAGGCTTGCCGTCGCCGTCAGCGTCGCGCAGCAGCGTTATGCGGTTGCTCGGCCCGGTGTCGCCGCCCGAAGTGACCCAGGACTCAATCCAGCGCATGACCAGATCCTTCGGGCGGTGGATCGGATCGGGCCAGGGCTGCCTCGATTGGACCACCAGGACGTCGCCGTTGGGGAGAACGTCGACCGAGCGCGGATGCTGGAGGCCGGTCGCCAGCGCCTCGATCTTCAGACCGTCCGCGACGGTGGGCTTTTCGCCCTCCTTCCAGCCGACGACCCGCGCAAGATGCATCGGCGGGAACAGATATTGCTGAAGCGGGGGCAGGTTCGGGTTTGGCCCGATTTGACTTGCGACATCGAACGACGGCTCCTCGCTGCAGGCCGCAAGGGTGAGCGCGGTGGCGCAGGCCAGGGCCGCGCGCACGCGTTTTCCGGCAAGTGCTTTAGCCATGAGCGACAACTCCCACGCGGTGGCGGTAGACCAGGGACCAGCCCATCCAGCCGGTGAACAGAAGGATCAGCACGACGAGCGCCGAAAGAGTCAGGCCCCAGGGAACCACCGAGGTCCAGGCGTCGTGCGTGTGCACCAGCATGTTGAGCGTCGCCAGGACCAGCGCCACGGCATTACCGATGACATGCGGCCATGCCGGCGCCTGTTCGCGGATCAGCCGGTCGCCCAGGAAATCGATCAACCCGGCGAGCGCGGCGAGCCAACCCATGATGACGCCGACGGTCACCAGCCATGCGGAGAAGTCGGCCCACATCATGTCCGCGGTCCGCCAATAGGTCAGGTCGGTTAGAAGCGTGCCGACGAAGCAGACGATCGGGAAAGGCACGAGTATCGGATGGATCGGATGCTTGGCGATCCGAGCCGTCGAACGGGGGTTTTCAGGAGCCATCGGGAGTCTCCTTTCCTCAATGGTCAAGCGTTGGCTTGTCGGGGTTGTCGAACCAGTCCTGGGAACGGAGTGTTGCTGGTTTCTGGTCAGGGACCTTCCTGAACATGGGGTTCTCGTTGGCTCGTCGCAGGTTGCAGCGGGTCTGGCTTAATTGCTCGTAGTTGAGCAACCCGCGGCCGAGCCGAGTATCAGGAACCGTCTGTTCGTCGCGTGCATGACTTTCTCTTTACCGTCGTGTCAGGACATTCGATCTCATTGCGCCGAACATAACGCCGTCGCCGTGACGCATACGATCGGAGCGATCTCAGTCGACCTTCGTGCGCTAGGACAGGGATTCCTCCAGCGGCCGGCATCAAGCCGCCGTAGGCGTGGGCGCGTTCTGCTCGATGAAGTTCTGCCGCTTCAGCTCGGCCCAAAACTCCGGCGGGATTGTCGCCTGCATGGAACTCACATTGGCGAGGACTTGCGCCTCGGTATGCGCGCCGACGATCAGCGCGGCGGCGACGTCGGGCGCCGCAGAGAACTGGAGCGCAGCCGTTCGCAGATCGGCGCCGAACTGAGCCGCCACAGCGCGCAGCCTCTCTCGCTTCTCGATGTACTGGTGGGGGATGTTCCAGGACGTCTTGCCGTAGTTGTAGCGCGGGCTGCCGGAGATGAAGCCGGCGTTGAGCGCGGTGCCGATCACGAACTTTACGTTGCGCTGGCGCGCCACGGGAAAGATGTTCTTGAGCGCGTTCGCATGGTCGATCAGCGAATATTGCGAGGCGAGCAGACACACGTCCGGATCGGCCTCCTGCATGACTCGAAGGATGGGCTCGGGTGCGTTCACGCCGATGCCCCAGCCCTTGATGATCCCCTCCTCCCGCATCTTCGACAAGGCGGGGAAGGCGCCCTCGAGCGCAATCTCGAACTGCTCCTGCCAGGAGGTTGGCAGTAGTTTGTTGTCTGGCGAGAGGTCGTGCACGAATGCGATGTCAAGCCGACTGACACCCATGCGTTGCAAGCTGTCCTCGATCGAACGCCGCACGCCGTCCGCCGTGTAGTCGAATATGACGTTGTTGGGAGACGGGGAGAACGGAAAGTTGGCCTTAGCGTCGTTGTGCGGAGACGCCTTGAGCAGCTTGCCCACCTTGGAGGACAGGACGTACTCGTCGCGGTTCTTATTGTGGAGGAAGTTGCCGTACCGCCTTTCCGCGAGCCCTAGGCCGTACCACGGTGCCACGTCGTAATAGCGCACGCCGGCGTTCCAGGCGGCCTCGAGGGTATGGTACGCATCCTCATCACTGACAACTTCGAACTCGTTGCCCAAGGGCACACCGCCAAGACCAAACTTAACCGGCGGCACGGAGCGCCCGGCCCGTCCGCCAGCTTGGGACATATCGGCGGGCGCCGCCGAGGTGCCGCCCGAAAAGACGCCGCTGGCTGCCACTGCCGAGCCGGCCGCAGCGATGCCAAGGAAATCCCGTCTGGATGTCGTCATGGTTTCAGACACTCGCTCAGCCCTTCCAATGGGAGCCGCGGATCACGCTGCAGAAATTTCCCCGCACGAAGTGGGGATCCTTGTCGGCCAGAACATCGGCCTTCACATTGCCGAACGTAGTTTCCGGCTTGTGTTTGATCCCGATGTAGAAGGCCTGGATGATGTCTTCTTTGAAACGAGGCGTGCGAGGATAGGTGGCAACCACCGCCTCGCGTTGCGCGTCCGGGAACTCGTCAAAGCCGATGCCCAGCACGTCCATCTCGACGCCCGCAGTGACAAGGGCGATAACCGGGTGCATGTGCACCGGAATGCCCGGCGTCGTGTGCAGTGCGATCGCGGTCCAGACGAGATCTATGTCGCTTTGCGCGATTTTATGGGCCTTCAGGAAGTCGCGCGCGGCATTCGCGCCGTCGACCTCGAAGCGCTCGGTTTGGCTGCTGTGCTCGCGTGTCAAGCCCATGTCGTGGAACATTGCGCCCGCGTAGAGCAACTCCCGATCAAACCGTAGGCCGCGCCGCAGGCCAGTCAGCGCTCCGAAATAATAAACCCGACTCGAATGGTTGAAGAGCAGCTCCGGCTCGGTATCACGGACTAGCTCGGTGATTTGTTTGCACAGCTTGGTGTCGGGGATGCCGATCGCTTCGATCACTGCCATGATAACAAGCCTTTCCGTGGCGATCTTGGATGGGCGCCCGTCGGCGGATCCCGCGATGAAGATAGTTGCTCGCGCGATTCCGGCTTGGCAGGAATTGCGGTGAGTTAGGTGGCGTTGCCTTTTCTTTGCGCGATACACTGACGATCCTAGTTGCCATGACGACGAAGAGGGGGCCGGGCCGGCGGCACTGCGCCTCTGTCTTTCGGGAAAACGGAAGAGCGCTAATATTCACGCCGGGCGGAGGCGCCCGCGCGCTAGCCGCTTAGACCTCAAAATTTGGCTTAACACACGCTCAGCCACCAACGAAAATAAATCCAGGAGTCGCAACACGATCAGTGCCGTAATGCCAAAGCCACCCTGGCCTCGTATCCCTGCAGCAATGCGATCAGCAACGTCACGACAGAAAAGCCCGCAACCGAGATCAGCGTCGTCTGTCGGCGTCCCAATGAGTCGCCAAAGTATCCGAAGATGAGAGCGCCGAGCGGCCGCACCAGAGTCGCGCGGGAGACCCGGGCTTCCGCGGCAAGCGCGTCGAGCGTCCAGGCCCGCGCGGGCGCCATCAACATGGCTGTCACGGCACGGGCCGACGGCGGCGCGACCAGAAGCTTCATGAGATTATTGGAACAAGCCCCGAGCGCTGAGCCTCGGTCGAGCCGATGGCTCCTGGGATCCGATTGTGGTACGCTTGCAGGAAAACTGGCGGATGCGTCGCCCACTGATCTCTGATCAAAATTGGGGCGATCCCGATGGTCGTTACCGGAATATACGATCCGTATCTCGTCGTTCTTTCCATTCTGGTGGCCGTCTTCGCGTCTTACACGGCCCTCGATCTCGGCGGGCACGTGGCGGACGCCCGGGGACTTGCGCGTCGCGTGTGGCTGGTGGCGGCTGCGATCACAATGGGAGGCGGAATATGGTCGATGCACTTCGTCGCCATGCTCGCCTTCATCATGCCGATCCCGATGTCCTACGACATCGGATTAACAACCCTTTCGCTCATCGTGGCGGTCTTCGTAACCGGCGTCGGCTTTTACGTCATTAGCCGCAAGAGCACATCGCCGCTTGGCCTCGTTTTCAGCGGCATCTTTATGGGACTTGGCATTGTCACCATGCATTACACCGGCATGGCGGCCATGCGGGGGCCTGCCGAGCTTAGCTACGATCGCCTATACGTTGCGCTCTCCCTGGTCATAGCGATCGGCGCGTCGACAGCGGCACTATGGCTGGCATTCCGAACCACGGATCTTGGGCAAAAGCTCGTTGCCGCCGCCGTCATGGGTCTGGCCATTTCCGGTATGCACTACACGGCGATGCGAGGTACCATCTGTACCGCTCTCGGCCAGCCTTACGAGGCCCAAGGAAGCGCAAGTCTCGATCAAACCACTCTGGCACTGGCGGTTGCCGGCATTACGTTCGCCATTCTGGCCTTCGCATCGATCGTCTCCGTGTCAGAGCGGAAGCGCGCCGAAGAAGCGCTGCATAGGGCGCGGGCGGATCTCGCACACATCAACCGGGTGACCACCATGGGAGAGCTGACCGCCTCCCTGGCGCACGAAGTGAATCAACCGATTGCCGCCGCGGTCACCAACGCCAACGCCTGCTTGCGCTGGCTCACGAGCGACCCCCCAAATCTCGAAGAGGCGCGCGCGTCTGCGCTGAGTATCGTGAAAGACGGAATGCGTGCGGCGGAAATTATCAGCCGGATCCGCCTGCTCTTCAAGAAGGGCACTCCGCAACGGGAGTCGGTTGATGTAAACGAAATCATTCGAGAGATGATTGTCCTCCTGCGCGACGAGGTAACGCGACACTCCATATCAGTCCGGGCGGAGTTGGCGGCAGATCTTCCCCAGGTCATGGGAGATCGCGTGCAATTGCAGCAGGTGATGATGAACCTCATCACCAACAGCATCGATGCGATGAAGGATGATACCGGTGTGGGGCTGCCGCCGCAGCAGGCGGACCAGATCTTCAGTGCCTTCTTTACGACGAAGCCTCACGGCACCGGTATGGGATTGTCCATCAGCCGCTCCATCGTTGAATCGCATAGCGGCCGCCTGTGGGCTGGCGACAACTCTTCGCGCGGCGCAAGTTTTCACGTCACTCTACCCACCAAACATGAATCGTAATAACCACCATGCCGAGTTCGATTTCACCCTTTGCGACCAGCTATGAAACAATATCGGTTCCAGGCCGAATGACCCTGGCCTTCGCAATTCTGAGACGATCGAACAATTCGGCCATCAGTGTTGTTGACGCCGACGAGGTGATCGAATGATGCTTTGCTTACGGGTCCTCCCGCGGCCCAAATGCGTCGCGGGGGGCAGCCGCGCGAGGGGCCGCTAGCAGCGCAGATCAAAAAATAACTTAAACGGCCATCGGTGTTAAACGCTCGGGCCGGTGTTTAGGCGTTCAATTAAACACCCGAACGCGTTGACGCCGCATGCCGTCACCGACACCAAGGAGAGGGGAGTCCTGAAGTGTGCTGAAGCCAGCGCTGCCATGCGCCGCTTTCGGACTTCTCCTGCGCTCGGTGACGTCCCGACACAAGGGATTGACGGCCCCTTAGGTGCGGTCTGGAGACGCCTCGTTCGTGCCTTGCGGCCGTTCCTTCGTCCCGGCCTGCGGTTGTTCTGATCGCAGCCACACGCTCGCCGCGTAGCGTGAGCTCGATGAAATAACCCGGGTTCGTATCTCCGGAGTTGCGGAACATAGCCGGCAACTCGCGGCTATCGTGTCGATCGATGCGACTCTGACGTATCTCGCCTCGCGCTCGGTCGCCAGAGGTAGATCCCGAGGGCAAGGATCCAGACGAACGGGATATCCGTGAAAAATCTGAACCAATGGTCGCTCATGTGCATGAGAGCCTGCACGGCCATGAGCAGACCGTGGAACAAGTTCGCCCACATCGTGAAGCTGAGGAAGGACACATATGCCAACGGCTCGCGAGCGGCCAGGAAGAAGAACACTCCCCACACGAGGTAGATGATGAACAACATGGGCGGGACGTGACACGGTTCGTTGCCACACCGGATGCCGTTCCAGATCACCCAGTTCAGCGCCCCTTTAGGCTCGTCCGCCAACAGGGGAGTTTGGACGGCGAACCCGATGATGAGCGAGCCGAATATGATGAGCGACAAAACGCCATAGACGCGCAGGAATGTCGCTAGAATCGCAAGCCTCTTTGCTTCGTCCGTGCTCATTTCTCACCATCTCCCGGGTTCATCGTTGTGCCGTTCGCGTGGGACAGCAGAGTCCTTCAGTGGGAACGCGTGCCCCGCACTGCGTAGCTCGTCGACCTGGTCCCTGGGCCTGCGCGGATCGTAGTTATCGGTTCACGAGGCTTTCAAGTAGGGACAAAAAGGTTACCGAGGAGGACAACGGCAAGAATCATTGACAGCGTCGCGCAGCGGAAGAAGACTGAGCTCATGACACCACTAGGACCGTCGCGACGACAGACCTGCCCGATCAGCCAGGTTCAGCGCATGATCAGCGGCAAGTACAAACTCAGGATCCTCTGGGATCTCCGGGATGGACCGCTACGCTACGGACAGATCAGAAAAGGACTCCTGCGAGGGCTTCCGGGATCGCCGGACATATCTTCCCGCGTTCTGAGCCGGGAACTAAAGTCGCTTGGCGAGATGGGAATGGTGAATCGAAAGGACTTTCGAGTCATGCCTCCCAGGGTGGCGTATTCGCTGACATCAAAGGGAAGGAGCCTGATCCCGACGATTTCGAGAATGCATGCCTGGGGCGCAAAGCACTTGACGGACTCCCTCTAGGTCTCAAGCACACGGCAGCATTCGGCTCAGGCTCGGTCTTCCACGCCGGTGCCGTACGTCCACGCTTTTCCGGAGTGCGCCACCTTCTGGAATGAAACCGAACATTGGCGTGCGTAATTGCTTCGTGGCGGGGCCTGACGGATTCGCGGGTCCTTCCTGCCGCTGAAAAGCAATGCGGGGGGCAGCCGGGCGGAGGGCCGCCAGCGGCGCTCGATCAATATTAAGCTTGACACCTTGACAAGTTGACAGCTTGACAACCGCGGTTGACAGACACCGTGCTCGAACCAGAGCGAGGGATGGTACGACCCGCCAACTTCCGCACCGGCGCACTGAATTTACGGTCGGTATTGGGGGTACTGCGGACATAAATGGACGTGTCGCCTCGGCCAACTCGGTCGAGTTTGACCCATCTCTGCCATTCGCGGCGGCGGCGACATGGCGGGAACGCGGTACTTGGTCCGGTATATAAGGGCGTCGCCAGCACGAGTGCGAAGCTGATTCGGAGCTGACTATGTATATGGATAGGGCGCTGCAAGCGTTGCAGTTGCAAGTCGATCCTTTACAGAGATTTGTCGAGCTGTTTGCCGCATCTCTCGATCAACCAGAGCTGTGTCAGTTAAACGGGGATCGCGGCTTTCGGTATGAAGCGCCTGATGTGCGCCATTTCTGCTTGCTTAAGGCAGCGAG
>WNFX01006972.1_pt1 | contig 10673 bp, 11 predicted proteins | sample 5400111 | NCBI WGS metagenome assembly WNFX01 (sample SAMN13153363, study PRJNA577476) | soil metagenome | isolation source: 40 cm soil or saprolite under grassland replicate 1 | place: USA:California | collected 2016-06-15 | reverse complement strand
GGCACGATCTAGACGTAGGGCTCCAGGCCCGGGGCGTGTCAGGTGCTCACGGCAGGTGGCTCAGAGATCAGCTTGTCCTAGCGGACGAGCCGATCCACCCCCATTAGGGCGTGTCCCGTAGATCCTGGCCGTCGCGAGCGACCGTCCGGAGGGATGGGCCGCAAGCCACACGCCGCGGAACGCCCTCCGGCGGACGCGCAGCAGGCTGAAGATCTATTGGACATGCCCTAAGCGGCCTCATCGTGATCACGATGGGACGGCCGCCCGGCGAGGGCCGCCGCGCCGGCGGCGTCAGCCGCCCGCGGTCTCCGCGGCCTCCTTCTGCTCGACGATCTCGCCCTCGATCTGGATCTGGATCTCCTCGCTGACGACGAGCCTGCCGTCCAGGATCGCGTTGAAGCTCAGGCCGAAGTCCTTCCTGTTGATCTTGGTGGTGGCGCTGTAGGCGATACGGTGCCCCATCATCCCCGGGTCGTTGAACTCGCCGTACTTCACCACATCGAGCGTCACCGGATGGGTGTTGCTCTTGATGGTCAGGTCACCGGTCAGCGTGTAGCGGTCCTGCCCGCCCGGCTCGATGCTGGTGCTCTTGAACGTGATCACCGGGAACTTGTCCACCTCGAGGAAGTTCGACGAGCGGATGTCGTTGTCCCTGATCCCGTTGTTGGTGCGGATGCTCGCGGTCGAGATGGTCGCCTCGACCGTTGCCGTCTCCGGGTGGTCGGGGTCGATGTCGGCGGTCGTGCTGATCTCGTCGAAATAGCCCCGCACGGTCATCATCCCCAAATGCTTCGCGGAGAATTCGACCTGGGTGTGGTACGGGTCGAGCTGCCAGTTTCCCATGGGGATCTCCTTGCCTCGGCATCACGGATTCCCCCCGCTCACACATCGTAGCGATGTGGAGGGTTCCCTCCGGAACCGGGGCCGGCGTGAATCCCGCAGCCGCGGAACGGATCACGGCTGCCGGGTTAGCTTAGATGAAGGGCGCGCCCGGGGCGGATGGCCGATGGGCGCGCCGTCGAGGCGGTGGTGGCCGTGGCACCCTCATCCGGCGCGGCAGCGACGGCGCGCCTGCCCGACCCACGGCGCTCGTATGCGGTACTGATCGGCAGCAGCAGGTACGGGTCGGCCGAGCTGAGCGACCTGCCCGCGGTGGCGGGCAACCTGGCCGGGCTGGCCGAGGTGCTTACCGACCCGGCGCTGGGCGGCTTCCCGCCTGACCGGTGCATCGTGGTACCCGACCCGGCCAGCGCCCGGGCCGTCGGCCGCACGCTCGGTGAGTATGCCGCCCGGGCGGAGGACACCTTGCTGGTCTACTGGGCCGGCCACGGCAGGCCCGGGCCCGGCGATGAGTTTCACCTCAGCCTGACCGGCGCGGCGGATGGGCTGCCCCCCGGCGCCCTGGCGGTCGGGCGCGTCCGCGAGGCCATGCTGCGCAGCCCCGCCGCACACCGGATCCTCATCCTGGACTGCTGCTTCAGCGGGGACGTCGTGCCGGTGACGGGCGTCACCTGGGCGCTGCTCGGGCAGGCCGCCACGGAGGGCGCGGACGTGCTCGTCTCGGCGCCGCCCAGCCCCGTCTACTTCTCCCGGCCGAGGGAGAGGTACACGGCGTTCACCGGCGCGCTGATCGCCATCATGCGCAACGGAATACCGGGCGGGCCCGAATTTCTCACGCTCGGCACCATCTATGGCCAGCTGCTGTACGCCCTGGCCAGCCGCGGCCTGCCGCGCCCCCAGCAATCCGGAACCGGGACCGCCGGCCAGCTCGCCCTGGCCCGGAATCCCGCATATCACCGCCGGCAGCAGAATGCGCGCCCGGACGCGGGCCACCAGCCGCCGCAGGCGGCCCGCGAACGGCGCCGGCTGACCGCCCTGGCCGCCGCGGCCGTGCTCGGCACCAGCATGCTCCTGGCTGCCGTCACGCAGCGCCAGGCCGGACACGCGCCGCAGGCCGACCCGCGGCCGGCCTCGGCCATCAGCTTCGGCCAGGCATCGCTGAGTGAGCCCGCCTCCCTTACCGTGGACGTCACACCGGCGGCCGTCCTGGACCCCGCCACCAGGACCCAGGCGATCGGTCACATCATCAGCCGCCTCGACCAGCAGCTGGCCGCCCGCCACCTGCTGGACAAGAAGGTTGGATTGGTGCAGGTCTTCGCCTCCGGGGCCATTACCGGGATTGGCCGGTCGGAGGGCGCAGCACGTTTGGTACTGGAAAGCCTCCAGCAGCGCAGCCGCACATTCGCCGCGGCGGGCGGCCAAAGCTTCTGGACGGGAACCGGTGGTTACTTCACATTCCAGATATACTTCTTCCGCTGATATAGGTGGCTTCAACCTGACGCCCGGCATGCCGGTATGAAGGAGCGCCCGCAATGGCCAGTCACCGTGGCGGGTTCGCCGGAGCGATCGTTTTAAGCCTGGTCCTGGCGAGCGCCGGGTGCGGCCAGCAAGAGTCCGCCGGAACCGGCGCCGCGCACCATCGCGGGCCGTGCTCGGCGGGAGCGCACACGCTCTCGGCGCCCGGCGCCCACGTGTACCCGGAAACCGGTAACGGCGGGTACCGGAGCCTGCATACCGACGTGCACCTGGTCTACGACGCCGCCAGCAACCGGTTCCTGACGGGCAACCGCGTCACGCTCACCGACCGGGCCACGCAGTGCCTGACCAGTTTCAGCCTCGATTTCGAGCGCCGGTCGGTCAACGCCTCGGCCGGGCCGGACCTGGCGGTGACGTCGGTAACCGTGAACGGGCGGCCGGCCGCGTTCCGGTTCGTGCAGCCGACCTACCCCGGCGACCCCCATGGGCAGAACGACCCCGACCCCCGGGCCCACGAGGCGTCACAGCTCAACCCGGTGGGCGGGCCGGACCACAACCCACTGCCGCCCGCCTGCACCCCCGAGCTGACCTCCACCAGCGCGGCGGACCAGAACTCCAAGAACGGCACCCAGTGCCCCGCCAACAAGCTCGTCATCGCGCCGGGCGCGCCGATCAGGGACCAGGCGGTCTTCTCGGTCACCGTCGCCTACACGGGCAGGCCCGGTGTGCACAACGACGGGGATGGGACGACCGAGGGGTGGTTCCGGTCGAACCAGCCGAAGGGCGACGGCGGCTTCGTCACCACCGAGCCCGTCGGCACCGAGGACTGGATGCCGCTCAACGACTACCCGAGCGCCAAGCCGAGCTACGACTTCGACGATACCGTCGCCGCCGGGAAGGCCGTGCTCGCCAACGGCGTGCTGGTGTCCCGGACCCACCATCCGCCGGACAGCCAGTTTCCCGGCGGCTCGGTGACCTGGCACTGGCATTCGCCCGCGCCGGTCGCGAGCTACCTGGTCGAGGACAGCGTGGGCAACTACGACCTGACCGAGTTGACCCGCGGCGGGATCAAGTTCTACCAGGCCCAGGCCAGTTCGCTGAGCGCGGCGCGGAAGGCGAAGAACCGCGCGATCATGGACAAGCAGCCGGACATCACCCGGTTCGAGAGCATGTTCAACGGCCGGTACCCGTTCACCTCGGACGGCGTCGTCGTCGGCAGGCCATCGGCCTCCTTCGAGGAGGAGATGCAGACGATGATCACCTTCGCCGGCGGCGAGATCGACACCGACACCCTGTACCACGAGAACATGCACCAGTGGTGGGGCGACCACGTGACCGAGGCCAGCTACAACCTGACCTTCTTCAAGGAAGGCATGGCGACGCTCGGCGAGTTCCTGTTCGCCGCCAGGACCGCCCAGGCCCAGGCGGGCGGGCCGGGCACCAAGGCCGGCCGGCGCGCGTTCCAGCGCAGCCTGGTCAGGCAGTTCAACACCACCTACGCCAGCAAGGATGGGTTCTGGACCGCCGCCCCGTCGAACCCGACACCGTTCGGGCTGTTCAGCGGCTCTGCCACCTATGACCGCCCGGGCATCGCCTACATCGCCCTGCGCCAGATCCTGGGCCACCCGAACTTCACCCGGGCGCTGATGCAGATCCAGCGCCGCTACGGCGACGGCGCCATCACCGAGGCCCAGCTGGAGGCGGGTTTCCGCCACTGGCTGCCGGCCCGCAGCGCGGCGTGCGGCAGCAGGCTCGGCGAGTTCTTCCGGCAGTGGTTCGACACCGCCTACCCGCCGGGCGGCGGCGCCAACCGGCCCGCCATCACCGGTCCCGGCCTGGCCGGGCCCGGGTTCTACACCGGAGGCTGCACCAGGTAGCGCCGGCCATCCGCCGGACGCCGCCCCAGCGAGGCGGCGGCACCGCGACCTCTCGGCTTCTCCGGTCACGCCCGCATGTCCGGGGCGCCTTGCCCGCCGGCCCCACGGGTATGGTGAGCCGCGCGGCCACGATCGCGCCGGCCTAGGGGCGGGGGATGCCCAACATCTCGTTCAACAGCGTCCTGATCATCGCCGCGATGGCGGTTCTGGTCCCGCTGATCAGCGGCCTGCTGCCGCGGCTGCCGGTGCCCGGCGCCGCGCTCGAGGTGATCGCCGGCATCCTGATCGGCCCGTCAGTGCTCGGCTGGGTGCGGATCGACGCGCCGGTACAGGTCCTGAGCGATCTTGGTCTTGGCATACTGCTGTTCCTGGCTGGACTGGAGATCGATATCGAGCGGCTGCGCGGGCCGCTGGCGCGGCTGGCGGTTTCGGCGTTCGCGGTCTCGGCCGTGCTCGCCCTGCTCTGCGCCTACGCATTCCGGCTGGCCGGCCAGGCCAGGCAGCCGCTGCTGCTGGCGATCATCCTCATGTCGACGTCGGCGGGGCTCCTGCTGCCGCTGCTGAAGGACGCGGGAGAGGAATCAACCGCTTTCGGCCAGCTGGTCATGACCGCGGCGGCCCTGGCCGAGATCGTGCCGATCATGCTCCTGTCGCTGTTCTTCTCGGCGACGTCCGCGACGCCGGGGGCGCAGGCGGTCTCGCTCGCGATCTTCATCGTCCTGGTCGTGCTGTCCGGGACCGCCCTCGCCTGGGTGCGCCGGCTGGAACCCGCGGGGCGGCTGCTCAACCGCCTGTCCGACAGCAGCGCCCAGCTGCGCGTGCGTGCCTCGCTCACCCTGGCGCTCGCGTTCGGGGTGCTTGCTTACCGGTTCGGTTTCGCGTCGATCCTCGGCGCGTTCGCCGCCGGGCTGCTGGTGCGGATCGTCGACCTCGCCCGGCACTCACCGCATCCGCAGTTCCGGGTCAAGCTGGAGGGGATCGGCTTCGGCTTCCTGGTCCCGATCTTCTTCATCTCCACCGGCGTCGCGTTCCCGCTGAGGGCCCTGCTGACCAACCCGGCCGCGCTCGCCGAGGTGCCGCTGTTCCTCGCCGCCCTGCTGCTCGTGCGGGGACTGCCCGCGCTGCTGTACACGCGTTTCGCCGGCCGGCGCCGGGCGGTGGCCGCGGGCCTGCTGCAGGCGACCACGCTCACGTTCGTCATCGTCGCCGCGCAGATCGGGCTCGCCGACGGGAAGATCACCCCGACCGCCGCCGCCTCGCTGCTCACCGCGGGGCTGCTGTCCGCCATCCTGTTCCCCGCGGTGGCCCAGCGGCTGCTGCCGCGGGCGGCCACGCCGCAGGCCGCCGAGGCCAGGGACACCGGCTGACCCGGGCCCGTGGCCGGCCGGTGAGGGAACGCGGCCGGCAGTAGGGAAGGCTGTGCCCATGAACATCGCAACACCCGAATTGCCGGTGGATACGCTCGACGTACTGCGGAAACGGCGCAGCGCGAAGTGGCAGACCTATCCGGCGGACGTGCTGCCGCTGACGGTGGCCGAGATGGACTTCGCCCTCGCGGCGCCGGTGGCGGAAGCGCTGCGCGAGGCGGTCGAGCGGTCCGACACCGGGTATGCGATGGCCACGCCGGGGCTGGGCCGGGCGCTGGCCGGCTTTGCCGCCAGCCGGTGGAACTGGGATCTTGATCCGGCGTCGGTGACGGCGGTGATCGACGTCGGGGTCGGGGTCGTCGAGCTGCTCCGGCTGCTCGCCCGGCCGGGTGACGCCGTGGTGATCAGCCCGCCGGTGTACCCGCCGTTCTTCGACTGGGTGGCCGAAGCCGGTGCCAGGCTGGTGGAGGTCCCCCTGGCCCACGACGACGCCGGGTGGTGCCTCGACCTCGCCGCGCTGGAGACGGTCTTCGCCGCCTGCCCGGCGGCCTACGTCCTGTGCAACCCGCACAACCCGGTCGGACGGGTACACACCGCCGGTGAGCTGGCCGCCCTGGTCCGGCTCGCGCAGGCCCATGGGGTCACCATCGTCAGCGACGAGATCCACGGTCCGCTGGTGCTGCCCGGCGCCACGTTCACCCCGCTGCTGACCGTGCCCGGTGCGGCCCAGGTCGCCGTCAGCGTGCTGTCGGCCAGCAAGGCCTGGAACCTGGCCGGCCTGAAATGTGCAGCCGTGGTCACCGCCGCACCACACATGGCCGCGCTGGCCGGCCGGTTCCCGGCCGACACCCGGTGGCGCATCGGGCACCTCGGCGTCATCGCCACGGTCGCCGCGTTCACCGCCGGGGAGCCCTGGCTCGACCAGCTCCTCACCACCCTCGGCCACCGCCGGGCCCGGCTCGCCGAGCTGCTGCGCCAGCGCCTGCCCATGCTGACCTGGGACCCGCCCGAGGCGACCTTCCTGGCCTGGCTCAACTGCACCGCCCTCGGCCCCGGCAACCAGGCCCGCGACCTGTTCCTCGAGCGCGGCCGCGTCGCACTCGAGCCCGGCCTGCGGTTCGGCGCCGTCGGCAGCGGTTATGCGCGCCTCAACTTCGCCACCAGTAGTGACATCCTTGACCAGGCGACAGCACGGATGGCGACGTCCGTCGCCTGACGCACACCAACACTGCTTCTGCGAGGCTAGCCGTGACGATCAAGCGAGTCAGTTCCGGTCCCGGGCTCCCGGCAGGTTTCCCGTTCAGCCTGGCCAGCGAGGCGAACGGCGTCTTGTTCATCAGCGGGATGCCGGCGCTGGACGCGGCCGGGAAGTTCGCGCCGGGAACCTTCGAACAGGAGGCCGACCGCGCCTGGGGCAACATCGCCGCCATCGCTGCGGCAGGCGGCTACACCGCCGACGACCTTCTGTATGTGCAGGTAGTGCTGGGCGACATCGGGGACTACAGCGACATCAATGACTGGTGGCGCAGGCGGTTTCCCGACCCGGCCCGGGCACCGGCGCGGCTGACCTACCAGGCGGGGGCGCTGCCGTTCGGCGCGAAGATCGAGTTCCAGGCGGTAGCCGCCCGCAGCGTCACAGGGTGATCCATCCGGTCAGCACGTCGGTGCCGTCAGAGGTGTGGTACCGCAGGCGGAACGGGCTGGCCGGGATGGGATGGATGGGGAACCAGCCGAGCGAGTCCACGCCAACGGTGGCGGCCACCCCGTCCCGCGTCTGGATCTCGATCGTCCCTTCGCCCGCCGGGACCACCTGGCCGTACAGCGAATCCCCGCTGACCTCCAGCTCGATGATCAGATGCGCGGACGTGAAGGTGAGGGCGCGGATCGACGCCGTCTCGGCCCGCACGCTCGGCACGAGGTCGCGGGTGGAGTCGTAGGTCAGGCTCGCGAGCTCGGCGTCGATGTTGCGCCATGCGTAGGCGCTCTTGCCCGCCTCGACGAATTCAGGCGGGACCGCTCGTGCGGCCCGCAGTGCTTCCCTCAGCGCCGCGAATAGCTGATCGTCGTCAGCCCAGCTCTCGGGCACGCTGCCCACCTCCGGCATCGCTGGTCCTCGTGTCGTGGGCCTCGCTGCCGGCGATCTCGTGACCGCTGAACGTAGCGAGGTAGGGCGAGCGGCGCAGCCGTTCCAGGCAGCGTCCACGCTGGGGGCCGATGCTTCCGATGGGCACGGACAAGGTGGCGCTTATCTCGGTGTAAGAGAGCGGCGGGTCGCTGAGCAGCATCGACAGCAGCTGCCGGCACCGGGCCGGAAGGTCGGCGAAGGCCGCGCGCAGCGCGGCATTGAGCTCCGCGGCGAGGATCTCTTCCTCGATCATGGCGTCGGCTTGGTCTGGGGACACCGGGCTATCCTCGGGCGAGCTGGTCAGGTCGTATCGGCGTGCCGCCCGCAGGACGCGGAGGCATTCCCGCTGGGTGGTGGTGGCCAGCCAGCCGGGCAGCGCGGCGGACACGCGCAGGTTCCCGAGCTGCTCCACCAGGAGCAGCCACACGGTCTGGCCGACGTCGTCGATATCGGTGCGGTTCAGCTGGTAGCGGTTGCAGACGGACCACACCAGCGGGGCATAGCGCTCCACGAGTTCGTGCCAGGCGTGCTGGTCGCCGTCGCGGGCCCGTTCGACCAGCTTGATGACTGATGGATCGTCGCGCATGAGGTGTCCCTGCGAGCATCGGTTAGCGGGTCAAGATGGCGGGCCGGATGCCGTGACCGGGGCTGACCCGGGCCGCGGCTGAGCGGCTCCGCCAGCGCCTGGCGCGCGGGCCGGCGCCCTCGGCCGGTGCGGGCTGTGGCCACACTGACTACCCATACGTACTCTCCTGCCCAGTCGCGGGGGTTGCGGCACCTTAGTCAGGAGGAGGGGGCCGGAGCCCGCCTGATACAACAAGGGGGCGAGGATATTCGCGTTGTGCGCGACCATCCAGCCGTGAGGGAGGCCGTCATGAGTGTGTACAGGGTCATCGACATCATCGGGACGAGCAGCAACTCGTGGGAGGAAGCCGCGGCGGAGGCGGTGCGGACCGTGCGCCAGACCATCCGCGACGTCCGCGTCGCCGAGGTGATCAGGCAGGATATACACCTCGATGAGGATGGCGGGATCATCTACCGGTCGAAGCTGCAGGTCTCCTTCAAGTACGAGTCCGATCGCTAGCCCCGTCCCCGGCGGCCTGCCGCCGTCGCTCAGCGGGAGCCGACCGCGGGCCCGCGGGCCCGCGTGCGCACCCGGCGGCCAGCAGCCCGGCGAGCATGACTCCCGCCGCCGCCGAGGCCCGGCGGCGCGGCTCCGCCGCGCCGCCGGCCGCATGGCTCACACCGCCGTCTCTAAGCTGTCCGGGGTGCGCACGGCGATCTCGCCGCCAAGCCGGTAGCCGCCGGTCAGGCCGAGGTTGTCGCCGCTCCAGAACCGGCCGGCGTCAAACCAGCCCGGATCGTGCTTGCCCGGCAGCAGCCCCATCGCCTGGTAGGTGATCGCCAGCACCTCCGCGCAGTAGGCGGTCTCCAGCTGGGTGTCGCGGGTCTGGCGCCGGACGGCCGGTGCGCGGCCGAGCAGCCACCGCGACGCGAGCCGGGTGGTGGAGGGGAACGGGGTGCCATCGAGCCGCGCGATCGTGCGCAGGACGGCGTCCTCCATCTCGCGGGTCACCGCCGGTTCGAGCTGGCGCAGCCACGCCCGCTGGCCGTACCTGGTGGCCCAGACGGTGACCGCGTCGCGCAGGTCGTGCAGCTGTACCCCGCGGTGGCGGGAGCCGGACCACAGGTCGGGCAGGGACCGGCCGAGCTCGGCGTGCCACATCAGCGGTGGCAGGTCAGCGATGACCACCGACATGCCCACGTGGTTGACCGGGCTGTTGGTCGCCACCCGGATCGCCCGGTCGGCCACCGAGTACCCGCGGAACAGCCACACGTCACCGGTGCGGGCGAGATCCAGGGCCTGCTTGAGGTCAATGTTCGCGGTGGGCATGGTCTAGCCTAAGCAGATGCGCTGGTGGAAAATGCTGGGACTGGCAGGCTTGGCCGGTGTCGCCGCCACCGGCGTGGTGATCGCCCGCGCCGAACGGCGCCGCCGCGCCTATACCCCGGACGAGATCCGGGAGCGGCTGCACGCCCGGCTCGCCGAAGCGTCGCAGGCCAGTTAGCCGCGGCGCGCGTGAGCGCGCCGCGGGTGAGGCGGAGCGGGCGGAGCACGCCAGCTGAGGCTATGCACCCGGGCCGGGTGGCAAGGTACCGATGACGACGGTTGCGTTCAGCCGGGCGGAATGGGCCACCCGTGGGGTCAGCCCGTCGCGGCCGACGGCCTCGGCGGCCAGCGGCGCCTGGCGCTCGCTCGTCTCGACCAGCAGGTGACCGCCGGGCGCCAGCCAGAGCGGCGCCCCGGCGGCAACGCGCCGCAGGACGTCAAGCCCGTCGGCGCCGCCGTCGAGCGCCACCCGCGGCTCGTGGGCGCGCGCCTCGGGGGGCAGCAGCCCGACGTCCCCGCCGGGTACGTACGGGACGTTCGCGGCCAGGATGTCGACGCGCCCCCGCAGCCGCGCTGGCAGCGCCCCGTAGAGGTCACCCTGGTAGACCTGGCCGCCGGCGGCGGCGACGTTCCTGCGGGCGCACCGCACCGCGGCGGGGTCGATGTCGGCGGCGTGCAGCTCGACCCGGCCCAGCGCCGCGGCCAGCGCCGCGCCCACCGCGCCCGAGCCGCAGCACAGGTCGACGACGACAACCGTGCGCGGCCGGGCTCGGTCCTGCCGGGCGGGCGCGGCGGCCCGGCGGGCGAGGGCGGCGGCCCGGCGGACCAGGAACTCGGTGCGGCGGCGCGGTATGAAGACGCCGGGGTCCACCGCTACCCGCAGGCCGCAGAACTCCGCCCAGCCGAGGATGTGCTCGAGCGGCTGGCCGGCGGCCCGCCGGTCCACCATGGCGGCCAGGGCGGCCGGTGTCCGCGCCGCGGAGATGAGCAGCCGCGCCTCGTCCTCGGCGAAGACACAGCCCGCGGCCCGGAGCCTGGTGACGGTAGCCGCCCGGTCACGGGCTGACGGGAACGGGGACGAAGCTGACATGAGAGTG
>WNFX01019506.1_pt1 | contig 10674 bp, 7 predicted proteins | sample 5400111 | NCBI WGS metagenome assembly WNFX01 (sample SAMN13153363, study PRJNA577476) | soil metagenome | isolation source: 40 cm soil or saprolite under grassland replicate 1 | place: USA:California | collected 2016-06-15 | reverse complement strand
GCGCTAACCTCGCGGTGTGCGCGGATTCCTGCTTGGTCTCGTCCTCCTGATCGCCGTGAGCCTTTCGGTGCTCTCGCTGCGGCCGGGCGGCCTGCGCCAGCAGCTTCGGTTTGCCGCGCGAAGGCTTCGCATCGTTCTGATCCTCGGAGGCGTCTACGTCGCGTTTTCCACCGTCGTGGGCCTGCTCTTTCCCCACGGCTCGATCGCGGAATACGGCCCGCCGGTGATGGCGCTTGTGCTCCTGGCCGTGTTCCTCGTCGCGGCTCGCGACCCAGTCCAGAGCCCACCGGCGAAGCAGCCTTAGCCGCCCGTCGTCGGGTGGCTGCAACAATGCGGGCGACGGTGAGCCTTTGACGCCGCGCGCCACCTACCGCGTCCAGCTGTCCGCGAGCTTTGATCTCGCCGCCGCCGCCCGGCTGAGCGGGTACCTCGCCGAGCTTGGCGTGTCGCACATCTACGCCTCGCCCGTCCTGCAGGCGGCGCCGGGAAGTCCACATGGCTATGACGTAGTCGATCCGACCCGGATCAGCGCGGACCTCGGTGGCGAGGCCGGATTCACAGGGCTGGCCGAGGAGCTGCGGAATCGCTCCATGGGAATCTTGGTGGACATCGTGCCCAACCACATGGCCACCGCAACGCCCGACAACCCGTGGTGGTGGGACCTCTTGCTCCGCGGCCGGTCGAGCGCCTATGCCGGCTACTTCGACGTCGACTGGAAGCCGTCGTCCTCGACCATCAGGGACAAGGTCGTGCTGGGCGTGCTCAACGATCGCTACGCCCGCGAGCTGGCCGGCGGCGCGCTGAGCCTCGAGCGCCGCGACGAGGGCCTTGTCGTCCGCTACCAGGACGTACTCTTCCCCATCACACCCGACTCGTTAGAGAGCCTCGACCTCGAGGGGATCCAGAAGGACCCTGACGCGTTCGACCTGCTGCTGGAGCGCCAGCACTACCGGCTCGAATACTGGCGCAGCGCGCAAGACGAGCTCAACTACAGGCGATTCTTCACCGTCGACAGCCTCATCGGCCTGCGCATGGAGCGGCAGCACGTGTTCGATGACAGCCACCGCTTGATTCTCGACCTGGTCGCGAGAGGGATCGTGGACGGGTTGCGCGTCGACCACATCGACGGTCTCCGCGACCCGGTGGGTTATCTACGGCGACTTCGCCGCGCGGCGCCTGACGCGTACATCGTGGTCGAGAAGATCCTTGCTCCCGACGAGCAGCTGTCGGCATCGTTCGAGGTTCAGGGCACGACCGGCTATGAGTTCATCGCCGCGGTCGATGGATTGTTCGTCGACCCCGACCACGAACCGGCGATGACCGCCCTCTACCACGCGTTCAGCGGCGAGACCCAGGCCTATCCGGACGTCGTGCGTGCCTGCAAGCTCGAGATCACCCAGACCGAGCTCGCCCCCGACCTGGAGCGACTCGCCACATTGCTGGTCGAGATATGCGATGCCGACTGGAAACACCGCGACCGGACCCGTCGCGAGCTCTCCGACGCGATTCGTGAAGTCGCAACCGCCTTTCGCGTTTACCGGACCTACGCAGGTCCTGAATCTCCCGCCGGCGAGGCCGACGCGCGTGAGGTGGGGCTCGCCCTTGACGAGGCGGCCCGGCGACGGCCGGACATCGATCCCGACCTGCTCAACTTGATCCGAGACCTGCTGCTCACAAGGCCCGCGAGCGAGCGACATGCCGAGTTCACCGCACGATTTCAACAGTTCACCCCATCCGTCATGGCAAAGGGCGTCGAGGACACAGCGTTCTATCGCTACCACCGCCTCATCTCGCTCAACGAGGTCGGCGGCGATCCAGGGACGTTCGGCTGGTCGACCGAGAAGTTTCACGAGTGGTGCGACCGGACGGCGCGTGACTGGCCGGGCACGATGCTGACCCTCTCCACCCACGACACCAAGCGAAGCGGTGACGTTCGGGCACGGCTCGATGTGGTCTCGGAGATCCCTGGCGAGTGGGAGGCGGCCGTGCGCAGGTGGGCCGAGCACAACGATCGTTACCGATCGCAGGGGTATCCGGACCGCAACCTCGAGTACCTCACCTACCAGACGCTGGTCGGAGCCTGGCCGCTCCATGCCGAGCGCCTCGCGCAATTTCTCCAGAAGGCGGCGCGCGAGGCCAAGGTGCATACCTCCTGGGTGGATCCCGTGACGACATACGAGGACGCCGTCGCGCAGTTCGCAGCGAGCATCCTCTCGGACGCGGAGTTCACAAGCGACCTCGAGTCGTTCCTGGGCCGGAACCAGCTCGTCGCCAGGGGACGCGTCACCTCGCTAGCGCAGACTGCGCTGCTGCTCACGTGCCCGGGAATACCGGATCTCTACCAGGGGTCCGAGCTGTGGAACCTCACTCTGGTCGACCCCGACAACCGAGCGCCGATCGACTACGAGGTGCGAGAGAGCCTGCTGGAAACGTTTGCCGGTCTAGACGCCGCCGGAGTGCAGGCTATGGCCGACGAGGGCGCGCCCAAGCTGTGGCTGACCGGCCGGCTTCTCCGCGAGCGGGAACGCCGGCCGGACCTGTTCGCCAGCCGGGTGTATACCCCCCTCTACGCAAGGGGTGCGAAGGCCCGGCACGCCGTCTGCTTCAGGCGTGAGTCGCTGCTCGTCGTGGTGCCGCGCCTCGTGGCCTCGCTCGGCGGCGACTGGGCAGACACCGAGCTCGATCTGCCGGACGGATCGTGGACGAACATCTTCACAGAGCAACACGTGCGCGGCGAGCGCGCCGCCGCGATCGGCGATTTGCTCGAAGACTTCCCAGTCGCGGTGATGACTCGCGAAGACTTGTGACGCATCGCTTCGCGGTGTGGGCGCCCGGCAGGCAACGCGTGGATCTGGTTCTCGGGAGCCTGCGCATCGCGATGACGCGCGGCGAAGGCGGCTGGTGGACGGCTTCTGACGTCGACGCTGCACCTGGAGCGCGTTACGGCTTTGCGCTCGACGGCGGGGAGACCCGCCCGGATCCTCGTTCCGCCTTCCAACCTGACGGAGTCTTCGGGTTCGCCGCAGTCGTCGATCACGACGCCTACCGATGGTCCGACTCCGGCTGGAAAGGACGGCCGCTCATGGGATCGGTCATCTACGAGCTGCACGTCGGCACCTTCTCGCCGCAGGGGACGTTCGACGGCGCAATCGAACGGCTGCCGCACCTTGTGCAGCTCGGCGTCGACGTGGTCGAGCTGATGCCGGTCGCCGAGTTCTCCGGCAGCCATGGATGGGGTTATGACGGCGTCGACCTCTTCGCGCCACATCACACATACGGAGGACCGGACGGCTTGAAGCGGTTCGTCGACGCCTGCCACGGGGCGGGGCTTGCGGTGATCCTGGATGTCGTCTACAACCATCTCGGGCCGGCCGGCAACTTCCTGTCGGAGTTCGGGCCGTACTTCAGCGAGCGACACCGGACCTTCTGGGGCGAGACCCTCAACTTTGACAGCGAGGCGAGCAAGGAGGTTCGCACGTTCGTCCTCGACAACGCGGCGATGTGGATTCGCGACTACCACATCGACGGGCTCCGGCTGGACGCAATCCAGGCCATCGCCGACGAATCGTCGGTCCACATGCTGGAGGCGATCCCGGAGGAGGTCCACCGGCTGGGCGCCGAGCTCGGGCGACCCACCGTCGTGATCGCGGAGTCAAACCTCAACGAGCCGCGACTGGTCCGCAGCCGCGATCAGGATGGCTATGGTCTCGACGCCGCCTGGGCGGACGACTGGCATCACGCCGTGCACGCCGTGCTGACCGGCGAGCGGGCAGGCTACTACGCCGATTTCGGATCGCTGGAGCAGCTCGGTAAGGCGCTCCGCCAGGCCTGGGTCTTCGACGGAGCATGGTCGGAGCGTCGCAAGAAGTTCCACGGCCAGTCGCCGGCCGGGCTTGCCCCGCAGACGTTCGTGATCGCCATCCAGAATCACGATCAGGTTGGTAATCGCGCCCTGGGGGATCGGCTGGCGACGCTGGTCGACCCGGCGCGCCTGAAGATCGCGGCCGCCCTCGTGCTGACCTCGCCCTTCACCCCGCTGCTGTTCCAGGGCGAGGAGTGGGCCGCGAGCACCCCGTTTCAGTACTTCACGGACCACGCTGACCCGGAACTCGGCCGGGCGGTTTCAGAGGGACGCCGCCGGGAGTTCGAGGCGTTCGGGTGGCGGTCCGAGCTGGTCCCCGATCCACAGGACCGTGCGACGTTCGAGCGATCCAGGCTCAGGTGGGAGGAGATCGACGAGCCCGCCCACACCGACATGCTCGACTGGTACCGCTCTCTGATTGCGCTGCGGCGAGGCCTGCCGCCGGCCAAAACCATGGCCGTCGAGCTAGACGAAAACGCGGACCGAATCTCGTTGGCGCGCGACGGGCTGATGGTCCGGGTCAACCTCGGCAAGAGCGACTGGCAGGTCGAGATCGCTGGGCACGACCGGCTCGCGATGGCCTCTGATCCGTCCATCCGACCAGACGGCGGGACGGTGTGTCTGCCGCCCTCTAGCGTCGCGATCGTGGAAACTGAACTCTCCGTTGGCTGACAACCTGCCCGAGATCTGGCCCGGCCGCGCATATCCGCTGGGCGCGACTTTTGACGGCAACGGCACGAACTTCGCTCTGTTCAGCGAGGTCGCGAAGAAAGTCGAGCTGTGCCTCTTCGACGAACAGGGTGCGGAGCACAGGTTGCCACTCGAGGAGGTCGACGCCTTCTCGTGGCACACGTATGTGCCGCACCTGGGCCCAGGGCTACGCTACGGCTACCGGGTCCACGGCCCGAACGCGCCCGAGCACGGGGTGAGGTGCAACCCGAGCAAGCTCCTGCTCGACCCATACGCGCGAGCGATCGAGGGCGAGGTCCGGTGGGACCCCGCCTGCTACGGGTACAACCTCGGTGACGAGAGCTTCCGCTCGGTGGTGCAGCACCCCCACTTCGATTGGGGAGGCGACCGGCGTCCGGACACGCCGTTGCACGAGACCGTGATCTACGAGGCGCATGTCAAGGGCATGACGAAGTGCCACCCCGACGTGCCCGAGAATCAGCGCGGCACTTACGCCGGCCTGGCGCACCCGGCGATCGTGCAGCACCTCGTCTCGCTGGGCGTCACCTCCGTCGAGCTCATGCCTGTGCACCAGTTCGTCCACGACCATCGCCTGGTCGAGCATGGGCTGCGCAACTACTGGGGCTACAACACGATCGGCTTCTTTGCACCGCACAACGAGTACGCGAGCAGCGGCCATCGCGGCGAGCAGGTCAACGAGTTCAAGTGGATGGTCCGCACCCTGCACGAGGCTGGGATCGAGGTCATCCTCGACGTCGTCTACAACCACACCGCGGAGGGCAACCATCTTGGTCCGACCCTCTGCTTCAGGGGCATCGACAACCGCGCGTATTACCGGCTGGTGCGAGAAAACCCGCAGTACTACTACGACACGACGGGGACCGGAAACAGCCTCAACGTCGCGCACCCCCACACCCTGCAGCTGATCATGGATTCCCTCCGCTACTGGGTCACCGAGATGCACGTCGACGGTTTTCGGTTCGACCTCGCGGCCACGCTGGCGCGTGAGTTTCACGAGGTCGACAGACTGTCGACCTTCTTCGACTTGATCCAGCAGGACCCGGTCGTGAACCGCGTGAAGCTCATCGCCGAGCCCTGGGACATCGGCGAAGGCGGCTACCAGGTTGGCAACTTCCCCGCGCTTTGGTCGGAATGGAACGGGAGGTATCGCGACGCGGTTCGCGACTTCTGGCGCGGCGAGCCCTCCACCGTCGGCGAGCTGGCCTTCAGGCTGACCGGCAGTTCGGATCTCTACCAGAGCGACACCCGGCGTCCCGCGGCGAGCATAAACTTCGTCACCGCCCACGACGGCTTCCCCCTGCGCGACCTCGTCTCCTACAACGAGAAGCACAACGAGGCGAACGGGGAAGGCAACGCGGACGGTGAGTCACACAACAGGTCATGGAACTGCGGAGCCGAGGGCGACACCGACGATCCCACCGTCCTGAAGCTGCGCACCAAGCAGCAGAGAAACCTGCTGGCGGCGCTGTTTCTGGCGCAAGGCGTCCCGATGCTCGTGATGGGCGACGAGATGGGTCGCACACAGAAGGGCAACAACAATGCCTACTGCCAGGACAACGAGATCTCCTGGGTCAACTGGTCCGACATCGACCAGCCTCTCCTCGACTACGTTCGCTGGCTCATCAGGTTTCGGCGCGACCACGCGGTGTTCAGGCGACGCCGGTGGTTCCAGGGCCGGCCGATCCGCGGCGCGGTAGACATCGGGTGGTTCAAGCCGGACGGCAAGCCAATGACGGATCAGGACTGGAACTCGCGGCACGCCCGCTCGCTCGGAGTCTTTTTGAACGGCAGAGCGATCCCCGGCCACGACGAGCAGGGCCGCACGATCACGGACGACTCCTTCCTCCTGCTCTTCAACGGCCACTCGCGAGCGGTGTACTGGTCGCTACCGAAGGAGTTCGGCGGCCCCTGGCAGCTGGTCATGGACACTGACCGGCCGGCTCCCGAGTCCGAACCTCACGAGATGCCACAGCGCGTCTTAACGCGCGCCCGAACCGTCGTTGTCCTGCGCTCGGCCTAAGCAGTAACCGGAGCCCGGGTGATGTCTAACCCGGGCCGATTCCAACTACGGATAGCTCACGACGGTGACCGGGAAGTCGGGGTTGACGATCGTCGATGAGCCGCCGGTGTCGTTGACGACTTGCAGGATCCCGCCCTTGCCGTGCGACGGGTCGAGGAAGATCGTCAGGAGGTCATGAAGGCTGCCCGCGGCCAGCGTGTCCGGCACCTCGAAAGCCCGCGCGGCGAAGATGTCGACGCCCTGGTTGAAGAACGAGTAGCTCCCCATGCCGTAACCGCGGAAGCTGGTCACGGTCCGAGCGATCTTGAAAGCCGCCCAGCCATTGATGCCGGGAGCCTCCATCCACGCCGCCTGGCTCGGCGGGTCGTACGGCATCTCGTTCTGGAAGAAGACGTCGGTGCCGCCATTGCCGTTCCAGATCACCTCGTACTTCTGGAAGTGCTCGACGAACAACCCGTAGGCGGTCACGTTGTCGCCGTTGACGACCACACCGGTGTCCGCCGTGTTGGCAGTCCAGCCGACGCCGTTGCCATGGTCGGCGCGCCACGCCCAGATGTCGTCGAGGATGACGTTGCTGCTGTTCACGATCAGGCTCGTCGTGGCCTTGCCCTCAGCCGCTCCGCCAACGCGAAAGAACACGTCGTGCAGTGCGCTCGGGTCGGTGGCTTCGTCGTCACTCCGGACGTGGCCGCTGCCAACCTCTAGGAGGACTGATGAGCTGGTGGCGCCGGCATCGAAGAGAATTCCGGAGATCGACATCCCCTTGGCGCTGGCGACGGTCATCGCGGTGTTGCCGTTCGTCGGGATCAGGGTGGGAAAGCCAAGGCCGAGCACGACGCTGTCCGGTCGCGTGACGTCGATGCTCTGGTCCAGGTGATAGACGCCCGGCGTCAGGAGAAGATTCCGACCGCGGCGTAGCGCGTCATTGATCGTCGCTGCAGAGTCGGAAGGCGATGCGGCGAAAAATCTGTCGCTGGGGATCGAGAAGCCTGTGGTCCCGCCGCTCGCCCATGTGACACCGGACGAGTCATGCTGGACCGCCGGGACGAAGACGTTGTACGCGCCTGTCGAATCCTCGTAAAGGTACGGCGCCTCCCGCGTTACCGGGCTCGTGGGCAGCACGGTGTAAGGCGGGTTGGGAAAGCTCTGAGCAGGAGCGCCGACCACGCCCGAGAACACCTGGTTCCACACCGCGTTGGTCCATTGGTCGACCCTGCTGTTGCGCGTGATCCACTGCTGTTGCGAGCCGTTGACAACCACGCTGCCGTCGAATGCCGAGTCCGCAATGAATCCGCCGCTGGCGAAGGATGGTTGGGTGCAGTAGTCCATCAGCGTCGCGAATCCGTTCACATGGACCCTGCGCATGGGCGCCGCCTGCGACACCGCCCAGAACTCGCCGTTGTAGCAGCCGAAGTTCGGCGTGGTGACGTTGATGGTGAGGTTCGACAGCGACCGCCAGAAGTTGTTGAGCGCGGTGCGGCTGCCGCCGGAGCACTGGTTGCGGACGTAGACGGAGCCGTTGATCACAACATCGCCGGGTGACATCCCAAGACCCGCCACGGCGGTGTAGTAGCCGACCTGAAAGTTCAGCGGGTCGGACGACGTGCCGTAAGTCCCCGGCTCGAACAGGAGCGCGTAGCGCTGTGCGCCGAATTGGTTCGAGACCTGCTCGGCGGCGACCGCATTCACGGCCGCCTGGATGTCGCTCTGCGCCATGCCCGGACTGAATGTCAGCACGTTGGGCCCGAGGTTGGGTTTCGCGGGCGGCGCCGCCGACGCGCTGCTCGGCAACAATCCGAGGGCGAGAACCACGCCGCCCGCAGCAACGATCCGCTTGTCGATCGTCATCTGACCATCTCCTCCGCCAGCCCCTCCCCGTGCCCGGACCCGAGCCGGACCCGCAGGTTCGATCATCGCAAACCTGGCGCGCTGGTGAGCGCGATCAGAAAGCCGTCGCGATCAGCGGTCGAGCTCCGCACGCACGTAGTCGAGGAACTGGTTCCGCGGCGCGTCGTGCGAGAAGATCTCGAACGAGAACAGTTGAGCGTCGGCGAGGAATTCGCTCTTCGCGGCCTCCAGGCGCCGCCTCAACGTCATCTCTTGCGCACCGCGTTTTTCCGCCTGCCGCCGCAAGACCTGAGCGCGCCGCTCGGCGGCCGAGACCTGCCTCGACTTCGTAAAGCTCAGGACGAGCACGCCGAGCCACACCATCATGGTGGTGAACACAGTCAGTGACAAAGCCTCGAGAACGGCGGACAGCACGTCGCCGGCGGTGACCCACAGGAACCAGTAGCGGAGGGCGCCGATGGAGAGGAGCCCGACCGTCAAGGCCGCGATGGTCACCCCGCGGGGCCACCCATTCTTGTAGTGCGTGACGGCCCACATGCCCGCTGCAAGCGCACCGACGATGACTGCCGTGATTCCCCATGTGGGCACCGCATCAAGACCAAACGTCTGGGCGGCCAGGTTTGCGGGCAGCGCGTCCAGCGATACGAACAGTGTGGCCAGGAAGATTCCTAAGCCAAAGCTGAGCCTGTTGTGGCGGTGCTCCTCGTGCTGGCGAGCTTTTCGTCCGGCATCGAGCTCGGCCTCCGCCGCCTTCGCGTGCAGGCTGTCGCGCTCGTTGCCGACCGCGCGGAGTCCCTGCGCGTCAGCCTTGAGGTCCTGGAAATCTCGCGCGACGCGCGGTTTCGCGAGGAAATCGCGCATGGTTCCAACGTACCCATCGGTCGCGCCCAGCTCGCGCGGAGACGGCGCTCCGATCCTCTCGATCGACTGCATGTGTCCCTCCTGTTACTGGCCTGGTGCCTGGTGGTTGACGACCTGCGCGAGCTGCAACTTGGTGAGTGCAGGGTCGAGCGCGCTGACTGAAGCCGCTCCCGCATTCGTGCCTGCCGAAGTCCACGCCGCCGCCGCCTTCGAGTCCGCAAGGTTGGCGATCACGAGGTTGACGTCGGCGAAGCTTCGCGGAGCGAGCATGCCGGGACCGCTCTCCCCACCGCCGAGAAGAAGAAGCAGACGTCGGCCTTGAAGGCCGCTCAGAGTCGTCAACCCGGCGACCAATGACGCGGCCATGATCTGCTGGTTCGGAGTGCGAGCCCCAGGCAGCGGCGCCACGGCCTTCTTGCCCAGCTCCTCCACGACCTGCTGCTGCCAGGGCTGAAGGCTCCTGTCGGTCTCACCACGCCACGCGGCTATGCGGGCCGCGTTCGTGGCGTTATCGGAGGCGACCGTCCGGTTGTACTGGGCGCGCTGGAAGTCGGTCGGGTTGCTCGGCTCGCGTGGCAGGCGGATGAGGTTGGGCGGGGACGGTCCGGCCGGCGCCCGAGAGACGAGCAGCAGGGCACCCTGTGCCGCGCCGTCCGGGATGATCACCTGCTCGTTTGGGTGAATCAGCTTCCAGTTCCGGCCGGATAGCGGGCCGAGCTGCGGATTGGCGCCCTCGAGAGCGGCCAGGGAGATGTTGTGCCCGGACGCAATCTTGCTCAGGCTGTCGCCCGAACGCACCACGTATGTCTGCCCGTACGAAGGCTGCAGGATCATCACCACGACCGCCTCGCCCGGGGTCGCGGTGGTGCGGATGACGTCTTGGAGCTGATGCAGCTCGGCCGCCAAGCGACCTGAGGAGGGGTCGACCAGGGCGACCAGGGCGAGGGTCGGAGGCGGCGAGTAGACTTCCGAGCTCGAAAGCCCGCCCTGTCCGCAGGCAGCTGACGAGATGGCGAGAAGAGCAATCAGCGAGCCGACCCAGCCCGCCGGTCGGCCGCGAGATCCCTGCCCAGGACGCGTTAGCGAGCTCATCCCTCAATCCGGCTTTGCAGTCGTTTACACACGCGACGGCTCTACCAAATGGTCAACGCGCCGTCCCGCTCCCGTACGCAAACCTTGGAATTCGCTCCACGGATGGGCCCGCAATAACTCGCACCCGATTCCAAGGCTGTTTTGAGGCTTGAAGCAGAGCATGGTCATTGGCCAACACAAGACTTCAAGAACCGCTGCGTTCGCGTAGCACGGCAGCGCGGATCGAGAGGCACAGGGGGACGTCGTATGAGCACACGGCATACGCATGCGTACACCGCAA
>WNFX01006970.1_pt1 | contig 10674 bp, 13 predicted proteins | sample 5400111 | NCBI WGS metagenome assembly WNFX01 (sample SAMN13153363, study PRJNA577476) | soil metagenome | isolation source: 40 cm soil or saprolite under grassland replicate 1 | place: USA:California | collected 2016-06-15 | reverse complement strand
TCTCGATTGTCGACTACATACTTGAGCGCGCGGAGGAAGTGGAAGGACTTGTCGCCACCCGAGGAGCCGAACGTGGCTATCCCGACATCGAGTTTTCGGGCGAGGCGCTCAATGGTGACTTCCACGCCGTGGACGTGAAAGTGGCTCGACGTGGACCGGGCCGTAGTAGAAACACCCAGAGTCGCATCACTCTCTACACCGGCAACACGTATTTCCGTTATCCAACTCTTCACTGGCCTGGAACGTTCCGCCCATTTCAGGACTACGCCTCACACTTGGACGTTCTCTGTATCTACGACCTATCTCCGCAGGCGCGCTCGCGTGTAGAGGATCTTGAATTGATCGTTCAAGAGGCGTGGCGCATTGGCTCGCGACGACGTTCATCCACGACGCGCGAGTACCTCGGGGCTGTGAATAACATCGAGTCGCTTAGGAATGGTGAGGGCGAGTTTGAGACAGCCGAAGAGTTTTATCGCTTTTGGCGCCGCTTTCCGTTCCGTATCGGGCGCGCTGTCCAGCAACAGTTGGACCGGCTGCTCGCAGAGCAGGCCGACAGCTCTTCTAACTGAAGAGTCTTAGAGACGCATTTTCGCGCTTTCGGCATCAACCCAACGCTCGATCGCGTCTGCGTCTTCCAGTTCATCGGGATTGACGTACTCGAGGAGCCGAAAGCGGTCAAGTAGAAGTGTGGTTGCGCGTCGCAGGTCATCCCAGCGTTCCCAGTCCCACGAAAGTGCGAAGGGAACGGCAAGGGCAGTGATTGGATCGGCTCCGAAGTCCACCCACGCTTCCCATCTCTTAAGCAAGATATTGCCGAACTTGCTGCGCCAGCCTTCCTCTGCCGTGACCTGTGCCAGAAGGACAAGGAACCCCGAGCGGTTATCGCCAAACGGCTTCCAAGCGATCACGTCAACTCCGCCGTCCTTGATTTCAGTTGACGGCGTTCCGACACCTTCGCTGAGGCCCAGCTTCTCGGCCACCCATCGGATTGCCTCGGGAAACGATGTCGGCCGGCCGTCACTGGCTGGAAACCCGAACCGAACGCCAATTGATCCGGGACCGAGGTACGTCAATAGCACGTTGAGCACGAGAAGATCGAACCAACGATCCGTCTCGCTGTAACGACTCTCCGTGCGCAGGGGCGAAAACGGAGCAGAAAGCCACAGGAGGAAGGCGTAAGTCGTGGGCGAGACTCTCGCGACACGAGCTACGCCACCTCGCTCGTTTCGCTCAAATGGATATACGTCAGGCGCAACTCGCCGACGCTCTGCAACTTCGGCCAGGAGTAAGTCAACGTCGAAATCAAGATCACCGTTCGTGCTCGAAAGTCCTCGCAGGCGACGCTTGACCGCTGTGCGAGAGAGCCTGGACGTTCCCTCAACCAACATGAGTGCTTCGATCCAATCGGCCAAGCCGGAGGCCGAACGGTCGTCCGGCTTCTCAACCGCGAACTCGCTCATAGAGCATCGCGGAGTTCCGCTAACGCCTCCGCGCATTCTTCAAGAAGAGCAATCACTTCCTCGTCGCCAGAATGTTCGCCAATATCATCCCGAGCCGCCTGGAGAGACCCACGCGCGTTCGCCAGACGACGAAGAAGACGATCTCTTGTTCCCCCTGCGGTGATGAAAGCGAGTTCAAGGTCTCTCGTTTCGCGCAAAACCTCGAGTGCATCGTCCGACTGAAGAATCGTGGTTAGGGAGCGAGTGATGTCGCGGGACTCGCCGATCACCTTGGGATGCTCTTCGTCGCCGAAAAGCCACGACAAGAGTTCTTCCAGCTCGTCGGCGTACTCATCGTCGAGCGGATAGGTCTTGGGCTCAACATCACGGGGGTCCGGAGCGCCGACGAACGTCCGCACCGGCACGTTTCCCATCGCTTGATTGAAGATCCCGAAAGCCGCCTCCGCTCGCGTCGTATCAAAATCAAACTCCTCGCGAGCTTGCTCAAGGATCGCGTCATTGCGATACATGGAGCGGATGTCAGTCTCCCGCTCACCTACGATCAGAGCAACGTCGCTGAAGGTCTTCCCCTGATCGTCAACAAGATGGGCGATGAACCGTGCCTTAGCCGTCGGATCCCAATCCTCGATCCCTGAGATGTGTCGATAGCCAATGATCGGGGCGACCGCATCCCGACTCGGGGCTAGGACCGCCGGAATTTCTTCGGGAAGATCGGCCGCTTCCGCAAGCTCGTCCCATTCCTCGTCCGCCTCAACAGCAACTCGTAAGTCCTTATCGGCGAGCAGCCTAAGTGCCGCTAGCCGTCGATTACCTTCGACCGCGACGTACTTGAGCTCCTTCCCCTTTGTGCCGTCCTTCGTGATGATGATGAGCGGCTCGGACGCAAAGAATCCGTATCGGCTGATCGACCGCGCGATCACGATCGGCTCGTACTCTTCAAGCATGTACCGCACGAGATCCTGTTGTGAGCCGCCTTTCTCCTCTTCTGGAAGGCGTGGGTTTTCCGGATCAAGCTCAAGCTGATCCAGCGTTACCGCCAGCGGCTCGCCGATGCTATGCGCCGTCATGTCGAGCGGAGTTTGTCAAGGAACTACGGTCGACAGTTCTACGCGGCCGCACGCAAGGCGGCCGCCACTCTTTGTGCCAACACCGGCGGCACAGCGTTTCCGACCTGGACCTGAGCAGAGCGCCGCGAGCCCGCGATGCTGTGATCCTCGGGGAAGGTCTGAAGCCGGAGGATCTCGCCAAGTCGGAGTCTGCGGTTGTTCCAATGGAAGGGACCGACATATGGTCCTGGCTGAGCCTGAATCGTCGGCGACGGCTGCGCGGGGTCAAGCTTGAGAAGAAAGCTCCAGTACCGCTTGCGCCACTCGAAGAGAGGTTTTGGGTGGCCTCGCTTCGCAGTGAAGAACAGGTAGTTGCTGCCTGGCGGAATCTCCGGCAGTAAGTGCCCGTACTTCCCATTGACGGCTTCTTGTTCCTCAGCTAGCTCGTCACGGTCAGCTAAGTCGCCGATCGCGTCTCCAGTCGTGACGTGCGGAGTCAGCGTCTCGTCGTACTTGGTTCGGGTCTCGTGAGGGCCGCTATGCGTCGGCTCGGGGAATTCCGGCATGCGAGACCTGGACCCGAGCACAAAGAGCCGCTGCCGCCGCTGAGGTACGCCAAAGTCGGCCGCAAGCAACACGCGATGATTGACGTAGTAACCGAGGTCACCGGCCGCCTTGAGAAGGTGCTCGAGCCAAGGCATGTTGTGATTGCGGTAGGCGAGTCCGTAGACGTTCTCGAGGAGGAACGTTCGCGGGCGCGTCTCCGCGAGGACCCGGAGATAGTGATCGAGGAGGCTCGCCTCCGGATCAAGCCCTTTCCGCTTGTACTCGAGCCAGTTGCCTGACTTGGAGAACGGCGTGCATGGCGGCCCGCCCACAAGCAGCTCCGCCTCACCCTTACGCAGCCCCGCCGCCCGAATCAGCTCCTTAGTCGAGAGTGTCTTGATGTCCCGGTTGAGGATGGCGGAGTTCGGAAAGTTCGCTCGCAGCGTCTCCGCTGCGTCGTGTTCGTGTTCCACGCTCGCACGGATCGCATAGCCTGCGGACTCCGCTCCGAGGTCGAGACCGCCGGCGCCGCTGAACAGACTTATGGCAGGTAGCTCAGACACGCTTCGTTCGCCTCCCGCCTCTTCTGAAGGTCGGCGTCGAATCATGGCGAGCATCCGGAGCACTGACACGAAGCCCGAAGTGGCCCTGCGGCGCGCGCTCCGGGAACTCGGCGTGCGCGGCTGGCGTTGCCAATGGCGCGGCCCCGGAGGACAAATCGACATCGCCTTCACCCGTTGGAGAGTTGCCGTGCTCGTGGACGGTTCCTTCTGGCACGGCCATCCCAGCAAGTGGCAACCCGGACGTTGGAAGGGCTACTGGGACGAGAAGATCAAGCGCAACATTGCTCGTGATATCGAGCAGAATCGCGCCCTCGCCGAGGCAGGATGGACTGTAATTCGAGTCTGGGACTTCGAGGTTGAGCAAGACGCCACCGCCGTCGCTTCGAGGGTCAAAACTGTTCTGAAGACGGCCGGGCGGCCCTCCAGTATCGATGCATCGTAAGGCCGAGCCCGGATGCCGTCCGACGCAACCTCTAGAGTCCCTCAAGCCTGTTTGCGTGGGTTGGGGAGTGGACCCCTGAAACAGGTCCGTCCGATACCCGACCTACCATCCCGTACAGCCCGCCACGCCCAGCGCGGGATCGGATGAAAGGACGGCAGGAAGATGGCAAGGCCACGCAAGCCCGCAGTCGAAACACTTCCGCACCCGGGGGGCGGGTGGGGAAACAAGATCCAGGGAAACGAGCGCTTTTCCAACACGGCCCCGACTAAGGATCAGGCTCAGCATGTCGGTCGCGACATGGCGCGCGAGCGCAACACGGAGCACATCATCAAGAAGCGGGACGGGACGATCGGCGAGCGCAACAGTTACGGCCACGATCCGTACCCGCCGAAGGGATGAGTCGCATGAGCGAGGAAGTTATCGGGGTCATGGAGCTACCCCTCGACGCAGAGGGGTTCGTCCGTCGGCAGTGCCCGCATTGCCGACGCGAGTTCAAGTGGCACGAAAGCCCATCGCAAACGGTGGACGCCATCGAGGAAGAGGATTACCACTGTCCGTACTGCAGTGGTCGCTCAGCGGACTGGTTGACCGACGCTCAGCTCGAAGTCGTTCAGAAGGTCGCTGGCCACTACGCAGAGAGCCAAGTCCACGACATGTTCAAAGGACTTGAGCGGCAGTCGAGCGAGTTCGTGAAAATTGAGGCAGGGCCAGCACCTATAGAGCCCAGGACGGCGCTTCCGGACGAGCCCAACGACATGCGTCGCGTCGATTTCAAATGCCACAGCGACGAGCCAGTGAAGGTGCTAGACGAATGGTCGGAGCCCGTCCACTGCCTTACGTGCGGAGCCATATCCTGAGTCGCGTGGGGGACTGCGCCGGAGGCTGACACGTCCGAAACGGCGTCTAGCACGAATCAAACAGTCCTTCTAGTTTTAACGCGGGGCCAGTGGGCGTGGCAAGCGCCCGGGCGTTCGGATCGCCGCTGGCCCCTGAAGAGGGACCGCCAAACTCCGCCTAACCTGGAGGGCGTGCGACTGCTGCGCCGATGACTCGTTCGATGATCGTGACCGAATCGCCGCTTGCATCACTGAAGATGCCGTCGTCTGACTTGAATACGGCTTGAGCGAGGACGCTTGCGATCTGAGCGCGAACAGCCGGGTCATCCTGCCCACCAACAATCAAGTTGAAAGTAGACAAGGCATTCGCCTTGTTCCGCGAGACAAATTCAACGTGGCGATGGGCGCGGGTCTGGATCGCAAAAAAGCGGATCAGGAACACGACGAGACCCACCACCAAAACATCTAGCGCGATGTGCGTCACGATCTCAGCGTTGCCAGCATCATTCGCGGGCCGCGTGCCGTAGACCCACGCGACGGCCACGGCGCCACCGATCACCACGGCTGCCGCGAGGCGACGCGCCCACTTGTCGAACTCGTCCTTACTTGTCTTGACGAGGGCTGAGAAGTGAGCGCTTAAGTCACTGACCCCCGCCTCGCCGACCAATTGCCTTTGTGCGCTGACAAGATCGGAGAGGCTTTTGAATTCTTGAACCTCAGCTTCGAGCTTCCTGAATGTCTCCTGAAGTTCGGCGACGCGATCCTCTGAGAGGTCTTCGGCTAGAAGATCTCGGCGCTTTTCTAGAGCATCAGCGACGCGAGCGTTGACGCAGATTGGACGGACTTGGTTAATGAAAAACTCGTAGTGGCTCTGGAACCGACCGACTAGCTGATCGTGCAGGGCTTGAACGTCGGGCTGAGAGGAGCGCAGCTCAGCCATTTCTCTGAGGGTCTGCAACGTGTCAGTCGCGTTCGCCACAACTTGTGGACCCAAATCGGAGCGGACGTATCTCCACTCCTCGCTTCGAAGGTCTCCGAGGATTTCCACGATCTCGCCAAGCCTCGGCGCCTCGGCTGTGAACGCGAGATCCCCAAGGTTTCCGGCGTTGACCACCCTTTCCGGTTTGACCTGGCGGAGGTTCTGATAGGCGGTCTCCAGTTCGCCAGGCCAGTCAGCCTCCTCGGCAACTTTGGCTGCTGCCTCGACTTGCTGCAAATCGAGGGTGTCTGGGTCTTGAACTTCTATCCCTAGGGAGTCCTCGGGCATTTTCAGCTTGACTTTACAAAGGTGTGCGGACTGACCCGTGGGAGTGAAGGGACTTTGGACAGAACTTTGGACACCCGTGAGAGCACGGGACCGCACGAAACCGCGCGGGACCCCCTCGGGTGCGCTCAGCTACGTGGGACGCGCTGAAATCGGCGGACTTAAAATCGGGTGTCCTCGTTGAGGGCGTAAGGGTTCGAGTCCCTTCCCCGGCACTCCGGCGCGAAATCCGGCCGGCTGCGCCGGCCATGATGATTTCGCGCCGTTCGTCTTTCGATCCGGTGCGCTTCCGGCAGCGACGGGCTGAGCCCGCCGCTGCGTCGAGGAGAACCTAGACGACGGCACGAAAACAGTCGACGCGAGGAAAACGGTCGCAACTGGCGTTCATAGGATGAATGCGTGGCGATCCGTGAAGTGCGGGCCTCGGGCCTCGAGTACCTGGCTCTCGCGACGCAGCTCCTGCAGCGCGCTCGCCTGGCAGACGCGGAGGCAGGTCTTTGGGAAGCCGCTGATCTTCAGTGGTGGTGGCGCACGCCTCGGTCCTCAGACGCTATCGACCAGTTCTTCTGGATCGATGACGAGGGTCCGGTCGCGGGCTTCGTGCTGACGGACTGGGGCCGAGCGTGGGGTTGCGACCCGATCGTCGTCCCCGGTGTCTCGACCGTTCCGCTCTCGACCGTCTGGGCGCGCGCCGTCGAGGCCATCGACGCCTTTGGGCTCGAAGCGGTCGAAGTGCTCGCCCGTGACGACGACTTCGAGTTGCGCGGCCAGCTGGCCGGCGCCGGCTTCGTGAGCGACAACGATCAATCCGGGATCACCTGGATGAACGCCGAGGACCGGCCCGACGTGGCCGCGCTGCCGGAAGGATTCGTGCTCGCGGACCGTGCCAACGAGACGACCAGGCCGCACCCCATGCGGCGACGAAGCGGCGACGATGTCGAGGCCCGCCTCAGGCAGTGCTCGCTCTACGACCCGGCACTGGACGTCGCCGTCGAGGCTGCTGACGGCCAGGCAGCCGGCTACGCGCTCTTCTGGTTCGACCCCGTGACCGAGGTTGGGCTGGTGGAGCCGATGAGAGTCGAGGATGCGTACCAGCGGCGCGGCCTGGCCCGGGCCATGCTCACGGCGGGTCTCGATCGGCTCGCGAAGCGCGGGGCACGCCGCCTGAAGGTCGGCTATGCCACCGACGTGGCACGCGGGCTCTACGTCGGCGTCGGCTTCCGCGTGACGTCTACGAGCAGGTCATACAGTTGGCGGCGACCACCGCTGGGTCGAGTGGAAACCTAGACTCCGACCGTGACCGAGGTCGAAGAGCTTTCCGCGCAAGAAGGCCGGCTCGAATGGGATACGCCGCTCTTCCGGACTGCGCTGACGCAGTTCGAGCAGGCGATTCCGTACGCAGAGGTCAACGAGTCGATCGCGGAACGGCTTCGCTATCCGGAACGTGCGGTGATGGTGACGGTTCCGATTCGCCGCGACGACGGTCACGTCGACGTCTTTCCGGCGTACCGCGTCCAGCACTCGAGCGTACTTGGTCCGACCAAGGGCGGAATCCGCTACGACCCGCACGTCACCCTCGGCGAATGCACTGCGCTCGCCGTCTGGATGACATGGAAGTGCGCGCTCCTGCGTCTGCCCTACGGCGGCGCGAAGGGAGGCGTTCGCTGCAATCCGCGTGAGCTTTCCGCGCGCGAGCTGGAGCGGCTGACCCGTCGCTATACGAGCGAGCTGCGCGGCGTGATCGGGCCGCAGGAAGACATCCCCGCTCCGGACATGGCCACGAACGAGCAGACGATGGCGTGGATCATGGACACGTACTCGATGCAGCTCGGGTACGCCGTGCCCGAGATCGTCACCGGCAAGCCCATCGCGCTCGGTGGCTCGCTCTTCCGGCACGAAGCGACGGGCGCGGGCGTGGTGATGGTGATCGAACGTGCCTGCGGGCGCCTCGGCTGGGACCTCGCGGAGCAGCGCTGCATCGTGCAAGGCTTCGGGAACGTCGGTGGGATCGCTGCGCAAGAGCTCGTCTCGAAGGGCTCGAGCGTGCTCGCCGTGTCGGACGTCTCCGGTGGGATCTACTCGCCCTCGGGACTCGATCTCGACGTGGTACGCGCATGGGTTGCGGCGCACGGAACGCTCGCCGGCTATCCGGATGTCCAGCACGTCTCGAACTCGGAGCTGCTGGAGCTGCCGTGCGACATCCTGGTCCTCGCAGCACTCGAAGAGCAGCTCACCGCGGAGAACGCTCCGCGCATCGACACGAAGCTCGTCGTGGAGGGAGCCAACGGCCCGACGACGATCGAAGCGGATGCGATCCTCGTGGACCGCGGCATACCGATCCTGCCCGACGTGCTGACGAACGCGGGCGGCGTCACGGTCTCGTACTTCGAATGGGTACAGGACCTCGGTCGGCTCTTCTGGACTCGTGACGAGATTCGTGCGCGTTTGGCGGACAAGCTCGCCGATGCGTTCGACCGTGTCTGGGCGCTCGCGGAAGAGAAGGGGATCTCGCTACGACAAGCCGCGCTCGTCGCCGGCATCAACGAGGTGGCCGCGGCGCTTAAGGCCCGCGGCATCTATCCGTGAGCTCGATGAGCCAGCACGTCCGCGACGCGATGGTGCCCGAGCCGGGTGCACTCGACGTCACGGCGAGTGCACAGGAAGCAGGCGAGCGTCTGTCTGATCCCGCGGTGCGTGCCGTGCTGGTCGTCGACGACGGCAGGCTCGTCGGCGTGGTTACGCGCAAGACGCTCGTCTCGCAGGTGGTCGCGCCCGGTCTGGATCCGCGCAGCACGACGCTGCACGAGATCGCGGAGCCGCCGCTCTTCACGCTCGACGCGTCGATGGACCTCGACGAGGCATTTCGGGCGCTGGAGGAGCAGGATTTCGAACGCGTGCCGGTCGTCGAAGACGGCAGGCTCGTGGGGATTCTGTCGCGGACTGTTCTGCAGCGCCGCCTCGCCGAGGACGAGCCGCCGCTTGCGTCAGAGCCTTAGGAGCGCCCGACGATGACCAGCGTGGGCGGGCCGGCCGGCAAGTAGTACGTCAGCCTGCAGACGTCTGCGTATTTCGAGATCGTCGACCTTTGAATTTGCTCAAGCGTCGGTCGCTGGTTCTCGACGCCGGCGCTCTTCCAACTCTGCCCAGCCGCGATCGACGAGCTCGCGAAGTCGGCGAAGATTCGCATCCGATTCGGCGCGCCACTGCTGTTCTCGGGCGATCTCTTCAGGAGTTCTCTTCTTCCTCTTCTTCACCGTCGGCTCCAAGTAGCAAGTCGTGGATTTCTTCCAGTTCGAGGCGAATATCGCCCAGCACTGCCATGTTGGTCAGCACTTCTTCGCGATAGACAACGGGCTCCACCAGTCAAGCATCACGCAGCGACAACCGCTCCGCAAGACGGCCGTTCGCGACGGGTCTAACAGCAGGTGTAGGCCCCGGGGGGCGCCGCGCCTTCTTCCTCCTCTGGGAGCTCCGCGGCGGCGAGAGCTGCGCCGTCGAGGATGTCTCGCTCGCTGATCTCGAGTGTGTCGAGCCCCAAGAAAGCGAGCACCTCGCGTGCGATCACGGCGCCGCCGACGATCACCGGCGCGCGATCCGGGTCGAGCGGACGCACGGTACGCCGCTCGGCGAGGGGGAGCGACGCAAGGCGTGCGAGTTGCTCTTCGAGTGACTCTGAGCTCAGCTCGAATCCGTGCACGCGGTCACGGTCGTACTCCTCCAAGCCGAGCGCCAGTCCGGCGAGGCTCGTGATCGTCCCTGCGACGCCGATCGCGGAGCTCGTGTCCCTCCGAATCTCATCCGGGACGCGCTTTGTGAGCAGCGCGCGCACCGCGGCTGCTCCCGCGTCAAGCTCCTCATCCGTCGGCGGGTCGGAGTGCAGGAACTTCTCGGTGAGGCGCCCGGAGCCGATGTCGAGACTGTCGTGCCAGCGAACGCCCTCGCGTCCACCTGCGACGAACTCGGTCGAGCCGCCGCCGATGTCCACGATCACGGTGCCTTGCTCGAGCGGCCGCTCCGACGTGACACCGCGGAACGTCAGCAACGCCTCTTCGCGTCCCGAGAGCAGGCGTGTTGCGAAACCGTAGCTCCACTCGACCTCGCCCAGGAACGCCTCGCCGTTCTCCGCGTCGCGAACCGCGCTCGTCGCGATCGCCAGTGTCCGCTCGGCTCCGAGGGACTCCGCGATGCGGCGAAAGTCGGTGAGGACGTTCCGCACGCGGGCGATCGGGCCCGGGAGGAGGCGCCTGCGCTCGTCGACGCCCTCGCCGAGCCGGGTGATGCGTGTCTCGCGCGCGAGATCAGAGATGCGTCCGTTGTCGACGTCCGCGACGAGGAGACGCGTCGAATTCGTGCCCAGATCGATTGCCGCGACACGGCTCACGTACTCGACTGTAACGGCCGGCCTGCTCGCGGGACGGTAGCTGCGACATCGGGAGACGAAAGGAGATTCCAATGAAGCAGCAAGCGGGCGGATTCGTCTATGTGCAGACGAACGACGCAGACCACAACGAGGTCGT
>WNFX01011806.1_pt1 | contig 10675 bp, 9 predicted proteins | sample 5400111 | NCBI WGS metagenome assembly WNFX01 (sample SAMN13153363, study PRJNA577476) | soil metagenome | isolation source: 40 cm soil or saprolite under grassland replicate 1 | place: USA:California | collected 2016-06-15 | reverse complement strand
CCCCACCCGAAGATGTCCCCAGCGATCGACGGTGTGGACAGGAAGAGGTCCCCTGCGATCGGCTGCGTGGCGGTCTCGGACTCGCCACCAGCCGTCTCGCCGAACAGGAGCCGGAATCGTGGCCCGGCGGGACGAAACAGAGCTGCCGGCGTCATCGAGAGGTCCAACTGCAGCGCGTCGGGCAGCAGGAACACGCGGTAGGTGGTCGGCCCGCGGTCGAGCTCGGCAAGCTGCACCGCATCGAGCTCGTCGATGAGCGCGCGCGTCCAGTCGTCGAGTACGTCAGCGACCTGAACTTGGTCGGCGATGGCGAAGGTGAGGTCCACGTCGGAGAAGCGGTCGCCGCCGTCGACGGCGAGCGAGCCCACGGCGGCTCCAGCGACGACGCGCTCATCCTCCTCCGCGAGCTGCAGCACGTGCTCGCGGAGAGCATCCCGCTGCTCAACGGTGAACACGAGCCGCGATCCTAGCTCTGCATGAGATCGACCTACAAGTCAGTCTGGTCTTCGTCCGTGGGACGGCAAGAACGAGCCGATGTGGGCGCATGTCGTGACCGTCACGAAGCCCTGACGTACGCACGTCGTTGCGTTGGACCTTTGGGCATACTCGCGCCGTGACCGAGGCGACGCTCGAGGACTCCGGCTCAGGCCTCGCTCCCGCCGGCGACGGGTGGTTCGTCGTGAACGTGCGAGACGCCCAGTGGTTGACGTCTGAGAACGGTGAAAAGCTGCCGTCGGGCTCGGAGTGTTCCTTCGAGAGCCGGGAAGTCGAATTCCCGCAGCTCGGCATCAGGCTCCACGTCCTGGAGCCCGGCGAGCCGAACGGCCTCTACCACTCCGAGTCGGAGCAGGAGGCGTTCCTCGTGCTGTCCGGGGAGTGCAGGCTCCTCGTCGAGGGTGAGGAGCGGCTCCTTCGGCCCTGGGACTTCTTCCACAGTCCCGCCGGGACCGAGCACATCTTCGTGGGCGCCGGCGCCGGGCCGTGCGTGATCCTGATGGCCGGTTCGCGGTCGGGGGACTGGCGGGTGCTCTACCCGGTGTCGGAGCTCGCGGCGCGTTACGGCGCGAGCACGGAGGAGGAGACGTCCGACCCGAGGCAGGCGTACACGCGGTTTGAGCCATCACGGCGGGAGCGGCCCTCGTACTGGGATCGCCTGCCTTGGGCCAACTATGATTCATCTGAGTAGTACGTCGGCGCCGATCGACCAAGGAGCAGAGATGCGCCCAACGCTCATGTCAATCGAAAAGGGCTTCATGACCTATTCGGAGGGTATGACGCGTGGCGCAGAAAGAACTGAACCTTGGCATCCTGGCGCATGTAGACGCCGGTAAGACAACTCTCACCGAACGGCTGCTGTACGAGGCCGGTGCCATTGACGAGCTTGGCAGCGTCGATGCCGGCACGACGCAGACCGATTCGCTCACGCTGGAGCAGCAGCGCGGCATCACGATCCGGTCGGCCGTTGCGTCGTTCTCGCTCGACGACGTGCACGTCAACCTGATCGACACGCCCGGCCATCCCGACTTCATCGCCGAGGTCGAACGCGTGCTGAGCGTGCTCGACGGCGCAGTCCTCATGATGTCGGCCGTCGAAGGCGTGCAGCCGCAGACGCGGATCTTGATGCGTGCGCTGCAGCGGTTGCGCATTCCGACGCTGCTGTTCGTGAACAAGATCGATCGACCCGGGGCCGGCGACGAGCATGTGTTGCAGGCCATCTCGGACCGCCTGACGACGGCGTTCGTACCGATGGGAAGCGCGCACGATCTCGGCACGCGCGCCGCCGACTTCAGCCTCTCGAGCGGGGAGGACCCCGCGCTCCGGGGTCGGCTCGCCGAGGTGCTGGCGGAGCGGGACGAGCGGATCTTGGCGGCGTATGTCGAGGACGAGTCGGATGTGTCATATCGGCTACTTCGCGACGCGCTCGCGGTCCAGACGAGGCGGACGTTCGTGCATCCTGTCTTCTTCGGTTCCGCGGTCACGGGTGCGGGTGTCGAGTCACTGATGACCGGAATCACTGACCTGCTGCCGGCAACGTCAGGCGATCCCGATGGCCCGATATCGGGGACGGTCTTCAAGATCGAACGCGGCGCGAGCGGCGAGAAGATCGGGTACGTCCGGATGTTCTCGGGGACGATTCACATACGCGAGCGGCTGCGCTTCGGCCACGGTCTCGAGGACAAGGTCACTGCGATCAGTGTTTTCGAGCAGGGGCCCGCCGTACAACGTCCGGCAGTCTCCGCAGGCGCCGTCGCAAAGCTCTGGGGTCTCTCCGAGATCCAGATCGGCGATCGCATCGGCGAGACCGGAACGGGAGGATCAGACCATCACTTCGCCCCGCCGACACTGGAATCGGTCGTCGTCGCCGGGAAGCCCGACGATCGCGTGCGCCTCCGACTCGCGCTCGGGCAGCTCGCCGAGCAGGACCCGTTGATCAACGTCCGGCAGGACGACACCCGCCGGGAGCTCTCGGTCTCTCTGTATGGCGAGGTCCAGAAGGAAGTCATCCAGGCGACGCTCGCAAGCGAGTACGGCCTCGATGTCACATTTCGCGAAACCACGCCGATCTACATCGAGCGACCCATCGCGACCGGCGAGGCGCTCGAGATGCTCCACGCCGAATCGAATCCTTTTCTGGGCACGATCGGTCTGCGCGTCGATCCTGCGCCTGACGGCTCTGGGATCGATTTCAGACTGCAGGTCGATACTCGGACAATCCCGCTGTACCTGTACAAGACGGTCGAGGGCTTCTCGGAGCGCATGGATCAGTACGTCCGCCAGACCTTGCGGGAGGGCCTCTTCGGTTGGCAGGTCACGGACTGCGTCGTGACGATGACCAAGTGCATCTACAGCGTTCCCGACGGTCCTCCGTCGAGACGGGGACCGCTCAGCACAGCGGCCGACTTCCGAAAGCTCACGCCGCTAGTCCTCATGCAGGCACTCACGCGGGCCAGGACGGTCGTTTGCGAGCCAATCGTCCTGGCCCGCGTCGAGATCCCGGCCGGAACGATCGGGGCAGTCATGGCCACGATGGCACGGCTCGGCGCTGCAGTCGAGACGCCGTCACTGCGGGGCAAGCTCGCGACGATCGAGACCGTCTTGCCTGCGGTGAAGGCGGTTGACCTACAACGGCAGTTGCCCGGCCTGACTGGCGGCGAGGGCGTGCTCGACTCCAGCTTCGCCGGTTACCAACCGGTGAGCGGCGACCAGCCGATTCGACGGCGGACGACGGCGAATCCGCTCAACCTGGACGAGTACATGATGCACCTCGCGCGACGCTTCGGAGGCCACTGAGGGCGGCCGGGCTTCCGGGCCCGACCGCCCTCCCAACCGCTGTCTACGGAATGCTGAGTCCGAGCGAGCGTGCCGTGCCGAAGATGAAGTTCTGTGCGGAAGCCGTGTCGAGGCGAGTGTCGTAGCCGACACCGGCGCACTGTCCGTTCGTGCCGAACGTCGTCTCGGCGATCATCGTGTTCGTCCCGGCGAGGAACAAGGGGCCACCCGAATCGCCAAAGCACTGGCCGCCTTTGCCCTGCGCCGTGTTGCCGGTGATCTTGACGAACTCACCCTGCTTTCCCTTGCCGACGTTCAGGAGGTTCGCTGTCGCCTTCATCCGTGTGAAGAAAGCATCGGGCTGCTTCTTGCAGTTCGGATCGCACGGATCCGGCTTCCCGAAGTGCTGCACGCCGTAGCCGCTGATGTCGAGCGCGGTTCCCGTGCTAAGCGTCTCGTCGAATCCGAGCGGCGGCAGGACTCCAAGACCACGGCTCTGCGCAGTGTCGAGGACGATGATCGCCTCATCATTCGTGTCAAACCCGGGAAGGCCGTTGTTACAGCCGACGCACCAGGCCGGATTGGAGTAGTAGGTGCCCTTCCAGAACGTCGGCGCCGGTTGGGTGAAGAACCCTTGCTGGTCGAACGTCACCTCGACCCGCGGATGCCCGGCTGCGTCGGTCCCGAACTGGGATGTGCTGTCGGAGAAACAATGGGCCGCGGTGACCATGATCCGTGGGCTGACCAACGTTGCTGTGCAGACGAAGACGCCGTTGTCCGCCATGCCGACGTAGGTATGCGTGTTATCCGGCGTGCCGCCGAGGATCGCTCCGGCCGAGCCGGTGAACGCTAGAAGGACGGCGAGGCCGGCGGCAATCGCAAGGACGAATCGCAGACGCATGAAGCTCCCCCCCTCAGTTGGTATCTGAATCTCTACCAAATCAATGGTGCCATGGCCTGGCCTAAGCGCAAGGGTGATCACTGCGGTGCTCTGGCGCCTCAGGGAGGCTTTACACGGTAATAACGACCTTTCCCTGAGCGTGTCCTTCTCCCAGGTACCAGAAAGCGTCGGCGATATCGCTCAACTCATAGCGCCTGTCGATGACCGCTGTCACCTTTCCGCCCTCGAGAAACTCCCGCATGACCTCCAGGTCCTCTCTGTTCGTCTTTGCCACGAAGAAGACGACCTTCTGGCTACGCGGCCGACGTACGGCGTGCCTGTCATCCCGTACCAGTCCGCCGGGTTCACCGAAGCGGCGTGGACTCGCACAAGCACGCCATCGTCTTCGAGCTCCGGCTTCGCGACTTCCTGCAGCTCGAGAACTTCAGGTGACCCGAACGTGTTGCGGACGATCGCTCTCACTGGGCTCGGCCGCCGTTGACGGTCAGGACGACGTTCCCGGTCTTTTGCTCCGTTTCGACGTACCTGGTCGCTTCGACGACCTCCTCCAGCGGGTAGGACCGATCGATGACCGCCCGATACTTCCCGGTTTCGATGAGCTCCTTCAGGAAGAGGACGTCCTGCTTTCTGTACCTCGCTATCCCGAGCGTCACCTTCTTGTCGCCGATCCGACGGGTCAGCAGAGCCAGCATCGGGACGTGCCACATGAACCCGAGGTCGGTTTCCAGGTAGATCCCGCCCGGCTTCAGTGACCTCCGGCAGCGCCTGAACGAGTGCTTACCGACAGCGTCAAAGATGACATCGTACGACTTGCCGTTCTTCGTGAAGTCCTCGTGCAAGTAGTCGACGATCTCGTCGGGCCCGAGCGATCTCACGACCTCGAAGCTCTTCGTGTTGCACACGGCCGTGACGTGTGCACCGAAGTACTTCGCGAGCTGAACCGCTGCAGTGCCGATGGAGCCCGAAGCGCCGTAGATCAGGATGCTCCGACCCTCGCGAAGATCTGCCCCTCTCAGGCACGAGAGTGCGCTGCACGCTCCGTCACAAACTGCCGCAGCCTCTTCGAAGGTCATCCCGGCCGGCTTGTGCCCCAGAGGGGCGGACTCCGGCATGCAGACAAACTCAGCGTGTGCGCCGAAGCCCTTGACGCCGAAGACCTGGTCACCGACCTCGAACTTCGTGACGGCGGCACCGACTGCTTCGATCTCGCCGGCCAGCTCCATGCCGAGGATCCTCTTCTTCGGTCCACGAAGGCCGATGAAGGCACGGACGAAGAACGGCTTCGCGCTGCGCCAGCCGCAGTCGGTCTGAGTGACCGTCGTGGCGTGGATCTTGACGAGTACCTCGTCCTCATTGGGAACGGGGCGCTCGACGTCTTCGAGTCGCTGGACATCCGGCGGCCCGTACCTGTCGTAGACGACTGCTCTCATTGATTCCCTCTTCTCTTCTCTGGTGGCTGCGGATACCGGATCGGTCCGCCGTGCTTCCACATCCGTCCTGCTCGATAGAGCTCCGCCGGCTTGCCGCCGGTCGAGCCGGGCTGGGCTCGGCGGCCGGTCGGGATCACCCAACCGTCCTCCGCGAAGACGCTCCGCCGGAAGTTCGCGGCGTCGAGCTGCACGCCCCACACGGCCTCGTACACCGCCCGTAGCTCGGCCAGCGTGAACGTCGGTCCGACGAATGCCGTTGCGATGCCCTCGAGCTCGAGCTCGACGCGGACACGTTCGACCGCATCGCGCACGATCTGCAGATGATCGAACGCCAGCTCGATCTTTCCGTTGAGAACGTCGGACACGGGGATCAGCGCGGCCGCTGCAGCATCCGTCCCCGCCACGATCGCTCCGACGTCGCGAACCACTGCGAGATAGCCGATCGTCACGACGTTCATTCGCGGGTCGCGCTCGGGATCGCCGTAGGCACCGAACTGGGTGAGCAAGGTCGCTGCATCGACGCCGGTCTCCTCGGCGAGCTCCCGCCTCGCCGCCTCGTCCAGCGTCTCGGTGGGACGCTTGAAGCCGCCCGGGATCGCCCACGCCCCCTCGAACGGTGCCTCACCGCGGCAGACGAGCAGCACGTGAAGCAAGCCTTCGGACATGGTCAGGATGACCACGTCCACCGTCACCGCGAACGCCGGGAACTGCGACGGGTCGTAGTCCGGCGGCACCCCCGGATCGCCGGTTTTGGTCGTCACGACTCTTACTTTACAGGAAGTTATGGTCTTGTCGACCAGAACTCTCGGTTCGTTCAGGTCGAAGCCTGAGCGAGCACGGCGTCCATCGTCTGCATGATCGAGACGCTCTCGTCCAGAGGCATCAACGGGCTCTCGAGAAGCCCTTCGCGCAGGCAGTTGGCAACCGCCTCGGCCTCGTACCAGAGACCGCCTCCCTCGCGCTGCGAGTCGAAGTAGGTCTCCTCTCCAGCCCGTGTGATGAGCGTGAGCGACGTCGGCGCATAGAAGTCCCCGTCGATCTCGATGCGGGCGTGGGTGCCGACGATCGCTCCGCGGGTAGGGCTGTTGGCCGAGGACGTGCACGTCAGGACAGCCTGTGCGCCACTCGCATATCCGAACAACATCGAGGTCTGACCGTCGACGCCGGTGAAGGCCGGGTCGATCAGGCTGACGATCCGGTCTGGCTTGCCCAGAACCATCGACGCGAAAGAAACTGGATACACGCCGAGGTCCAGCAGTGCGCCGCCTCCGAGCTCCGGGGCGAACAGCCGAAAGTCTGGGTCTTTGGCAAACCACTGCCCGTGGTCGGCTGTGACCGTCACGATGTCCCCAAGGGCTCCCTCGGCGAGCAGGCGCCGGATCTCCGCGATGTGGGGGAGAAACCGCGTCCACATCGCCTCCATCAGGAAGAGTCCCTCCGCACGCGCGGTGGCGACCAGCTCTTCGGCCTCGGCGGCGTTCATCGTGAACGCCTTCTCTACGAGCACCGGCTTGCCGGCGCGCAGCGCAAGTAGCGCGTTGGCGTGGTGCATCGGGTGCGGAGTCGCCACGTACACCACGTCGACGTCCGGGTCGGCCACCAATGCCTCATAGCTTGCGTGCCGGTTGGGGATGTCGAACTCATCGGCGAATCGGTTCGCCGAATTCATGTGCCGAGACCCGACCGCCACGGGCCGGCCAGAGTTGGTGAACATCAAATCGGCAGCGAAGGTCTCGGCGATTCCGCCCGTTCCGATCAATCCCCATCCCACTGGTTCGGTCATCGGTAGGCAACGTACAGGGTCGTCACACGGGCGAGTCAGCCTCTCGTGCTCCCTGGCCCGCCAATCGTGCGTCCGCCACTGCATCGCCGGCGGCCCGTGCCGCGGAATGTCCCGTCACCGCGGAAAGAAAGTCATCGCGTTGCAGGGCGTAGAGCTGGGAGTCGGCAGCCGCTGTGACGGTCGCGGTTCTCGGAACGTCGCGCAACAGTGCGATCTCTCCGAAGTAGTCGAGCGGACCTGCGGTCGAGTGACGGCCGTCCGCATCGATGTCGAGCTCGCCTGTCCCTACGAGATAGAAGCGGTCCGGCGGGAGGCGCGACGGTTCTGTCGATTTCGACGAGCGGACGGTAGGCGAGAAGCGTGAGGAGAGGCAGGATCGACCCGACGAGAACGAAGGCCGGACGCGGTCCGATCCCACGGACGATGGCCGGCGCCACGATCGAGCCGATCGCCACGCCACCCATCGCGAGGCCCCAGACGAGGCCGAGTATGCGAGTCAGCAACTCGTCGGGGATGACTCGCTGCAGGAGAGTGAAAACCGCGACATCCTCGACGCTGTTGGCTGCACCGACAACCGCGAGCAAGAGGATCGCCGCTGCGAAGTAGGGACGCGGCGCAATGAGCACGATCGGAACTCCCCAGAACACGAGCGACAGCCCGAAGGGAGCGGCGAGCCGTCTCCCGCCGAGCGTCATCGCTCCGACCGCTCCGATCAGCCCGCCGACGCCGATGGCCGCGGTCAAGTAACCAACAGCGGCTGCTCCGCCGTGGAAGACCCGAAACGCGGCGACCACGATGAGAACGTTGAGGCAGCCTCGAACGAAGGTCTGGGCCATGGTCAGACCGATCACGAGCCGAGTCCTGGGTGTCCGCACCACCGTCTGAAGCCCGACCGCGATCATTCGCCTGACACTCTCCGGTTTCACCCCTGAGAGATCGACGCGACTGTCGACCCTGACTCGAGCGAGGAAGGCAGCGCCGACCAGAAGTGTCGCTGCGCCGACCCCGAACACAAGCGAGACGTCTCCGAGCGCTACGAGCAAGCCTGCAAGCAACGGTCCGACGAGAGTCCCGAGGCTCTCGATCGTCGATGTGGCTCCGTTCGATGCGATCAATTCCTCGGGTGTGCGTGCAAGCGAAGGCAGCAGCGCTTGCAACGCGGGCCTGGTGAGAGTGGAAGAGAGGCCGATGATCGCTGCGAAGACGAAGACAAGTGCTCGCTCGTCCGCGAGAGCTGCAACAGCCGATCCTGCGAGGGCGGCTGCTCCGACGAGCGTCATGACCAAGAGGAAGCGCTCGCGTCTGAAGCGGTCGCCGAGCGGAGCCGCGAGCGGAGCGATGACCGCGGCGGGCAACAGACGAACCAGGCCGGCGACCCCGACCGCCGTGGTGCCGCCCTGCTGGTAGGCAAACACGCCGAGCGCGACGAAGTGCGCCAATTCAGCCGCGATCGCGGCGCCCCACGCGAATTCGACTCGCCGAACGTTCTCGTTACGAACGGCGGCGGCGAGCGCGGAGACCACCTGGCGCGGCCCGACCACAGGCGAATTGAATCCCTTCTCGTCGATTTGGACAAGTCGTCTTGCCGACTGCCCTCCTGTGTCGAAGCCTTCAGTCCGCCCGGATCGTCGCCCGCGCGGAACGTGTCGTCATCCGACGCGGTGAGCGGCTGCTCGGTGTCGAAGCGGGTGCCCCGACCAACGCGACGCGGAAGCCAGACTTCCGGTGCAGTCTCGGCGCGCCCGCGTCACAGTTTTGGGTCCCTGACCCCGACGGATGCCCGCCTACCGCTTGCCAATCACCGTCCGAGGGCTTGTTCAGGCTATTCTGGAGCGAATCGACAGAGAGGAAGGGCGCATTGGGCTCTAAAAGACAGACGACGATGGCGAAGCTGACACGTGAGCGCAAGGTGAAGGAAAAGCGAGAGCTGAAGGAAGAGAAGAGGGCGGCAGCAGCCGCGGCGAAGGCCGCAGGCACCTATTCGTACGACGGCGAGCCCGTCGAGGCTCCCGCACTGAAGTCGGTCGACTCGGCCGACGAAACGCTCGCAGGCGACCCGGCAGTCGCCGTGTCCGGCGACGATCGCTAGCGCTCGACAGTCAGAGCAAGCCAGACGTCAGTCCCACCGCCGGGTGCGTTTGCAGCGCCTGCTCGTCCATCGTGCGCCTCGGCGATAGTCTCGACGATCGCCAGCCCGAGTCCGCTGCCCTTCGCTGTCGTCTTCTGCGCGCGGCTGAAGCGCTCGAACGCTTGGTTGAGAAAATCGGGCGGGAAACCTCCGCCTTCGTCGCGCACGTGCAGCTCTGCCGAGCCGTTGCGCTGTTCGGCCGTAAGAGTCACACGGCCCGCGCCATGAGTGAACGCGTTGTCGACCATGTTCGCGAGCGCCTGCTCGAGGAGTGTGCGGTCCGCCGAGACGACGAGCGGGTCATCGTCCGTCGTCACCGACAGATCGCGTCTCTGTGACTCGGCGCGCGACTGAAAGCGGCCCGCCACCGTCTCGAGGACGTCGGCCACGTCGATGGGCTCACGACGCAGCGGCACCCGACCTTGCTCCGCCCTCGCGAGCAGCAGCAGATCGTCCGCGATGCGGGAGAGCCGCTCCGTGTCTTCGGCGGCGCCGCGAATCGCCGCCTCGAGCTCCTCGGTCGATCGTGAGCGCCTAAGCGCCAGCTCGAGCTCCGTCTTCAGCAACGCGAGCGGCGTCCTCAGCTCGTGACTCGCATCCGCGACGAAGCGCCGCTCACGCGCAAGACCATCGCCGATGCGCGTCAGCATCTCGTTCAGCGTCTCTCCGAGCCGCGACACCTCGTCGCCGGTCGGCGGGACGGGCAACCGGTCGTCGAGCGACGAAGCCGAGATGTCCGCGGCTCTTCGGCGCATCGCTTCGATCGGACGCAGGGCTGCACCCGCGAGCCCGTAGCCGGCGAGTGAGGCGAGGATCAGCGCAAGCGGGCCGCCGATGAGGAACGCGTTGCGCAGGCTGGCAAGCGTCTCCGTCCTGTTCGCCCGCGTCGCGCCAACCACGAGCACCAGGCGGCTCTGGCCCCGTTGGACGGGCAGCGCAAGCATGCGTGCCGGTTCATCGAGCCCGGGGACCGAGCTCCGGTCGATGAAGACGGGGCCGTGTAGCGCGCGCGCCAGCTCGGCAGGCGGAAGGAGTGGTGTGCGCCCAACGGGGTTCGTCGCGTCGAGGACCGAGCCGTTCCTACTCAGCAGCTCCGCAAACGTCTCGCCCTGCTCGATGAGCGTCCCGTGCGTGGACTTGAGCGAGCCGTCGCGGCGCACGAG
>WNFX01006967.1_pt1 | contig 10676 bp, 6 predicted proteins | sample 5400111 | NCBI WGS metagenome assembly WNFX01 (sample SAMN13153363, study PRJNA577476) | soil metagenome | isolation source: 40 cm soil or saprolite under grassland replicate 1 | place: USA:California | collected 2016-06-15 | reverse complement strand
CACGAGAATCTGGTGAACGCGGACCGGATCGGTCCGCACCGTAGCGGGCGCGTGATCCGCGGCGATCTCCACGCGGATCTGCTTCGCTTCGGCGGCCGGCTCGACGTCGCTGATCGCCCGTTGGAGAGCGGCGACCACCTCGACCTCGCGCCACACCGGCTTCACCTTGCCGGCGTCCAGGCGGGACAAGTCGAGGAGGTTATTGAGGAGAATGATCGTCCGCTCGGCGGCCTCGTACACTTCCTGCGCCGCGTGCGCCGCCGTCTCGGGGGACTTCTTGCGCACCAGCCGCTCGGCCCAGCCGTAGACGCCCGTGAGCGCGTTCCGCAGCTCGTGATTCATCATGGCGAAGAAGAGGTCGCGCTGGCGTTGCATCGCCTGCACCTGGTCGAGCAGCTGCGCGCTCTCCACCGCTCCCGCCGCTTGGGTCGCCAACAGCACGGCGATGGCCTCGTCCTCCGCGTCGAATTCCTCGGCCCCGATCTTTTCCGTCAGGTACAAGTTGCCGAAGACGCCGGCCCGCCCCCGCACCGGGACGCCGAGGAACGACTTCATGGGAGGATGATGCGCGGGGAAGCCGTAGCGCTGAGGATGGCCGTTGATGTCCGCGCTCCGGATTGGCTTGGCTTCAGTGATCACGTGGCCGAGCAGCCCGCGGCCCGTCGGGAGGCTGCCGATCTTGCGGCGGGTCGCTTCGTCGAGCCCCGACGTCACGAACTGCACGAGGGTCGCGCGGTCCGGTCCCAGCACGCCCAACGCGGCGTAACGGGCCCCGACGACCTCGCGGGCGGCGTCCACGACCTCCTGCAGCACCTGGTCGAGGGAGTGATGCGCGTAGATCGCCACACCAGCGGCAAGCAACCGCTCGAAGCGGTCGCGGACGCGGGTGGCTTCCTTTGTCGAAGACATGTCACGAAAGATGGCCGGGGCGGCCGCTTCATCAATCCCTCACCCGATTTACAACTACTTTTCAACTCGGAGTGTCCAACTTCAGAGGGAAACGGCGGCAGCCAGCCGTCCGTACGTTACTCACACCCGTTACAGCGAGACCCCCATGTTCCTGTTCCGCCACCCGCCCCTGGTCGCTTCCACACTCCTGCTCGCGGCGTGCGCCGCGAACCAAACGCCTGTCCCCGTCGTCGGCAGCCCCCGCGACGTCGCCTCCCTTGCCGGTGAATGGGTCGGCGACTACTCGAGCAGCGAATCGGGCCGGAGCGGCAGCATCAGCTTCACTCTGCGCGCCGCGGGCGACTCGGCCTTCGGCGACGTGGTCATGGTTCCCGTGGGATGGGGACGGCCGCTGGCGCCGTGGCGCGGAGAGAGCACGCCGCCGGGCGCCGCGCGTCCCCAGTCCGAGGTATTGACGATCAACTTCGTGCGGGTCGAGCAAGGACACGTCAGCGGGACGCTCGCCCCGTACGCGGACCCGCAAACGGGGGAGCGCCTAATCACCATGTTCAGCGGCGAGCTGCGCGGGAACACCATCACGGGCAGCTACACCACCAGGCTGCCATCGGGCGCAACCCAGACGGGCCGCTGGACGGTGCAGCGGAAGTAGCGGCTACAGCGCGATCTTAGCGAGCTTGGAACATCCCTACGGCTCCCTTCGTCGCATCCGCAAACGCGTGACTAACGAAGGGGTAGGTTCCAGCCTCTACCAATCGCGCCTCGAAGATCGCGCCGCCGCCCACCGGTACGGTGACCGTCTGTACTCCCTCGAGCGGATGCGCGAGCGATCCGTCGAGATACACGCGATCGAAGATCGCGCCCACCACGTGGAACGCTGAAAAACGGTTGGGACCGGCATTCACGACGTACAGTCGCAGGGGCTCGCCCACGCGCACATTGATCGGGTGATGTGCGTACTCCGCCTCGCGACCATTAAAGACGACGTAGTCCGGCGCGAGACCCAGCAGCTTCTGCCAATCGATGGAGCGCGTCGAATCGGGTAGCACTTGCGTGTAGAACTCACTTTGCACGAACACGAATTCTTTCGCGGGGGTCCGGCCCTGCCGGGGGTCGACGATGATCGCGCCGTACATGCCGTTGGCGATGTGGAGCGCGACGGGCGCGGTTCCGCAGTGATACATGAACGCTCCCGGCACGCGCGCCACGAAGCGGTAACGGAGCGAGTCGTGCGGCATGAGATTCACGTAGGCCCGGCTCGGGGCGATTTCCGCTGCGTGAAAGTCCAGACTGTGCGGCATCGGTGCTTGGTTCACCAGTGTGAATTCCACGGTGTCGCCCTCGGTAACCCGAAGAACGGGACCGGGAACGCGGCCGTCGAATGTCCAGGCATTGTAGGACACCCCGTTGGCTATCGTAATTCTCGCGTGCCGGATCGTGATGCGCAGGCGGTGCAAGCGGCCGGTGACCCGTGGCGGAGCAGCCGGATCGATGGCCGCCGGCTCTGCCGCCGAGCCGATCGGTGCCTCGCCGTGCGACACGTCGGCGGGCGCGTTTGTCGGCGGGACGACGGGGGGCGGGGTGGGGTGCTGGGCCTCCTCGCGGCACGCGAGTAGGGTGGCGGCGCCAAGCAAACTAGCGACGATCAGACCGGGACGCATCTAAGACTCCGTGAGGGTGTGCGGAGAGCTTAGCCGCTCGCGCTTCACACCTTCATGAAGGCGTTGTGAGAGTGCCTTTAGACTCGCGCGCCACTGTGGGAGTGGCAAAGGCCGGCGGGGCGGCGGGCGGGAGGCCCAGGTGGGCGCGGGCCCGGTTGAGCGCGTCGTCGATGTTGCCATGGATGTTGTCCTCGCCCAGCTCGTCGTACATCCCCGAGCGCTCGAGCGCCACCACCGGCTGCGCGTGCACGTCGGAGAGAATCACCAGCGTCCCCTCCTGGCGGCTGCGCCGCACCACGTCGCGCAGAGCGTGCAGCCCGGTGGAGTCGATCGCCGGCACGTGGCGCAGCCGCAAAATCAGCACCTTCGGCTTCCCCGCGATCCGCCCCACACGATCCTTGAACATCTCGGCGGCGCCGAAGAAAAACGGCCCGGTGATCTCGTACACCTGCACACCTTCGGGGACCACGCGGCGGCGCACCGCGTTCGGGTCGGTCTCGAAGTCGTCCCCGGGATCGGTGAACTCGTGCGTCAGCACCTGGATGTTCGTGACCTCCGCCATGCGGCGCATGAACAGGAACGCCGCGAGCACCATCCCCACCTCGATCGCCACGGTCAGGTCCACGAGCACCGTGAGCAGAAACGTCGCCAGCAGCACCGCCACGTCGCTCTTGGGCGCGCGAAACTCCGACGCGAAGGTGCGCCACTCGCTCATATGGAAAGCCACCACGATGAGGATCGCCGCGAGGGTAGCCAGGGGGATGAACGCCGCCCAGCCGCCGAAGAACAAGGTGATCAGCAGCAGAGTGATGGAGTGGGTGATGCCGGCGATCGGCGTGCGGCCGCCGTTCTTCACGTTCGTCGCGGTGCGCGCGATCGCGCCGGTCGCCGGCATGCCGCCGAAGATCGGCGACACGATGTTCGCCACACCTTGGGCGACGAGCTCCATGTTCGAGCGGTGCCGCCCGCCGATCATACCGTCGGCCACGACCGCCGACAGCAGCGACTCGATCGCGGCGAGCATCGCGATCGTGAACGCCGGGCCCGCAAGCGACCCGACGAGCGCCAGTGTGACGTGCGGGAACGACGGGTGCGGCAGGCCCGCATGTATCACGCCGAACCGTGCGCCGATGGTCTCCACGGGGAGGTGCAGCAGCCGGACGAGCACGGTCGTGACGATGAGCGCGACGAACGGCCCCGGAATGCGGCGCTCGAGCTTCGGCCACGCGAGAATGATGGTGAACGTCGCGACGGCGACGACGAGGGCCCACGGATTCACCGAGTCGAAGGCATGGGCGTAGGCGTCCCACTTCGCGACGAACGGCGCCGGCACGGCGTCCATCTCGAGGCCGAGGAGATCCTTGACCTGGCTCGAGAAGATGATCAGGGCGATCCCGCTCGTGAACCCGATCGTCACCGGATAGGGAATGAACTTGATCGCGCCGCCCATGCGAACCAGGCCGAAGACGACGAGGATCGCGCCGGCCATCAGCGTCGCGACGAGCAGCCCGTCGACGCCGTAGCGCTGCACGATCCCGGCGACGATCACGACGAAGGCGCCCGTCGGGCCGCCGATCTGGACGCGGGACCCCCCCAGGGCGGAGATCAGGAAGCCCGCGATGATGGCGGTGTAGAGACCCCGCTCCGGCGTCAGGCCGCTCGCGATCGCGAACGCGATGGCGAGCGGCAGCGCCACGATGCCGACGATGACACCGGCGCCGACGTCCCGGGCGAGCTGCGCCCGGGTGTAGTCCTTCAGGGTGGTGACTAGCTTGGGGACGAGCACGGGCGGATAATACTAGCATGAGACCATCCCGGCTGGTTCTGCTCGCGCTGACCGTCGCCGCCGCCGCTGCGCCGCTCCGGGGAGCGGCGCAGACGCTCCCGCCTGATTCCGCGGTCCGGCGGATCCTGAACGAGCGACTGAGCTCGACGCCGTTCCGGGGCATCGTCGTAGGGCTGCTCGATGCCGACGGGCGGCGCCGCGTGGTAGCGGTAGGCGTCCCTGCCGATCGCGTGTTCGAGATCGGCTCGATCACCAAGGTCTTCACGGCGTCGGTGCTGGCGGCAATGGTGGCGGACGGCTCGGTCCGTCTCGACGACGCCGTTGGGACATTTCTGCCGGCAACGGTGCGGGTGCCGGCACGCAATGGCCGCCAGATCACGCTCGTGGATCTCGCGACGCAGTCGTCCGGTCTGCCCCGCCTCCCGTCCAACATGACTCCACGCGACTCGACCAATCCGTACGCCGACTACAGCGTCGAGCAGATGTACACCTTCCTGTCGAGCTACGAGCTGCCCCGCGACGTCGGCGAGACGTACGAATACTCGAACCTCGGCGTGGGTCTCCTGGGACATGCGCTCGCGCTCAAGGCCGGGACGAGCTACGAGGAGCTGGTGCGGCGGCGAATCCTCGCACCCCTGGCGATGCGCGAAACCGCGATCACGCTGTCTCCCGCTCTGCGCGCGCGGCTCGCTCCCGGTCACGACGCGGAGGGGCACGTCGTGCCCAACTGGGATCTGCCCACCCTCGCCGGCGCCGGCGCGTTGCGCTCGACGGCCGCCGATCTCCTGACCTTCCTGGCCGCCAACCTCGATTCCAGCGCGAACCCGCTGGCCCGCGCGCTGCGGCAGACGCATGTGTCTCGGCGTTCCGCGGGCAGCGCGACGATGACGATCGGCCTGGCGTGGCACATACTCGCACGGCCCGGCGGTGCGTCGATCGTCTGGCACAACGGCGGCACCGGCGGCTATCGCTCCTTTGCCGGGTTCGACGAGGTGCGCCGCGTGGGCGTCGTCGTGGTCACGAACGCGAACATCGGCGCGGACGACATCGGGTTCCACCTGCTCGACACGTCGATGCCGCTCCAGCCGCTGCCACGCATCCACACCGAGGTGGCCGTCGACTCGCAGATTCTCGATCGCTATGTCGGCGAATACGAGCTGGCCCCGACCTTCCATATCGTCGTGACGCGGGAGGGGGCGGGCCTCTTCATCCAGGCCACCGCACAACCGAAGTTCCCGATCTTCGCCGAGTCGGAGTCGGAGTTCTTCCTCAAGGTCGTGGACGCCCAGATCACGTTCAGCCGTGACGGGCTGATCCTGCACCAGAATGGCCAGAACCTGCCGGGAAGGAAGATCCGGTAGGTGTCAGTTCCCGAGTGGCTTGGGCGGCCGCAGCTCCACCGCCTTCGGCTCGATCGCCGGTAGCCGCTTGGCCTGGAGCGCGGCGTTCACCGCCGGCAGCCCGTCCCGCAGCGCCGCCCCGGCCGCCTGGAGTTGCTGCTGCAGCTGCGGGGCGAACATCGCGAACACGTCGTAGGTCTGCTGCGGCGGCCGCCCATCCGCCGACTCCACCACCCCAGCCAGGCCGCTGATCCGCTCGGTCACCCGCGCCGGAAAGACGAGCTCGTCTTCCACGTCCTGCGTCCGCCCCTGATAGAGCGAATCCTCGATCGCCCGGAGGCGGCCCGCCAGATCGCGAGCTCGCGAGAGCCCGCCCCCCGAGAGCCGGGGCATCCGGTCCTCGATCTGCGCGCGCACGTTGCGCAGCGTGAGGATGGTCGTCGTCGCCGCGTTCACGGTATCACGCAGCTGCCGCAGGAAGCGATACTGCTCGGCCAGTCCGGCGATGTTCGCTTGCCCGCGCGGGTCCGCGCGCACGTGCAGGTCCTGGGCGTATTCCTTCCCGCCGACCTTGAGCCGTAGCCGATACGCCCCGGGGAGCACCATCGGCCCGTCGGTGGCGATGTCGCGCATCCCCCAAAACGGGGTGACGCCGGGGAGGCGCAGGTTCCAGGCGAACAGGTTCAGGCCCGCCTTCGCGGGGATGCGCGGTAGCGCGGGGGGTCGGTGGGGCCAGGCCTTGTCGTCGTCCTTCAAGGTGTCGCCGAGGATCGAATCGACCTTCACGCTGTCGGTCACCCCCGCCTGACGCAGGCTGTCGGTGCGCACCCGCTTCGTGGTGTCCGCGCGCAGGCTGTCGGCCCGGGTCATCGAATCCTGAACGCTGGTGAACGACCGGATCACGTGGCCGCCCGAGTCGAGGACGTCGAGCGTGACCTCCTGCCCGCCCGCCTTGAGCCAGTAGTAGATCATCGCGCCGCTCGGCGGGTTCTTCCCCACCGGGTGCGCCGCGTTGTCGCTGCCGCTGCCCCCCCCCCAGTCCACACGGTAGGCGTCGCGTGGGCGGTACAGGTGCGCGTCGCCCGCCAGCGCCGAGTCGGCCAGCTGACGCAGCGGCGCGATGTCGTCGAGGATCCAGAACGACCGGCCGTGCGTCGCCGCGATCAAGTCACCTTCCTTGATCGCGAGGTCGTGCACCGGGACGAGCGGCAGATTGCGCCGCAGCGATTGCCAGTGCCCGCCGTCGTCGAATGAGACGTAGACGCCGCGCTCGGTGCCGGCGAACAGCAACCCCGCCCGCTCGGGATCTTCCCGCACGGCGCGCGCGGGCTCTGTCGCGGGCAGCCCCTCGACGATCTTCGTCCACGTGCGGCCGAAGTCGCTCGTCTTGTAGATGTAGGGCGCGGGATCGCCGAGTTGGTAGCGGTTCGAGGCGACGTACGCCGTCCCCGCGGCGTGCGGCGACGCCTCGATTATCGAGATGCGGGCGAACGGCTTTACGTCCGGGGGCGTCACGTTCACCCATGTCCGGCCGGCGTCCTGCGTCAGGTGGATCAGGCCGTCGTCCGAACCAACCCACAGAACCCCGCGCGTGACGGGCGACTCGGCGATGGCGAAGATCGTCGCGTAGTACTCGGCCGTCGTCTGGTCGAGCGTGATCGGCCCGCCCGACGGACCCATGGTCGCGGGATCGTGGCGCGTCAGGTCGGGCGACAGCGGCGTCCAACTCTGGCCCTCGTCACCGGATTTGAAGAGCACGTTCGCGCCGATGTACAGCGTGTGGCGGTCGTACTGCGAGACGAGGAGCGGCGCCGTCCATTGGAACCGGTAGCGCCCTTCTGCCGCCGGATGGCCGTCCGGAGAGTCCGGCCAGGGGTTCACGATGCGCCAGATCCCCGTGCGGTGGTCGACGCGCGCGAGGAAGCCGGAGTTGTCGCCGCCGAAGGTCACGTCGGGGGTGTCGGGGAGCGCTTGGATGTACCCCGATTCTCCCGCGACGTCGTACCACTGCGACCGGTCGATCCCTCCGGGCCAGCGGCTCGGCCCGCACACGCCCGAGTTGTCCTGCTGCGCGCCGCACACGTGATAGGGGAAGTGGTTCGTGGTGGCAACGTGGTAGAACTGCGCCGTGGCGTAATCCTGATCGGTCCACGTCTTGGCGCCGTTGGTCGAGACGGTGGCCCCGCCGTCATCCCCCAGGATCATACGCTGCGGATCGTTGGGCGCGATCCACAGGGCGTGCGTGTCACCGTGCAGCACGTCGATCTGGCGGAAGGTCTGGCCCCCGTCCCGCGACCGGTAGAAGATCACGTTCGTCGCGTACACGCCGTTTGAGTCCTTGGGATCGGCGGTGAGCTTCATGTAGTACCAGGCGCGCACGCGCAACTTGTGGTCGTGGTTGATCCACGCCCACGTCGCGCCGCCGTCATCGGAGCGGTACACGCCACCCGAATCCGCTTCGATGAGCGCCCACACGCGCGACGGCTTGGCGGGAGAAACCGCCAGCCCGATATTGCCGAGCAGCCCGCGCGGCAGTCCGGCGTTGCGCGTCAGCTCGGTCCAATGAGCCCCGCCGTCGGTGGTCTTGAAGATCCCGCCCCCCGCACCTCCCGACACGAGTTTCCAAGGGAAGCGCTGCGCCTGCCAGAAAGCGGCGTAGAGCACCTCGGGATTCGAGGGATCCATCGCCAGGTCGGAGGCGCCGGTAGAGTCATTGCGAAACAGGATCTTCGTCCACGTTTTCCCACCGTCGGTCGTCTTGTAGATGCCCCGCTCGGGGTTCGGGCCGAACGCACGTCCCTGCGCCGCTACGTACGCGATGTCCGGATTCGTCGGATGCACGCGGACGCGCGAGATCTGTTGCGTCTCGGCGAGTCCGAGGAACGTCCACGTCCTGCCGCCGTCCGCCGTCTTGAACACGCCGTCGCCGTGGGAGACGTTGCCACGGATCGCGTACTCGCCCGTCCCCACGTAGACGACGTCGGGGTTCGACTCGCTCACCCCGATCGCGCCGATGGTGCCGCCGAAGTATTTGTCGCTCGCCGGGAGCCAGGTGTTGCCGCCATCGGTGGTCTTGAAGACACCGCCGCCCGTCGTGCCCATCCAGTACTCGTTGGGGCGGGCTGCCGAGCCGGCCACGGCCACCGACCGTCCGCCGCGGAAGATTCCGATCTCGCGCCACTTTAGGGCGGCGAAGACGGTCGAGTCGTACGCGGCCGACGTCTGGGCAAGGAGGGGCGAACCGAGGAACAGGCAGCAGGCAACGAGGAGGCGGGGAGCGGGCACGGCGATTCTCCGGGCTGAAGTCGCACCGCATCGAGGGAGAGGCGCCGGTCGGAATCGAACCGACGAATCGAGGTTTTGCAGACCTCTGCCTTACCACTTGGCTACGGCGCCGGTGGAAACGTAAACTCGCAATTCACTATGCGTTCGGCAAGAGTTGGAGTTCGAACCGTCCGCGCCCTGGGTCGGGGTCCGGTCCTCGCGCTCCTGGCCGGCCTCGCTCGCACTCCCGCCTCGAGTGCCTCACTCCGCCACGAGCCGCTCACACATACGCACGTCCACTACCCTGACATTCACCACCGGCACGGGCACGCCTAGAACTAATTGGGCATCAAGATCCGAAGAAGCGGATGACCGTTCACGGTCGCGAGCGGCACGTAGACGCGGTGCGTGGCGGGATCGACCGCGACCGAGTGCGCCTTCGGTGCGCGATACCAGCCGAGCTGCACGAGCGCGCCGTCGCGCTCGTCGAACACCGCGACGATTCCGGACTCCGCGGCAACATATAGCCGTTGGAGCTCTGGATCGAACGCCAGGACGTCGGGATCGCTCCCGACTGGCAGCACCTGACGCAGCTGCAGGGTCCGAAGATCGAGCACGCCCAGCGTCCCGCTCTCCTGACCGGAAATGAACGCCAGACGGTGCGGTGCGTCGATGTAGAAACCGTGCGGGTACCCGACCGCTGTGGCGAGCGTGATGCGACGGACGATGGTGGCGGTCGCCGGGTCGATGATAGCCAGTTGATTCGCGGTCTGGACCGCCACGATCACGCAGTGCGAGCCCGCGTCGTACTGCGTGTTTCCCGCCTCGCCACCGAGCTCGATCTGGGCGACCACGGTATTGTTCGTCGCGTCGATCACAAAGTCCCGCCGCCCCGATTCGTCCGAGACGAACAGTCGCCGCTCGGCGGGAGCATACGCGATCCCGTCCGGGAACCGCGGCCCCGGAACTCGCGCCACGATCCGAAGCGTCGAATCGTCCACAACCACAACCGCGTGGTCGCCGGCCGCGGAAGCATACGCCCGATGCTCGGCTGGCACGGCGAGGACGCCGGTCACCGTAGGAAATCCGTCCAGATTGCCGATGACCTTACCGGCCTGCGCATCGAAGACCACAAGCTGCCCGGCGCCCATGTGTGAGATGAACAGCCGCCCGGATGGCTCGAGACTCTGGTAATCAAACCGCGAGGCGCTCCCCGGCAGCGGCACATCCGCGATCACGCGCAGGGGCGCCTCGGCCGTCGCCGCCGGTGGAATAGCGCCCGACCAATGAGCCTCGACCGATGGACCGGCGAGGGTGCAGGCAGGAGGCGACGCCTGTCGGGCGGCGCTGAGCATGAGCGCCGTGAGCCAGAGGCCAGGCATCAGAACGCCTTTCTCATGGTGCGATGCGGTGGACGATCTTTACCACGAATGCGCCGTTCAAAGGACGAGCGAGCGATCGTATCTCGGGAAAGCGGTAGGTCGCAGCGCGATTGGTCGTGTACCCCGAGTTCCAGACCAGGAAAACGTCGTCTCCGATCTGGGCAATCCAGTGGAATCGCAGGTTGAAGTCCGCCCGCCGCGCGTCGTTGTTGTATTGCACGAAGCCCAGAAAGCTGGTCCGCGTGTTGAAGTCGTATTCGATGCGGCCAGCGGCGAGCAGGGCGGTGAAGCCGCCGCCGGGCAACCGCGCGGCGGTGCGGGACAGGTCGGCCCTCAC
>WNFX01006966.1_pt1 | contig 10676 bp, 5 predicted proteins | sample 5400111 | NCBI WGS metagenome assembly WNFX01 (sample SAMN13153363, study PRJNA577476) | soil metagenome | isolation source: 40 cm soil or saprolite under grassland replicate 1 | place: USA:California | collected 2016-06-15 | reverse complement strand
TTATTTTTTTCAGATACCAGATAAAGTTTAATTTTTCAATACCCATGGTAGCCACTCCGGCGGCAGAACCGATAACCAAAATACTACCGCCGGTACCTGTAGCATAAGCCAGGAATTCCCAGAAATAATGATCAGTAGGAAACCGGTTCATGTCATACATCCCCATGGAAGCGGCGACCAGTGGCACATTGTCTACTATAGAAGAAAGCAACCCCAGAGAAATGGCAATTGCATTCTGATATTTTAAATGGTTATCAAGCCACGCGGCCGCCCTCACAAGTTGCCCGGAAGAGTCTATTGCAGCGATAGCTAATAAAATTCCGAGAAAAAATAAAATGCTGGGTGTATCGATCTTGCCCAATACATAAGCCACCGTAAAATGTTTTCTGTCCTGTTCATCTTTATTACTGTGAATAATTTCAGTAATTATCCAGATAATGCTCAACCCGATCATCATTCCCATAAATGGAGGCAAACCCGTAATTGCCTGGAAGACCGGTACCAACAGGATAATACCAACCCCGCTCAACAGAATAGTTTTTTGTTGAAGTGAAGAGGTGCTTATATCCGGATTATTTTTAGATTTTTCTTCGTCTGGCTGAATGGTCCCTTTTAATTGTGACTGCAAAAATAAAACGGGTACAACCAGGGAAACAAGACTGGGCAAAATCAATTTAACAACAACGTTAACCGGCGTAACTTGTCCACCGATCCATAACATGGTTGTTGTTACATCTCCAATAGGTGACCAAACACCGCCTGCATTTGCAGCAATAATAATGACTGCCGCCATCATTGACCGGTCTTTTTTATCTCTTATCAATTTTCTTACCATGGAAACCATTACAATGGCTGTTGTAAGGTTATTCAAAACAGATGAAAGGATAAACGTTAATATGGCTACGATCCAGACCAGCTTTCTTTTATCAGTCGTTTTAATCCTTTGCGTTATTATCTCAAAGACGCCGTGTGCGTCCATCAACTCTACAATAGTCATAGCACCCATCAAAAAGAAAAGGATTTGTGAAAGTTCTCCTAAATGTCCGGTAAGTTGTCCAGTTACGTGCTGCTTTGAGTTGCTTAAAAAAATGTAAACAACCCAGCAGAGAACCCCGGTTATTAATGCAATAGCAGCTTTGTTGATGCGGATCTTATTCTCAAAGGCAATCGCAGCGTATCCCAGGATGAAAATAAGAATAATAAACCCCAATTTTTTCTTTTCCCAAAAATAAGAAAGAAGGAGCGGGAAGTTTTGAAGCATGAATCAGGAAAATTTACTGTTAATGAATTCACAGTGATTTTCAATTTGCACATTAAGCATTCTTTTACATTTTATTTAAAATTTGGTGGCACCATTTTCGTTAACAACGAAACAAACAAGAAATCATGAAAAAAATAATCTTGGCCATTCTTTGCAGTGCTGCTCTCGGAGTCTTCAATTCAGCGTCTGCCCAGGAGGCAAAGAATTCATCGGCCATAGGAACCGATTATAAAACTGCTATTGGTATCAGGTTAAGTAACAATGCACCCATTGTTAGTAACGCCATTACCGTAAAACATTTCTTAAACGATAAAACAGCCATTGAGGGCTTTTTTTCATTCAGCGATCCGATATCGATCGGAGCATTGCTTGAATTTCACAAGCCCCTGAATACTCCGGGTCTTCAGTGGTTTTATGGTGCGGGTGCTTATGTTGGTTTTGGAAAAGAATATGACGTAAATAAAGCAAGGAATGTAAATACAAATTATTTTGGAGGACAAGGAGTGGTAGGACTCGATTATAAATTTGCCAGTGTGCCCATTAATATATCTCTTGACTGGAAGCCTGAATTGAATCTTATTTCTGATATCAATTTTGAACCGGCTGCCATTGGTTTCTCAGCAAGATTTACTTTCCCAAAGTAATTAAGAATAATTTTTTCTCATAAATGTTTCAGAACAACTAAGGAGACCACTCATTGTGGTCTTTTTTTATCCAAAAAATAAATAGGCCAGAAAGATTGAGGTAACAATACCTACGAGGTCTGCGAGTAACATGGCTCCTACAGAATAGCGGGTGTTTTTAATTGACACGGCTCCGAAATAAACAGCTATTACATAAAATGTAGTATCGGATGAACCCTGCAATACGCAGGATAAACGACCTGCGAAGGAATCTGCACCGAATGTTTTCATTGTATCAATCATCATTCCCCGGGCCCCACTTCCTGTAAGTGGTTTTATTATTGCCGTAGGAAGGCCATCCACAAAACGTGTATCAGTTCCCAATGCAACAAAAAGATTTTTCATAACATTAATGATGGCGTCAAATGTTCCGCTCGTTCGCAGCATACTGATGGCAACTAATAATCCTACCAAATAAGGAATGATCCGAACCGCGACTTCGAATCCTCCTTTTGCCCCTTCTATGAACGCATCGAAAATATTTATTCGTTTGTACAAACCTCCCAGCACGATCAAAAATAAGATCAGCAATAAAATTCCGTTTCCAATGATGCCTGAAACTGTCTGTACTCTTTCTGTATTTAATGAAGTAAGATAGATTATCAATCCGGCAATAATCGCCGATATACCACCGATCCATGCCAGTATCACCGGCTGAAAAATACTTATCCGCTGTTTGAATGAAACAATAAACATAGCGGCGATCGTTGCCACGAATGTGGCTATCATGCAGGGAATAAAAATATCAGTTGGGTTATGAGCCGCTGGTCGCACAGCAGCTCTCGCAGCAATAATAGTAACCGGTATCAAAGTAAGACCTGAAGCATGTAAACATAAGAACATGATCTGTGCATTGGATGCCCTGTTCTTGTTCGGATTTAGTTCCTGTAAACTTTCCATTGCTTTAATTCCAAACGGGGTAGCTGCATTGTCAAGACCCAAAAGATTGGCTGAAAAATTCATCATCATGTGTCCCATTGCAGGATGATCTTTTGGAAGCTCAGGAAAAAGTTTTGAAAAAAATGGGCCAATGATCCTTGATAACAATCGTATTCCTCCTGCCCTTTCGGCAATACTCATGAAGCCCATAAATAAGGTCATGATGCCGATTAGTCCAATGGCAATAGTAACCGCACTTTTACAGGTTTCAATGACACCGTCTGCTTTTCTCTGTAATCTATTCTGAATGGAACGGTAGGTGTAGACTTTGATATTCAGATTGTAATTTTTATAAAGAACAACCGAATCGGCATTCACGTTATCAGAAATAATTATGCTGGCTCTATGCGCAGAATCTTCTGTTTTATACCCATAGCTTAGCAGGTTTTTTGTAAAATTTTCCCTTGAAACTATTCCATTCTTTTCAGGAGAACCTGCCATTGCATAATACACAGTATCGTATGCATCGTCGGCTTTGCCGACAACCATACGACTGAAAATATTCTGGTCATTATTAAAGATCCATTTGTAAGAGGCAACTAAAACTGCAGTGATGATAAAGGCGGCCCAGATCCTGCTTAAAGCCATGTGGTTTGAAGTTTGACGTTCAGAGTTTGAAGTTAATGTTTTCCATCAACTGTTCATGTAGCCAGAATTCCTTTCATCAATTGCCGTAAGGCATTCAGTAAATTTAAAATAACTTGTACAAACTAAAATCTTTCAACATGCTCAGAATAGTTTTGATTGCATTATTGCTGATTGCTACCGCATCCAATGCACAATTCAAGGCCGATAATGTAAAATATACAACCGTTTTTCCTGAAGAGCTATGCAAAACTTTAATGGCTAACCGGGATTACACCTTACTTGATGTACGCAGCCAGGGAGAAGTGGATGATACTTCTTCATCTGAGAGCCTGAATATAGGCCACATTAAAAACTCCAAACACATCGATATTCGTGAATTACCACAGCGCTGGAAAGAATTATTAGCCTACAAGGATAAGCCTCTTTTTATTTATTGTTCTCACAGCCAGCGAAGCCGCCGGGCATCGAGATTGCTTGCCGACAGCGGTTTCACCAAAATATATAATATAAATGGAGGCCTTACTGATTTTTATTACCAGGGGATTGAATCAAATCCCTGTGCAGGCCTGGAAATTGTAACGACTGTTCCCTATAAAATTCTTTCCGCAAAAGAATTCGCATCAAATAGTAAACAGGGAAAGTCTTATTACATAATTGATCTGAGAAGCGACTCCATTTTCAAAGGAATTGCAGTAGATGAAAAAGCAAGGACAGAAGGTCATTTCAATGAAGCTGTGAATATTCCATTTGAAAAACTATCAACATCTTCTTCAATGAATATCCCTTCCAAACCTATTTTACTAATTGATGAATATGGTGATGTCAGCCCAAAAGCCGCGAAATGGCTGATGGCAAAAGGTTATAAAGATGTAAGTATCTTATTTGGTGGTATGGATGATTGGATAGATTATTCAACAAATACAACTGATAAGCCAGCTATAAAATGGACAAGAAACATTGGATACAATTTGCTGTCAGCAGAAGATTTCAACAAAATGATGAATAATAAAAAAGAATTTGTATTGATTGATGTCAGAACCAAAGATGAGTTTAACAATGCTTCAAAAAATTACTGGCAGAACATTGGGCAGATAAAAGGTTCTATTAATATACCGTATACTGAAATAAAGACAAGCACCTCTCTTCCGGGATCAAAAGACACTCCGGTAATTCTTTATGGATTTAACAGCCAGAATAACATTTTTGAATCCGCAAGATGGTTGAAGGAACAGGACTATAAAAATGTTTCTATTTTACAGGGAGGTATTTGGAGTCTTCGCTGGATCTCACATAACATTAAGGGAAAAGCTTACCTGAATGACCTGGTGGTGAACGTACCAGTAGAAAATCAATGAAATTTAAGAACTACGATTGATTTAGTTTGAGACCCGTTTTTACTTGTAAATATTTCTTCGATTATCTTTGCGCCTCAAAAAATTGCCGATTAATGATTTGAACGCTGAAGTCCCTACAGCTATCGGAGCGACGTAACATCAGCTCAATAGCATTTTTATAGGTACAAAATCCGAAATCTGCAATCTAAAATCTAAAATCAAATATGGGTTTACAAGCGGGTATTGTGGGTCTTCCAAATGTGGGTAAATCAACTTTGTTTAATGCGGTTAGCAACAACGCAAAGGCACAGGCAAGTAATTATCGCTTTTGTACCATTGAGCCAAATGTTGGGTTAGTGGATGTACCGGATCAACGTTTATATAAATTATCTGAGTTGGTACACCCGAAAAGAATTGTGCCAACACAGATCGAGATCGTCGATATTGCGGGCTTGGTCCGGGGTGCCAGCAAAGGAGAAGGTTTGGGAAATAAATTCCTGGCAAATATTCGTGAAGTAGATGCGATCATTCATGTGGTGCGCTGTTTTGAAGATTTAACTATTTTACGGGAAGAAGGACCGATCAATCCTGTTGCTGATAAAGATGTGATAGATACTGAACTCCAGTTGAAAGACCTGGAAAGTGTAGAGAAAAAAATGCAGCGCACAGAAAAGCAGGTACGTATTGATCCTAAATTGAAACTTGAGTTGGAAGTATTGAAACGCTGCTATGATCATTTGGAAAAGGGAAAAAATATCCGGGAATTAGGTTTGACCAGGGAAGAAAAAGCAACTATTGCAGACCTTTTCTTACTGACTGATAAACCGGTATTGTATGTTGCTAATGTGGACGAAGCATCGATGCATTCAGGAAATAAATTTTCCGACTCATTAAAAGATGCTATCAAAAATGAAAACTCCGAAATGATCATTATGAATAATTCTATTGAAGAGCAGATATCTTCATTGGAAAGCCCGGACAAAGAATTATTCATGCAGGAATATAAAATGGCGGAACCTGCGCTTGATCGTTTGATCCACTCTGCTTACAGGTTGTTGAATTTATATACTTACTTCACTGCCGGAGAACCTGAAGTTCGTGCATGGACCATTCACCAGGGATGGAAAGCTCCCCAAGCGGCCGGTGTCATCCATACTGATTTTGAAAAAGGTTTTATCAAAGCAGAAGTAATTTCCTACGATGATTACATACAATATGGCTCCGAAACAGCTTGCCGTGATGCTGGCAAATTAAGAATTGAGGGAAAGGAATACTCAGTAAAAGACGGCGATGTGATGCACTTTCGATTTAATGTATAAACGCCCTGTCCCCCTAAAGGGGGAATTTAGATCAAACATTTTGTCTTTTTTGAAATTTTTACCGTACTGATAAGATACAGAAAGAGTTTTTATGTTCAACTGCAAAGCTCAATGTTTATTTTGCACCTCAATAAAATTTTTATTGTAATAGGCCCCTTTAGGGGTTGGGGGTTCAAAACAGTGCATTCAAACTCGCTGTTCCTCTGTGTACTGTTCTTGCATCACCGGGTTTGCGGCCTTCATATTCAAAACGCAGCTCAAGATTATTCAACAAAGTTTTTGTGAAGCTTAAATTCCACAAATAATTTTTTCCTGGCAACAAACCATTCAGCATAATATAACCAACCGTGCTGTTTGCGCCATTGACAACATGCGTATTATTAAAATCTATAGTATTGAAAGTAAACTTGGCAGCAATGGAAGCACTTCTTAACACATTGTATTTTGTTTCAAAATTCAAGGCATGCGAGATCGCCTTTTGCCCGCCGTTAAATGCGGTATCGTTTTTCTTAAAATCATAAGAATAACCCGTGATAAACCGAAAGCTGGTGCCCCGGATAAAAGTGATTTTTGGTTCGGTCAGGTAATCATGGATCTTATAATTCCGGTTTTCAAATTGTGCATTAGCCGTGCTCAGTGAATTAATTTCTTTCCTGGTGTTAACGTCGAATGTAACAGAGCGACTTAAATTAAACCGGATCTTAAATATCCAATCACTTGTCTTTCTGCTTTCATATCCATATGTAAGTAACGATTTACCCCCATTTTGCAAATTGCTAATGTCAAAACCCCAAACTCCGCTATACCGGTTAAAGGAAAATGTATTCAGCAAAACTGTGCTGAGAGTGATCAGTGCAGTATCATTCAAACCATATTTGAAAGGATTAAATTCAAAATCTCCCTTGGCAATTGATTTTTTAGCTATCTGCAAGGAAGATTGCCAATTGGTTTTCGAAATCAATTTTGGAAACCCATTCAGCCGGGAAATATTCATAGCTGCACGCGGACTGATGGCGATGCTATAATTAAGTGTATTATAATTCGCCTTTACAAATTCATTGGTGGGTGTAAATACCCGGATAAATTTTGCCTGGTCAGGAAAGGCGGCTAATTCAAACTCATTTAATTGTTGAACACCATCATTATTGTAATCGATCCATGCATATTGACCCGTTCCTGCCGGCACTTCGAGGTATGCATAATCTCTTTTTTGCTCCTGGCCTGCTCCCAGTTCGTATAAAACATTTGCTGTTAGCAACCCCTTCCATTCATTCACGATGTACTCAGCCCGCCCCAAAATAGTGTTATCATCTTTTTGCGATGTAACCAGGGAATTCAGCACTTTTAATTTTCTGAAAGTTGCATTCAATAAAAATTGCTGGTGCTGATTGCTGACTAGTTCAGTTTGCAAGTTGATATTATAACTCCTGTCTCCCCGGACAAGTCCTTTGCCGTAAGGATATTTGTCTTCCCTTGTAAAAAAAGTCAGGCCATATTTATTTTTTTTTCGTTGGTTCGATTGGAGGTAAAGGGAGTAGGTGCTAAATGAAAAACTGCTAAAATCAGCAGAATCGGTTAGCTTATTTGTAGTTCGATTTTGTTCCAGTGCATAGCGTATTCCCAACCGCAGTCCCCAAATTTTATTTAGCTCCTTGCTCATATCGATGAGAGGGCGAAAAAAATGTCCCGTTGTATTGAGAGTATTAAAATTTGTGATAATAAACTGATTATTGAAACGCCATCCTTTCAAATTTGAAGTTTGCAAAATTGAATTTTGAAAGCCATTATAGCTGTCACTCCTGTTGTAATTGGTGAATTGATATCGTATGGAATTACTGTACTTGTTCCTCAATTCAGCGGAGGCCTTGATAATATTTTCTGTTGCCGGATTTAAAACCAATGGCAAACCCCAATCCCTGGTAAACTCTACCTGTCTTAGTCTTTCAAGGGGTTTGAATTTATCCTGCACATATTCATAATCCAGGGCTGTTAACAGTTTTAATTCTTTGGGCTTCTTTGTTCGCAAGGGTGATATATGGTTCAATATGAATTTTGCAGCATAGCCTGCATCATCACCGTTGTTTATTTTGGAAAAAGTATTGGCATCATACGTGCTCCTTGCTACTTCAGATATCAATGAAGTCTTCTTGCTAATGGCATAATCAATTCCCAAATTTAACAACTGCTGTTTTTTAGGTGTGACCAGAAGCAAGGCCGGTTCGTAACTTCCCTGCTTCACTCCATTTACAGGCGCTACATAACGATATGCCTTTCCGTTGGCTCCATTCAAATCAGGAACATAATTTCCTTTGCCATCTCCCACGATCACGAAAGAAAGATTGTATTTAGCACTGTCAGGATTTGTTGAATATTGATAAAATGAATCAATACCGCTGCCTGTATTGAAATAGATCTTTGCATATAAAACTTTGCCGGCAGCAAATGTATCAAGCGATGCATTCGGATAAAATGCATTTTGAATACTGTCACCCAGGTTTGTTAAAAAAAGTTTTTGATTGGCATCTAAGGTTTGATTAATCTGTGAATTCTTTGCATCACTATTATTGAAGGCGCCCAGATGCAGTTTCAATCTTTTATTGATGTCAAAATCCTGTGATAAATACAAATTAGCGTTCAAATAATTTCTATCAGCATACTCAAACTCCACCTGTATTCTCGAATCTTTTGTGATCATCCTTTTAGGAGTAAAGGTTATTTCCGCTGTATTATAATTGATCGCATAGTCCTGGTCTTCTCCCCGTTGCAACAGCTCTCCATCTAGAAAAACTCTTTCTGTGTTTGCCAGCACGATAAAAAATATTTCATTATTGGCGCCTGTAAGCCGGTACGGTCCCTGGTTCCCTTCTAAATTGGGTGTGTTGGTTCTGTCAATAATATTTCTCGTAAATTTTCCTTTGGCGATCGAACCACTTACCAAAGTGTTAGAGCGTACTGATCTTGAAATGCGGTTATCCGTTTCAAATGAAATTCCTTCAAGCCGTTTATAAAAATTCAAAAAATAACTTTGCTTCTGCCGGATGTCAATATCACCCAAACTCAGTTGCCAGTTCTTTTTGCTGAATTGAAGAAAAACCTGGTCAAATTCATTTAATTGTTGCGTGTTTCCTTCGGGTTGAATAGGAATATTATTATCAGTGATCGCAGCATGGATCTCAATACTATCGCCCAGCACTCCCTGCATTTGCAGATTTAGTGTGGAGTTAAGTACTGCATCCTGGCTATTGCCAAAAGATATTTGCCTCCCAAATGACCCGGTTGTAGTCAAATTGCCAAAATCAAACATTCCTTTTGTAGAACCGTACTGATTATTATTAAAACTCAGTGGAATGACAAAAGGGATTTTTGATATGCTATCATAGTTCAAATGCTGGGCAACCGGGTTGAGTTTGAAAGGGAATGCCCTATAACTGATCAATACACTATCAACCGAAGGTTTCTTATTCCAAATTAAGATCGCCTTTATAAAATCAAGATGATAATCTGAATCGGGAACACCAGCAATGGATAAAGTTCTTGGAACGATGCTGATGGTATCCAGGATCATCGTATCAGCAACCATCAATTTCTTTTGTCGCAGGTTAGATATCTTATTCTGATTTTGAAAAGGGAATTGCCCTCTACTCCATAGGGATGGCAGAAACATTAAAAGGAGCAGTAATATCCGGCCCAATTGCTTCAATAGCAGTGAGTTTAAGGTAAAATCGTAAAAAACCGGGTTTTATTGCCTTATAAATTATCACCACCTGTTAATTCGGGTAAAAAGCAGCAAATTTGAAAATAATTTACTCTTTTACCCGGATCATGTCACCGAGAAAACTTTTAATAACTGTATTCTTCCTTTTTGTTCTAATTTTTTCCCAGGCACAGGAATTTAATACCTGGTATTTTGGTGGCTCCGCGGGATTGAGTTTTAATCCAGGGGGCTCAACTACTCCGCACGCACTTAAAGATGGATTGAATACAGCTTATGAAGGCAATTCAAGTATTTCTGACAATAATGGAAATATTCTGTTTTATACAAATGGCGCTACTGTTTATAACCGGAAACACCAAATAATGCTTAACGGAGATGGGCTTTTAAGTCATCAATCGGCTGCACAATCATCGATAATTGTGCCCCTTCCGAATAGTGACAGTATCTATTATATTTTTACGACCGATGCATTCGAAGACAACTTCAGGAATGGGTATCGTTATTCGATAGTAAATATGAATCATGATGGAGGCAATGGCGAAGTTGTAACAAAAAACATTGTACTAAATGCTTCCTGTACTGAACGCTTAACTGCCATCAGGCACGCAAATGGTATTGATGTATGGATTGTCGGCAATGAAAATAATTCGAATATTTTTAAATGCTGGCTCCTTACCTGCAATGGCTTACAATTGACACCAGTTACTTCGGCCACAGGGATCAAATTACAAGATGAGAATTTAGGAGTAATGAAGGCAAGCCCTGATGGAAAATTTCTTTGTCAAACCAACTATGCTGATTTTACAGGGAATTTTTTCCAGCTTTTTGATTTTGATA
>WNFX01019381.1_pt1 | contig 10678 bp, 6 predicted proteins | sample 5400111 | NCBI WGS metagenome assembly WNFX01 (sample SAMN13153363, study PRJNA577476) | soil metagenome | isolation source: 40 cm soil or saprolite under grassland replicate 1 | place: USA:California | collected 2016-06-15 | reverse complement strand
CTCAGTCCTGGAACGTGGAGGAAAATGCGTGCTCCACGGAGAAGGGCGAAGTCATCCACAAAACCAGCGGGCGCCGTTTGCGATACGGCGCACTGGTCGAGAAGGCCGCGGCCCTGCCGGTTCCGAAAACGGTTTCGTTGAAGAGTCCGAAAGAATTCCGTCTGCTCGGCCAGTCGCTGCCGCGGCTTGATATTCCGGAAAAGGTGAACGGGAAAGCGACGTTCGGCATCGACGTGAAGCGTCCCGGGATGCTGATTGCGCGCGTGGTGAAGTGCCCCGTATTTGGCGGAAAAGTCGAGAGCTTCAACGCCGATAAGGCAAAGGCGGTGCCTGGTGTCCGCAACGTTGTCCAAATCGGCAGCGGTGTCGCTGTCGTGGCGGATAACTATTGGGCCGCTTCGAAGGGCGCGCAGGCTCTGGAAGTGAAATGGAAAGAAGGTCCTCTCGCAAACTTGAGCAGCGCCGAGATCCTGAAGAAATACGCAGCGCTTGCCGAGCAACCAGGCAAGGTGGCGCGCAACAATGGCGACGCCATGGCGGTTTTGAAGACCGGTACACGCTCATTCGAGCGGGTGTTCGAAGTGCCGTTCCTCGCCCACGCGTGCATGGAGCCGATGAACTGTACAGCAGATGTCCGGGCCGACCGGTGTGATGTGTGGGTTCCAACACAGGGCCAGACCGAATCGCATCAGGCTGCGATCGCGGCATCGGGACTTCCGGCGAAGGCAGTCAACATCTACACGACTTACCTTGGCGGCGGTTTTGGCCGGCGCGGCGAGGCGGATTTTGTCGCGGATGCCGTGGAAACTTCAAAGGCTGCCGGAAAACCCGTGAAGGTCATCTGGACGCGAGAAGACGACATTCAACACGACTATTATCGGCCCATCACCTACGTTCGGATGTGGGGTGCAATCGACGAATCCGGCAAGCCCGTCGCCTTCATGCAACGCATCGTGCAGCAGTCGCTGATGAAACGGCTTGGGCCGCTGCCGTCCGACGGTGTCGACCGCATCTCTGTGGATGGTGCCGCCACGTTGCCCTACGACATTCCGAATGTCCGTGTTGAATACATCGAAACCGATCCGGGAATTCCGTATGGTTTCTGGCGTTCTGTCGGTGCGTCGGTGCAGGGCTTCGTCGTCGAAGCTTTCATGGACGAACTCGCAACGACGGCGGGGAAAGATCCCTACGAGTTCCGCCGTGATCTTCTAAGTAAACACCCGCGTCATCGCGCTGTGCTCGACGCCGTTGCTGAGAAATCCGGATGGGGGAAGCCGCTTCCGTCAGGGCATAGCCGCGGAATTGCTGTTATGGAAGCTTTCGGCAGCATCGTCGGCCAGGTCGCCGAGGTCTCGGTCGCGAGCGGAGCAGTGAAAATCCACAAAGTGTGGGTTGCTGTCGATACGGGGTGGGTCATTAATCCGGACACTATCAAAGCTCAGATGGAAGGCGGTACGCTGTACGGCTTGACTGCGGCGTTGAAAGGAGAGATCACCATCCAGAATGGCCGTGTCATGCAGCACCACTTTGCCGATTATCCAATGATCCGGCACAACGAAGCGCCCGAGGTGGATGTACACATCGTATCGAGTACAGAAAACCCCGGCGGCATCGGCGAACCGAGCACTGCAGTCGCGGCCGGCGCTCTTGCGAATGCGGTCGCTGCGGCGACGGGTAAGCGTATCTACAAGCTGCCCATCAAAGCGTAGCTGTAGCGGCGAATTATGAAGCTGTGAAAAAAAATGCCAGACTCCAACTTGTCAGCTGTCGAATGTCTGTTGTGGGTTGTGTAATATAGTTGTTGAAGCGCCAGATGGCCGGCTGACCAGATGATCCTTAGTGGAAAAACGATTTAGTCCTCAAGGCATTTCGTCAATGGGTCGTTTTAACAAGTTCATAGAACATCGCACAACAGACATTCGACGTTTGACAAGTTTGGCGCTCGTCAATTTTTTCACACCTTCATAAGACCGCCGCTACAGTCCACCTCACTTGAAAAATTTTCACTCCGGCATAAGTTTCGTTAAATGTCCACCCTACTCGATGCCTATTCTGAAGCCGTTATTACAGCGTCTGAGCGTGTAAGTCCGTCTGTCGTCAAGATCGAAGTGCGGCAGCAAGCAAGGAGCGGGGGTTCCGGTTCCGGTTTTATCTTTACGCCCGATGGATTCATTCTGACCAACAGTCATGTGGTGTATGGCGCGAATAAGATCGAAGTGACTCTCCCGGATGGTGAACGGTGCGAAGCAGACAAGGTCGGCGCCGATCCCGATACCGATCTTGCCGTCGTGCGCATCACGGCGCCGAATCCGATTCCCGCAAGGCTTGGCGATTCGCAATCGATCCGGGTCGGTCAGCTCGTCATTGCCATTGGCAACCCTTATGGCTTTCAAGCGACCGTCACGTCGGGTGTGGTGAGCGCGCTCGGCCGTTCCCTGCGATCGCAATCCGGCCGGTTGATCGATAACATTATCCAGACCGATGCCGCGTTGAATCCGGGCAATTCCGGGGGCCCGCTGGTCACGTCGAACGGTGAGGTCATCGGAGTCAATACTGCCGTGATCCGGCCGGCCCAGGGAATTTGCTTTGCAATTGCCATCAATACGGCGAAATTCGTCGCGGGCCGGCTGATTAAAGATGGAAAGATCCGGCGGGGATATATCGTGCGCGGAACAGAGAAGATCGTGTTGAGTATCGTTCCTTTGATGCGATAGCTGCGGACGGCTCATTTGGATTGCATGGTGGTGGATTTTGCTTTACCGGACATGTCAGGTTTCGATTTACTGGAAGGATTGAAAAAAGAACTCGGCTTGTACGATCTACCGATAATCGTGTACACGGCCAAGGAGCTGTCGCCAAAGGAAGAGACGCGCCTCCGGAAGCTTTCCGAGTCGATCATCATCAAGAATGGACGGTCGCCCGAGCGCCTGCTGGCGGAAACCTCACTGTTCCTGCATCGCGCTTCGGCGAAGCTTCCGCCCGAAAAACGCAAGATGCTGGAAGAGGAACAGAAAGTCGATCCGGCATTGAACGGAAAGAAAGTTCTCGTCATCGACGACGACGAAAAATGCATGGAAGCGGGGTGCGACCGATTACCTATCCAAGCCGGCGGACGTCGATCGCCTGCTGTCGTTGTTGAAAGTCCATCTGGAGAGAGATGAGAAACGCACGGAATAGCCACAAAAATGCACAAAAATCTCAAGGACATTTCTGTGCATTTTGTGCCTCTTTGTGGCTAAATTCCGCGTCATTTTACAAATCATGTCTGCTATAGAAAAAGTCAACATTCTTCTCGTCGACGATCGGCGCCCGAATCTGTTCGCTCTGGAAAGCATACTGAAGAGTCTTGGGCAAAACCTGGTGGAAGCGACTTCAGGCGTGGAAGCGTTGAAGTACCTTCTCAGGAATGAAGTTGCGGTCATTCTGCTGGACGTTGAAATGCCCGATATGGACGGGTTTCAGACGGCAACGCTGATCAGGGAACGCGAGAAAACCAAACACACTCCGATTATCTTTCTGACGGCCATCAGTAAAAGCGATGTTCATGTCAGCCAGGGGTATTCCCTCGGCGGCGTCGATTACATCTTCAAGCCATTTGCGCCCGACGTCCTGAAATCGAAAGTAGCGGCCTTTGTTGAGATGTTCAAACAACGCCGCGAAGCGCAGCGGCAATCGGCCTTGCTCCAAGCCGAGCGTGACTTCGTCACGGCAGTTCTCGATACTGTCGCCAGCTTTGTGCTTATCCTGGATTCGGAGGGACGCATGCTGCGAGTGAACCGCTCATGGGAAGGCATGACAGGCTTTTCACTCGATGAGGTCTGGGGCAAATATTTATGGGATTATCTTGAAGATAAAGAAGGGGCCCGCGATTTCCTGAAAGACCGGGAACCTGGGAAGGAACGCGAAGACTATTGGCTTACGAAACGCCGCAAGCCACGCTTAGTGTCCTGGTGTTCGACCGTTCTCAGCGACGAGGGTGGCGGGCCGGAACATTACGTCGTGACCGGGCGCGATATTACCGAACTGCGCCAGCGCACCGAAGAGTTGGAGAGCTTCACGTATTCGGTTTCACACGATATGCGGGCTCCTGTTCGCGCGATTGACGGCTTCACGCGCATTCTCATCGAAGAATATTCCGGCAAACTGGACGAGGAAGGCCGGCGGCTGCTTGAAATCGTCCGGACCAACACGGAAAGGATGGGGCAGCTCATCGACGGGCTCCTTGCCTTATCCAGATTGGGCCGCGAGAAGGTTACTTTCTCCGAAATCGATATGGCCGAGCTTGCGCTCGCCGCCTTCGAAGAACAGAAAGCGGCGGGCGGAAATGAGCGCAACATTTCATTCAAGTTGTTTGAACTCCCGCCGGCCTACGGCGACAAACGTTTGCTCGCCCAGGTGTTTCAGAATCTGCTGTCGAATGCGATCAAGTTTACCCGTAACGAGAAATCTGCAGAAATCGAAGTCGGGTCCATACCGGGGCCGCCCGAAGCAACTTATTTCGTGCGCGACAACGGTGTGGGTTTTGATATGAATCATGCCCAGAAACTGTTCGGAACGTTTCAGCGCTTGCACGGAGCCGACGAATTCGAGGGAAGTGGCATCGGATTAGCGACAGTGCGCCGCATTATCGACCGCCACGGTGGCCGCGTCTGGGCGGAAGCCAAGCCGGGTCGAGGCGCCACATTCTATTTTTCGCTTCCCGTGCGCGAGCGGCGCCGTAACGTTCCGCCGCCTGGGTGAACAGCGCAAAGCCATCTGATTGGTTTGTCGAGCCTGTTGTCATTCTGTCCCCGATTCTCCAAGGTTGTGGACGCAATTTGAATGCCGGGAAAATTCCCCTCCTCTGCGAGGAGGGGAATTTTTCTCTATGACGCGTTTTGGACGGCGGTGATCGGGATTAGTTCTCGCAACGGAAAAGTGACCGTAAAAGTAGCGCCGCGGCCTTCTCCTTCACTGCTGGCTTCGATGACTCCACCGTGAAGTTCGACGAAGTGCCGAGCGATCGAGAGGCCGAGTCCGAGTCCGCTGGCGGTCCGGCTGCTCATCGTCTCGGCCTGCCGGAAACGATCGAAGATGTAAGGCAGAAATTGCGGGCTGATGCCTTTTCCCGTATCAATGACCGTGAGCCTGGCCTCACCCTCCGTATACTCCAACTTCAGCCGCACCAGGCCACCGGAGGGCGTGAACTTCACAGCGTTTGATAAGAGATTCCACACGATCTGCTGCAAACGATGGGGATCTCCGGAAATCGAGCCGGCGTCGGATGCAAGCTCGCATTCCAGACGAATGGCTTTTGCATCGGCTGTCGGCCGTACGGAGTCGAGAGCCGCTTCCACAGCAGAGGATAGGCGCACAGGTTGCATCTCCAAACGGAGGCGGCCCGTAATAATTCTGGAGACATCGAGCATGTCTTCGATGAGCTCGGCTTGCGCTTTTGCGTTTCTTTCGATTACTTCGAACGCCCGAGCCGTGGTGATTTCATCGAGCCGTTTGGCGCGGAGGATCTGGATCCAGCCGAGAATTGCATTCAGTGGAGTTCGCAATTCGTGCGACAGGGTGGCGAGAAATTCGTCCTTCGCCCTGCTCGCTTCCTGAGCTTCACGATACAGACGCGCATTCTCCAGAGCCAAACTGATGCGACGGGCGACGTCCTGCGCAAAGATCAGTTCGGCAGAGGTATACCGCGCTGCCTTCCCGGATGCGAATCCGATGACACCGATGATCGAATGTCTGCCCTGAATCGGAACGACAACTGCGGATCGAAGTCCCAGTTCCTTCAATGCTTCGTATTTCTGCGTGTCGTTGACTGTATCGCGCAGTTCCTCGTCGCTGATATCTGCAAACAACTCGGGAGTCCCCGTCTGAAACACACGAACGACCGGCAGTGTATTGCTGGATAAGTCTTCCGGCCGGATCTCAATTTGCTGCGCAAGGTATTCCTTCTGAGGATCCGCATGCGCAATGAGGGCTGAACTGATTCCGTTATCTTGAAGCCGAAGATAAACGAAACACCAGTCGGCGAACGTGGGAATCGCGAGCCGCGAAACGGTGACGAGCGTTCGCTCGTAATCCAGCGTCGCGGATAACAGCGTGCTTGCTTCCGCAAGGAACGCGGCGCGTTTCTCCGCTGCTTCGGCTTCAGCGCGCGCTGCCTCGGCACGAATGAATTTTTCGCGTTGCGTCTCGGCACGCCTTCGTTCGGTAATGTCGTTTCCGGTGAGGATGACGTGATTGGTGCCTAGCGCGGTTTTGGACCACGCGATCAGTCGAGAGGTCCCGTCCTTCGCCGTCCAATAGTTTTCGGCTTGCACAAGATCGTTCCAGGGTCCAGCCGATACGAAAAACGATGATAGAGGCCGCCCAGTCACGTCTTCTCGCGAGTAACCCAGGATCCGCTCAAAGGCACGGCTGGCGCGAACGATCTTCTGGTGGGAATCCAGCACAATAATGATGCTGCCGGCGTTATCCAGGACGGTGGAGACAAAATCCCGCTCCGATTGGAGGGCGACGTTGAGTTTTCGAATTTCGTCGTTGCTGCTCGCTAGCTCCGCAACCATCTGCTGAAGCAGACCCGCCTGGCGGTTCACCTGTTCCCTTCTCTTGTGAAGCTCAACGAAAACCGAAACCTTCGAACGGAGAATTTCCGGTACAAACGGTTTTGTCAGGTAATCGACAGCCCCCAGCGAGTAACCTTTAAAGACATGCTGCTCCGCTTTGTTGATGGCGGTCAGAAAAATGATCGGAGTGTGACGGGACTTCTCACGTTCACGGATCAGTGCGGCTGTTTCGAAACCGTTGATCACCGGCATATCGACATCGAGAATGATGAGCGCGAATTCCAGATGAAGCAGATGTCGCAGGGCGTCAATTCCGGACTGCGCGCGGACCAGGTTTTGTCCAAGGTCGCTCAAGAGTGCTTCGAGTGCGACGAGGTTTTCGACGTGATCGTCGACCAGCAGGATATTGACCTTCTCATCGGTCATGCTTTCATCCTCTGACCCACCGACAAATCGACCAGAAACGACGCAATGTTCTCGAGCGGCAATACCTTATCGGCGAAGGCGAAGTCGATGGTGCCGTCCGGCATAGGGCGGCCTTCTACGGTAAGCGGGTCTTGCACCACGGTGAACCCTCCGCATTCCTTGACCCGCTTTAATCCGGCCGCGCCATCGCGGGTCATTCCCGTCAGGAGCACGCCCAGAACTCCTTCGCGGAATGTTTCCGCAGCCGACTCAAACAATACGTCGATGGAAGGCCGAGCCTGTGACACGGGGCCTTCTGTCGAGAGCGCCAGATGATTACCATCGATAAGAACATGGTAATTCGAAGGCCCTACAAAAATCTGCCCTGCCTTGATCTCCTGTTTGTCATCGATTTCGACGACCGGCAATGAAACATAGGCTGCAAGTAAGGGAGCAAAAAGTTCCGACTCCTCGAAACTGCGATGTTGCACAACGACGACGGGAAGGGCAAAGTCCTTCGGCAAACCATGGAGGACGGTCTTTAAAGCATGAAAACCGCCGAGCGACGTTCCGGCCACCATGATTTGAAATCTCATCAGCGGGTTCTCCGGTACAGTCTGGCGGTTTTATCAATCTGCTCGTACGCGTACTCCTGCGGGCTGAACTTCATGGTTTCCTTTGCGCCCAGGCCGATGACTCCAAATGTGGCGAGGCTTTCGTGTAACAATTTGAAAACATGAGCCTGGAGTTCGTTGTTGAAATAAATCATCACGTTCCGGCAAAGGATCAGGTGAAATTCATTGAACGATGCATCGGTAGCCAGGTTGTGTTGCGCGAATACAACGTTGGCCCGCAGCGCTGAGTTCAAAATTGCGTGTTCGTAGGCCACCGTGTAGTAATCTGAAAAGAGTCTTTTCCCCCCCGCTCTGGTGTAACTGTGTGCATACGTCTGCATCAGATCGCGCGGATAAATGCCTTCTTTGGCCTTTTTCAGAACCGCATCGTTAATATCCGTGGCGTAGACGCGGCACCGGTTGTAGATGCCCTCTTCCTCCAGTACGATGGCCAAAGAATAGACCTCTTCTCCCATGGATGCGCCGGCTATCCAGATGCGACTAAAGGGATAGGTGCGGAGTAGAGGCACGACTTCTCTACGGAATGTCACGTAGAAGTGCGGGTCGCGAAACATCGAACTGACGTTGACCGACAGGCTGTAAACGAACCGGTCCAGCCACTCGCGATCGTGAAGAATGCGGTCCTGCAGAAGGGATACGCTTCCAATTCGTTCGTCATGAATGAAGTTCCTTACCCGCCGCCTGAGCGAGGAGCGCGCATAATTCCGGAAATCAAAGCCGTATTGCCGGAAGATTCCTTCCAGTAAAAGGTCGATCGCGCCGGCTTGGATGCACTTCTCCCGATCCCCTTTCATGGCCTTTGCCGTTAGCGCGATCAGCGGGATGGACCGGAATTCCTCCATCGCGCGAATCTGCCGCATGGCTTCATAGCCGTCCATTTCGGGCATCATGATGTCCACCAGCGCGACATCGATTGCCGGTACATTCTTCAGCGTTTCGATTCCGTCTTTGCCGTTCTCTGCGTAGAGCACCTGCATTTCGTAGCGTTCGAGCAGGCTCGTCAGCGCGAAGATATTGCGCATATCGTCATCGATGATGAGCACTTTCTTGTGTTCGAGAATCGGATCTTTCTTGTGGAGTTGCTCGAGCATCTGGCGTTTCGTTTCGGGCAGGCTTTCTTCCACACGGTGCAGGAACAGCGCCGTCTCGTCCAGCAACCGCTCATCGGAATGTCGCCAAACTCCGACTTGATCTGCTGCATCAAGTCGAATCCGTTCATATCGGGCAAGCCCAGGTCGAGCACGATGCAGTCGTAATGTTTGCTGCGCAATTGGGTCATCGCTTCTTCGCCCGTGCCGACGGCAATTGTCTCAACGTCACCCTCTCCGATCAGTTCCTTGATGCTTTGTTGCGCGACCGTATCGTCTTCGATCACCAACAAGCTCTTGACGCTGCGCTGAACGAAGCTTTCGATCCGTCCGAGCGCATCGCGGAGCTGTTCCGGAGTCGCTGGTTTGTTTTCGAACGCCATCGCTCCCATCTTCAGCCCGCGCTGGCGTTCTTCAGCGACGGAGATGATGTGCACCGGGATATGCCGTGTGTTCTTCGTATGCTTCAAACGGTCGAGCACACTCCATCCGTCCATGCCAGGCAGCTCTATATCCAGAGTGATTGCCGTGGGCGTGTACTGGCGAGCCAGCGCCAGCCCGGCGTCGCCGCGTGTGGCGACAATCGTCTTGAAACCGCGCTCGCGTGCCATCTCCACGATGATTTTCGCGAAATTCAGGTCGTCCTCGATAATCAGCAGCGTGCGGTCGCCGGGCTCGATACTGGAACGATCGTCATCCACGGCATTCTCGATGATGAGCGAGACTTCTATTTCGGGCTCCCGCGCCTGCGCGACGGATTGGTCGGGAACTTGAGCGCTCGCATGCGGCCGCCGTTGTTTTTTGTTCATATCCGGCGTATACGTTGCGGGCAGATACAGCGTGAACGTGCTGCCTTCGCCGGCCGTGCTGTCCAGCCTGATTTCTCCGCCAAGCAGAGTCGCAATCTCGCGACTAATGGAGAGGCCGAGGCCGGTCCCTCCGTACTTCCGTGTGACGGTCCCGTCTGCCTGTTGGAAAGGCTCGAAAACGATCTTGTGTTTGTCGGAAGAAATGCCGATCCCGGTATCGATCACTGAGAATGCCACCACAGATTCGGCACTGTTGAGTGTCTGATGGTCGGAACTCCACCCATCGCCGACAGGACTGATATTGATGGATACCCGGCCCTTCTCGGTAAATTTGAACGCGTTCGACACGAGATTCTTGAGCACCTGCTGCAGGCGCCGCTGGTCGGTATACATGCCTTGCGAGAGCGAAGAATCGACGTAGATACCGAAGTCGAGACCTTTGTCGTGCGCGACCTGCCGGAAAGTTCGTTCCATGTACTGTGACAGATCGTCGAACAGAACGCGGCCGACTTCGACTTCCATCATGCCGGATTCGATCTTCGACATATCGAGGATCTCGTTGATCAATTCCAAGAGATCGGAACCGGATGAGTGGATAGTTCGAGCGAACTCGCGCTGTTTATCCGTGAGGTTCTCTTCGCTTTCCGCCAGCAGCTTGGCAAGAATCAACATACTGTTCATCGGCGTTCGCAGTTCGTGCGACATGTTCGCCAGGAACTCGGATTTGTACTTGGATGTCAGCGCAAGCTGCTCGGCTTTTTCCTGCAGCGCGCGGCTTGCCCTCTCGATTTCCTGATTCTTACGTTCGACTTCCAGGTTTTGCTTGGCGAGCAGGTTGGCCTTTTCTTCCAGCTCTTCGTTGGTCTGCTGCAACTTATCTTGCTGTTGCCGGAGGCGCTCTTCGGATTCCTGCAGTGTCTTGGCTTGCTCCTGCAGCCGGCGGTTGGTTTCCGTCAATTCCGCCTGCCGGGTCTGCAGTTCGTTGGCGAGTGACTGCGACTGCTTCAAAAGCTCTTCGGTTCTCATCGTCGCTGTGATCGTGTTGAGCACGATGCCGATCGATTCGGTGAGCTGGTCGAAGAATGTGAGGTGAATATCACTGAACCGCTGGAACGAGGCGAGCTCGATCACCGCTTTGACCTGACCTTCGAACAACACCGGCAGAACAACGATGTTCAGCGGCG
>WNFX01012119.1_pt1 | contig 10678 bp, 9 predicted proteins | sample 5400111 | NCBI WGS metagenome assembly WNFX01 (sample SAMN13153363, study PRJNA577476) | soil metagenome | isolation source: 40 cm soil or saprolite under grassland replicate 1 | place: USA:California | collected 2016-06-15 | reverse complement strand
GGCGGTGTTTGGTGTGCAAGCTCGACACCATGCCACAGGAGGGCGCCTTCATGGAACGGCCGTTCGCCTCCCATACGGCCCCGCTGCACCCGCTACGCTGCCGTCCTCCTCACCCAGCCCAGAAAGTCGCAAAGTCCACTGGAACGGAACAGGTGTTCCTGGATCGGATAGGCGGGTGGCCGTATCCTGCCGGGGATGCCGAATGCGTCTCCGCGCAACGTCGTAGCAGCGATCTACTCGGACATCTGCGACTTGCTCAACGAAACGGCAGAGAAGGCTGCTCCTGGCGGCTGGGGCCCGCGCACTCGGACGTGGGGGCCAGAGCGCGGTGGCCGAGGCCGTCGGGGAGCATCACGGTTCCGTCAACCAATTGGGCGAAACCCTCTAAATGCAGGTGTCGGACCTAGCCGCCGAGGCGCTCCAGCTCAAGGCCGATGCGCTCGCCGCCCAGGAAGACCGCGACGGCGCCCACGCAGCGCGTCGGGAGGCGGAGGCGCTCAACCGTCGGCTGATCCCGCCGGACCTGGACCTGGAGTGGTGCGCCAGTAGCCGATCCTGACGATCGCCGTCTCGCGTGAGCCCGGATCCTGCCTGACAGCACCCGCACGACGCTCCTCGGGAACCCTCCCCCGGCAGTCGGTATGCGGCCTCCCATCGAACCGATCTTCCGCACGTCCGCCGGGGAGAAATCGCCCACTTCCCAGAGAACCCCTTGAGAGGGTCGCGCCATCCGCGCCCGACCCCCCTGTCCGCGAGCCTCGATCGGGCCCACGGACACCAGGGAGGCTGTCCGATGACCGAGAACGACCGCGTCCTGTCCGCCCTCGCTGACGAGATGAACACGGCCCATGCCGCGCTCTCCGACCTCGGCGTTCCGGCCGTCCTGGAGGGCGACCTCCTGTGGCTGCCCGAGCGCGTCGCCTGGCTGAACCTGACCAGGCCGCGCCGGATCGCGGCGCCCGAGCGCGACGGATGCCGCGCGCACTCCAGCCAGATGGGCGGCGGAGGAGGGGCGGTGACGGTCGAGGAGACGTTGCCCAGGTGGCGAGCGGCGCTCACGTTGGTCCTCGTGATCCTCGGCGCCCCGCTGCAGGTGGTGTGGTTGGGCGTGCGAGCGTACGCCGAGGAGGCCCCCATCGCACTCCGCATCGCCTGGAGCGCGCTGTGGAGGCGATCGTCGCGGAGGGCGAGCCGATGAACGCTGGGCTCGTCCGGCTCTCCCACCAGCCCGGCTGGCTGGCCGCCGCCGTACCAGTGCCAGTGGCTTATTGCAGGATATTCTCCAATCAGCACCTGGACAGTTCCAGGACGTGCCCGATGCAGAACGCGCTCGACGACAATTGGAGCTATGGTCACGATCGACGCCGTGCGGGCGGTGGCGCAGGGGCTGCCGCGGAGCTACGAGGTGATCGTCCGCGGGAGGGTGAAGTTTCGGGTCGGACAGATCGTGTGGCTGGCCTTCTCCCTCGACGAGACAATGATGGGCTTCGCGTTCCCGAAGGAGGAGCGCGACTGGCTGATCGGTGGGGCGCCGGACAAATTCATGCTGCCGGATCGATCCGACCTTCGCTTCAACTGGGTGCACGCCCGGTTGGCCGCACTGGACGAGGCGGAGATGCGCGACCTCGTCCTCGACGCATGGCGGATGGTGGTGCCGAAGCGAGTCGCCTCTGCGCACGCGGCTGCCACCGCTGGCTGACGGTCGCCCGGACGCGCTGCCCGCCCGGCCTGGCCTATTGCGCTACAGCCGGTCCGCATACTGGGCGGCGAGCTCATGCGTCGGCGGGAGCTGAGGGGCGGCATGAGCCAGGGTCAGGCGCGACAGGGCCAGGTGTTCAAGCGGTGCACGCGGTGCAACACCCGCGTGCCCGAGCGCCGGTGCCCGAAGTGCGGAGCCCGCGACAGCTTCACCTGGGCCTTCGTCGTGGACGTGACCCCGAAGGACGCGCAGGGGCGGCTGCTCGGGAAGCGGCGGCAGCGCAAAGCTCAGGGCTTCGCGACCAGGGGCGCGGCGCAGGACGCGCTGAACGAGTTGCAGGTCGAGAAGAGGGATGGGGGGCGTACATCGACCCGAGCCGATTGACGGTTGGCGAGTACCTGGAGACGTGGGTCAGGGCCGGCTGCGGCGGCGTCCGGCCTTCGACGTTGAAGGGCTACGAGTCGGCCGTCCGCACGCACATCATCCCTCGGCTGGGCCACGTCCCGCTCCAGGCGCTGACGGGGTGGAGATCAGGGCGTTCTACGCGGACCTCCTCGCCACCGGGTACGCGAAGGGCTCAACCCATGAGCAGCTCGAGCGATTGGCCGACGTCGCCCGGCGTTGGACAGGCATCGCTGCGAGGGGATCCACACCCAACGTCGCCGCGCTGGCACGCCAGCTAGCCCGACCGGAGGCCACCGTCCGCTACTGGGTTCGCCGGTGCCACGAGCTCGGCCTGATTCTGGGAACCGAGCCATCCAAGGCGCGCTCGCGCGGGCTGTCCGAGAAGAGCGTGTGGAACGTCCACATCTGCGTGCGGGCCGCGTTATACGACGCGGTTCTCGCTGACCCTCCACTCCTTCGCCGGAATCCTGCCGCCGGCACCATGAAGGAGCCGAACCGCGAGCGGGAGATGCTGACCTGGACGCGTGAGGAACTGACAGCCTTCCTGGACTTCGTGAAGGGCGAGCGGGACTTCGCGCTCTGGTGGGTCGCAGCGTACACGGGGATGCGCCGCGGCGAACTGCTCGGCCTGCGCTGGTCCGACGTCAAGTGGGAGCTCAGCTCGATCAGCGTGCAGCAGCAACTCGGCCTGGACGTCGATGACGACGGCGAGCGGGACCTGGTGCCGGTCAAGATCCGCAACGGGCGCAGAGCGATCGGAGTCTTCGCGGACACCATGCGGGTGCTGCGCGAGCACCGAGCCACGCAGGAGTTCGAACGCCGCAGCTGGGACCAGGCCTACCGGTCCGACCTCGACCTCGTGTTCTGCCGGCCACCCATCGCTTCGAGCGAGCGGTGGAGCGTGCCGGCGCCAAGGCAATCGGCGGCCCACATGCCCTGCGGCACACCCATGCCACGCTCTTGCTCGAATCCGGGGTGGACGTCAGCGTCGTATCCAAGCGTCTCGGGCACGCCAACGTTAAGATCACCGCCGACCGGTACGCGCACGTGACCGCTCGGCTTCAACAAGACGCCGCGGCCAGGTTCAGCGCCTACCTCTCGGCGCCAGCGACCGAGAATCCGACAGTCCGTAACCGATCCGTGACCGATCCGGACAGTAGCAATATACGGTGAGGTGAGAGTTGGGCTCCGATTCGAGTTCGAAACCTGGCTCCGGAGCACGGATTCGAACCGTGAACCTTGCGGTTAGCAGCCCGTCCGATGGTCGTCCCGGGTGGTCCGCCACAGGCCACGACGTGCCGTGCTGAATTCGGATGGGGCCTTACGCGGTCCGCACTGTGACGCGTTGGTCCCCTGCGTGCCAGGGAATCCGTGACGCTGTTGTGACGCCGCTCTATCTGGTCGCTCCTGGGGTCTGCCCAGGAATGGCCGGGTATGGGTATTTGTTTAGCGGGCTCAGGCAGGCGCGGGTAGGGCGAGTGGAGCGACAGCCCCGGGGGTGCGGAGGAGGTCGGCGAGTACAGCGATAGGGTCGCGATGTTGCTGGCGAGCGGTGCGGAGGACGGTCATCAGGCGCTCCTGATGGCTGGCGCCGTTCCAGGTCCGGTTGCCGCCCCAGACCTTGCGATTGACGACCGCTGGGCGGAGCGCCTGCTCGGCCATCCAGTTGGTGGCCGGTGCTCCTGGCATACGCAGGAAGGAGAAGAGGGCGTCGAACTCACGACCAAGATGACGGAGGAGCCGGCCCTGGGGACTGTCGGCGCCGCTGACCGGGCGAGCCAGTAGGGCTCGAAGCTGTTGCTCCAGCTTGGCCAGCTCGGTCAGGAAGTCCGGCTCGGCGATCTCGCCGGCGTCGCGTTGATCTCGCAGCTTGAGGGCGCCCAGCAGGATCGCCTTGACGGCTCGCGGGATCTCCCGACCCCGGCCTCGGGCGGTCTCCAGCATCTCGTGGCAGCGGCGTAACAGGTGCGCGGCGCAGGTCTGATGCACGGCTTTCTTGAATCCGCGGTACGGCCCCCAGCCGTCGCGGACCAGCAGCCCCGCATAGTCAGCGCCTATCAGCTCGGCGGCCTCTGCGAAGCCGCGACCCGGCCGGATCGCGTACACCGTGACCAGCTCGGCCGCCGCTACCCACAGCCAGACCCGTACCCCACCCACCCGCCATCCGGTCTCGTCCATGACCACCATCAGACCGCGGCGGACCGAGGAGAGCAGTGCCCCATAGGTAGGCGTGCAGCGCTCGCCCAGACGAGCCAGCGCTTGGGCCACCCCGCCCCGCGTGATCCTGATCCCGCAGACCTCCTCGAGCACGGCCGCCGTCTTGGCCATCGACAGCCCCAGCTCGTAGTGGAGGCGGGCGGCCAGCGACAGCGCCTCCGACCCCACCTGCGCTGCTGCCGCGCCACTCGCCTGCGAGGTCTGCAGAGGGTGACGACCGCGCACCCGCCGCCCACACCGCCGACAGCGCCCGACATGGATCACAAAGCGCCGCCGGATCGGCCGGGGCGGCAGGATCTCCTCCTGCCACTGCTCCTCGATCCCGGCCTCCTCCAACTCCCCGCCGCAGTCCGGGTCCGGGCATGCGCAGGGCGGGTCCACTGCCACCGTCTCGTCCACGTGCTCAGGCGGCTGCCTGTGTCCATGCCGACCGTGCTGCTCGCCGCTCTTCCGCCCCGGACGTTTGGGGTCGGTCTTCGGCTCTCCCTTCGAGAACGGCGCCGACTGCCGCTTGCCCGCTCGCAGCGCGGCTTCCAACCTGGCCTCCAGCTCGCCGAGACGCAGACGCAACTGCTCGTTCTCGGCCCGCAGCCGCTTGTTCTCGTCGAGGACTCGACGCAGTTCGTCGCCTTGGTCGTCGGAGGTCATGGCTGGATCGTGGTGAAGACGTCGCTCCCGACTTGGGGCGATCGACCTTCGGCAGGCTACTCCAAGTCGCTGCCGCCTCGCAACCCGCCGCTGGCGACTTGCGAGCTCAGGCTCGCACCGCTACCCCTCCTGCCCACGGTGCAGCTCCGCTTCGATCTGCCTCCGCCCGAAGCGACCGCTCTCGGCCCCGGCGTCTGGCTACACGAGACCGAGGATGGCGGCGTCGTCTTCGTCCACGGCTTCATGCTCTACTCTTGGCGCTCTCACGACATCGCCGCTCGCCGCGTTGCCGCTGTTCAACTCGTGAGGAACGAACTGGCCGACGAAGTCAGCGTCCGCGATGGCTTCCGGTTCCCTCCCGACGAGCTACAGCGGTTGATGGACCGCTTCCATGCCCCACGGTGTCGCCGGCCTGCTCACAGCAGACGACACCGTCACGCGACGTACGGCAGCCCGCTACGCGACGTACGGCAGCCCGCTAAACAAGTACCCCCACCGTCCTGAGCGAGGAGGCGGGGCACCTGCAGCAGCTCGTTGACGGCGCGCACGCGCGATGCTGGCCGCCCGATCCTTCGAGCCGGGAACCATGTCAGATCAGGTGAGCGGGGCACAGCGCCGGTGGTCGCAGGTGAGGCTGGGCCCGACGATGGCGATCGTCGGGCCGCCGGTGGTGCTCGTCATCGCCGCCGGACTGGCGGTCCCGGGCATCGAATTGGTGCTGCGGTCAGTGCCGGCCACGCTGATGAGCCTGGTCGATTTCGACTGGCCGCGCTGGATCCACAACCTGGCCGACCTGCTGCAAATCGTCGCCCCACTGGTCGCCGTCCTGGTCTGGGGGAGCAGCCGCCGCAGGCTGCGCTGAGCACGGATACACGTTCACAAGTCGGCTGTCTTCCCCCGGACTGAAGATCACCAGGGCCAGGCGAGGCGGCGAATTCGCTGAGAGGTGCGCAGGCATGGCCGACGCGAGGATGACGTTCGATGAGTACGCGGCCTGGTACTCCTGGGCCAAGACCAACCTTGTTCGCGATGCCGTTGCCTGCCATGCGGCTGCGGCAGCCGCAACGCACGCACTCGCTGCGGGCGGCGGACGCGACGTCGCCGCGGTAGCGGCCCGCGACGCGGCCCGGGACGAGGCAGCCATCGGCTGGACCAGGGCCAACTACGGTTCCGGCCATAGCTACGTCGAGTGGTTCATCTGGGCCAGAGCCAACCTGCGCCTTGCCGATGTGCGTTGCCACGAGGCGGCGCGGGCTGCGCTCCGATCGATCACGGCAGGCGGCTCTCAGCAGAGCGCCACCGAGGCCGCCACGCAGCTTCTCCTCCGGCCGCAGCCAGCAGCGCACGGCCGTGGCTGTCGGAGACCGTGGAGCTCGGTCTCCTCCCCCGCCACGTAGGGGAAGCGGACCGTGCTCCTGTCCGGGACCCCGCGACGACCCGCGGACTCGCCTATCACTTCTCAGGAGATGCGCTGTGGGCCATCGTGCTCGGAGCCGCGTCTGTGACGGCTCCTCTCCTGACGCCAATCTACTTTCCGATCCTTCCCTTCTTCGGCCTCTGGAGGGGCTTGCTGGCCGTCCGTGGCGGCCGAATGGCCGGTGGCGTGATCGGGCTCACGATCAGCACGCTGGGTTGCCTTGTCAGCCTTCTGGCCAGCGGCCTACTGAACCCCGTGCTTCACTAGCGCGAATCACCCGCTATGAGCTGAGGCAAAGACGCAACCGCTGAGGCTGCCGACGAGGCCGGCCGACGCCTCGGCCGGCCTCCAGCCGGCGCTCGTGGGCCGGCTGGACTGGCGCTTCCTCTTCGTCGAACTGATCGACGCCGAGCGCTCCCGGCGAGCGTCAAACCACGCCGCGCCTTCCACCGGTGCCGCCGCGGCCTGCTCGCGATCCTGGTCTCGGGGTGCGGCCGAACGCCTGTACGAGCTGATTCAGCCCCTCGCGCTCATCGCGGAGTACGCGAACCAGGCCAGTTTGGCGGTCCGCGCCCGGTCCGGGGTTCAAATAGTGCCCAAGCCGATGCTCGATGATCCGATGCGCGACCGCCACCAGCCTCCCGGTGGCGCCGGCGATCGTGGCCTGGTCTGCCAGCCTTGCGTAGTGCTCGGCCGTCACGGTCGTGAGCCCCGTGCGCCGGGCCTCCTCGACCACCCGGTCGAGCGCCTGCGCCCAGCGCGGAGGTCCGCGACTATCATGCTTCCGGGGGTATCGGTCCGACACGCGCGCCCGGTAGGGAGGAACAGCTCATCTCATGCCCGCCGGCCTGTCCGGCGCCACAAGCGTGACGGCGACCGCGGTCCGCCCGGCCATGCGTGGCGGGGTCCCGGGCTGGCGGGCCGGCGGCCAGGCGCCCGCGTTCGACCCGATCCGGATCGCGGAGCACCTGCGCCGCATCCGCGAGCCGGCGTACGTGGTCACCCGCGACGACGGGGGGCTCGGAGTGGCCCTCGGCGGCGAGGTCGCGGCGCCGGGCGCCGGGGACCACCCGCTCGTGGGACTGCTGCCGCCCATGTACCCGGAATGGCTCGGCGACCGCGCGTTCTGCGAGGCGCACGCGGTCCGCTTCCCCTACGTGGCGGGGGAGATGGCGAACGGCATCGCCACCACGCGGATGGTGGTCGCCATGGCCCGCGCCGAGATGCTGGGCTTCTTCGGCGCGGCCGGTCTCGGCCTCGACCGCGTCGAACGGGCGGTGGACGAGCTGGCCGGCGCGCTGGGCAGCCGGTCGAGCTGGGGCGTGAACCTGATCCACTCGCCCGCCGAGCCGGCGCTCGAGGAGCGGACGGCCGACCTCCTCCTGCGCCGCGGTGTGCGCCGGATCTCGGCGTCGGCGTTCATGGACGTGACGGCGCCGCTCGCCCGCTGCGCGGCGGCCGGGCTGCGGCTGGACCCCGCCGGAGGGATCATGCGTCCGACCAGCGTGTTCGCCAAGGTGTCCCGGCCCGAGGTGGCCGAGAAGCTCATGTCGCCCGCTCCCGGCGAGCTGCTCGCGGCGCTGGTCGCGGGGGGCCAGCTCACCGAGGAGGAGGCGCGGCTGGCCACGCACGTGCCCCTGGCTGAGGACGTCACGGTCGAGGCCGACAGCGGCGGCCACACGGACAACCGCCCGCTCGGCGTGGTGCTGCCCGCCGTCCTCGCCCTGCGCGAGGCGCTCACCACGCGGTACGGGTACCGGAGGCCGGTCCGCGTCGGCGCGGCGGGCGGCCTGGGCTGCCCGCGAGCGGTCGCCGCCGCGTTCGCGATGGGCGCCGCCTACGTGCTGACCGGCTCCGTCAACCAGCTCGCGGTCGAGTCCGGCGTGTCCGACGACGCGCGGGCGCTGCTCGCCGAGGCCGACCTCGCCGACGTGGCGATGGCGCCGGCGGCAGACATGTTCGAGCTGGGCATCCAGGTCCAGGTGCTGCGGCGCGGGACGATGTTCGCGCCCCGCGCCCGCCGCCTGTTCGAGGTGTACCGGGACCATCCCTCCATCGAGGCGATGCCGGCCGGTGTGCGCTCCGCGCTGGAGCGCGACGTGCTACACGCCACGTTCGAGGAGGTCTGGGCCGAGACCCGGAGCTTCTGGCAGGACCGCGACCCGGCCGAGCTGGCCCGCGCGGAGCGCGACCCCAGGCACCGGATGGCGCTGGCCTTCCGCTGGTACCTTGGGAAGTCCAGCCGCTGGGCGATCGACGGCGACACGAGCCGGCGCACCGACTACCAGCTCTGGGCCGGGCCGGCGGTCGGCGCGTTCAATCGCTGGACAGCGGGCACCTTCCTCGCCGCGCCGAGCGAGCGCACGGTCACGCAGATCGCGCTCAACCTGCTGGAGGGGGCCGCCGTCGTGACCCGCGCGCACCAGGCGCGCACGTACGGCGTCCCGGTGCCCGCCGAGGCGTTCGCGTTCCCCCCGCGCCGGCTCACATGACACCGCAGGTGCCCATCGCCGTGGTCGGGGCCAGCGCGCTGATGCCGGGCTCGACAGATCTGGACGGGTTCTGGCGCAGCGTCCTCACCGGACGGGACCTCATGACGGACGTGCCGGCCAGCCGGTGGCTCGTCGAGGACTACTACGATGCCGACCCGCGCGCGGCCGACAGGACGTACGGCAGGCGGGGGGCCTTCCTGCCCGAGATCGACTTCGACCCCGTCCGCTACGGCATCCCGCCGAACGCCCTGCCGGCGATCGACACGAGCCAACTGCTGGCCCTCGTGGTCGCCGATCGGACGCTGGCCGACTGCGCGGCCAACCTCCCCGCCGACCGGGAGCGGATCAGCGTGCTGCTCGGCGTCTCGTCGCTACAGCTGATGCTGGAGGCGTCCGCCCGGCTGCAGCGCCCGGCGTGGCGGCGGGCGCTCCTCGAGCACGGACTGGCCGAGCCCGAGGCGGAGGCGATCTGCGACCGGATCGCCGCCCGGTTCGTGCCCTGGCAGGAGGAGACCTTCCCGGGGCTGCTGACCAACGTGGTGGCCGGCCGCATCGCCAACAGGTTCGACCTGCACGGCACGAACCTCACGACGGACGCCGCGTGCGCCAGCTCGCTGGCTGCGCTCGGCGCCGCGGTCGCCGAGCTGACCCTGGAGCGGTCCGACCTCGTGCTCACGGGCGGCGTGGACACGATGAACGACATCACCATGTACGTCTGCTTCTCCCGGACCCCGGCGCTGTCGCCGACCGGCGACTGCCGGCCCTTCTCCGCCGAGGCGGACGGGACGATGCTGGGCGAGGGCCTGGTCATGTTCGCGCTGAAGCGGCTCGCGGACGCCGAGCGCGACGGGGACCAGGTGTACGCGGTCGTCCGCGGCATCGGCAGCTCGTCCGATGGGCGGGGCACGGCCATCTACGCGCCGCTGCCGGAGGGCCAGGTGCGCGCACTCCGGAGAGCGTACGAGGCCGCGGGCTACGGCCCCGAGACCGTCGAGCTGGTGGAGGCGCACGGCACGGGCACGAGCGCCGGCGACGCGGCCGAGGTGGCGGCGCTCCGCCACGTGTTCGAGGCGGCCAGCCGGCACGGCCGGCGGTGGTGCGCGCTGGGGTCGGTGAAGTCGCAGATCGGGCACACGAAGGCCGCCGCCGGCGCGGCCGGGATGCTCAAGGCCGTGCTTGCCCTCCAGCACCAGGTGCTCCCGCCCACGATCAAGGTGGTCAGGCCCAACCCCGCGTACGAGCTCGAGCGCAGCCCCTTCTACATCAACACCAGGGCGCGGCCCTGGGTACGGCCCGACGGCGGCCACCCGCGCCGCGCGTCGGTGTCGAGCTTCGGGTTCGGCGGCACCAACTTCCACGTCACGCTCGAGGAGTACGTCCCCCCGGCCGGGACGACGGCCCACAGGGCGCGGCGCCTGTCGGCCGCCCCGGCCGAGCTGGTGCTGCTCAGCGCCGGCTCCCCCGAGGCGCTGGTCGCCCGCGCCCGCCAGCTCGACACGGGCCGGCCGCTGGCCGGCATCGCGCGCCAGAGCTGGCCGCGCTTCGAGGCGGGCGACCCCGCGCGGCTGGCCGTCGTGGCGAGCGACGCCGCCGACCTGGCGACGAAGCTCGCCGGGGCGATGGCCCGGATCGAGGCGGGGGAGGCGCCCCCGGCCCGGGGTCCGGTCCACTATGCGGCGGGGCCGCCGGCGCCCGGACGCCTGGCCTACCTTTTCCCCGGCCAGGGCGTCCAGTACGTGGACATGGGTGCCGGCCTGGCGACCCACCTGCCGCGGGCCCGCGAGGCGTGGGGCCGGGCCG
>WNFX01006961.1_pt1 | contig 10682 bp, 7 predicted proteins | sample 5400111 | NCBI WGS metagenome assembly WNFX01 (sample SAMN13153363, study PRJNA577476) | soil metagenome | isolation source: 40 cm soil or saprolite under grassland replicate 1 | place: USA:California | collected 2016-06-15 | reverse complement strand
AGAATGATTTGGAAAAACCAGATGCTGGGCAGACTGAACCAACCAAGCGCGCGATAGTTCCAGTTAAATACCATGTCGCGGTGTTTCCAAAGACATTGGAGCGTGCCGTAGGCCCAGCGAGAACGTTGTCGCGCCAGTGTGCGGACGCTTTCAGGCGCTTCGGTCCAAGCGATTGCGTCGGGGACGTACATGATGCGTTGCCGATGTCTGTGCAATGACAGCGTGAGATCAGTGTCTTCCGCGAGCGTTTCTAAGCTCAGGCCGCCCGCTTCGTTGATGGCATCTTTGCGGACGGCGCTGATCGCTCCCGGCACGACCGTGATACATTTCCAGCGATTGTAGGCGCGCCGGTCGAGATTGAAACCGCAGGTGTATTCGAGAGCCTGACAACGCGCGATGAACGTGCGCAAATTTCCAACCTTCGCATGCCCTGAGACCGCGCCGCAGCGCTCATCAACAAACGGCTCGAGCAAGCGTGGAAGCGTATCGCGTTGGCACTGGGTATCAGCATCAATGAAAACGACAATCCCATGGCGCGCCGCAGCCAGCCCGCGTTGCAAGGCGCGCGCTTTCCCGTGATTGTCCTGCTGCGCCAGACGAACACGAGGTTCGCTTTGCGCAACGCGCTCAACTTCCGCAGCAGTTTGGTCACGCGAACCGTCATCTACGACCACGACTTCAATTTCTCCCTTGTAGTCCGTAGCGAGCAGCGTGCGCAAAGTTTCCGCGATGACTTTCTCTTCGTTGTAGGCAGCCATCACCACACTGATCGGCTCCGAGAAATTTACTTTCGGTCCGCGTCGAAAACGATAAGCAAGCCAGATGACAATCAGAGCGCGAACGACCACCAGCGCCGTCGCCACAATCATGAACGCCCAGAGAAATTGTTCGACGCTGTGATAAATCCGAAATCCGGTGCTGCTGACAAAACGCGTGAGTGACTGTGCATTGCCCTGCACCGGCGGCATCACAGCGTCGCGCGTCGTGCCCAACAGCGTGCTCAACGGCACCACGGTATCGCCTCGCGTATGCAGCCAATCCAAGATGCGGGGGAGTGCTTCCACCGTCTGCGAGCGATCTCCACCCGCATCATGCAGCAGAATCACGCTGCCATCATGCCTCTGTTGCTTGATCCGCCGCAGGATGATGTCCGCTCCGGGCTTTGCCCAATCTTGGGGATCGATGTTTTGCAGAACCACGAGGTAGTTGAGGTCTTCAGCAATCTTCAGCGGAGCCAGTTCGCTAAGCTGCGTCGGGCCGGTATCCGCCGCATAGGGCGGTCGGAATAATGTCGTCGCGCGACCTGTTATCGTTTCGAGCAATAGCTGGGTTGCGTTCAGCTCAAGCCGGATGTGCTCCGGCCAACAGAGTGCGAGGTTCGGATGATAGTAGGTGTGGTTCCCGATCTCGTGTCCTTCGTTAAGGATGCGACGAACAAGCCCGGGGTAACGTTCCGCATTCACTCCCACCAGGAAAAACGCCGCTTTTGCGTTCGCGGCTTTAAGAATGTCCAGGATCTGTGGTGTCCATCGCGGATCGGGACCGTCGTCAAAAGTGATTGCGACCTGATGCTCGCCGCCCGCGCCCTGATGATAAAGTGTCGGGAACTGGGCAAACTTCGTGTATTTCGCCGTGAGATAGCCATCCGCGTCCACGGCGAGCTTGCGCATCCCGTCGGTGCGATCTTCATCAACAGTGACAATCTCGCCGTCGCCAACGTCCGCTATTGTGTCCGTGGATTTTATCGGTTCGAGCGATTGACGAGTTTGATTATCGAACCTGAAATCCCGTGGAACGCTTAGCGCATCCCAGATTGCGGGGTCTTCGCTCCCGAGTCGATAAAGCGCGAAACCACCAGCCTTTTGATCGCGCACCTGGCGCAGTTGGTTGAGGAATGTCACGGCATCGAGAAACCAGACAGCGTGTTCCTTGTCCTCATCCTGAAAATAAAAATACGGGCTGTAACTCGGTCCGCTTACTTCGACGCTCTTGATTTCGGCATCATTGGCGCGGCTCATCGCTTCTGAAAAACTGATCAGCTCCGCCTTCTTCCCGCCGATGGTCCAATCGTATCCGTAGCTACCAATTGCGATGATCCATTGCCTGGTGTCGGAACCTTCGAGGAGAACGCGCACCCAACCTTCAAACCACGACCGGGATGCCAGCGGCCCCGGCGGATCGGTATCCGACGTTTCATCAAATAACATCGCCACAAAGCGATCGACATTGTCAGCAAGCGCATCCAAATCGATGTAATCGAGCTCCTGACCGGGCTGCGCGCACAGCCACAGCTCTTTGTTGTCGTCGTGCAACGCGTCAGCAAACTTGTCGACGAACTTGGTGATGTCTTTCTTGTAAGCGGGATCGATTTGCTGCCAATCGACAACCACGCCGGAAGCTTTCGCGGTGCGCAAGATGGAAAGCACACGTTCGATAAAGTGGTCCTGCCGTTTCGCCGGCCCGTGCGCCAGGTTCTCAATCGCTTCCGGCTGCCAGGTGTCGCCGACGAGGTTTGTCAACAGCGGCATGAGCGCGATGCCTTTATTTGCGGCGAATTTTGACAGGCGGGAATCGGCGTCGATTTGTAAGTCGCCCAAGCCATCGACGACCGTCATCCACTCCGGGCAAAGATGCGTAATCTGTCCCGCGTGTTGTTGCAGCGATGCGTAGCTGTACGGATCGCCGTTGGTGTAAAATGCGAGTCGCACTTCGTTGTCGGGTGGCTTCTTTCGCGGTCGTGGCGAAGGAGTCGGTGCGGTTCCGGCCAGCTTCTTTGCTGCCTGTCGCGCCTCACCGAATTTCTGCCAAAGCAGGGAGGTGGCAGACAATTGGCCGGCTGGATTTTCTTTTTGCAACGCTTTGAGTTGACCTTTCAACTGCCGCAGTGAAAACGGCACGTTCATTTGCGGCGTGACAAAAAGCGTCTGAACGAACAGCACAGTTCCCAGAAAAAACAGGACGCCACCGATCAGCAGCATCAACCGCAAACGCGGCCAGCGTTTACCCGTGGGATCGGAAAAAACGAAAGGCGTGACTTGTTCTGGAGGAAATTCGGGCATGCGGTCGCTATAATCGCTCAGACGTGGGAATAAGAAAATCCGATTCTCTCATTTGAGATCGCTAACAAATTCTGGGCGAACCGGTGACGTCTCTCGCCTCTCCCCTGGGGCAAGGGGAGAGGACTGAGGTGAGGGGTTTGAGGCTGCAAGCCACCGCTTGAAGAAACCCTCACCCTCCCTCTCCCTGCAAGGGCGAGGCGACCCACACGAGTGCGGCACAGGTTGCAAATCAAACATCAAACATCCAACGTTTCCAAATGCATATCGAGCCAGATACACTGCCGACTGGACACGCAGGCATCGCCGCGCGTTTAAAAAAAGGTCCCACGATTCACTCGAGCGCATGGGTTGTTCCGGGCGCAACAGTTATTGGAGACGTTACGCTGGAGGAAGAATCAAGCGTGTGGTACGGCGCAGTGCTGCGCGGCGATATCAACCGGATCATCATTGGCCCGCGTTCGAACGTTCAGGATAATGCTGTCGTCCATCTGGAGACGGACTTGCCCACCGCGGTCGGCGAACTCGTCACGATCGGCCACAGTGCCGTCGTGCATGCGTGCAAGGTCGACAATGAAGTGCTCGTCGGAATGGGCGCCATTGTTCTTGACGAGGTCGAAGTCGGCGCACGCTCGATTATCGGCGCAAACGCGCTCGTCACAATGGGAACGAAAATCCCGCCCGGCTCGCTCGTTCTTGGGTCGCCCGCAAAGATCCGGCGGGAACTGACACTCGATGAACAAAAAGACATTGCGCGTTGGGCGTGGAGCTACGTTGAAACAGCGAAGCAGTACCGCGAATTTTATTGAAGAACATTGGCGTCTGAGACAGACGCCCTACAGTTTTCGCCACGGTCATTTGCTTCGCAGTTTCATTGGCTTTCGCCCCCTGCTTTTTTGTTCTCCTCGTCGTAGCGCGCGCGTTCTGCCAGATACTCCTCTAACTCACGCGCGAGGTTGTCGGTCGTGTCGGCGAGGTACAGCAGTTTTCGCCGCGGGCGTTCCGCTTTCGATCCCATGGCGGCGAAAGATTCGGCGCCAGACTCGCGCGCCTTGAGCCATAATTGCTGATATCGAAGACGGTCCCGCTTCTCGTTGGGATTCTGTATCTCATCGTCGGCTTGGGTGAGGTGCGCCGGGTAAACCTTTTTGAGCCTTCGCTCGGCGGCATCGTACCGGTCGCGGAGTTCCTTTTCCGGCGGCAACGCATCGAGAGGCTCGGCAAAGGACGGCACAGCAACATCTTTTTCTGCTCTGAATCATAATGGCGGAATGCGCGGTTCAGCGTGGAAAGGTATTGCGTGTGTTCGAGCTTGCCCCGACGCAGGTTGAAGTAGAAGTAATGGCGGCGCCATAAATTTTCGCCATCTTTCTTAGCCTCGAGTTGGCTGCGCCTTTCTACGAGGAGGCGTGCCGAGTCTGAACTCCAAGCGACGAAGTGATTATACACTCTCCCTGTCTCGTACGCTTCCTGACCGCGGCCTTCTGGCGCAAAGCGATCATTCTTGTCGAAGTCCCACAGATGATGGCCGTCACCGCCCTCTTCGTCTTCCGTTGCCACCAGCTTGAATTGAAGACCATTCTCGCGCCGGTAGAGCATCAAGCTTTGCAGCTGACTATGTTGATGCACCGTGGCGCAAATCGACTGTTCGTCCGGAGAAATGAAGAAATGCCGGCCCTTCGTGTCATCAAACGGCTCATCCAGCCGCACGCGCTGGCCGGAATCTGCAGCGGGAATGATCCAGGCTGTAATTGTCCCCACCTGCATGCCAGAATCCCATTTTCTCTCTTGCTCGATGCGAAAAGTCCCAAGCGGGCTGCTAGTGACACTTTCGACTTCAACATCGGATTCGGCATGAGCAAAGGTGACGCATAATCCGAGAACAGTCGCTCCAAGCGCCGTCCGACCTAGCCGGCGGATGCAGAAGCAGAACAGTGAAGTTATGGCAAAGCCTGCGGTGAATTTCATAACTAATCCTTTCAAATGGTCTTTCGCCATCTCTCGCGATCTCTGACTCATCAAGTAGTAAGGGATGCCTTAGTTGTTTCCAAGTTCGAATAACTGCGCGGCCATGTCGCAACTTGGCTATTCCAAGCTCCGGAAATTCTCGAACTCCAGCTTGTCCCACCGCGCTTTCTTAACACGCGCTAGCAGACGCAAACCGAGAAATCCGCTGAAACTTGCATCCGCGAAAGCGGCAGCAACAATTCTACATGAAAACTTTTATCACTCCGGCACTAGTTGCGACTTTGATTGTCGCGCTGCCCCTGACGCGATCAGTCGCGCAACCCGCACACTCCTCAGAAATGGGATTCTACGCGCCGGAGACAATGGAATGGAAAGCCGGACCGCAGTCATTGCCAGCCGGCGCGAAGATGGCCGTGCTGGAAGGTGATCCCACAAAAGATGGACCGTTTGTGATGCGACTCCAAACGCCTGCCGATTATCACATCCCACCTCACACTCACCCGAAAACAGAACGCGTGACGGTGATTTCCGGAACAATGTTCCTGGCGATGGGTGAAAATCTGGATCGCAGCGCAGCAAAAACTCTGCCCGCCGGCACGTACAGCTTTTGGCCTGCGGGGATGAAGCACACGGCCTGGTTCGAAGGCGGAACGGTTATCCAAATCCACGGCACGGGCCCGTGGCAGATCAATTATTTGAATCCTGCCGACGATCCGCGGAATGCGAAAAAGTCGCCCTGACCGGCGCGCCTTAGCAGAGTGTTGAAAAACGGGATTTCGCTCGACGTTTGCAGTCCCGCGTTTACACGGCTCCGAGGGAAAACCGCCTAAAGGCGGAAGTCCAAACCAACTGCCGTCCGTTTTTCAACAGCCTGTTAGCGGCCTGCAGATGGCTCCTGTAAATTTGTCGTGGACTCCTGCGCCGCGGGCAATGAGAGGTTCGCCAGGCGCAACCCGGCGGACGCTTCGCACGCGAGGATAGAGCCGTTGTTCAAATCCACGGCAAGGACTTCGTGATCAGAGTCCCAGGCCAGCTCAAACGACAGTCTGTTTGTGCCGCTGCCAGCGACATAATTCGCCACGCCGCCGTCGCGCATTGTCACACGCGGTTTTCCTTTGATCGTGACCGGTTCGCTGAAGACCAACTCGATTTGCCGGCCCTGCAGGCGCAACTTCTGAATCGTCGGACCGGATTCGTTTTCCGGATCCCATTTCCCATTGAACGTCCACGCGGCGGTGATCTGGCTCGGAGTCGGCGACCCGGGCACGGATGAAAGATTGTTCGCAAACCAAGGGAAGTCACCGCCCTCTCGGTGACAATTGTAGAAATACGAGCGCTCGCCCCAGATATTTTGTTTCTCTAAAATCGCATTACGCCGGACGGAATCTTCGGTGGACCGGTCGCCGTTTAGCGGGTACGTCACGCGGCGAACCGGCTCGTCCCTCATTTTGGCGGAAAATTTGCAGTCGAGAAAATAAAACTGCGCGTCAACGTGATGACGCCCGAGATTGAAACCAGTCGCGCCGTCAAATCGGCAGTTGCGAAGCACGAATTTCATTTCCGGGTTACGCCTGCCCTCGTGCCAAACGGCCGCTGTCTTCGTATCTGCGTAAAAATCGCAATCCTTCACGTAGCACCAGCCACGCGGGCATAGAAAATCCACTAAGCCACTGAAATTGCAGCGGGCATGATAATAAGAGCCACCTTCGCCTCGCCCCAGCGACGGTTCACAAAAGCGTTCTACAATTTTTTGCCAGTTCTCGCGCATTCTCACGCAATAATTCCGGTGCACATCTCATATTTTCTTCCTGACTCATTCCCGGCCGCGTGTTCTCGTAAACTGCGTCGAAAACCTCGCGAACTTCTCGATCGTTAATTGCGCGTCCGACAATTGCGAAGACAGGCTTGCCGAGCCTTCGCGCCAGCCGCGCCACGCCGGCCGGGGTTTTTCCTTCGAGCGTCTGCCGATCCAAACTTCCCTCGCCTGTAATCACAAGATCAGCATCTTTCATTTTCGGTTCGAGCCCGACCGATTCTGCGATCACATCGAAACCCGGCCGAATTTTTGCGCGGCAAAAACTCATCAGTCCAAACCCCAGTCCACCCGCCGCGCCGGCGCCGGGTTGGTCGCGATAATCAAAACCGAATTCTTCGGCAATAACGTCAGCGAGCCTGGTGAGGGCGCGTTCCAAAATCTCGAGCTCATCTTCGATCGCGCCTTTCTGCGGACCAAATACACGCGTTGCTCCGTTTTTGCCGAGCAACGGGTTCCGTACATCCACCGCCGCGGTAATTTTCAACTGTAGAGGCAGCCGTGCCGGCTGCGTTGTCGAGTTTGCAGGCGAGACGCCTGCCGCTACAGGAGCTTTGATTTCCGTCAGGTTTTGAAGCTCGCTTATATCTTCGGTCAATTCCTTTGTCCCCGCCAAGAATCGAAAACCCAAAGCGCGGGCCATGCCAAAGCCGCCGTCGTTCGTCGCGCTGCCACCAAGTCCAATGATGATTTCTTTCGCGCCGCGGTCCGAGGCATCCGAAATCATTTCGCCTACGCCAAATGTATTTGCGCGAACCGGATCTCGTTCGCTTTCGGATAGCCGCCGCATACCGGCGGCTTCGCTCATCTCCATGACGGCTAGTTTGTTGTCTGAGATCCAGCCATAACACGCATCGATCTCGCGCCCGAGCGGGTCGTGTGCTTTGCACTGCAACCAGGAGCCGCCGTATGCGTTGCAAATCACTTCCGCGGTCCCCTCACCACCGTCTGCCATCGGCACCATTTCGATCTTTGCATCCGGCAGCGCGTCGCGCAGTCCTTGCGCGATGTTTTCAGCAGCCTCGCGCGCGGTGAGGACGCCTTTGAATTTGTCGGGGGCGATCAAAATGCGCATGGCATAACTGTAGGGCGTCTGTACCAGACGCCGACAAAAAAAAGGCGTTTCACAGAAACGCCCTACAACTCCGACGCCGCACTGCGGCGTCCCTACCCTTTCAGCTTGTTTTGCAAAATTTCACCAGCCAACTGCGGATTGGCTTTGCCTTTCGACAATTTCATCACCTGGCCCTTAAGGAAATTCAGCGATGCAACATTGCCTGCCCTAAAACCTGCGACCGGCTTTGGATTGGCCGCAATCACTTCGTCACAGATCGCTTCAATCGCGCCCAAATCGCTCAGTTGCTCGATCCCCTTTTCTTTCACAATCGCGAGTGCACGTTTGCCGCTCACAAACATCTCCGCGAAAACTTCCTTGCCTTGTTTGCCGCTGATTTTCCCGCTGTCGATGAGATTAACCAGCTCATCCAGTGCCTCCGGCGGAATCGGACAATCCTGTATCGTCTTACCAGCGGCGCTAAGGGCGTTCTGCAAATCGTTCAGAATCCAGTTTGCGATGCTTTTCGGTCTTCTTGCGCCCTTAGCGGCTGCTTCAAAATATCTCGCTAATTCAAGATCGTTCGCCAGAACGCCAGCATCGTACGGGCTCACTTCATATTGGTCGACGAAACGTGACCGTTTCGCTTTGGGTAACTCCGGCACGCGCTCTCGCACATCGGCCACCAGGACTTCAGTTTTTACCGGCACAAGATCGGGATCTGGAAAATATCGATAGTCGTGTGCGAATTCTTTCGAGCGCATGAGAAAGGTTTCGCCAGCGACGTCGTCCCAGCCACGCGTCTCTTGCTCGAGCTGTTCGCCGCTCTCCAACGCATTGATTTGACGTTGAATTTCGTAAGCAAGGGCGCGCCGCACACCGCTGATCGAGTTCATGTTCTTGATCTCAATTTTCGCTCCAAGTTCTGTTTGCTTTTCAGACCGAACGGACACGTTGCAATCGCAGCGGAGCTGTCCCTTCTCCATATCGGCGTCGCTCACATCGCCGTAGATCAGGATTTGTTTCAGCGCTGTAAGAAACGCGAACGCCTCCTGAGGCGAATTAATCTCCGGCTGTGTCACGATCTCCATCAAGGGCGTGCCGGCGCGATTGAAATCAATCCCTGTGCTCTTCTCGAAGTGGAAACTTTTCGCGACGTCTTCTTCAAGATGAATCCGCACGAGACGCACTTCTTTATCGCGAACTGCGATATTTTTCTGCGCATCTTTCGGATAGGCCAAATCATGTAACGACACGCTGCCATTCGTGCAGAGCGGCATGTCGTATTGAGAAATCTGATAGTTTTTGGGCATGTCCGGATAGAAATAATTTTTTCGGTCGAACTTGGAGATTGGGGCGATGTCGCATCCCAGCATTAGGCCGGTGAGCATCGTCAGGCGCAGCGCCTCATGGTTCATTACCGGCAGTGCGCCCGGCAGACCGAGGCAGATCGGACACGTGTGCGTATTTGGTTGCGCTCCAAACTCGACTGGACAGGCGCAAAACATCTTCGAGCGCGTCTTGAGCTGAACGTGCACTTCGAGCCCGACCGTGGCGATGTATTTCATAGCCGCGCAGGAATTAACCACGAATGAACACGAATCGACACGAATAAAGAAAACTATGCACCGCTGCGCCTCTTAGAGTTAGTGTCCATTCGTGTCTATTCGTGGTTACCGCTGCTCGTCGCGTAATCGAGCGCGCGTTGAAGATCGAACTTTTTGATGCGCTCCGCGAGCGCCGGATCATTTGCCGCGTCGATGATCCGCTGATGCCGAAGGAGATCGAGAAATCGTTTCTGCGCGATCATTTCGGAAATTTCCGGATCGTCTCGTAACGCAATAATTTTCGGATGCTCGCTCAGCTCGCGCGCTCCTGAAAAGGACAGAAATTTCCGGGCGTGTTCCGGACTGGAAAATACCGCAACCGCTTTCGTTAGTGTGTCGTACGTTTTTTGAGAAACCGGGTCCGTCTGTTTGACGGCATTTCCCAACGCGCCGAGCTCTAGTGAATCCTTTAGCCGCGACAGCGACGCGGCAAATCCTGCAGATTGCTCATTTCCATCCCCGAGAAAGCGTCGTCGTACCTCCAGAGCATGTGATGCGGCATCCGGACCGGCGTGCACGGTAGATGATCGGCTGCGAATCTGCGCGTCCGCTACGGCGCCGACAACGCGCACGCTCACAACAATCAGCCAGAGAGCAAAGAAACCGAAGAACAATCCGATAATTGCCCCCGTAAATCCGTAGATCAGCTGGACGATTCTGGAATCTTGTTCGCCGGTTCGTTTAAACAAAATTGCTCCCATGCTGCTGACCACAGCGTACACAACGAATGCCAGCGTCGCGCCCCCGAGCGCCGACAGAACGAAATCAGGCATTTTCAAAAATGAACGCGTGATCGGAACAAGAAACCTGCCGCCGAAAAACGCAGCCGCATATGCGGCGACAAGGGCAGCGAGCCGCATCAATTGGCGAAGCAACCCCAGGCGCCAGCCACGGACGACTTCGAATAAGACCAACACTGCTGCAAAAGAAAGGAAGACGCCCTGCCAAAGCAGCGAGCCGCCGGTCGGGTGAGATTCAGGCGTCACCGCAACCGACCACCGATTGCTTGATGCCGCAGCGCGTGGTCACAAAGGACGAGAGCGGCCATCGCTTCGACTATAGGCACGGCTCGAGGAAGAACACACGGATCATGTCGTCCGTGCGCCGCGAGCTCACTTTGCTGTTTGGAACTCGTGACAGTTTTCTGCTGAAGCGCAATCGTCGCGGGCGGTTTGAATGCCACG
>WNFX01006959.1_pt1 | contig 10683 bp, 12 predicted proteins | sample 5400111 | NCBI WGS metagenome assembly WNFX01 (sample SAMN13153363, study PRJNA577476) | soil metagenome | isolation source: 40 cm soil or saprolite under grassland replicate 1 | place: USA:California | collected 2016-06-15 | reverse complement strand
CAGCTGCGGGGGCTTTCGGTTGTGGGCCGTGAAGGATTCGAACACCCCTGCAAATGCGCCTTTTCTTGTTCTTGTGGGGGGCACCGGTGGGGGCACGCCGTGACCGCTGCCGGTCACAAATGACGCGTTTGAGCACGCCCGAGCACGGGCGCGCGCGGCTCAGCGCGAGCCGGTCGGCGGCGGGATCTCGAGGTCGGCGCAGATCTTTCGCGCCAGCCGGAAATCGATCTCGCGGTGCCGCGGGACGGCACTCGAGCGTTCGGCGTCGAAGCCCCAGAAGCTGTGGTTGCCGCCCTCACGCAACAGTCGGGCGCCGTGACTTCGGAGATGGCGCTCGAGGTCTCGGCGCTTCACGCGCCGATGACGAGCTCGAGCGGCTCGCTGTCGGCGCCCTCGGTCACTTCGGGGTGTCCGCCAAAGCGGAGCTCGAGGATCCCGCGCAGTGCCTCGATCACGTTCGCCCGCGCTTCCTCGCGCGTCCGCCCCTGGCTGTTGGCACCGGGGACCTCGGGAATCGAGGCAACGATCCGGCCCTCGTCGCCTTGTTCGTAGACGATCGTGACCCGCAGAGATTCGCTCATGACGAAGACGGTAGCGGAGCGGCGTCCCGCGTCCTCCGCCGCAAGACCGAGCGCACGGTTGAAGGCCACCACTGGGCGCCGCCGTGCGCCGTCGGTACCCGGCTCGCGTTGAGCTCGCGGGCGATCTGGCCGAAGCTCTTGCCCGCGGCGCGCTCGGCGCGGATCCGATGGACGAGCTCGGGAGGCAGCGCGGCGGGCCGACCAGCCGGCGCCTGCGGGGCGCGCGCTCGCGCGGGTCGCCGCCGCTCGGCGACGAGCCGCTCCAGCTCGTCGACGGGAATCAGCTTCGCGCCCCAGGGCATCTCGATCGTCTCGAGGTAGGGAAGGAGGCGGCGGAGGGTGGAGGGGCTGATGCCGAGCGCCTGGGCGGCTTGGCTGCGGGTGTAGGCGAGCCGATCGACGTAGGTCGTCTCGCGGACGACCACCTGCGCCGGGCTCGCGAGTGCGGGCTGCTCGCCCGGCCACGAGGGCCGGGCGTGGCGGCGCGCTTTCTCCGCGCGCCGCTGCTGGCGGCGGCGCGACATCCGTACAGCGTACACAAACCATGTGACGGATTTGCACCTGGGTGCATCTGTGTGTAGCTGGCTATCGAGGCTTGTAGTTCCTGTACGGAGCGGGTCTCGGGCGCGGCTTGCCGCTCGCTCAGAGCTCGATCCCGCGGCTGAGCTCGTGCTCGAGCTCGATCAGGCGCTGCATGGTGAACAGCGGCTCACGGTCCTGGTCGCGGCCGAGGGCGGCGAGCATGCGCGCGTGGTCGTCGAGCGAAGCGACCGAGGGACGCAGGCCGCGCCCGAGCGGCTCTGCGACCGCCCGCCGGCGCAGGTCGTCGTAGCCGCGCGTCCCCGCCGGCTCGGGCACGATCTTGAGCTCGCCGGCATCGGTCTGTAGGTCGAGCAGCGGCTCACCCGCGAGGTCGCCTGCGAGCTCCGGGGCCGTGCCGTCGGGCCGACGCGCATTCAACTCCTCGAGTGCAAGACCGAGCCGGCGCAGGTTCTCCTCCCTGGTTGAGGGGACGATGTCGAGTCCATCCGTCAGCTCGTCGGAGCCGTGGAGCACCCGCCCGAGGCCGCCGACGATGATGTAGGTCACCCTTTGGCGCTCGAGCGCCTGCAGGAGCGCGTAGGGGTCGAAGGCGTCCTCGCCGGCCACTAGCGGCGCCGCTCCCGCAGCATCGCCTGCAGTCGCTCCTGCGGCGTTCGCTCCAGCCTCGTTCGCAGGCGCGCGTCGTGGCGGCGGTCCGGCTCGAAGGGCACCAGCGCCAGCTCGAGGTCGAAGCCGCAGGCCCGGAGCAGCTGCCGCAGCGTCTCCAGGCTGGGCACCACCACGTCGCGCTCCCAGCGGGCGATCTGCGCCCGGTCCTTGCCGCTTCGCTCCGAGAGCTCGACCTGCGAGAGCCCCGCCCGCATCCGCGCCTGCCGGATCAAGGTCCCGGTCGTCATCGGCACGATCGTACCCGTTTGGTACTCAGAGAGCCTAGTTGACTGATCTGCTACACTGTTTCCTCGATGGCCAGCAGCGTGGCCACACACCAGCTCAAGCTCGAGGTCGCCCCTGGAGCGAGCCGAGCAGCCCCGGCGTCGCAGGGATGAGCAGGCTCATCAGAGCGGCGATGGCACTGCCCGGCGCTCCCTGGCCGCGCAGCTGCTCGCGACCCCGGGCGCGCTCCTGACCCGTTCGCACCTGCGCGCGCTCGGCTTGGAGCAGCGGGCGATCGACGCCGTCTTCCGCTCGCTGCCGGTCGTCGCCTTGCCCGGCTACTCGCGGCCGATGATCCAGGCGGAGCGGTACCTCGAGCTGCTCGAGCGGCACACCTACCGTGACGATCGGGTCCGACCCTGCCATGGCTAGTGTCTGGATCGAGCGACGCGAGTCGGCAGCCGGTGGCAGCCGCTGGCGGATCCGCCGCGCGGTCGAGAAAGGCCGCCGCGGCCGCTGGGTCTCGTTGCCGCCCGAGCTCTTCGCCGCCGTCCTCGCCACGCTCCCACCGCGCGAGGACCGCGCACCGGATCGGCCCGTGTTTCCCGGCCTGACCCAGGAACGCCTGCGGACAGCGATCGCGCGCGCCTGCAAAGCATCTGGTACGCCCACCTGGTCACCGCACGACCTCCGCCATCGCCGCATCAGCCTCTGGCACCGCCAGGGCGAGACCTGGGCGCTGATCGGCGCCCGCGTCGGCCAGCGCTCGCTCTCGGTGACGGCCGACACGTACACCCACGTCCTCCTCGACGACCGCGAGCTCGACCATACGCGCCTGGCGAGCAAGTTGGACCTTGCTCTCGTATGAGTCAGGGGAGAGGACGCTCGCGCAGCTCAGCGTCCTCTAGCCCAGGGTCTCCGGCGGCGTAGCCCGTCTCGTAAGATCGTTTCGTGCAGAGACGCGAGGCCGTATGCAGCTGCGGCCAGCTCCGGGTGACGACGGAGGGCGATCCTGTGCGGATCTCGATGTGTCACTGCCTCGCCTGCCAGCGTCGGACTGGCAGCGCGTTCGGGATGCAGGCACGGTGGCCGAAGGATCGGGTCGAAGTCGCCGGACGGTATGCGGAATACGTCCGCATCTCCGACGCCGAGGAGGAGCGGACGTTTCGCTTCTGCCCCGACTGCGGCGCGACGCTGTTCTGGACGACCGAGGGCTGGACAGGCTCAATCGCGGTCGCGATCGGCGCGTTCGCCGATCCCTTATTCCCGCAGCCGACGGTCTCGGTCTACGGCTCGCGCCGGTATCCGTGGTTGTCCCTTCCGGACGGGATCGAGGAAGAGCACCACTATTGAATCGCGTTTGGCTCGAGGAACTGTGAGACGTAACCTCGAGCGTTGTCTCGACTGGCGCGTTTCTGTGGGGGCACCGGTGGGGGCACGCGACGCCCAACGGCGGCACTCTTGGCACGTCCGACTCGCTTATCCATGCGGTTTCGGCGCAGCGTCTCGGTGTCGAATGGGCCGTGAAGGATTCGAACCTTCGACCTTGGGATTAAGAGTCCCCTGCTCTACCAACTGAGCTAACGGCCCGCGGCGGCATACGGTACCAAGCCAATGAAGGTTCTCTCGGTGGTCGGAAACCGGCCTCAGTTCGTCAAATCGGCGCCTCTCTCGGTCGCCCTTCGGGAGCGTGGGATCGAGGAGATCGTCCTGCATACGGGGCAGCACTACGACCCCGAGCTGTCCCAGGTCTTCTTCGACGAGCTCGGCCTGCACGAGCCTCGTTACCGTCTCGATTTCCACACTGCCGACCCCGCGCCGATGCGCGCCGGGATCCGTAGCGCGATCGCCGCCGAGAGCCCGGATGCCGTGCTCGTCTTCGGGGACACCAACTCGACGCTCGCAGGAGCACTCGCGGCCAACGACACCGGAGTCAGGCAGGCTCACGTGGAGGCGGGCCTCCGCAGCGGGGACCTCGAGATGCCCGAGGAGCGAAACCGGATCGAGGTCGACCGGCTGGCCGCCCTGCTGCTCTGCCCGGACGAGCGCGCCGCCGAGACGCTCGCCGCCGAGGGCGTGCCCGGCCGCCGCGAGGTCGTCGGCGACGTGATGGCGGACGCGACGATGCAGCTCGCGCCGGTCGCGCGCGAGCGGTCGGCAATCCTCGAGCGGCTCGGGCTCGAGCCCGGCGGCTACCTCGTAGCCACGGTCCACCGTGAGGCGAACACGGCGCAGCCCCGGCTCGGACGGATCGTCGACGGGCTGAACCGACTCGAGGAGCCGGTCGTCTTTCCACTGCACCCGCGCACGCGCGCGTCGCTCGCGCGCGAGGGCCTCGAGCTCAAACCTCACGTTCGGGCCGAGCCACCACTCGGCTATCTCGACTTCGCCGCCCTCGCCTCCCAGGCCCGCGTGATCCTGACCGACTCCGGCGGTCTGCAGAAAGAGGCCTACTGGTACGGGGTCCCGTGCGTGACGATGCGACCCTCGACGGAGTGGGTCGACACCGTCGAGGTCGGCGCCAACGTCCTCGTGAACGACGATCCCGAACGGCTCGCGGCCGCCGTGGCCAAGGCCCGAATGCCCGACAAGCGACCACAGCTGTACGGCGACGGCCACGCCTCGGAGCGAATCGCCGAAGTGCTAGTGCAGGTCGGCCGGTGAGTGGAGTGGAATTCTGGCGTGCGAGGAGCAAGCCAGCCAAGAACGCAGGGAGTGCCCGTGCTAGCAGCACGGGCGCGACTGAGGACGCCGGATGGCGCAGTCTCATCGCGCGTCAGAAGCCGCTCCCGCTCGCCGGTCGATCTGCAACGCTGCGCCCGTGACGAAAGTCGGCCTTGCGGGCCTCGGCTACTGGGGCCCGAACCTCGCGCGGAACTTCGACGAGCTTGCCGAGCTCGCCTGGCTCTGCGACCTCTCGGACGAGCAGCGAGCTCGGATCTCGTCTCGCTATCCCGAGGCTCGCCTGACGGCGGATTTCGACGAGATGCTCGCTGACGATTCCCTCGACGCGGTGGTCGTTGCGACGCCGGTCGTCACCCACGCGGAGCTCGCCAAGCGCGCCCTGGAGGCCGGCAAGCACGTCCTCGTCGAGAAGCCTCCCGCGTTGACCGCCGGCGAGGTCGAAGAGCTCGTCGCGACCGCCGAGGCGCAAGAGCGCGTGCTGATGCCCGGCCATCTCCTGCTCTACCACCCCGGCGTCGCGCGCCTCAAGGAGCTGATCGGCTCCGGCGAGCTCGGGGACGTCCTCTACGTCTACGGCAACCGGCAGAACCTCGGTCAAATCCGCAAGGACGAGAACGCCCTCTGGTCGCTCGGCGTCCACGACCTCTCGGTGATCCTCCATCTGTTGGAGGAGGAGCCGGAGGAGGCCTGGGCGCGTGGCGAGTCCTTTCTCACCGATGGGGTCGAGGACGTCGTCTTCTGCTACCTGCGCTTCCCTTCGGGCAAGGTCGCCCACATGCATCTCTCGTGGCTCGACCCGCACAAGATGCGCCGGATCACGGTCGTCGGCCGGGACAAGATGGCCGTCTTCGACGACATGGAGCTCGACCGCAAGCTGACGATCTACGACAAGGGCCCCGTCGAGCGAGCCGAGACGTACGGCGAATGGATGACGCGGACCGGCGACATCTACAGCCCAAAGATCCGGAACGACGAGCCTCTGCGGCTGGAATGCGAGCACTTTCTCGGCCTGGTCGCCGGCGAGGGCGACCCGCTCGCGGCGGCGCGCGACGGAGTCGCGGTCGTGCGAGCGCTGGAGCAGCTGCAGGCCTCGCTGGAGCAGACAGCGGTTTGAGCTACGAGGTCTCAGACACCGCCGTGGTCTATCCAGGCACGGTGATCGGCGACGGCTGCAAGATCCTCGACTACGCCGTCGTCGGCAAGCAGCCGACGCTCTCGCCGCGCTCGACCACGAAGCAGGAGCCGCTGCCGCCGCTGGAGCTCGGTGCCGGCGCGATCGTCTCCACGGGCGCGGTCGTCTTTGCCGGCACAAGAATCGGCGAGCGCGTGATCGTGGGCGACCAGGCCTGCGTCCGCGAGCGATGCGAGCTTGGCGACGACGCCGTGGTCGGCCGAGGCTCCTTGGTCGAGAACGACACCTCGGTCGGGTCGCGCACGAAGATCCAGGCCAACGCCTACGTGACCGCGTACTCGACGCTCGAGGACGACGTCTTCATCGCTCCCTGCGTCGCGACGACGAACGACAACTTCATGGGCCGCACGGAAAAACGGCACGAGCTGAGAAAGGGCCCGACGATCCGGCGCGGTGCCCGGATCGGGGGCGCCGCGGTGCTGCTACCCGGGATCGAGATCGGCGAAGAGGCCTTTGTCGGTGCCGGCGCGATCGTCATCCGCGACGTCCCTGCGCGTGCGGTCGTCGTCGGCTCTCCGGCGCGTCAGATCCGGGAGGTCCCGGACGACGAGCTGCTCGAGAACCAGTGAATGAGGGCTAAACGGTGACCGGTTTGGAGAGCCCGGACGCGAACCCCTTCGCCGAGACGCGCACCCGGTAGCTGCCCGGCAACACCGCGCGTGTCACCGTGAAGCGGCCCTGAGCGGTCGTCTTCGCGCCGGCGACCACACGCCAGGCGGAACCCGCCTGGCGTTGGACCGTGACCGTCGCTTCGGCGGTGCCCGGCCTGACGGTGCCCCAGAAACCGGTGAGGTGGGGCGAGACATGCAGGCGCGCGGAGGGGGCAACGGCGACCGCGATCGGGTCGCTCGCGATCTTCCCGACGACGAGCCGGAACTGGCTCGATTGATCCGGTTTCACTTTCGGAGCCACCGCACCGCCGCGCGGAGTGAGCGTCGAGACGGTTTTCCAGTCCCCGGGGGCGCTTAGCTGCTGCAGCTCGACCGAAGTGCAACCCCGAGCGGTCCCGCTCAGCGCGGTCTTCGTCCCGTAAGTAAGTGGGGCTGCCGGCGCGCCCAGCGCGAGAACGCCTACCTGGAACCAGGTCGAACGCAGGCCCAGAGCGGAGCGAATCTCGCCGCCGGTCGCGGTCACCTGACCCTTCGAGCCGGTCGCAACGACGCTCTGCACGCGCCCCGACGAAGCAGCGACGGTCTGTACGTCGAGCAGCTTGCCCGGTGACTTCAGGCTACGCGCGAGCTTCTGGGCTGTGTACCGGTAGGGGCCCCAGTCGTGGTAGGGGGAGATCGAGTCGTAGGGGTCCGGGACCGAGACGAGGTAGGGGATCGGAGGCGAGTCCGGGTAGAGGTCCTGGATCGATGCCGTCCGCCCGCCGGACGTCGAGAAGAAGTACGTGCTAGCAACCTTGCCTTTGTAAAGGGCTACCTGCCTCGCCGTCGCGTTCACCGCTGCCGTGGTCGCGGGAGCCTCGTGCGGAATCCCGAGATAGACCTGGTCACGCGTGTCCGCGTAGAGGTCGAAGGCCGCAGCCGCATGGAGGTGCGAAAGCGCGTAGGAGCGCGCTGCGACCGCCTGCGCCTTGAGGGCCTCCGGCGCCCAGGTCTTGGGCATCTCGGAGGGGACGACGCCGCGCAGATAGAGATCGGTGTCGACGACGTTCACGATGCGGACCTTGGCCGGCGCAAGCTTCAACACGCGCAAGGACCCGCGGTAGCCGCGCCCGTTCAGCGTGAGTGCGGTCGTGCCGGGCCTGAACTCCAACGGGTAGGGCAACGCCTGCGGCGTCGCCTGCGGATTCGTCGGATCGGTGTACTTGTAGCCCGCGCCAACGAGGTAGCTTCCCGCGTCGAGCGCGTGCTTCGAGCCCGTCCCGTCGACAACCTGGAACGGGAGCTTCGAGGCGATCGTCACCTGCTTCGCCTTGTCGGCCAGCAAGACGCGCACCCTGGTAACCGGCGCTTGGCCGATCGTCGTCCCGGTGTAGTAGTGCTTGATGATCGCGTCGTACTTCCAGCCGTGCTGCGCGTAGCCGTATGCGCCGTACTGGCTCATGCCGAGACCGTGTCCCCAGCCATGCCCGCTGATAAAGAAGGTCGGGTCGGTGCGAATCGTCGGCGGTACCGTCTTCGAGCCGCTCGGGGCTGCGCCGGCAGTCAGGCCGATCGCAGCGATGAGGACTATGGCGAAGGGACGAATGAACATGCCGCAGGACCCCGGAACGGGTCGAGGGTAGCGCATTCGTGGGCAAGCGCTGTCAATCCTTTACAGCGTCCTAATCTCGGGCTGAGCACGCGTTTTCGGTCCGTGTAGCGTGGGCAAGCAGCTAGCTGGTCATGACTGTGGACACAGAGCTCCTGCCGCCTCGCTATCGCTCGCCGAAACGCATCGCGCGTGGAGGCATGGGCGAGATCTACCGCGCGACCGACTCGATGCTTGGACGCGCCGTCGCCGTCAAGCTCCTCGCCGCGAGGTACTCCCGCGACGACGCCGTCCGCCAACGCTTCACCCGCGAAGCGCTGGCGGCCGCCAGGCTCTCGGGAGAGCCTCACATCGTGACGATCTTCGACGTCGGCGAGCAGGCGGACCGGCCGTTCATCGTCATGGAGTACTTGAACGGCGGCTCGCTCGAAGAGCGGATCCGCGCGACCGGCGCGCAAGAGACCGGGCAGGCGCTCGAGTGGCTCGAGCAGGCCGCGTCGGCGCTTGACGCGGCTCATCGCCATGGAGTGGTCCACCGGGATGTCAAGCCCGCGAATCTCTTGCTGGATCGGAACGCAAACGTCCACGTAGCGGACTTCGGCATCGCCAGCGCGGCGGGAATGGACTCGCTGACGATGACCGGAACGGTGCTCGGCACTGCCGGATACCTCTCACCAGAGCAGGCTCAGGGCGAACGCGCGACACCCGCGAGCGACCGCTACTCACTCGCGGTCGTCGCCTTTGAGCTCTTGAGCGGGCAGCGGCCCTTCGATAGCGATTCGATCACCGCGGAGGCAGCCGCACACGTGAACGCACCGGTGCCCTCGATCTCCTCGGTGAGCCGGGGTTTGCCCGATGAGCTCGACCCGGTGTTCCAGCAGGCAATGGCCAAGGACCCGGCGCAGCGTTTCGAGAGCGCAGCCGAGTTCGTTGCGGCGATCCGGGCGGCGCTTGCGAACGCTGCAGGAACGACGCGAACGCTTCGGCCCATCGCCGTGAGCTCAGCCGCCGGGCCTGGGACCGTGCCGATCTCGCGGCGCTCCCTGCCGTCCGGCTGGGCCGCGCTCGCGGCCCTGCTTGCCCTGGGAGCGATTGGTGGCGCGATCGCGGCGATCGTGCTGACGGACGGAAGCAGCAAGCCGACAGCCGCCCCTCCGGTGCAGAGAACGGTGACGACGGTCGTCACCCGTCAGGGCACAACGGTGCAGACGACCGTGCCCGCGGCACCTCCCGCGCCGAGCCAGGCCTCGCTCAGCGGTCCTGCCGCGAACCTCGCCGGCTACCGCAAGATGCAAGCGGGCGACTACGCCGGCGCCGTACCGCTGCTCCAGCAAGCCGTCGAGAAGCTAAGCGGTGCCGGCTATCCGTTGGAGGCCTATGCGAACTACAATCTCGGCTACACCCTGCTTCAGCTTGGACAATGCAACGAAGCGATGCCGTACCTGGAGACCGCGAAGCAGCTCGAGCCTCAGCGCCACGAGCCCCAGGATGCGCTCAAGGCGGCCAAGCACTGCGGCAAGGACTAGGACAGGCGGGCTGCGTACTGCCGACGGTAGTACGCGAGGTACTCGCCCGACTTGATCGGCTCCCACCACTCGCGGTTGTCGCGATACCACGCAACCGTCTCCGGGAGACCGTCCCGGAGAGTGTGCTGTGGCGCCCAGCCGAGCGTTCGCAGCTTGGTGGTATCGAGTGAGTAGCGCCGGTCGTGGCCGGGTCGGTCCTCGACGTGGCGGATCAGCGAGTCGTCTGCGCCGGTCAGCTCGAGGATGCGGGCTGTGAGGTCGCGGTTCTCGACCTCCTCGCCGCCGCCGACGTTGTAGACCCCACCGGGCTCCCCCTCGTGCAGGACGAACTCGACCCCGGCGCAGTGGTCCTCGACATGGAGCCAATCGCGTATCTGGCGACCGTCGCCATAGACGGGGAGCGACTCCCCGTCGAGGGCGTTGGTGATGAAAAGCGGGATGATCTTCTCGGGATACTGATTCGGACCGTAGGTGTTCGAGCCGCGAGTCATCGACGCATTGACGCCATAGGTTCGGACCGCGGCGAGTACCTGTAGGTCGCCGCCCGCCTTCGAGGCTGCGTAGGGGCTTGACGGGCGAAGCGGATCGTCTTCGCTCGAGGAGGCGCCTTCGGGCACGTCGCCGTAGACCTCGTCGGTCGAGACCTGGACGAAGCGCAAGCTGTGCTCGCGCGCGCGATCGAGTAGGACGTAGGTGCCCAGCACGTCTGTCTCGATGAACTCGGCGGCGCCGAAGATCGAGCGGTCGACATGGGTCTCGGCCGCAAAGTTCAGTATCGCTTGGCAGCCAGCGGCTGCGGTCGCAAGCACGTCGCGGTCGGCGATGTCCCCCTGAACGAACTCGACGTCGACGCCCTCGAGGTTCGCCCGATTGCCCGAGTAGGTGAGCTTGTCGAGGACGACGACCTCGTCGCCTCCGGCGGCTAGGCGTTTGGCGCAGTGCGAGCCGATGAACCCGGCTCCGCCGGTGACGAGAATACGCATCGGCGCAAGCCTAGAGGACGGACGTTTGGGCTTTGTGTGAACCAAACAGCCGTGTCCTGGGGACAAAAAGTCACACTTTTGTTGCAGTTGCCATGTCCGCT
>WNFX01021061.1_pt1 | contig 10687 bp, 7 predicted proteins | sample 5400111 | NCBI WGS metagenome assembly WNFX01 (sample SAMN13153363, study PRJNA577476) | soil metagenome | isolation source: 40 cm soil or saprolite under grassland replicate 1 | place: USA:California | collected 2016-06-15 | reverse complement strand
CTGACTCTTGTTGCCGCGCTGGACCGCGGCAAGCGCCAGCGCGTCGTTGCGGCCCAGCGCCGCGCGCGACTGAGCGGCAATCGCGTCGTCCGACGGCTTCGGCTCGTTCGGCGGCGCAAGCCGGAGAATCAGTGGCCGCATCCCCTGACCGCTTTCAAGCGACGCCGCCAACTCCTCGGAGTCGCGCTCGTTCTGCGGAGTCCAACCGAGGCGCGGTGCGGAGCCACCGAAGACCGCGCTGATCACACGATCCGGATGCATGGTAATGAACTTGCCGGTAATCGCGCCGCCCATCGAGTAGCCGACGATGTGCGCTCTTCGGATGGCGAGGTGATCGAGGAGCCTCGTCACGTCCTCGACCATGTTGAGGCCATAACTGGCCACATCATGCGGCTTGTCGCTCTTGCCGTGGCCGCGGCAGTCGAACGCGATCACACGAAAGTCCTTCGAGAGCTTGTCGATGATCCCCTGATTGCCCCAGTTCGCCTCCAGGCTCGACGAGAAGCCATGAACGAGGACGACCGGCTCGCCCCGCCCAACGTCGACGTAACGGATCTTCGCGCCCTCGGACGTGAAGAACTTGTCCTCGAGCGCCGTCTGCGCGTGACCGTGGAAGACGACTCCGACGACCAGCGCGACAAACAACAGAAGTGATCGACGGCGCATCGTATGCCTCCTCCGACGCATCTTACCCGACCCGCCTTCGCTCGCATCAAGGTCGACGAGCTTCCGCCTACGCGCGACGCGCTCCGGCGGGACAAGTCGGCGTGGCAGGCCCACCTGACCCACTGGACCCACCTGACCCACTGGACCCACCTGACCGACCCGACCCACCCCGCCCTATAATCACGCCAGCCAGGAGGCCGTTTCATGACCCGTCGCCTTGTCGCCGCTGTCACCCTCGCCTTGACTCCTTTACTTACCGAAGTGATGACCCCAGCCGCCTCGACTGGGACGGCGTGCGCGAGTCTCGCGGCGCTGACCATCCCCAGCGTCACGATCAAATCGGCGACGGCGGTGACCGCTGGTCCCTTCACGCCGCCAGGCGCGCAGACCGCGATGACCTTGCCCGCCTTCTGCCGCATCGAAGCGACCGCGCGGCCGACCAGCGACTCGGACATCAAGTTCGAGGTCTGGATCCCGCCGGTCGACGCGTGGAACGGTAAGTTCGAGGGAGTTGGCAACGGCGGCTACCAGGGATCGATTTCGTACGCGGCGATGGCCACCGCGTTGCGCCGCGGCTATGCGACCGCGAGCACCGACACCGGCCACACGGGCGACGACATGAAGTTCGGGCAGGGCCACCCTGAAAAGCTGATCGACTACGGACACCGTGCCGTGCATGTCATGACGGACTCGGCCAAACTGATCATCCGCAACGCCGCCGGGCGCTTCGCCGAGCGCTCCTACTTCGTCGGCTGCTCCGCCGGCGGGCAACAGGCGCTCTCGGAGGCGCAGCGCTATCCCGAGGACTACGACGGCATCGTCGCCGGCGATCCGGCCAACAACCGGATCCGCCAGACGTTCGGCTTTCTCTCGTCGTGGATCGCCACGCACTCGGCCGACGGCAAGCCTCTCATCCCGCAAGCCAAGCTCGCGCTGCTGACGAAGTCGGTGGTGGAGGCATGCGACGGGCTCGACGGATTGAAGGACGGGATCATCGACGACCCGAGGCGCTGCCACTTCGATCCGGCAAAGCTTCTCTGCAAATCGGCATCGGACGACGCGACGTGTTTGACCGCCGCGCAGGTGGACGCGGCAAAGAAGATGTACGAGGGGACGAAAAACCCGCGCACCGGCGAAGTGATCTTCACCGGCTGGCCGCGCGGCAGCGAGGGGTTCGGCGAGAACCCCGGTCAGAGTTGGCGGCAGTACGTCGTGGATCCGCCCGAGCCGATGCGCGTCGGCTTCTTCCGCTACTGGCTGTTCCACGATCCGAACTGGGACTACCGCTCCATCGACTGGGAACGCGATCTGGCCTACGCCGAGCAGAAGCTGCCGTTCATGGCGGCGGTCGAAAAGGATCTGACGCCGTTCAAGAAACACGGCGGCAAACTGCTGATGTACACCGGCTGGTCGGATCCGGTGGTGCCGCCGCAGGACACCGTGTCGTATTACGAGGGCGTGGTGACGGCATGGGCCACTGCGCCGGCGGGCCGGGACCGAACCAGTTCGACGCCATCGGGGCGCTGGAGCAGTGGGTGGAAAAAGGCGCGGCGCCCGACAGGCTGATCGCGACGCACAGCACGAACGGCAGAGTCGATCGAACGCGGCCCCTCTGTATGTATCCGCTGGTGGCGCGGCAGAAAGGCACGGGGAGCACGGACGAAGCGGCGAACTTCGCCTGCGTCGCAGCGCCAGCGACCGCACCGGCGCCCAAGACGTCAACAGGAGGATTGAAATGAACGCCGGCCTGCGCTACCTCATCGCGCTCGCGTTCGCGGTCACGGGGGCGGTCGCCCTCGCCGCGCAAGTGCCGCCAGCCTCGTGCGAGGCGCTCAGCGGTCTGAAGGTGCAGGACGCGACGATCACCACCGCGGCTGACGTCGCCGCTGGCCCGTTCAAGCCGAACGCCAGCGCGAACGGCCCGACCATGACCGTGCCGTCCTTCTGCCGCGTGGCTGCGACGCTGACCCCAACGCCCGAGTCGCACATCAAGATCGAAGTCTGGCTCCCGCCGACCGGGGCGTGGAACGGCAAGTTCCTCGGTACCGGCAACGGCGGTGCCGGCGGCGTCATCAGCTATCCGGCGCTCGCCAACGGCCTCTCCAAGGGCTACGCCACTACCAACACCGACATGGGGACGACGACGACGGGTCTCGACTTCACGTTCGGCGTCGGGCACCGTGAGTTGGTCGTCGACTGGGGATACCGCGCGACGCATTTGATGACGGTGGTCGCGAAGCAGATCGCGAAGGCGTACTACACGCGCGAGCCGCAGCAGGCGTACTTCATGGGATGCTCGACCGGCGGGCATCAGGCGATCACGGAAGCGCGCCGCTACCCTGAGGACTACAACGGCATCGTCGCCGGCGATCCCGCCAACAACCGGGTTCGGCTGCACATGGTCGGCTACTGGAATTACGAGGCAACGCACAACGATCCGGCGAGCTATATCCCGACGACCAAACTGGCGATGATCAATCGGGCCGTTCTTGACGCCTGCGACAAGATCGACGGCCTCGCCGACGCGATCATCGACGACCCGCGGAAGTGCAAATTCGATCCGGCGGCCATCCAGTGCCCTTCGACAGGCTCAGGGCAGGCAAGCGACTCGGCGAACTGTCTCACGGCGCCGCAGGTCACAGCGCTGAAGAGGATCTACCAGGGCCCCAAGAACCCCGGCACCGGTGAGCTCCTTTTTCCGGGTATGTATGTCGGCAGCGAAGTGAATCCGCTCGGTCTCGATCGCACGCTGGCGAACACGCCCGACTCCGGACGTCCGCGGCCCGGGGCGGGACTGGCCATCTGGACGAAGTGGAAAGGGCCGGAGTACGACTGGGACAAGGACGCCACGATGGTCATCAACGAGCTGTCGCCGCTACTCGACGATGCGGATCCGGATCTGGCGGCGTTCAAAAAGCGCGGCGGCAAGCTGCTGCTCTACACCGGCTGGGCCGACCCGCTGATTCCGGCGGCGGACCTGGTGAACTACTACGAAGGCATGCAGAAGAAAATGGGCGGCCCACGAGCGACCGCGGAGTTCGCGCGGCTGTTCATGGTCCCCGGCATGGGTCACTGCAGCGGCGGCACGAGCCCGAACCGCTTCGACGCGCTCGGAGCGCTCGAGCCGTGGGTGGAAAAAGGCCTGGCGCCGGAAAAGATGATCGCGACACAAGTCGCACAGGGCGCCACCGTCCGCACGCGACCGTTGTGTGTCTATCCGCAGGTGTCGAAGTGGAACGGCTCAGGCAGCACCGACGACGCCGCCAACTTCACGTGCAAGCAGCCTTAACAGCGGACCTGCCCGGAGCCTCGGGCCTTCCGAAAAATCAACAGGCCGATCGCGTTCGTGATCGCGACGAGCGCACTGAGCTTTAGCGCGAACAGCATCCGGCTTTCCACCTGTACGATCGGCACGATCGCCAGCGCGATGTAGAGCAGCGTCATCAGAAAGCCTGACAGCGCGGCGGCCTTCACCCACAGAGGCACGGGCGGGTGTCCCCGTAGCCCAGCAATCGGCAACGCGAACATCACCAGATAGGTGAGCGCGTAGAAGACCGCCGACGCCACCCAGAGCAGTTGGAACGCCTCCTGTTTTCCCACTCCGATCAGCCCGAGCACGCTGAAGGCGAACGTCATCACGCCGACGAACACGATGGAGTTCACGGGCGTCTGGTAGCGTGGGTGCAACCGGGTAAACCAGGCAGGCAGGATGCCATCCCATCCAGCCACCATCGGCAGCCTCGTGTTGCCGGTGAACATGACGCTCGCCTGGGCGACTCGCACGACCGCCAGCACGAGGATGGTGATCGCGGCGATCGGGATCGTCAACCCGACCGCGCCGAAGCCGACGCTGAGGACCTGCGGGATCGGCGCGATGAGATCGATGCGGTCCTGCGGCACCAGCGCCAGCACAGAACTGGTGCCGAAGATGAACATGATGGCGATGATCGGCGCGGCGATCGCCACCGATCCCGCGATCGTCCGCACGGGGCTTCTGCACTCGCCGGCATGAATCGCCACGTACTCGAAGCCGCCCAGGGCGCCGAATCCCATCTTGCCCAGCAGGTTGAGGCTCATCAACGACACCACAGGCGTGGCGCTCGCGAGCGGATGAAATGCCGGCAGCGTCCCGTTGGCCACGTTCAGCCACGGCACGACCAGGAGCATCGCGAACGTCGCCAGCAGCAGCACACCGCCGCTCTTGTGCACCCACTTGCCGAAACTCAGACCGCGAATCGCCAGCCACACCAGCGCGCCGAAGACCGCCGCGCTCACGAGCATGATCGCGAGCCGGTTGCTGGTCCACCGTTCGGCGCCAGGCCCGACGATGTACGTCACGTACTGCGTGATCTGCAACCCGGTCTCGGATGTGTTCAGGATCGCGAACAGCCAGAGGTTCCAGGCGACGAGAAATCCCGTCATCTCGTTGAACCCGAGCTTCGCCCACTGGTACAGCCCGCCCTCGAGCGGCATCAGGCGATTGAGGTGGATGACGACGACGGCGGACGGGACGTAGAAGAGGACCATCGCAATCAGCCAGAAGATGACGTGCGATGGCCCTTGCTTCGCGGCGACGCCGACCCACGGAAGACCGACGACGAACAGGATCTGCGTCAGCGCAAGATCGGAGAGACCGAGCTCACGGCGGAGATCTTGAGATTGGGTAATTGGAGAATCTGGTAATTGGGTAATTGATTGTTTCATTGACTCCAACGGCAATTACCCAATTACCCAATTACTCGATTGGACTCTATCGTGGCGTGCTGTATCCCATGATCCGCGGCTTCTGGTCGGCCAGGCTGTCGGTGATCGCCTGGGAGACGGCGACCGAGAACAGCGGGCGGATGTTGAAGTGCGCGTACGGATTGATCTGGATCATCATGATGCCGATCAGATCCTCATGCGGATCGATCCAGAACAGCGTGCCGTTCGCGCCGCCCCAGGTGAAGGTGCCGATCGACAGCGCGTCCGGCGCTTTCGCCGGGTTGGTGAGCACAGCGAAGCCCAGGCCGAAACCGTAGCCGTCCCCGCGGATGTAGACCGGCTTCCCCTCGCCGATCTGGTTCGTGATCATCATGTTGACGGTCATGCGTCCGAGCAGCCGCTGGCCGTTGTATTCGCCGCCGTTCAGCAGCATCTGACTGAACCGGAAGTAGTCGGCCGCCGTGCCGTTCAAGCCCGCCACTCCAGGAAAGTACGTCGTCGGCTCGTGGTACTCCGGCTTGCGCAGCAGCGTGATCTTGCCTTCCTTGTCCGGCCGATAGATGGCGGCGACCTTGTTCACCTTCTCGCGAGGAACGTTGTAGAAGGTGTCGCGCATCCCGAGCGGCTGGAAGATTCTGGTGCGCACGAACTCGTCAATCGTCATGCCCGACATTTTCTCCACGAGGATCGCCACGAAGTCGGTGGACGACCCGTACTGCCAGCGCTCGCCCGGCTGGAACGCCAGCGGCGAACCGGCGGCGCGCTCGATCGCCTCGAGGAGTGTCTTTGGTCTCGCCGGTGCGGCGGCCGCAGCCTGGACCGGTTGCAGCGGTTCACCGTCCGCGGCGGGGCCGTCGGTCAGGGGATTCGGGCCGGCGGACGGCGTGAGCGACAGACCCGAGGTGTGGGAGAGGATGTGCCGCACCGTCACCGGACGCGCCGGCACGCGGCGGCCGGTCAGCGGATCGATGACCTGCTTGTTCGCGTAGGACGGCAGCCATTTCGAGATCGGATCGTCGAGCATGAACCTGCCGTCTTCCCACAGCATCATCAGCGCCGTCGACACGATCGGCTTGGTCATCGACGCGAGCGAGAAGATCGCGTCCTTCTCCATCGGCTGGTTCGCTTCCTTGTCGCGCCAGCCCTGTGACTCGAAATGGACGATCTTGCCTTTGCGCGCGACCAGCGTCACCGCGCCGGCAATCTGGTTCGTGTCGACGTAGTCCTTGATGAACGCGTTGATGCGCTCGAGCCGCTTCGACGACATGCCGACTGTTTCGGCTTTCGCGAACGGCAGATCGACCTGCGCGATGGTCTGATGCGACGCGATGACGACTCCGGCGACGGCAGCCAGCAACAGGCGTAGCTTCATGAATCCTCCATTCACCACCGAATGACGCCTCTCGCACCGTCGCTCGCCGCGAGCGCCTCGAGCGCGTCGTTGATGCCGTCGAGCGCGTAGGTCCGCGACACCAGCTCGTGCAACTTGAGCTTCCCGTCCAGAAACAGAGACACGAGGCGCGGAATATCGCGCGCAGGCTGACCGGAGCCGTAGACCGATCCGAGCAGCCGTTTCTCCTGCATCACAAATGGGAACATCGCGATCGATCCCTGGCTGTCCGCGCGCGACAGGCCGGTCAGGACGACGGCGCCGCCTTTGCGCGTGCAGTTGAGCGCGGTGGTCAGCGTCGCCGGACTGCCGACCGAGTCGAACACGAAGTCGGCGCCTCGCCCCGACGTCAGATCGCGGACCGCCTTCGCCACCTCCTCCGAGGCTGTGAGCGTATGCGTCGCACCGAACTGCTCCGCGAGGGCGAGCGGAACGGGCCGGCGATCGATCGCGATGATCTGCGAGCAGCCGCTGATTCTCGCGCCCTGCACGATGTTGAGCCCGACGCCGCCGACGCCGATCACGGCGACGCAGGCGCCGGCGGGAACCTGAGCGGCGTTGGTCACCGCACCGACGCCCGTCAACACCGCGCATCCCAGCGTCGCGAGCGCGTCGAACGGAACGTCGCGCGGCACTGGAATCGCCCCTGATTCGGCGACCACGACCGAATCCGCGAAGCACGCGGTGCCGAGGAACGCCGACAGATCGCGGTCGCGCGCGTGCAGCCGCGCCGCGCCTGAAGGGCGATTGCGATAGTTCGTTTTCTCCGCGCGATCGCACAACATGGCGCGGCCTTCGCGGCATGGCGGACAGACGCCGCACGCCGGCGCCCAGCACAGCACCACGTGGTCTCCGGGCCGCACGGAGGTGACCGACGGCCCGACCTCGCGGACGATGCCGGCGCCTTCGTGCCCGAGCACGAGCGGCGTCTTGATCGGCCAGTCGCCGCGCGCTGGATGAAGATCGCTATGGCACACGCCCGCCGCCTTGATCTCGACCAGGACCTCGCCCGGCCCCGGCGCGTCGAGCTCCGCCGCCTCGACCGACAGCGGCTGACCTTGTTCCCACAGCACGGCGGCTTGAATTCTCATCGACTCACAAAGTCTGAAGTCTGAAGTCTGAGAAGCAAGAAGTCTAGAACGAAGCGACTGGCTACTCGCTGACTTTGTCCTGAAGTTTCCCGAGGGCCTTTGAATCGGCGAACTACGCCACCGTCAGTTCCCGACTTCTCTACTTCCCGACCTCCTGCTCCTCAGACTTCAGGCTTCAGACTTACAGATTCTGCCCCCGAAGCGTTCGCATCCCGCGAAGCCAGCGATCGTAGTCAGTGGCTTTGCGGCGGAAATACTCCGCCACCTCAGGGTGCGGCAGGATGAGAAAGCGTTCCTCGGCCAGACCCTTCACGACCGCGTCGGCCACCTGTTCGGGCTCGAGCGCTGAATCGAGGAGAAATGTGCGTCCGCCCGTCGCAGCCCGGCGCAGCATGTCGGTGCGCACGCCCTGCGGGCAGAGCGCCGACACTCTGATTCCGCGGTCGCCGTAGGCCATCGCGAGCCACTCGGCAAACGCAAGCGACGCATGCTTGGTCACGGCGTAGGTCGCCGAGTGGATGTGGGTGAGGAGGCCGGCGGCCGACACCGTCTGCAGCAGGTAGCCGTCGCCGCGTGCGAGCATTCCCGGCAGCACGGCGCGCGCCGCCATCACGTGGGCCATCACGTTCACGTCCCAGCAGCGCTGCCACTCCGGGTCCGGGGTCTCTTCCCCGCCGTCGACGGCGATGCCGGCGTTCGAACAGAACAGATCGATCGCACCGTATCGGGCGACGACTTCGCCGGTCAGGCGTTGGAGATCCGATTCGCGCGTCACGTCGGTGCGCACGCCGAGGCCGCCGATCTCTGCCGCGACCCGCTGCGCCGCCCCATCGTCGATGTCCGCGATGATGACCGCCTTCGCGCCTTCAGCCGCGAACCTCCGGCACAACGCGGCGCCGATCCCGTTCGCGCCCCCTGTGACGACGATGACTTTGTCTGCTAGCTGCATGAAAGCTCTCCACCACGGAGGACGCGGGGGACACTGAGGTTAAATCGAGCTTTGTCCTCGGTGTCCTCGGTGTCCTCTGTGGTGGCGAGGTTGATCATGCGCTTTTGGCGGGCTCGCGCATCCAGGCCTGCAGCTTCTCCACGTCCTTCTTCACCGTCCGCGACGCCGCAAAGAGCACGACGGCCAGAATCGACGCCAGGATCGGCACGATGTACATGGCGGTATGGAGCCCATCGGCACGGAACGGCTCGAGCGCTTTGAGATTGAACCCCTTCGACTCGCCGACGAGGCTCCTCAGTTCCGCCGCCATGATGGCGCCAAATGGCAGCGCCTCGACAGCCCCGGCCGCGCTCGCCTTCTGAAAGGTGAAGTAGTCGCTGGCGAGGCCGGTGCCAACCGGTCCCAGCGACGCCCCGAGCACGTACATCGCAAAGAAGTAGAGCGCCATCGCCGTACCGCGCAGCGACGGCTCGACGACATCGTGAATCGTCGAATAGACGGTCGCGTAGTACGCGAACATCACGCCGGCGCCGAGCCCCATCAACGCAGCGAAGCCGACCACGTCGCCGCCGGGACGCCCGAGTCCCAGGAACATGAGCGGCGTGCAAATGACGATCGACGCGGTGCCGACAAGGAGCCGTCCGTCGACGCGCTTCGCATACAGCCGATCGGCGAGCGCGCCTCCGACCGTGAGGCCCAGAATGCCGGTGAAACCGTAGACGAAGGCGGCCACCCAGCCGGCGGCGAAGAAACTCATGTGATGAAAGCGCACGAGAAACGGCGCGACGAATGCGCCGAGCGCATACATGTTGAAGTTGTGCAGCGCCCCCGACGCAATCACCCAGAGCATGGTGGGGATCGACAGCACCAGCATGTAGGGATTGCCTTCACGGCGCCGGCTGCCCACCTTGTGGACCTCCGCCATGCCGCGTTGCGGCTCGCGCATCGCCAACGCCGCGATGGCGCAGAAGATCCCCGGAATCGCCGCAATGTAAAAGGCGTTCCGCCAGCCCCAGTTCTGGAGAATCCAACCGCCGGCGCCGTTGGCGAGGCCCAGTCCCAGCGGCAGCCCCAGCATCCAAATGGCTACGGCCCGCGCCCGCTGCGTCGTCGGAAACAGATCGCCGATGAGCGACGTCGATGCCGGCGAGCACGTGGCTTCGCCGACGCCGACGCCGAGGCGCGCGACAATCAGCTGCGCGAAGCTGCGCGCGAGGCCGGAGACGGCCGTGAGCAGGCTCCACACGAACACACCCGTCGCGAGGATCTTGCGCCGTGGCTTCTTGTCCGAGAGGCGGCCGAGCGGAAGGCCGACGACCGCGTAGAGGAGCGTAAAGACCGTGCCCAGCAGACCAAGCGCCGTGTCGCTCAAACCCCATTCGCGCCGGATGCCCTCGCCAACGCCGCCGATGATCTGGCGGTCGAAGAAGTTCATCAGGTTGATGGCGAACAACACGACGAGCGCGTACACAGCCCCTGGGGCCAAGGCGGACTCCTAAAACGGGTGTTTGCCCGCCGCAGTCACCGCGTCCGCAATCCGACGACGTGCGGCGATGGGGTCTGCAGGCGTGTGCGCGGTCAGCTGCTGCACATTCTGCGCGAGCGATGGATCGCCGCCGCGGGCGATGAGCGCGGCCACCACCTGTTTCGCGGCTGCGCCTATCCGATCGGCCGCGTCGCTTTCGTAGACGCGCGCGGCGTCCACCGCGAGACTGGCGCGGCCGTCACCCTTGGACGCCATCCGCTCGGCCCGCGCCAGGCCGCTTTCAATCGCGTAGACCTCGATGATGATGTCGGCGATCTGGGCCTGCACTTCCTGAGCGTCCTTGAACTCCGGCCCGTACGCGGACGAAGCGCTGCCCAGCAATCCAACCGCCAGGCGCTTTG
>WNFX01006953.1_pt1 | contig 10687 bp, 8 predicted proteins | sample 5400111 | NCBI WGS metagenome assembly WNFX01 (sample SAMN13153363, study PRJNA577476) | soil metagenome | isolation source: 40 cm soil or saprolite under grassland replicate 1 | place: USA:California | collected 2016-06-15 | reverse complement strand
CCGGCTCTGCAAAAAACGCACAACGGCCGATATCGCCGCGGGTCGCGGAGTCACATCGATCACATTCATGGCGAGGTCCGGGTTTGTTCCGCCGGCAACAGCGGCAACGTCTGGAGAATGTTCTTCAAACTGTCATCGACGATGATTTTCTTTTGCAAATTGGGCAGGATCGCTTGCATCGCTTCGAGATAAAGACGCCGTCGCGTTATGTCAGGCGCTTTCCGATACTCGGCGAGCAATAATGAAAATTTTTGCGCTTCGCCCTTTGCCTCGTTCACGCGGCGGAATGCATACGCTTCGGCTTGTTTCTCGCGCTCCTTCGCCTGCCCGCGCGCGTTTGGGACAGCGTCGTTATACACGGCCCAGGCTTGATTGATTGCGGTTTGCTTCTCCTGTTGCGCCTGATTTACGTCGTTGAACGCCGCCTGCACCGCCGGCGGCGGCCGCACGCTGGTCAGCTGCACCTGTTGAATCTGGATTCCCAAACCGTATTGCGAACTCAAATCGGCCAGGCGTTTCAAGGCTGATGTCTCGATGTCGTGCCGGCCAATGGTTAGCACTTCATCCACAGTGCGGTCGCCGATCACTTCGCGCATCACGCTTTCGGAAAGATCGCGCAACGTTTTCTCCGGCTCACGCGCTCCGAACAAATACATCTTCGGATCGGTAATGCGGTACTGCACTACCCACGGAACGAGAGCCGTGTTGAGGTCGCCCGTGATCATCGTTTCGGTTTCCTGCGGCTCAGGGTCGCCCTGGTAAATGTTTGTTGCGCCCGGTGTGAAAAACCCGAACTCGAGCTTTAGCAAACGCTGCGTGGGGACGATCTGAATTTCATCGACATACGGAATGGCGTAAGCCAGACCGGGATTAACGTTATCGTGGAACGCGCCAAAGCGTGTCTTGACCCCAATGGAGTTCGCCGGGATCGACCTGAAACCGAACAACAGCGTCAATAGCGCGAGGACCAGCCCGATGCAGGCAATCAAACCAAGAATTAGTCGCGCTGGCTTAATCGGAAGACTTTCGGCAACCATCGTCCTTGGCATAGATCGGCCTTTATTGACTCAAACGTATCGCCGAGCGCAAGCTTTCAATTCAAAGAATCACGCCTTCCCTTGGCTCGCCGTAGCCTTGGCGAAGGCGGGGGCCGTCAAGTCTGATTCGACCCCGAAAGCTTTCGGGGCTGTCCCTTGACTAGCTGGCTATGCGCTCGAAAACTGAAGCATGAATATGAAAAACATCGTCTTGTCAGCATTCCTTGGTCTTGGCACGTTAGCCTTGATGGCAGCGGAGTCTCAACAGCAACCGGAGATCGGCAAGGCCGCGCCGGATTTCAGTCTCACGACCGGCGATGGTTCGCAGGTGAGCCTGAAAGATTATCGCGGCAAATGGGTGGTGCTTTATTTTTATCCGAAGGATTTCACCAGCGGTTGCACGATGGAGGCGCGTAATTTCCAGCGCGACCTGACAAAGTATGAGCAGGCCGACGCAGTCATTCTCGGAGTGAGCGTGGACACTGCGCAATCGCACAAAGATTTTTGCGCGAAGGAAGGACTCAATTTCAAATTGCTCGCCGATCCGGATGCGAAAGTCTCGACCGAATACGGATCAGTGATGGATTACAAAGGGAGTAAACTGGCCGCGCGGAACACGTTCATCATTAATCCGAAAGGCGAAGTCGCGAAGGTCTACACCGGAGTGAAACCGGCCGAGCATAGCGAGCAAGTTCTCAAAGATTTGGACGAATTAAAGAGCTAACCACGAATTAACACGAATCGCCCCGAAAGCTTTCGGGGCTTTGGAGTGCGGCGGCTTGACGCCGCTTTTCGAAAGAAACCAAGAAATAGCAGGAGGTTGAGATCGCGAATAGAAAATCAATTGATTGCAGGGATTATCCCAGTGAGAAGAATTGCTCGCTGAAGATTTCGGGCACGGAAGAAGAAGTGCTGGATGCTGCGATGCAACATGCAGTCTCGGCGCATGGGCATCAAAACACGCCGGAATTGCGCGAGCAGATCAAATCAATGCTCAAAGACGAGGCCGATTAGCGCGGCGCGCTGAGGAACGTTACTTAGCGGCGGGCTCCGCTTTTCATTCGACGCATCTGCACTTGCGCTTCGGTTTCGAGTTCGGCCAGCAATTGCTTTGAAATATTCGAAAGTTGGCCTGACCACGACGCGCCCACGACGGCTGGGGGAAAATCAGGCAACTCCAAAACGCGCACCGCTTGGGCCGGCTCGAACCCTGGAACTGCTACAGCCAAGCCAATTCCATAACCGCCCGCGACGAAACGCTCGATCAAACGAGCTGAGTTGACCTCAATTCCGCAAAACCATTCCACTCCAATCCGCTCAAGACCGCGCTGGAAGGAAGCGTGGATGGGATCAGTTCGTGGGAGACTGATCAGCGTTTCTTCAATCTTATCGCGTTTCCACAGCTCTTCTGCGCGTCCGAGCCTGGACTTTTTGTGGACGAGCAGAATCAACGGCAGCTCAAGTAACGGTCGAACTTGAATCCCAGCGCGCGATTTTTTCTCGACTAGGGTAATCGCAAGATCGACCTCCCGAGCCAGGAGTAATCTTTCCGCTTCGGAGCGCGCCGCTTCATGCAGATAAAGGCGAAATTCGGGAAATTTCGTCCGAAGCTTCTGCAGCAACTCGGGGATATAGTCGTGCAACACGATTGAAGGCGCGGCAATGCGCAATTGTGGCGACCTGTTTTGACGGAGCTTCTCACTGACGATCTCGACGTTGTCGAAGAATGGTTTGATGAACTCGAACAGTTCCACGCCCGCAGGTGAAAGCGCGAATGGTCGTCGCTGAAAAAGTTTGGTGCCAAGTGACTCCTCCAGCTTGGCGATCTGTCCGCTCACTGCAGGTTGCTGGATACCGTAAGGGATGTTCCGCACTGCGGCTGCGATTCCGCCGTGTTTGGCGACGAAATAGAACAACTCCAGGTGATGAATGTTCATGATCGAAAGCGTCGATGAAATCCGCAATTTTTATCAATTAACATCTCCCACGCAAAGCAGTTATCCTCTCCGGCAAAGCCGAATATTCGGTCAAACCCCAATAAACAAATGGAACTCCTGATCCTGTTCGTCATCGGTCTGTTGATTGCAATTTGCGTCCTGCCGTTTGTCGCGCTTGCGAAAGCAAACACCGCGAAGCGTGCCCTTGACGACTTAGCTGCGCGATTGTCATCACTTGAAAACGAAGTACGCGGTCTGGAACGGGATACCGTCCCCATCCCGGAGTCGCAAGCCGCTGTGGCAGCAACGGAAACCGTTTCGCCACCGGTCCGGATCACAACACCTGCTCCGGCCGTGCCAGAGAAAGAATCTGTGCCGCCGCCAATTCCGGAAAGATTCGTCCAAGCAACCGTTCCTCAAATCGCAGCGCCGCGCAGACCGCCTATTAATTGGGAGCAATTCATGGGCGCGAAACTCTTCGCGTGGATCGGCGGGCTCGCGCTTTTCCTCGGCGTAGCGTTTTTCGTTAAATATTCGTTCGAGCAGAATCTCATCCCGCCGGAGCTACGGGTTGCCATCGGGTTCGTCGTTGGCGTCGGTCTTCTCATTGGCGGTCTGCTTCTAAAACGGAAGGAAAACGCCGTCACCGCGCAGACGCTCTGCGCGACTGGAATTCTTGTGCTCTACGCGGTGACGTTTGCCTGCCGATCCTATTATCACTTCTCATTCTTCGGTCTCATTCCGACCTTCCTGCTGATGACGCTGATTACGGCCGTCGCGTTTCTGCTCGCAGTCCGGTTGAATGCGATTGTCGTCGCTGTGCTCGGGATCGCCGGCGGCTTTCTCACGCCGCTATTGCTATCAACGGGTCAGGATCATCCGCTCGGACTTTTCGTCTATATTGCGTTGCTCGACATCGGTCTGCTCGCGATTGCTCAACGACAACGGTGGAGTGCGCTCCCGACTCTGGGCGCGGTTGGAACTGCCCTGATGCAATTCGCCTGGGTCGCGACCTTCTTTGTTCCCGAAAAATATTTCGCCGACAATAAGGTCCTTGTTGTGATGGCGGTGTTTGCGGGATTTCAGGGGCTGTTTCTGGCAGCGGTGGCTTGGGCAAGGCGCACAGGAAAAGTGAACCATGAGCTGCTCGCCTGCGCGCTCGGGCTCGCCACCACCGCGATTTTATCGGCATTTTATCTGCTGTCATTCCAAACGATCGCGCAGCGGCCGACGCTTTTGTTCATCTATTTGTTTGTTATCGATCTTGGCGTGCTCGCGCTCACGTTGCTCGAAAGCAAGCTGATTATCGTCGATGCGCTCGCAGGCCTGGCGGCATTCATACTCCTCGCCACATGGACGACCTATCATCTCACCACGAAAAATCTTTATACCGCCCTGGCATTCTATTTCATTTTTGCCCTGTTTCATTCCGCGGCGCCGCTTGTGCTGCAACGTCTGCGCAAAATCCACATCCCGTGGTGGAGCCACGCCTTTCCGGCCTTCGCGCTCCTGCTAGTCTTGATGCCGATTTTCCAGCTCACCGAGCTTTCGATTCTCATCTGGCCGTTCGTGTTGATTGTCGATCTTCTCGCAATTGTTCTCGCTCTGCTAACTGCCACCCTGCTTCCGATTCTCGCTGTGCTTCTGCTGACGCTGATCGCGATGGGCGCGTGGCTGCTGCGGATTCCGAGTGAACTAACCGGCTTGCCAACGGCGCTGTTCATCCTCGGCGGCTTCGCGATTTTCTTTATGGTCGCTGCAAGTTGGGCAAACCGCCGTTCAATCACGCCCGGAACGCGCACGCCAAAACTCTTCGGCGACATCACCGATCCGGGAAATCTCTCTGTGCAACTTCCAGCGTTGTCGGCCGCGCTGCCGTTTCTGCTGCTCATCATGGTAACATTGCGGTTGCCCCTTGTGGATCCGTCCGCGGTCTTCGGGCTCGCGTTGTTGCTGGTGATTCTGCTTCTCGGCATGGGCGCAATTCTCTTGCTCGATGTATTGCCGGCAGTCGGGCTCGCTTGTGTGCTCGCATTGGAACACGCGTGGCACATCCAGCATTTCGATCCGACCCACGCGATGGTACCGCTGATTTGGTACCTCGGGTTTTACACGGTATTCAGCATCTTTCCCTTCATTTTCCATCGGAAGTTTGCCGGAAAAACTGTGCCTTGGGCCGCCGCCGCGCTTGCTGGACCGTTACACTTTTATCTGGTGTATCAACTCATACGCAGCGCTTATCCGAGCGGTATTCCCGGCCTGGTTCCCGCGGCGTTTGCGGTGCCCTCGCTTCTGGGACTTGCTGTGCTGCTCAAACGCACGCCGCTCACCAGCCCGGCTCGAAATACACAACTCGCGCTCTTCGGCGGCGCCACGCTGTTCTTCATCACGCTGATTTTCCCGATCCAGCTCGATCGCCAATGGATCACCGTGGGCTGGGCGTTGGAGGGCGCAGCGCTTTGCTGGCTTTTTCATCGCGTGCCGCATCCGGGACTGCGCCTGGCGGGCGTCGGTTTGCTCATCGTCGTATTCGCGCGCCTCGCGCTCAATCCGGCCGTGCTCAGTTATCATCCGCGCGCCGCGTTCCCGATTTTTAACTGGTATCTTTACACCTACGGCATCGCGACGGTGTGTTTGTTCGCTGCCGCGCGATTGCTGGCGCCGCCGCACCATCGCGTGCTCGGGCACAATGCGCGGCCGTTGCTTTACACGCTCGGCACCGTGCTCGCATTTCTGATCGTGAATATCGAGATCGCCGATTACTTCAGCACATCGGGCGCGGCCGCGTTGACGTTTCAATTTTCAGGAAATTTCGCGCGTGACATGAGCTATAGCATCGCCTGGGCATTGTTCGCGCTATTGATGCTTATCGTTGGGATGCGGAAGGAAATTGCACCTGTGCGCTACGCGAGTCTGGGCTTGCTCGGCATCACCGTCACAAAACTTTTCTTCCACGACCTTTCGCAGCTCGATCAACTTTATCGCATCGGCGCGTTCGTCGTCGTGGCCGTGATCGCCATCCTCGCGTCGTTTCTGTACCAGCGGTTTCTCGCCACAGCGCAGAAAAATAATGAACCGAGACCAGGCACCTCACCGGCTAGTTAACCGCTGCTCAGATGAGAAAGTCGCCGCTAGCGGAATAGGCTCGCCCACTAAACACACCAAAATACACGAAAATTTAAGATCAGAGTCAGTAGATTTTCTTTTCACCCGTAAATTTTACTGGTTCTTTTCGTGATCCTTCGCGTATTTCGTGGGCTTAATAGATGTTGCGTCCGACTGTTCGCTGGTCAGCACGGCTGCTGGTAGTCCTCCTCGTATATTTCGTCGTCATGTTCTTCGGACATTTACCGGATCATCTGATTCTTTTTCCAACGAGGGCGCCGATCGACGCAGGCAGCGCCGCTCGCAAAACTGTTCCGTTTCAGAACGGCGAGTTGGAGGTGTGGACGGCAAAATCGCATCGCGCGCAACACCAACGCCGCGCAGATATTTTCATTTTGCGTTTTTACGGTAACGCGGATCGCGCTGATCGCTGGGCGGCCGCAGAGGCCGACATGTGGAACGATCGCGCAGTTGAAATCTGGGGAATGAACTATCCCGGATTCGGCGGCAGCACTGGGCCGGCGCGATTATCGCGGATTGGACCGGCCGCGCTTGCGACCTTTGATGAACTAAAACATCACGCAGACGATCGACCAATTGTCGCTTTCGGCACAAGCATCGGCGCAACCGCAGCGCTGCACGTGACTGCGCAGCGCCCGGTCGCCGGATTGATTTTGCATAATCCTGTGCCGCTGCGCCAAATCATTCTGCGTCGATTCGGCTGGTGGAATCTCTGGCTGCTGGCGGGTTCGGTTGCGTTGCAGATTCCGCGAGACCTCGATAGCATCGCAAACGCGAAGGCGATTCGCGCGCCTGCGATCTTCCTGCTCGCGGAAAAGGATGAAGTGGTTCCGCCTCGTTACCACAGATTAGTTGTAAACGCCTACGCCGGAGAAAAGCGCGTCATTCAACTGCCTGGCGCCTACCACAACGATCCGATCGAAAGCACAGCGCTCGCCAATCTGAACAACGCACTCGACTGGTTATTGGCAAAGCGAGCTCCTCGCACGCCGTAAATGAAGCGAGCGCTACTGTAGATCCACCCATTTGCCACTCGATTTTCGGGTTCGATCCCCATTAACCTCGGCACGTCATGCAGAACGCACAGAACCTCATGAGCAGCTTCGAGTTCATCGCGGCGCTGATGTCGATCATCATCGGCCTCGGGGTAACTAATCTGCTCGCGGGAGCTGGGCGCGCGTTTTACCGGCGCAGAGAAAACCCGCTCGATGAGGTCCACATTGTCCTCACCGTCGCAACCTTGTTGCTGCTGGTCTTGCAGTGGTGGGTCACGTTTAAATGGAATACTGAGATCAATTGGAGCTTCGACAAGTTCCTGGTGTTGATTGTTTGGACCGTCACACTCTATATGCTGACCGTTTTCCTTTATCCGCCCGATTTATCGGAAGCAGAAGAACACCAGGGCCGCTTTGAACGGAACCGCTCAGGGTATTACTCCACGTTCATCGCGATGTGCTTGCTCGACATTGCGCAAACCGCAGTTCACGGCGATCTCTTTCATCCGATTTGGTACGTTCCCTTTGTCGGGCAATACGCGCTACTTGCCGGCGGCGGTCTCATTGCCGGCCGACGCGGTTACGATCGGTTCTTCGCGTGGTACCAACTTGTCACGCTGCTAGTTTGGGCATTGGTGGTCAGAAGATTTCTCGTAGGAAACGCGATGACACCTTGAATGGCGGCTTCTTCAATCGTGGGTCGGTCAGACTTGGATTCAGCCTGCAATCGCTACCCATTCATTTCGCGCACGAGAATCAGCGACAGCTTGCACGACGCGCATATATCGCAGGCCGTCTTCGAAGTTCGGATGGGGACGCACACGGCCCTTTGACTTCACCGCCGCCAGGAAGTCTTCCTCCACCCGCCATTCACCTTCCAATTCCGGGGGAATATCGACCACGTGCAGCGCTCGATCCCCTAGCTTTCCCGCGTGCAAGACATCAGAAGTGAAATCGTAGGTGAGCGTGCCGGCGCTGCCGTAAATTTCCAGCCGATCACCGGACGCCGTTGCGTTGACACCGCTAAACTCCAGGACGCCTTCCGCGCCATTTTCGAAACTGCACAGAACGGTCAGCATGTCAGGAATGATCACGTCGTAACCTTCGCGAATCGGATGAATAATTTTTCCACGCGCGAACACCCCAGTGATATCGCCAAGCCAGCGTTGCAAAATCTCCACGTAAATTCCGAGGGTCAGTGTGTTGAGTCCGCTGATCTCGATCTTTTGCCGCCAGTGCGCCGGAGTGTCAGGATCCAAATAGTTGCCGGTGAAACTTTGCAGCCGCACAAGATGTGGCCGGCCAATGTAATTTTCCGCTAGGATCTTTTTCACCATCAAATCCGCCTGCATTCCGAACGGCGGCGGGCAAAGCATGGTCACCAGTTCGGGATAACGTTTTGATGCCGCAAGCATTTCTTCCGCTTCAGCCAAATCCATCGACATGCGCGCCTGACAAAACACGTGTTTGCCCGCTTCGAGCGCGGAAATTGTCACCGCCGAATGCATGTAAGGCGGTGTGCCGATCCAGACAATGTCGATGCCCGGCAACGCCACCAACTCCGGCCAATTTTTTATCGGCGTCGCTTCAGGCAGATTTTCGCTGCAAAATTTCTCGGAGCTTCCGTATGTGGAATTGGAAACCGCTACGATTTCCACATCCGGCTTCGCTTTCAGGGCAGACAAATGGCGGGTGCGAACGATGTTGCCTGCTCCGACGATCCCTATCCGCAGCTTATGGTTATTTTTGTGCATTGGCTCTGTGCGATTTCGATCGTGCAAATTACATAGCCTCTTGTGCGAGCTAGATTTGACTGCGAGCAGCGCTGAAGCGTTCAACCAATCACTAATCGTCGTTCACTGATGCTCCTTCGCACTTGCGATCGACTTGACGCGCTAGCCTCAACACGGCAGCTTACGCCGCCTTGTCGGGCTCAATTATGTCAAGAATTTGCGATATCACAGGATCCAAAGCCATGCGTGGCAGCGTCATTCACCGGCGTGGTTTGGCCAAGAAAAAAGGCGGCGTAGGCCGGCACGTGACGAAAATGGTGCCGCGCATCTTCGCGCCAAATTTGCGGTACCAGCGCATTTGGGTGCCGGAACTCAAGAAATTTGTGCGCGTCCGCGTCACGGCGCGTGGTCTCAAGACGATCAACAAACACGGCGCTTACAAGGCGCTTAAAAAAGCTGGTGCCATCTAGGATGGGCTTTGGCGATTAAACCGTCGAGGTGGTCGTGGCGAGCGGCTGCTCCGCGGGCTCGGCGGTTGAGCCATTCGACAACTTCGGAGCAGACTCCACCGCTGCTGCAGCATCCTGTTGGCTGACTTTGGCTCGGGGCAGATCGAGGGAGCCATCGTTGAACTCGATGACGTAACCCTCGTTGATCAGCCAACGCAGGTCGGACGCGAGCGCCAGCCTGCGTGGCTCTACATCTTCCACCACGCCATCACCAATCAAATTTGCGAGAAGTTGTTTACGGTTGATTCCGGGCGTTCCTGCCAGCGCTTGAAGAATCGCATTCACGGACGCAGAGACGCCCGCGTGTTCATGAACAAACGCGCGCACTCGGATTGGCGAGACAAACAACATGCCGCGGCGATGACGGAAAACCTGCAGCCCGTTTTCTCGGAACCGGCCGGCTAGCTCCTGCATCATATTTGAAGGTGAGCGGGTCTCTCTGGCCCACGCCTCCTCGATCGCCCGATTTAGTGTCCGATCCGGCAAACGTCGGCTCAATGCCCCGCCGATGGTCAATTCCGCTACACTACGGATCAATCCGGCCAAATAATGCGACCGGAAATGCCGTTCCGCATCCACCGCAGAAGAAAATGTCAGAGGAGTCTCTTCGCGTAACGTCGTATAGGTCGTGACTTTTCGTGCTTCTTCTTTCCAGCGCTCGATTAAGGCGGAATCGCTTACGATCTCGATTTGCCGCTGGTAATCGGCAAAACTTATTCGACGGCTGAAACGTTGCTCATAAAGGCTGCGCAAATGCGGCTGATAATTGTGATGGTTAGTCGGGCCGAGGAGCGTTCCGCTCAACGGGCATCGCGCCACATTCGAGAAATTTCCCTTAATTGGATCGGTCTCCACAACGTCGATCTGGTAAAAATCGCGGTGAGCGAATCGGAATGCGTTTCGCTCGAGGAATTCTCGGTCCGCGGACACCATGCCGTTCTCGCCAAGCCGATAAAGCGGCGATTCCTCCTTTGTCGATAGGCACGCCTCGTACCCTACCGGTTTTTCCAGAAACAAACGCGCCAGCGCAAACAACGAATAAGCAACTGAGCCGGACCTGATCTGCGTGGCGACATTTTCCAATGCTGGTGCGTATGGCAGGAAACGAACCGTAATCGGCACCGTTGGCGCCGGAGAAAGATGCCGATTCAGCGAGCGCCGATCTTTGGCACCGTGCGAAACACGGGCAGCGCTGCCCTTGTTTCGGCGTGCCTCGCGATGGCGCCTGTCTGCCTTGGGCCTTCGGTGTTCGGCGTTCGGCACCTGCTCGCGATTTATCGGAGTTCGGCGTTTTGGTCTATTGCGTGGGGGACCATGACCTGTTTTTTGCCCCCTGCTTTCTTCTTCGCC